>Ga0102942_1000664_pt1 | contig 13033 bp, 12 predicted proteins | sample SalPon2_C_H2O_MG_FD_78171 | JGI IMG/M metagenome (GOLD analysis project Ga0102942, IMG submission 78171) | Salt pond water microbial communities from South San Francisco under conditions of wetland restoration - Salt Pond MetaG R2_C_H2O_MG | ecosystem: Environmental > Aquatic > Non-marine Saline... | reverse complement strand
GTTTCATTGTCTGATTCACCGTTTTCTGATTCACTTGGTTCCGTTTCCAGTACTTGTTGAATCAGTTCTTCGTTTCTCTGTGCACTCCATTCCTGTGCGTTGTTGCCTAGGATTGATGCTGATACTTCTACAGCATCATCTCCGCGTGTGAAACTGGTTTCGAATCCTGTCTCATTCAGGTCTGATGCTAATTCGCCTCCAATTTCTTGTTGTCCAACTACGTTCACTGTTTCAAAACCTGAATCTTCAATGTAGCTAACGGATTCACTTACTGTGGTACTTGTCACTGTATATACGGCACTGTCTGCAGCCGCATATGTCGGGATCCCGAAGCTGAAGCTTTGACCAGCTAAAGCATAAAGCCTATTGTTGTCAGGATTGTCTTGAATATCACTGTACAGATCTGATGTAAGATCCTCTACAGTTCCCTGATTAAACTCTACTTCAGTGTCCAAGTCGTTTAATCCTTCTTCTAAACTGTTGTTTGTGGTGTTGTCCAAGCTGTAGCCTGTTACCTGGCTTGGATTCTCAGATTCAATTTCGTCAAGTACTTCTTCTCCTGAAGTATTTGAACCTGCCAGAAGAACAGGATTCTCACCGGCAGTGTTCATAACTGCGGAAAGCAATCTGTAGGTTTCATCTTCTTCCTGCATCAATTCTGACTGTACAACTCTTGTCTCGTCGTAGCCTTCAGGCCAGAAATAATCTGCAACCTGGATTGATGTGTCTGAAGCTGTCAGACCGTAAACCCTTACAGTTTCCTCAGAAGTCAAGCTGTTGATCTCTTGCTCAACGTCTTCAGAGAATGCAGCGGGACCTCCTATAATGATTGCCTGTTCTACCTCTAAAGCTTCCATGCCGTTCTCTGTAGAGCTTGACAACCTGTCTGGATTGCTTAATACGACCGGAACACCCAATCTTTCAGATGCAGCATCTGCAACCGTCGCATCCAAGTGACTCCTAGAGGATGCAACAATCAAAGTCTCAACTGCTGCATCGCCTTCAAACTCCGTCACATTATCCGTCATGTTCTCATCTGTGACGTTCTCACTTGTCATATTCGACCCATTCAATATTTCACTCATGTTATTACTGGAACCATTCTGCGCATAAACCATTCCAGTAATCAAACCTAAAGCCAAGACCGCCGTTGATAATTTCCATTTCATAGATAAACAATAAATTGTTATCCGCGCCTTAAAACCACTTATACACGCAAAAAACTTCAAAACAAAACATACAACAAAAAATCAACAACAAATAAACTCTGTTTTAAAACTAGTCATTAAAAACCGCAGATACAAAAACCGGGTTTTAAGTCAGGAAAGTGCGTCGATAGTGGCTTATCTCATCAATAAATTTGATAAAGAAGTGTTTAGAGCCATACTGGCACCAGTTTTTATGATATCTGTTTTTATCCAGAGTCATTACTTACTCTTGGAATGTTTGATGTAGACAATCTCTGGATTTATTTATTCCTGCCGATAGGCGCCACAATAGGCTATCACATTCAATCACTTTTTCGAAGAAGTTTAGCAAAAATAGTTCATAATGCTAGTAGAAATAATCTTCATGTTATCAGGAATTCTGATACTAATGGCATAGATATAATCTGATATCTGTTCTGAAATCTGAAAAGTTTATTTAGGTATTTAGGTCCAAGTTTTTCTTATATGGAGATAAGTAGTGATGAACTTGATAAGGAATTGATCGAAGATCTGAAGGAAGAAAATCCGGATAAACTTTCTAAACTGGTTGAGGAAGGTTCAGGGAAGGATTTAAAGTTTCTTCTTAAGAATATGGGCCGTCTGCCTGATGAATTTGATGGTGAACCGTTTATCAAGCTTTTAGACAGTGAGGAAGAGGATTTACGTTATCATGCTGTAAAGAATGTTGGCAGATTAAAAGATGACAAATATTTGGGTGAGATGAAGGAAAGATTTGAAAAAGAGGACAGTACTGAGGTCAGATCAGAAATAATCTCAACAATAGGCAGAATGAGGTCTGAAAAGGCCAAACCATTCCTAGTAGACTTATTAGAACATAAAAATCCTGAAATTGTATTACAAGCAGTTAGAGCGTTGTATGCTTTTAAGAAAGAACCTGAAATCAGAGAAAAACTTGAATCCATGATCAACCATGAGAATGAAGTAGTAAGGAAGGTAATAAGGAAAGATTTTTTCCCTGACGACGAATCTATAGAACGCCACACAGAATATCCGGAGTTTATGGAGAATAAAATGGTTCAATCAGACGTAAGAAAGGTTTTAGACGATGTACCGGATAATTCAATTCATTTAACGTTTACTTCTCCGCCTTACTACAATGCGAGAGATTACTCAATCTACAAATCATATGAAGAATACCTAGATTTCTTAGAAGAAGTATTTGAAGAAGTTCACAGAGTAACAAAAAAAGGCCGGTACATGATAGTAAACACATCTCCAGTACTGATGCCTAGAGTAGGAAGAAATTACTCAAGCAACAGATATCCGATACCCTTCGACCTTCATGAAAGACTAACAGACAACGGATGGGAGTTTATTGATGAAATAATATGGCTCAAACCTGAAGCAAGCGCAGTACACAGGAATGCGGGTTTCGTACAACATAGAAAACCTTTAGCATACAAACCTAACGCTAGAACAGAATACTTAATGGTTTACAGAAAAGATACAACCAAACTTTTGGATTGGAACATCAATCAATACAGTGACCAAGATATTGAGGAGAGTAAAGTCGAAGGAGAGTACGAGTCTTCAAATGTATGGGAGATAGCGCCTTCAAACGACAAAGAACACTCAGCAGTATTCCCAGAAGAATTATGCGAGAAAGTAATCAAATTCTACTCCATGAAAAATGACTTAGTCTTTGATCCGTTTGCAGGTACAGGGACATTGGGTAAATCAGCTTTGAAGAACTCGAGAAAATTCTTTATGACAGAAATCGAGGAAGACTACATACAAAGAGCTAAAGAAAAACTCAATCCTGCTCCACTAGATTCCGGCAGCCAACCTAATTTCCAAAACTTAGAGGAATTCAAAACAGATGCAAAAGCAAATCAAGAATAAAAATGAATTCAAACTGTCTAAGTGGTGTTTATGACAACTATTCAAGGTAAAGTAGTAGAAAACATAATAAGAGAGCTAATAACAGACGGAAATTATAGAAATGAAGTTCAATCACTTCTAGATGTTAAATTCTTTAACCAAGTTACTACTCAAGGTTCAAGAATAATAGATAACGGTGTTCAAAATAAATTAGGTGAGGAGGATCTTGATTGGTATAGGAAAAAGCTTTTAGACTCTAATAATAACAAGAAAGATATTGCTTATGCAGCAGGCCTGAATCTGAAAACAATTTACAATCTTTATGGCAGCCAGGCCAAAAGTGTAGTGGAAGAAAAGTCCTTAGAACATTATAAAGGACTTAAGGATTTAATAAACACGACTTCTGATGAAGAGGAAGTTAAAATAAATATTCAGATTGAGAAAGATGGTGAAACAGTAGATCTTGGTTATGAGAGGAGCCTTATTTTCATTAATTCGTTAGCTGTCAGGAGAGCAGGTATTAGCGGAGGTCTTTGGAGCACTGCAGGTAAACAAGTTGAGGGGCCTTTAATGCTTGCACTTTGCAAAATGTTCAATGTACACGAAAGCAATTATGCCTACGACGGTGACTTTGAATCTCTCAGAGAAATAGATTTCTACCTGATCTCAGATAATAGTAAAGAACACAAGTGTGAAGTCAAGTTGATGGGTAGAGGAAACACTGAAAGTGCAGACGCAATATATGGCCGTGATACTGATGTTTTTGTAGGCGACAAACTCTCAGAGTTGAATAAGAACCAGTTAGATAATGCCGATGTAGAATGGGTGGCCTTAGACGACGAAGAAGGTTATCAAAGATTTGAAAAAGTCCTAGAACAGTTAGGGATTAACAAAGGAGAAGTAGAGGACATAGAAAAATCTCTTAACGAGGCACTAGAAGAAATGAATCTTGTATAACTCAAAAAACACTTTCACAAGTTAAAATTTAGTTTTTATTTCAGTAATCTCAATTAATAGATACGAAAAATTATGTTTTTTTACGGTGGAGAGACGTATTATCTAGCTGAATTTTTGATTCAAAGAGGGCTTGGATTAACATATTTCTTCGCTTTCCTCGTAATATTCAATCAATATGTCTCCTTAGTTGGAGAGAACGGTATATTACCTGTAGGGAAATTTGTAGGTGAGAACAGTTTTCGGGATTTCCCTAGCCTGTTTTTCTTGTTTAATAATAATTTATTTCTGCGTTTATCCGCTTTAACTGGTTTAATTCTTTCTTTTACAACTTTCATAGGTGTTTCGGAGCTTTTCGGATCACTTACCTCATTTTTTGTTTGGACCTTTCTCTGGGTTTTATTGATCTCTTTTTACAATACCGGTCAGAGATTCTTCAGTCAAGGAAAACTATTGATAGAGGCCGGATTCCTTGCTATATTTCTAGGTGGCATGGGTACTGCAAGTTCTGAAATAGTTATCTGGTTGTTCAGGTGGCTGCTTTTCCGATTAATGTTCAATTCAGGTCTAGGGAAAATTAGAGGGGATGAAAAATGGAGGAATCTTACAGCATTCAAATTTAATCTGGAAACACAACCTTTCCCGGGTCCTCTAAGCTGGAAACTATATCATTTACCTGACAAAGTCTTGAAAATGCTTACAGTGTTCGGTTTATTTTCCATGCTTATCGTACCGTTTTTCTATTTCGCTCCTCAACCATTCGCATCAATTGCAGGTATAATCACTATAATCTACCAGTTAGGAATAATATTAAGTGGCAACTACTCCTGGCTAAACACAGCTACAATATCTATATCTTTCAGCACAATATCTGACCAGGTAATCAACAATATTTTAGGCAGTTCTTTTCCTCCTACCAGCATACAACCTTATCCGTTTGAATTTCAAGCAGTTATCTTGGCTGTCGTAATAGCAGGTTTCAGTATTAATACATTACTAGATATGATTAAATCTCATACTTCTGAAGTATACTATGGATCTATACCAATAGTAAATACCTACTGTAAGTTTACAGACATACGTAAAGAAAGAATAGAATACGTTATTCAAGGAACAAGAGATCAAGGAAGTAATAAACAGTGGAAAAATTTTAGGTACCAGGTTAGCCCACCTAAACTTACTGAAAGACCTAAACAGTACTCACCATACAACCACAGATTAGACTATCAAATTTGGAACATAGAGAAAGATGAGGACTGCCAAGAGTATTGGTTTGAAAAATTGATGAAAGAACTTCTAAAAGGTAACGAGGATTTGTTAAAGCTTTTCAGCGATAATCCTTTCCCTGAAAAAGGTCCTACACAAGTAAGAGCTGTCAAGTACAAATATGAATTTACATCACCTGAAACCGGTGAAAAAGAAGGTGTTTATTGGTCAAGAGAAAAGAAAAAAGTAGTCCATGAACCTCTCAAACTAGATAATATTGATGTTTAAGAGTTTAACATCCAGTACTAGCTGCTATAAAGGCTAATACCAGCCAGGGAAGAGCTAAAAGCAGGAACATGATAACCCATTTATTCGAAAAACCATCCTCTGTGTTACTAACTTTCTTGCTATTTTTATCTTGAAGCAGTGTGTTTAGTATTATTTGTTTTTGTTCTTCTGTAAGATTTCTGTTTTCATTCAAGTTGAACTGGACTTTTATTTCGTCTCTTAATTTTTCAGAAGTATCACTGTCATCATAGTCTGATTGTTGTTTTTGTTTTCCTCGCAGGTTCCAGTAATTCTTTTTTCGAGGTTCTGAGTCTGTTATTTCTACTGTGACTTCGTCAGCACTCTTTTTCCTTATCTTCTTATTCATTGAATCAAAAAGAAGTTATTTTCATACTCCTGGAACCCCAATAGCTCCAAACTCTCCTATTCCAAGTGTTGCCAATAAATAGAGTATTGTTAATACTGATATCCACGCTATTCCGGCAATTACCAATGCGTTTATCCATCCTCCTTCGTAGCTTGAATTGATCACTGTAAGCCATGCTAAGAATGTCACTGCAGGTCCTAGTAGTGGTATGAAACCGAAGAAGAAACCGACTACTGTCCAAATGATTGCTCCTATCAAGGCAGTCCAAAGTGCCTTACTATAGTCATAACTTCCAACAGTAACTATTGCCCCGATATGAATACCTAATCCCCCTATCAGCAGGCTGACAATAAAAACCAAGAGATTATCAATTAAAGCCATGAATACATACTTTATATAGATTCTTTAACGTTTTGTTATAATTTTTCATACTAAAAACAATGCAAATATTGTTTTTTGACTTTATACTTCTGTATATTTAATTAAATTGATGGAGCGCATAAAGAGATTGCATGGGGGATGGGGTGTCTTACATGATGTTTGAGAAAAGAAAACAAGAAAGAAAAAAACAAAAAGATAAAAACCAGAGAAGCCTTGCAGAGAGGTTTCACAAGTTCATATTCTTGTTTGGGGCGGCATTAGCACTTAAAGGATTAAAGGCTTGGATAGGTGACAAGAGAAAGAAAATGAGATAATAAAATTTGTGTTTGATTCTTTCTTTGAATTAAACTAGATATTTTTCTAACCGCTGAACTCGTCGAATTCGTTCATTCTATCTCCGTATTTCCTTGAAAGTGCTCTCCTGTATATTACTTCCAATATTAAGAATACTGCAAGTCCTACACTTACTTGTGTCCAATGTCCGAGTGTAAGCGGCACGGTTTTGAATACGTCTGATAATGGTGTGTATAGTAGTGCCAAGTGGCTTAGTGATGATGCTAGGATGGCTCCAATTAACCATTTGTTGTCACTCAGCTTGAGGCCGTAGTCTCTTCTGATTACTTGGAACATCATTATTTCGAAGAATGCTAGTCCCATGAAGAGCATTGTTTGTGCTTGCATGAAGTTCTCTATGTTTAGGAAGAATATTGGCAGCATTGTCAAGGCCGCCAGTGGCCCTGTTACTGCAATCATGGCCAGTATCTTTTTGTCCAATACTGGTTCTCCAGGATCTCTGGGATCTCTCTCCATTATACCTTCGACTTTGGGGTCTTCTCCTAATGCAATAGCGGGTGGTCCGTCGCTAGCAAAGTTAACCCATAGAATCATTACCGCTGTTAGAACTACTGACTCTGAACTTGCAAATGCCTGTCCTGGATCGCTGAAAAATAGGCCTCCAATGAGTGTTCCTAGAAGTACAAACATTACCTCTCCGGAATTAGTGGAGAGTAGTTGGTTAGTTACTTTTCTAATATTGTCGAATACTGCTCTGCCTTCTGATATGGCGTCTCTTATGGTTACAAAGTTGTCGTCTTGTAGTATCATGTCGCTGCTTTTCTTAGCAACATCTGTTCCTCGTTTACCCATTGCAATACCTACATCTGAGTTTTTTAGTGCTGGTGCATCATTTACACCGTCTCCTGTCATCGCCACATTGTACTCCTGTTCCTGTAATGCCTTCGATATCCTTACTTTGTGTTCTGGGGATACGCGTGCAAATATCTCGGTTTCAAGTACTTTTTCTTGTAGTTCCTCGTCACTCATCTCCTCTATCTCGTTTCCTGTAATGGCGCCTTCAGGATCAAATCCGAGTTCTTTTCCTACTGCTTTGGCTGTTTCTACGTTGTCTCCTGTAGCCATGATTACCCCGATACCTGCGTTTCTACAGTCTCCTACAGCATCTTCAACTTCTTCTCTTGCAGGATCCTTCATGCCTTGAAGGCCAAGAAAAACCATTTCGCTTTCAAGATTATCTTCATCAATGCTTTGAGGGTTCTCAACTTTTTTCCTTGCAAATCCTAATACTCTAAGAGCTTTTTTGGCGAATTCTTCGTTCTTATCAAGTATAGCTTGTTTTTTATCTTCAGTAAGTTTTTGTTCTTCTCCATTAATCAGTATTCTGTCGCATCTTTCCAGTACGGTTTCTGGAGCACCCTTCATATACGCTTTTTTGTCTTCCATAACTGTCGTCATTCTTTTCCTGTCTGAGGAGAAGGGAACACTTCTAAGCCTTTCCATTTCATTCTTAAGCCCTGCTTTTTCGGCTGATACAAGCAAGGCGATCTCTGTAGGCTCTCCCTTAAATCCATCCTTTAGTTCTTCAGCATTATTACAATAAAGACCGCACTCAAGAACAGGTCTCAACTGATCATCGTTCGCCTGTTCGCCCTCTTGCTTGAATACTCCTTGTGTAGACTCACCTGTACCGGTAACACTGTACTCTTCATTCTGGTAGAATATTTTCTCAACTGTCATGACTCCTTCAGTTAAAGTACCTGTCTTGTCGGTTACAATGTAATTTACAGATCCTAATGCTTCTACCACAGGAAGTCTGCGCACCAAAGCATCCTTTTTAACCAGTTTCTTAGATCCTAAAGCCAGTGTTAGCGTGACTATAGCAGGTAAGGACTCTGGTATCGCAGCAACCATTAAACCGATAGCCATCAAGAAAATAGTGACTGGCCCAGCACCTGTAAGAGTTAACTGCAGTAAACCTACAAAGGCAACAATACCAACAACAAGATAACCTATTCTTTTACCCATTTGATCTACTTCTTTCTGGAATGGTGTCTGACTTTCTTCTGCCTCCTCTAATTCTTCTGCAATCTTTCCAACCTCTGTATCCATCCCTGTATCTGTAACAACTGCTTTACCACGTCCTCTGACTACATGAGTGTTCATGAATACCATGTTACTTTTTTCAGCTACAGCAGCATCTTCTTCGACTGTCCCGGTTTCTTTACTTACTTTTGTGCTTTCACCAGTTAAGGCAGCCTCATCTGTGTCAAGAGAATCAGCTTCAATAAGTCTTGCGTCTGCAGGTACTGCATCTCCCTGTTCAAGATAGATAACATCTCCAGGAACAACATCTGTAGAGTCTATTTCCTTTTTCTGGCCATCTCTCTTAACAGTAGTCTTAGGTGTCGACATTTTCTTCAAGGCTTGAATTGATTTTTCGGCTCTATAATCTTGGATAAAACCAAATACGCCGTTAGCGAAAAGTATGACAAAAATTATAGCAGCTTCACGATATTCGGGGCTATGACCAGGTAAAAGGCCAACAGCTACTGACAGAAGTGCTGCAATTATCAACATGTAAATAAGATTATCTTTAAACTGGTCCACAAAAATTTCTAAAGCAGAAGCACCGTCATCCTCTTCAATACGGTTTTCTCCTTGTTCTTCAAGCCGTTTTTCAGCTTCCTCTTCACTTAAACCATTCTCTGAAGTGTCTAGTTGAGAATATGCATCATCCAAAGACTTGCTACTCAAATCCATCTTATGTTAACTTACCTAAATTTATTGAAAAAAGTATAGACTGGGCTTAGACTAGAGTTTATCATTCCCTAATATAATAAATTTGAGATAAGATATTGTTTAGTAGTGATGAAGAAATACTTTCTAATTACTGCAATACTAATTTTAATTGGTTCTGGTACAGCTTTTGAAGCTGATTTTAATCAATTGAAGAAAGATGCTTCCCTAGAATCGCCGGCAGTCTTCCAGATTGAAGTACAAAACAATAATTCTCAACCCCAGAAATACAGAGTTAACCATGAGTTCTCAAAGACAGGTTGGCTGTATTATAATAGCTACAAAACTATTCCTGAGGGAGAAACCGATATTTTCAATGTAACTATTACGCCTGGAGAAGAGGCGCTGCAGAATAGTTACACTTTGAAATTATTCCTGACAGAGGAATCAACTGGTAAAACCAAATCCTTCTCAAACATAATAGATGTTGAAAGAGAAAATGTTCTCAACGTAAAAGATATCCAATACGGTAAGGATGAGGCGAGGCCAGGAGAATCTGTAAGTGTGTCAGTCACTGTTCAGAATCTTGATTCAAAAATTGTAGACGGATACAAAGTAAGCTCCAGGTTTGGAAATAGTTCAAAACAGATTCAAGGCGATCCTATGGCGCCAAGAGCCTTGAAAACATATGATTTCGAATATTCAATCCCTAAGGAGTCAAGACCGGGAGAAAAAACACTGGAAACATGGATAAACTACGATCAGAACTTTCAAAACTTTTCAAAAACCTTTGCAGTAAAAGAGATAAGGAATGTTACTAGGACTTCTTCAAGAGTTGATAGAGGACTTTATGTCTCCGGGAGCACCAGGATATCTAATTATGGAAATAGCAAAGCGAATGTTTCTGAGACGGAAAGTTTTGCCAGTTACGCTGAACCATTGATTTCTGTAAGCCATGAACCGGTATCGACAACCAGTAATGAATCAATGACTACTTACACTTGGGAAACAGTTTTAGGTCCTGGAGAAAGTATTGAATATTCTTATAGCATACAGTATTGGATACCTCTCGTCCTGTCATCGGCATTGATTTTGGGGTTTTTAGGTCTTAGGAAGGTTACTGGGAACGTGAAAATAAAGAAGGAATTGGATAGAGATGGCGAGGAGATCAAGGTTTCAATTGAAATAATCAACAATTCAACCAACTCTAAAGAAGTAATCAAGGTAGAAGACTTTGTCCCGAATGTTGTTGAGCTTGACAAGGATTTTGATATGACAAAGCCTAAAATGAAGGAGAAAAGTGACGGTACAATGCTATATTGGTCTTTGGAGGACTTTAACGCCGGTGAAAAAAGAGTGATCACCTACAAGGTTTCTGAAAAGTATGAAGTAGAGAACGGTGTTGATCTGCCTCCGGCAAAAATAGTTCAGGATGATAAAATAGTCTCAAAATCAGACTGAAACAAAGCGACAGGTAACCCTATTAAATATTTCTCCACCTATCCTTGAATGTGGATTAAAACCCGCCTTAGCTCAGGCTGGCAGAGCGGTCGACTGTAGATCGACTTGTCCCAGGTTCAAATCCTGGAGGCGGGAATCTTCATATGAGTTTTAAGCAAAAATATCATGACTTCTTCAATCAACTTAATCCTACCTATTTCGACGAAGAAAGATTCGTTCCTGCAGTGGGTCCAGAAAATGCTAAAGTAATTCTCATAGGTGAGGCTCCAGGAGCTAATGAAGTTGAAGAAGGAGAACCATTCGTGGGTAGAGCAGGAAATAAAATGAATGACGTATTATCTGACATAGGTGTTGACCGTTCAGAACTCTACATAACAAACCTGGTTAAGATAAGGCCACCAGATAATCGTGACCCGAAAAGCGACGAAATAGAGGCGTGGGCACCCCTTCTAGAAGAGGAAATCAAAGATGTTGATCCTGACATAATCTTGACACTAGGAAACTTTGCATCAAAAGAAATGCTTGATACTTCAAAAGGAATCACACAGATACACGGTAGAATATTCACTAGAAATGGTAGGAAGATCATGCCTATTTTCCATCCTGCAGCCACTCTCTACGATCGCTCGAAGACACCAGACCTTGAAAAAGACTTGAGAAAAGCGTTCGGCAAGGAAGATACTGGTCAGCAAAAACTAAGTGATCTCTAGATAAACCAAAATATACTTGATTTTATCCTTTCTACGTTGTATTATGGTTGGGTCCGATCGACAGGGAAGAGATACCATAAGTAAACTAGTAGAAGAAGACGAGATTTCAGATCTTCTCGAATATGATCATATGGAGAGTATGGCCGATAGAGATATTATTTATCAGCAGGATAGCACTAAAAAATGGATGTCAGCAAATGAAAGTATTGACTTGCAGGAATACAGATAATTTTGATGTCAAAAAGCTTTGGAAGTAAATCTTCTTCATGGAAAGATACAAACCTATAATTCAAGACTGGGAAGCATTCAAGAAGGAATGCCAGAATAAGGAGGCAATCAAAACAGTCAGAAAAAACCCTTTGAAAGCAGGGGAAGACTTTGAACAAAGACTTTTCGAAAAATTCCCGGAAGCTGAACAATCCGAATGGAACCAGGATGTTTACAGGTTGAATTCAAATAAGTCTGCAGGCAAGTCAATGCTTCACTGGCGTGGAGACTACTATGTGCAGGAGGAATCCGCTTCTTTACCTGTAGAGGTTTTGAATCCTCAGCCAGGTGAAAAAGTATTGGATATGTGTGCTGCACCAGGAGGTAAAACAACGCAGATAGCAGCAAAAATGAATGATAATGGGCTTTTAATCTCCAATGATGACAGTGCTCAGCGTTTGAAGAGCCTGCATGCAAATATTTACAGGACAGGTTCCTCAAGTGCAAGAGTAACAAATTATGACGGTAGAAGAATACCGAAAGAAGTAAAGTACGACAGAATACTGGTGGATGCGCCCTGCAGCGGGGAAGGCAACAATGCTCGTAGAACCTTTGAATCAGCAGGTGAGCATGAGTACGAGAACCTGTCTGAGATACAGCAAAAACTTATGGAGAACGCTGAAAAACTAGTCAAAGACAATGGAGTTATTGTTTATTCTACATGTACTTTTGCACCGGAAGAAAATGAGGCAGTGGTGGAAAAAGTTTTAGAGAAGACACAGCTTACACTTGAAAGTATAGAAACCGATGCTCCACATGTAAGAGGAGTTGAAGGGTTTGAAAACAAGGATTTTGGATCAGAAATGTCTAAAACCGTAAGGATTTACCCACATCATCTACAATCAGGAGGGATTTTCGTTGCCAGGTTCAGAAAATAGGGAAAAGATCCAAGTAGAGGATGCTTGGGAGTACCTTAATGACAGGTTTGGAATAAACAAGGAAGAGCTTTTGAGTTACAAGATAATTAAGAAATCGGGAGACTTTTGGTTGACTTCAAACGAAGAAGAGCCAGATTTTGAGTATGAAACCGTTGGTATAAGATTCCTTAGAGATACAGGCAAATACATTAAACCCACCACGTACGGATTGCAGATACTGGGAGATAAAATAAAAAGTGCGAAAATACATGTTTCCGAGAATGAATTAGTCACTTTGCTGGACGGGGATATGATCGAAAGAGAACTAGGTATAGAGAAAGGTTATGTAGCAATTGAGTATGAGGGAAGGATTGTAGGATGTGGTCTCTACAAGGATGAACTTGTATCATCTAGAGTCTCAACCGGTCGAGCAGATGAATTGAAAAACCTGTTATGAAG
>Ga0102942_1000659_pt1 | contig 13100 bp, 14 predicted proteins | sample SalPon2_C_H2O_MG_FD_78171 | JGI IMG/M metagenome (GOLD analysis project Ga0102942, IMG submission 78171) | Salt pond water microbial communities from South San Francisco under conditions of wetland restoration - Salt Pond MetaG R2_C_H2O_MG | ecosystem: Environmental > Aquatic > Non-marine Saline... | reverse complement strand
GGGTCCCGGCACGGGGCACCGACTCGAGGGCGAGGAGTGGGAGAAAAAGAAGGAGCTCCGCTTTGCGACTGATCCGGAGGACATCTGAACATGGCCCAAGCACAACAGCAGAAACGTTCGCTGCAGCTGACGGAGAAAGGCGTCGCCGAAGAGGGGACCGACACCGACGAGGTCGTCATCTCGATCAGCGCCGGGTTCAACGAGATGAAAGACGAGACGCTCGCGGGCGAGAAACACGCCGACGTCCTCCGGGAGATGATGGCCGGACTCGAGGAGGAGGGCGTCACGGCGCGCGTCGTTCGGTTCTACGACAACCTCGACCTCGGCGTCATCGGCCTCGAAGGCGCGAGGCTCAGCGGCTCCGGGATCTCGATCGGCATCCAGACCCGCGGGACGACGCTCATCCACCAGGAGGATCTCGTCCCGCTCAACAACCTCGAGTTGTTCCCGCAGGCGCCGCTGATCGACCTCGAGACGTTCCGTGCGATCGGGAAAAACGCCGCGCTGTACGCCAAAGGCGACACGCCGGAGCCGGTGCCGGTCGCCAACGATCCCATGGCGCGGCCGAAGTATCAGGCGCTGGCGGCGCTTTGGCACATCAAGGAGATGCAGCACAAAGACGAGTCGAAAGAGCCGACTGAGATGGAGGTGTCCTTCGAGTAACCATGACCGACAACATCGAATACCCGCTCGCGGACGATCCGGAGAACGTCGAAACGCCGGAGGGAACGAAGCTCTCCGAGATCACGCTGGAGAAAGTCGTCGAGGGGGAGATCGACGGCGACGAACTCGTCATCGCACCGGATACCCTCGAAAAGCAGGCTCAGGTCGCCGAGGAGGCGGGTCGACCCCAAGTCGCCCGGAACTTCCGGCGCGCGGCGGAACTCACGGCGGTACCGGACGACCGGATCCTCGAGATCTACAACGCGCTCCGCCCGAGCGGGACCGACAAGGAAACGCTCCTCGAGATCGCCGAGGAACTCGAGACCGAGTACGACGCGGAGATCAACGCGGCCCACGTCCGCGAGGCTGCCGAGGTGTACGAGCAGCGGGACCTGATCTGAACCCCGTCGGCGCTCGAACGCCCTGCCCGGTAGGTCCCTGTCGGGACCGTTCGCGTCCCGGCTACGGGTAGCGATACACTGCGACTCCCGCCCCCACCGGGATACGCTCACAGCCGGGGATCTATACGCTCACAGCCGGGGATGGAGCTCCACCGCGCGCACGTGACGGCACGATCCGTTCTGTGACGGCCGTGACGCGATGAAACAGTCACAATCGACGCCCGTCTCGCCGAGTTCCACCCGATACCGTCCCGCGTCCTTCCCGTCCGGTTTCTCGACTGATACGACGCCATCCGAAACGAGCGTGAAATCGTACTCGTCCGCGTAGTCCGCCCAATCGCGCTCCTTGTTGCGGTCGATCGTTTCGTACAGGACCTGCACGTCCTTCCGGGGGGCATCCGATCCGTCTGATGACATACGTTCACATACACCGGGGCGCGTATTATGTGTATCGCCTCGCCGTATCCGACCCGACGGCATCGGGTTGTCGTGCCCCTCGGCCGGCAGCATCGACCGTTAGGACGGGTTCGGCTTTTTTGTCGCCGTCCGTGCCGGCCTCACTCGGCCTCCGGCATCGACGGCTCCGCCGTCGGCGTCTGCCCTGTCGTCGAATCGCCGTACGCCGACGAAACGCGCCGGCCGAACCTGTCGGCCGTTACCAACGCGTCCGCGACCATCGTCGGCGTCGCTTCGAAAGAGTGGTTGTGGATCGTCTCCGCCTCGGCACAGGCCGCTGTCGCGACCGTCTCGAGCTGTTCGTCGGTCGGGTCTTCGAGCCCGATCTCCGCGAGCGTTACCGGGAGGCCGATATCGAGGGAGAACCGAACCACCTGCTCTATGAACTCGTCGTCGCGCCCCTCGAGGACGAGTTGGGTGAGTGTGCCGACGTTTACCTTCTCGCCGTGTTTCGCGCCGTGGGTCGCCTCGACCTGCGTGAGGCCGTTGTGAATCGAGTGGGCCGCCGCCAGCCCGCCGCTCTCGAAACCGATCCCGCTCAGGAGGGTGTTTGCCTCGACGACGTTGTCGACGCTTCGGGTCACCCGGTCACTCTCGACGGCGGCGATAGCCGACTGTGCGTGCTCGGTAACCGTTTCATAACAGAGACGCGCGATACGATGTCCGGCGAGGGTATCCTTCCCCGAAAGGATGTTGTCGCCGTCGGCTACGAACGTCGCGTCGGCCTCGAACCAGGTGGCGAGCGCGTCGCCGATCCCGGCGACAAACAGGTCGGTCGGCGCCTCGGCGATCACGGCCGTGTCGACGATCACCGCTGTCGGGTGCTTCGAGAGAAACCGGTACTCCTCGAACTCGCCGTCGTTCGTGTATACCACCGACAACGCGCTGCAAGGTGCGTCAGTCGAGGCGATCGTCGGAACCACCACGGCGTCGATGTCACACGCCTCGCCGACGGCCTTCGCCGTATCGAGCGTCTTGCCGCCGCCCGCGCCGATCACGAACTCCGCGCCGACGTCCCCAACTATCGACGACAGGCGATCGATCTCCGCCTTCGAGCACTCCCCGCTGAACTCCTTGACGGTGACGTCGACCCCGGCGTCGTCGAGACTCGCTGTCGCCGGCTCTTCGGTGAGTCTCTTCGCCGTCGGGCTCGCGACGTACAATGCCGTCGACCCCAGCGTTCCGACGTGGTCCCCGATCGAGTCGACTGCGTTCCGCTGTTGGATGTACGTGTCCGGTGAGCCAAACACTTGCATAGATACGTGTGGGTGATCGGTCGTGAGCGAAATAAACATTTATTAAAAAACGTGATATTTACGTCTGGCGAGACGACGGACTGCCCGCGGACGGCGGCTACACGCCCCTGGAAAACATACTTGTGGGAGGCATCGAAACGACGAGCAAGCGATGATCGAAGGGAGCCCGGGCAGCGACCCAGAGCTATTTACGAGCAAGCCGAGCGCGACGCGTTTTCAAATACTTATACGCATCGTCAAACACCAGCCGGCAATCAATCAAAACGAGATCGCCGAAGCGGTCGGGCTCACGCCACAGTCGGTCAGCGACTACCTCCGGGAACTCAAGGCACAAGGCTACGTCGAAAAGCACGGCCGAGGGCGCTACGAGGTCACCAAGGAGGGCGTCAACTGGATACTCTCGCGGACGAAGGAACTGGAGCAGCTGGTCGAGTACGTCGATCGGGAGATACTCCGGGACACGGAGGTCGAGAGCGCGATCGCAGCCGAAGCGATCGACGAGGGACAACGGGTCTCGCTTTCGATGCGCGAGAGCAGACTCCACGCGGTCCCGGGGCAGGCGGGTCCGGCAACCGCGGTTGCGGTCACGAGCGCGGACGAAGGGGGGGTCGTCGGCGTGACGAGCGTCGACGGGATGGTCGAGTACGACCCGGGTCGGGTGAGCATCGTCACCGTGCCGGAGATACAGAACGGGGGCGGACACGGCGTCGACTCGGATCGCCTCGGGGCGCGAGCCCGGGGACACGGACGGGTCGCGGCGAGCGGCCTCGAGGCGACGGTGGCGGCGGAAGCGGCGGGGATCGATCCGGACATCACGCTCGGGGTTCCGGAGAGCGTCTCGGAGGCGGCGATAAAGGGGATCGACGTGTTCGTGCTCACGACCCCGGACGGAATCACGGACATCATCGAGCAGTTGCGACGGGAGGACATCGCCCACGAGATGCTCGACGGGACCGACCTATGACTCCCGGCGCGACCGAAACGACGTCGCCGGGCCGCACCTCCACGTCATGAAAGCGAGTGCCCGCGCCCACCCGATCCAGGGGCTAATCAAGTACCACGGTCTGCGCGACGAGGCCCGGAACGTCCCCGCTCACGACTCGATCTCGGTGTGTACCGCCCCCTCGAAAACCGAGACCACGGTCGAGTTCGGGCGCGACGACGACGTCTGTCTGGTCGACGGGGAACCGATCGACCCGGAGGGATACGACCGCGTCTCGACGGTGCTCGATCGCGTCCGGCAGCGGGCCGGCATCGAGGGCGGCGCGCGGGTCGAGTCCCGGAACACGTTCGAGTCGAACGTCGGCCTCGGGGCATCGGCCTCCGGGTTCGCGGCGCTTGCGGTCGCTGCGGCGGAGGCGGCGGGGCTATCACTGACGCCCCGGGAGCTGTCGGCCCTTGCCCGGCGGGGCTCCCCGTCGGCCGCTCGGAGCGTCACGGGCGGGTTCTCGCGGCTCCGGGCGGACACGACCGCCGCACGGTGTGTTGCCGAGCGCATCGACGCGTCGTTCGACGTCGAGATCCGAACCGTCGTCGGCGTGGTCCCGGCGTTCAAACACACTACGCGAGCCCACGGGGAAGCGCCGGCGTCCGGGCTGTTCGACGGTCGATTGGCGTACGTCCACGACGCGCTCGGCGAGATGGAACGGGCGCTCCGCGACGGCGACTTCGAGGGGGCCTTCGGACTCGCCGAGCGCGACTCGCTGCACCTCCTCGCGGTGACGATGACCGGGCCGGACGCGTGGTTCTACTGGCGGCCCGAGACGGTTCGGCTCAAGGAGCTCGCCTCGGCGCTCCGGTCGGAGGGCGTCCCGGTGTACTTCTCCTCGGACACCGGCGCGACAGCGTATCTCAACACGACGGCCGAGCACGCCGATCGGGTCGCCGACCGGGTCGAGGCACTCGGCATCGACTCGCGTATCTGGTCCGTGGGCGGCCCCGCGACGCCGATCGAGAGCCATCTGTTTTGATCGCTCGGGTGTGGCACGGTACCACCCATGGAAACCTATATTTTCGTTCCTGTGGTATCGGGGGTATGGGCTACGTTGCGGGTGTCGATATCGGAAACTCCAGCACCGAGGTCGCGCTTTTGCGTCGTCCGGACGGCGGCGGCGAGACGACGTTCGTTTCGGACGCTCTCTACCGGACGACGGGGCTGAAAGGTACAAAAAAGAACGTTCCGGGCGTCATCAAGGCGCTGCGGGAGGCGAGCAAGGAAGCCGGCATCGACGCCTCGGAGATCGATCGGGTGCTCCTCAACGAGGCGGCGCCGGTCATCGGCGACGTCGCGATGGAGACGATCACCGAGACGGTGATCACCGAGTCGACGATGATCGGGCACGACCCTTCGACCCCGGGCGGCGTGGGGCTCGGGACGGGCACGACGACGGAGATAACCGCGGAGATGGAGGCGCACCCGACGGACGAGCCGATCGTCTTCTTGATCCCCGAGACCGTCGACTTCGCCGTCGCGGCGGAGACGATCGACGAGTGGGTGGCGGCCGGATACGAGATCAACGGCGCGATCGTACAGCGGGACGACGCCGTCCTCATCGACAACCGGATCGACATCGACATTCCGATCGTCGACGAGGTCGGACAGTTGGGCGACGTCCCGCGCGGCCAGCGGGCGGCCGTCGAAGTGGCTCCGCAGACGAGTGGCAAGACCATAGACGAACTGTCGAACCCATACGGGATCGCGACGGTGTTCGACCTCTCGCCCGAGGAGACCCAAAAGATCATTCCGGTCTCGCGGGCGCTGGTCGGGAACAAGTCCGCGGTGGTGATCAAGACCCCGGAGGGCGACGTCGAGGAGCGGACGATCCCGGCCGGAGAGCTCCGGATACTCGACGAACGCGGCGTCGAGACGCCGGTACCGGTCGACGAGGGGGCGGACCGGATCATGGAGGCGGTGATGGACAACTGGCCGGTCGCCGACGTCAGGGGCGAGAGCGGTTCGAACATCGGCGGCATGTTGAACCGGGCCCGAGACAGTATGGCCGAGGTCACGGGCCAGCCCGTCGACTCGATCGAGATCCGGGACATCATGGCCGTCGACACGCTGGTTCCCCAGGAGGTCGAGGGCTCGGTGGCCGGGGAGCACTCCATGGAGAACGCCGTCGCCCTGGCCGCGATGGTGAAGACCCAACAGCTGCCGATGCAACAGATCGCCAACGGGATCGAGGACGAACTCGGGGCGGAGGTCCTGATCCAGGGCGTCGAGGCGAAGATGGCCGTCCTCGGGTCGCTGACGACGCCGGGGACCGACCACCCCGTCGCGATCCTCGACATGGGCGGCGGTTCGACCGACGCCGCCTACATGGACGAGGCGAAATCCATCGACTCGATCCACCTCTCGGGGGCCGGCGACATGGTGACGATGCTCATCGACTCCGAGCTCAGCCTGGACGACCGCGAACTGGCCGAGGAGATCAAGATATACCCCGCCGCGGAGGTCGAGACGCTCTTCAGCGTCAGACAGGAAGACGGAACGGTGAACTTCTTCGACGACCCGGTCGACCCGGAGCTCTTCGGCCGGACCGTCCTGCTCAAGGACGACGAGATGCGGCCGATCCCGATCGACAAGTCCGCCGAGGAGATCCGACGGGTCCGCCGGCGGGCCAAGCGCCGCGTGTTCGTCAGAAACGCCGAGCGCGCGCTGAACATCATCACCCCGACCGAGAACATCCGCCACCTGCCGTTCGTGGTGATGACGGGGCGGTCCGCGCTCGATTTCGAGATCCCGGAGATGATCTCGGACGCCCTCGCCGAGTACGGGATCGTCTGTGGCCGCGCGAACGTCCGCGGCGAGACGGGGCCGCGGAACGCCGTCGCCACCGGGCTCGTGCTCTCGCACATCCGGGGCGGGTCACACCTCGAGTTCGAGATCCCGGAGGAGCTCACCTCGGCGCTCGAGCGGACGCGCCTGCAGGCCGACGGTCAGTAGAGTTATAGCCACGGGTGGCCATACCACACGGTATGAGTGGGTGCCGAGGCGAGATCGAACCGGGCGACGAGGTGCCGCGGGTCTTCGTGCGGTGCATCGGCGACCGCACGCCCTCGCTCGTCCAGTACATCGAACACGGGATCGAGGAGGAAGGCGTCTCCTGGGCCGTCCAGCCGGGATACGACGGCGCGGTCATGGAGGTCGCCTACCGGGCGGCGATGGACTCGAAGCTGAAGATCGGGGTCTGTGTCACCCCGGGCGGCCGCGTGGTCGTCCACCACAAACAGCTCCCGGGCGACGACCCGCTGTTCGACGTCGCGGATCCCACGGCGGACGACGCCCGCAAACTGGGCTCGAACGCCGCTCGACTCGCAAAGCGGATGCCGCTCAAGCCGATCGGGGAGGGCTGGACGGCGTGAGTCGCGGGGCGACCGCGAAAGCGCCCCCGAAGAACACAACGGTTTTTGTTCGCACGCGTTAGTGTGTCAGGTGGAATGTCAACGGAACACACGGCGTACATCGAAACCCTCGCCCACGTGAACTGCGGGGAGTGCGACGGCTACTGGGGCCTGAGCGACATCACGAAGGCGGATCTCTCCGGAACGGAGTGGTCCTGTCCGCACTGCGGACACAGCCAACCGATCGGCGAGTTCGTCGAGAACTGACCGCCGGCCCGACGACGCGGGGGAGAGACAACGCACAGGGCGACAGATACGCGACACTCGACTCAACACGATGAAAATATACACGCGACGCGGCGACGAAGGACAGACCGATCTCCGGGACATGAGCCGTATCTCGAAGGCCAGTCCGCGGATAACCGCCTACGGAAACGTCGACGAGCTCAACTCGCTCGTGGGGCTGGCCCGTCCGACGGGATTTGATGATGTCGACGAGATGCTGCGATCGATACAGAACCACCTGCACATCGCGCAGGCGGAACTCGCGAACCCGGATCCGGGCGAGGACGATCCGGTGGTCACGGCCGAACACACAGAACAACTAGAGGCGTGGATAGACGAGGCAAACGATGAACTCGAGCCGCTCGAGTCGTTTGTCCTCCCCGGCGGCGGCGAGGCGGGGTCGCGGCTTCACCACGCCCGCTCGGTCTGCCGGCGGGCCGAACGTCGGGCCGTCGTGTTCATCGCCGAGAACGACGGGGCGAACGAGGAGGTCGGCGCGTACCTCAACCGGCTGTCGGACCTGCTTTTCACCCTCGCCAGGCTGGCGAACCAACGGGACGGCGTCCCCGAGGAGAACCCGGAGTACTGACCGCGGGTGCAGACCCGGGTCGGCGTTGGGGGTCCGATACACGATTTATACGATTCCATTTTATACAACGTATATTACAAGAAGCGGAAAGACACACGCATACGTTGGGGGTCAGCGGGGAGCGATGAGGCGGCGTGACGGCCGCCCCGAACGGCTACCGGTCCGTCGACAGCGCGGGGGCGTCAGCCGTCGGCGCGTCGATAGCGACGCGGGCCAGTCGACACCGACGAGTGGCGTATCTCCGTCGAGAGGCGCTAACGCCGTCGAAGCAGGCGAGGCGTCACGGGACGAGACGACGATAGGAGAGTTCCCGACGCGGTGGCGGTCACGGACGGGCCGTGACTCGGCCCCCGCACGGATCCCCGTCTTCAGACGGTATCGACCCGTCGCCGCCCCAACGAGATCGCCGTCCTCGAACGACTCCGATGCCGGAGCGATCCCCCGTTTTCGGGCTCCGTTTTGTTACAGAAAATAAACATATTTCGTTAATAATCAGAGAAATTATATATACAAATACCGCGGCGCATGCCCGACTGTCCCACGGCGACGAACGATCGGGCCATCCGGGTGCTCGCCCGAGCGCGACCCTACGCGCCCCGGCCGCACGTTCCGAGGCGGCCGCTCACTCCGAAGCCGACCGGTCGCGGTGCTCCGCGACCAGTCGTTCGGCCTCGGCGCGGTTCTGCGTCGCCCGCCAGCGGACCTGCGCCGCGTCACCGTAGGCGAGCGCTTCCTTCAGTTCGCTCCGCAGCGGGCCGTGCTCGACCGCGAGGACGGTCCCGTCCGCGTCCCCGAGTTCGTAGATCCCGTAGCGGTCCGGCAGCGCGTCGATCGTCGAGCGCTCGAGCGGTTCCCATCCTCTCTTCAGCGGCATCAGGCGTCGCCCCCCTCGGTTTCGCTGTCGCTTTCCGCCCCCGCGTCGGCGACGAGTTCGTACGCCGTCTCCCCGGTCTCGTCCTCGGCGAAGACGAACACCCGGCCCCGGGCGAGTTCGGGGTTGGCCGAGACCTCGACCCGGTAGCCGCGGTTCTCGGCGTCGACACCGGGAAACAGCGACGCCGTCTCGCCGCGTTCGAGGACGATCCGGCCGACGCCGGTCGATTCGAGGATCCCGTCGGCGGTGGTCCGGTCGTTGACGTACATCATGACGCCCTCGGTCCCGTCGGGCGAGGTGACGAGAACGTGGACGTCGCGGCCGGGCGGACAGACGACGCTGCCCTCGCGCTTCCGCGGGACGCCGTGGTAGAAGACGGATCGGCCGTCGACGTACTCCACCTCGACGCCCTCGGGATCGAGACTGACGTGGAGCGTCTCGGGCGCGATGTCGCTTCGCTCGGTCATCGCACCGTCGTTCGGACGCCGCCGGCAAAAGGGGGGCGGTTCGGGCGGGGCGACGGGACGGCGGGGACGACGGACCGATGGCGGGCGGTCGGCCCCGGACGATCACAGCCGATCACTCGGCCTCGACGGCGGCGATCACCGTCTCGCCCGCCCGGACGCGCTGGCCCTCGATCACGCGGACGTCGTCGGGGTCACACGCCGGGGGCAAGAGCACGTCCGCCCGCGACCCGAAGGAGATGTGCCCGATGCGGTCCCCGCGGGCGAGCGTCTCGCCGCCCTCGACGTAGGGGTGGATCCGGCGGGCGACCGCGCCCGCGACGAGCGTCACCTCGTATCCGGAGAGGTCGATCCGGACGCGCTCGTTGCGCTCCGAATCCTTGCTGAACGCGGGGCGGTGTCCCCCCGGAGTGTGCTCGACCGCCTCGACAGTTCCGCCGACCGGCGCGCGGTTGACGTGGACGTCGGTGACGTTCATGAACACCGCGACGCGGACGCGGTCGCCCTCCCGCCGGACGACCGACACCCGGCCGTCGGCGGGGGCGACGATCCCCGACGGCGGCGGCGAGCGCCGGGGATCGCGGTGGAACCAGAGCACCACCGCGGCGGCGAGCAGACAGCCGACGGCCACCGGCGGACTCACGAGCGCCAGCGGGACGGCAGCGAGAAGCGGCGGTCGGGCGAGCCGCCACGCGCCCGGGGCGACCGGCGGCAACGGTGAGACCTCCGAAAACGTCGGGAACACAATCGGTGTCTCCGGCGCGAGCGAAAAGGTGTTGCGGTCGCGGTGCGGTCCCGCCGCGGCCGCGACCGGACCGCCGACCGGAACGCAACACCTTTTCGCCGCGCCCGCAACCCGAACGTAATGGCAGCCGACGCCAACGTCGACGCCGACGCCGCCGACACTGCCGACCCGGCAAGCGCCGACGCCACCGACGACCGGGTCTACTACGTCATCAGCGATCTCCACATCGGCGGGGACGAACAACTCGAGGAGGTCGAGTTCCTCCCCGAACTGCTCGAGTTTCTCGACCGGCTGGCGACCACCGACGAGGACGCCGAGTTGGTTATCAACGGCGACGCCTTCGGCCTCTGGGAGTTCACCACCGCCGAGGGGATCGAGAAGTTCGATATCCTCGAGCGGACGTACCCGGAGCTTTTCGCGGCGCTCCGAGAAGCGGGCGAGAACGTACGCATCACGCTGTTGCCGGGGAACCACGACCACGAACTCGCGGCGTACGACGAGTACGTCGAGCGCTTCGCGGCGTACAACGTCGATCTCGTCCCCGAGCAGTCGATCACCCGACCGGTCGGCGACCGGACGATCCACTTCGAACACGGCCACCAACGGGACCCGAACAACCGCATCGCGGACTGGGGGAACCCCTACTCGACGCCGCTGGGCTACTACTACAACACCCTCGTCACGAGCCGGGCGGGTCAGTTGTCCGATCGCGGCCGGTACAACTGGCTGAAGGACGTCCAGGCGGTCACCCCCACCGAGCGGATGCCCGTGTGGCTCCTCTCGAAGTACTTCTACCGGGAGATGAATCCGCTGTTGCGGTACTCGCTGGTCCCGTTTCTGTTGCTGTTCAACGTGAGCGCGCTGCTCGCGGTCGGTGCGGGACTGGATCTCGCGGGCGTGTGGTCGATGCCGGTCGACCGGACGGCGGCGTTTCTCGACCGCTTCGGGCGCGCCGGGGCCGCGGCGTGGTTCCTCCTCGTGCTCAACGTGGCCGTCGCGGGGCTCTTGGTGCTCGTCGGGATCCCGCTGTATTTCATCAGACGCGACGTCCGGAAGACGATCGATCGCTTCGGGGTGTTCGAGACCGATCTCACCGTCGACGCCGAACGGCCCTACGTCGAGGCCGCCGAGGCCGTCTTCGACGAAACCCCAGACGCCGCCGTCTTCTGTTACGGCCACACCCACCGCCCGACGACGCGGACCGTCGAGGGCGGGCTCCTCGTCAACACCGGGACGTGGCTCAAGCGGCTCCACCGCAGGGACGGCATCACCGGTATCCTGCCACCGGTGTTCTACCCCTCCTATCAGCTGCCGGCCGTCCGCATCACCGCGGCGGCCGACGGGGTCGCCGTCGAATACGAGCGGATCTCGAAGCCGAGCCCCTCGACGGAGGAGCTCACGCGCACCGAGCGGTTCTTCACCGTGGGCCGAGAGCCCGAACTCACGCTGCCGGATCGACACGTCGTCGGGGGCCGACCGGAGGGGGAGCCGGACGCGGACCGCGAGACACGGGGCGGCGCGGGCGATCGGTCGTGAGCTTTCGGGTGACGGCGCCGATTCAGATCCCGAAGAAAGCCCCGGTGTTTTTTGTATCCGATCACCCTACATCGGAGCGGGTATGTGGGGATCGAACACGCGCCGCCGTGGGGGCATCGAATGAACGCGACCGACAACACGATCCGCGTCCTCCTCGTGGACGACGACCCGGAGTTCGTGGAGACGATCGCTCCTCTCTTGGAGCGCGAGGACAGCCGCTTCGACGTCCGGACGGCGACCGACGCGGACTCGGGGCTTGAGGCCATCGAGACCGGACGAATCGACTGTGTCGTCTCCGACTACGGCATGCCGGACACCGACGGCATCGAGTTCCTCGATGCGGTCCGGGAGGCCCACAGCGACCTCCCCTTCGTCCTCCTGACCGGCGAGGGCGACGAGACGGTCGCCAGCGAGGCCATCTCGGCCGGCGTGACCGACTACGTTCCGAAGGGGCGACGCGAGGGACAGTACTCGCTGCTCGCCTCCCGGCTGGCCGACGCCGTCGAGAAGCGCCGCGCGAGGCGGTCGCTGCAGCGGCGAAAGCAGGAGCTCGAACGACTGAACGATCGGTTTCAGTCGTTCGTCAGACACTCCCCGGACGTCATCACGATCATCGAGCCGGACGGGCGCATCCGGTACAACAGCCCGGCGGTCGAGGAAGTCCTCGGCTACGAACAGGACGAACTCGTCGGGGACGTCGCGTACGACTACGTCCACCCCGAGGACCGCGAGGACGTCCGATCGAACTTCGAGACGCTCATCGAGTCCGAGGGGACCAACAGGATACGGTACGAATACCGGTTCCGACACGCCGACGGCTCGTGGCTCTGGATCGGCTCGGTCGCCAGCGACCGCGCCGGGGCCGACGGCGAGGGGTTTCTCATCAACAGCCGCGACATCTCCGACCGGAAGGCCAGAGAGCGCGAACTCGAGGCGAAGACCGAGCGGCTCGACGAGTTCGCAAGCATCGTCAGCCACGACCTCCAGACGCCGATCACGGTCGCCGACGCCAGACTCGACCTCGCGATGGCGGAGTGCGACAGCGAGCACCTCCCGGCGATCGGCGACGCCTTAGAGCGGATGGAGGACATCGTCGACGCGACGCTGACGCTCGCCCGGGAGGGGCAGGTCGTCGACGAGACCGAACCGGTCGAGTTGGCCGCCGCCGCCGAACGGTGGGCCGATCCGATCGAATCGGACGTGACGCTCCGGATCGAGCCCGACCGCCTCACGATCGAGGCCGATCGCGAGCGCCTGCGGCGGGTCATCGAGAACCTCTTTGCGAACGCCGTGGAACACGGTTCCACGAGCGATCGGCCGGCGGCCGACGACGCTGGCGATCACCGTGGCGAGGGGGTGACCGTCGTGGTCGGCGAACTCGACGACGGCGATGGGTTCTACGTCGCCGACGACGGCCCCGGCATCCCCGAGGACGTCGGCGACGAGATCTTCGAGGCCGGCCAGTCGCTCTCGCCCGACGGGACGGG
>Ga0102942_1000657_pt1 | contig 13110 bp, 17 predicted proteins | sample SalPon2_C_H2O_MG_FD_78171 | JGI IMG/M metagenome (GOLD analysis project Ga0102942, IMG submission 78171) | Salt pond water microbial communities from South San Francisco under conditions of wetland restoration - Salt Pond MetaG R2_C_H2O_MG | ecosystem: Environmental > Aquatic > Non-marine Saline... | reverse complement strand
GGTCTCGGCGGGGCGACGCCGCGTCGGGTCGCCGTCCGGTGGCCGGACGGGCGCGAGCGGATCCTGTCCGATCCCCCGTCCGACGCGGCGGTCACCGTCGAACACCCGTCGCGGCTGAAGTCGTCGCCGGACGCGCCGCTTCGACCGCCGAGCGAGCCTCCTCGCGGCCGGTAGCGGGCCCGCGGTCCGATCGGTGCGACCGCCCGGTCGGTCGCGTCGGTCGACCGGGTTCGGCCCGGCCAGAACTGCCGCCCTTCGCGGGTTCAAGTGCCCGGGGGCGTACGGACGGGTATGGTAGATGCGACTTCCGACCTCGAAGAGGACGTCGACGAGGAGTCCGCGCCGCGCTGCGCGACGTGCGGGGAGCCGGCGCTGGGCGCCGGCCGCCGGACCGTGACGTGGGTCGACGGGGCCGACGTGACGCACCGACGGTTCTGTTCGCAGGCCTGTCGCGACGACTGGGACGACGAGCGTCCCTGAACGACCGCCCGAGTCGCAGGCGGGCGAGCGGCCGCACGGGGCGCGGGAGGCTTTTTCAGTGCGGGGGTGGTATCTGTCGGTATGATATCGCTCGACGAGGCCGTGACGGCCCGACTGGAGTCCCACGGCGAACGGTTCGAAGTACTGATCGACCCGGACGCGGCGTTGGAGATGAAACGCGGTGAGTTCGACGGCGAGTTGGAGGACGTGATCGCCGCCGAGGACGTGTTCGAGAACGCCTCGCGGGGCGACCGCCCGGCGGAGGAGGACCTCGAGACGGTGTTCGGGACGACCGACCCGCTGGCGATCATCCCGCAGGTCGTCGAGCGCGGGGAGATCCAGATCACCGCCGAGCAGCGCGAGGAGATGCAGGAGCAGAAGCACAGACAGCTCGTCACCACCATCACCCGCAACGCGGTGAACCCGCAGATGGACGACTCCCCGCACCCGCCGGAGCGCATCGAACGGGCGCTGGAGGAAGCCGGGTTTCAGGTCGACCCGATGGAGCCCGTCGAAAATCAGGTCGACGACGCGTTAGAGGCGCTCCGTCCGGTCATCCCGATCCGGTTCGAGGAGGTGACGATGGCGGTCCAGCTCCCCGCCGACTACGCGGGTTCCGGTCAGGCGCAGATCCGCGAGTTCGGCGACCTGGAGCGCGAGGAGTGGCAGAACGACGGCTCGTGGGTCGGCGTCCTCACGTTCCCCGCCGGGCTAGAGAACGACCTGTACGACCTCGTCAACGAGGTCACCTCCGGCGAGGGCGACGCCCGCGTGATCAAGGACAAGGACGAGTTGCGAACGCGCTAAGCCGCCGTCTGCGTCCCGCGGGGGCGGTTTCGACCGGCCGCCATACGTGCCGCGGTCGGGAGCTTCATACCCCGTCGCGAGCCTCCTTCTTGCCATGCACGAGCGCGCGGCGGAGTTCGCGGCACGGGCGCGGGACAGGTACGGCGTCGACCTCGACGTGGTGGAGTTCGACGCCGGCACGGAGACGGCGGCCGCGGCGGCCGACGCCGTCGGCTGCGACACCGCGGCGATCGCCTCCACGATCGTGGTGTCGCTCTCGGGCGGGGACGCCGCGGTCGAGACCGAAGGCGACGCCGACGCCGACGGGGACCGGCTCGTGGCCGCGATCACCAGCGGCGCGAACCGACTCGACTTGGACGCGGTCGCGGCCCACTTCGGGGCGGACGACGCCGCCATGGCGGACCCCGCGCGGATCCGCGACGTGGTCGGTTGGAGCATCGGCGGGGTCCCCCCGCTGTGCCACGACGCCGCGCTCCCCGCCGTCTTCGACCCGACGCTCGCCGAGTACGACACCGTGTACGGCGCCGCGGGCACGCCGAGCGCGCTGTTCGCGATCGACCCCGAACGGCTCGCGGCGCTCGCGGACGCGACGACGATCGGTCTCACCGAGTGAACGGGGGCCGCCTCGCCGATTACTCGGGGGTCGCTGACGACTCCGGCCGGAGTTGTTAACTGAATCCCGCTCCCGCCGCCCGAGTTATTAAATCAGACTTATGAAGTAACAACGCTTTTCTATTAACAGTCGCTACGAGTCGGTATGCATCACTCACGCCGATCGGTGCTGCGGGGCGGAGCGGGACTGTTGGCCGCCGGCGCGGCGACCTCGCTCGCCGGTTGCTCCGGCGCCACGGGCGGCGGATCCCAGGGGTTCGACGGCGGGTACGCCGCCTTCTTCACCCTCAACGACTGGGCGAACGAGGTCGTCGGCGACCGCGCGAGCTTCGAGAACCCGGTCGAGGTCGGTCGGCTCGGACACGGCTGGACGCCCGACGGGACCCTCGCCGCGGACGTCGCCGCGACCGACGCGTTCGTCTACCTCGACTCCCCCGAGTTCGCCTGGGCGCAGGACCTCGCCGCGACGCTGGAGGCCGACTACGACTCGGTCGCGGTCGTCGACGCGCTCGCCGACGTCGAGGGCGACCTGCTCGACTGGGACCACTCGCACGGGGAGGAGAGCGGCGGGGACGGGCACGACGAGGACGGGCATGAAGAGGGCGGGCACGACGAAGACGGGCACGAGGAGGATGGCCACGGCGAAGACGGGCATGAAGAGGATGGCCACGACGAAGACGGCCACGACGAGGACCGTCAGCACGACCCGCACGTCTGGGTCGACCCGGTGTTCGCGGCGACGATGGTCGAGACCATCGCGACGGGACTCGGCGAGGCCGACCCCGAAAACGCCGAGGCGTACGCCGACAACGCGGCCGCGTACGCCGAGGAACTGGACGCGGTCGACGCCGGCTTCCGGTCGATCGCGGCGGACGCCGACCGCGAGGTGGCCGTCGTCGCGGGCCACAACTCGTTCCAGTACCTTGAGGCGCGCTACGGGTTCCGACTCCACTCGCCGGTCGGGGTCTCGCCGCAGAACGAGCCGAGCCAGAGCCAGATCGCCGACACCATCGAACTGGTGGACGCGGAGGGGATCGACACGATCCTCTACGACCGGTTCGAGTCGACGACGCTGGCCGAGACGATAGTCGAGAACAGCGACGCCACGGAGACGATGGCCGTCAGCCCGGCCGGCGGGACGACCGAGGAGTGGAACGAGGCCGGCTACGGCTACCTCGAACAGATGACCGAGGTCAACCTCCCGGCGTTCGAGCGCGCCTTCGGCGTCCAGTGACCCGGACGCCTACGGACCCGCGGCGAGGCGGCGACGGACTACAAGAGCTAAACGTCCGGACGACGCACACACGGAACACGCAGTGACCGCAATCGTCGACCTCGACGGCGTAACGTTCGCCTACGGCGACACCGTCGCCGTGAGCGACGTCTCTCTGACGGTCGAGGAGGGCGACTTCCTCGGGCTCATCGGCCCGAACGGCTCCGGGAAGACGACCCTGCTCCACCTCATGCTCGGGCTCCACGAGCCCGACGCGGGCACCGTCGAGCTGTTCGGTCGCCCGGTCGACGAGTTCGACGACGGCGGCCGGATCGGCTACGTCTCGCAGAAGGCGACGAGCCGCGGCGGGTCGATGCCCGTCACGGTCCGCGAGTGCGTGACCATGGGTCGGTTCGCGCACGCCGGGCGGGGGCGGCTCTCCGAGGCCGACCGCGCCGCCGTCGCCGACGCCATCGAGACGGTCGGGATCGGCGACCTCGCCGACCGGCTCGTCACCGAGCTGTCCGGCGGCCAGAAGCAGCGGGCGTACATCGCGCGAGCGCTCGCCAGCGACGCCGACCTGCTCGCGCTCGACGAGCCGACGGTCGGCGTCGACGCCGAGTCGCGAGACGCCTTCTACGCCCTCCTCGACGACCTGAACGACGACGGTATCACCATCATCCTCATCGAGCACGACATCGGCGTCGTCACCGACCGCGCGAACCGCATCGCCTGTATCAACACCGAGCTGTACCACCACGGCGACACCGAGTCGTTCGTCGAGAGCGACGCCCTCGCCGAGGCGTACGGCGCGACCGGACAGGTCGTGCACCACCACCACTGATGAGCGAGACCACGACGCCGGACGGCGAGGAGACCCCGAGCGCGAACGCGCGCCCCGAGCGCGGCCTTCGCCGGACGATCGAACTCGCGGGGATCGGCGTCACGGGGGCCGTCGCGGTCGGCATGCTCGGGTTCCTCCTCCTCTACTGGGCGCAGGACCTCCCGGTCGCGAGCGGCCTGTACGCCGGGTTCCGCTCGCTGGGGCGGGGGATGGACGCCGCCTTCGGGACGAACGTGTTCCGGCACCCGATCATGTGGCAGTCGATGTCGGTCGGCGTGCTCGTCGGCGTCGTCGCGCCGCTCGTCGGGTCGTTCCTCGTCCACCGCGAGATGGCGCTCATCGGGGAGACGCTGGCGCACACGGCGTTCGCCGGCGTCGCGATCGGTATCCTCGTCAACGCCTCGACCGGCTGGGACGGCTCGCTGCTGCTCGTCGCGCTCGTCGTCGGCATCCTGGGCGCGCTCGCGGTCCAGTGGCTCACCGAACGCACTGACGCGTACGGCGACGTGCCGATCGCGATCATGCTCAGCGGGAGCTTCGCGGTCGGCACCCTGATCGTCAGCTACGGGCGCGGGCTGACGGCGATCAACATCGAGGGGTACCTGTTCGGGAACCTCGCGGTCGTCACGGCGGAGGGCGCGCGGCTGATGGGGGCGCTCTCGCTGGTGGTCGTCGCCGGCGTGGCGCTGACGTACAAACAGCTCCTCTTCATCACCTTCGACGAGCAGGCGGCGCGGGTCGCCCAGCTGAACGTCACCGGCTACAACACGCTCCTCGTGGTGTTGACCGCGGTCGTCGTCGTCGGCGCGATGCAGGTGCTCGGCGTCATCCTCGTCGCCGCGATGCTCGTCGTCCCCGTCGCCGCCGCCTCACAGGTCGCCCGGAGCTTCCGCGAGGCGACGTACCTCTCGGTGATCTTCGGTCAGCTGTCGGTGCTCGGCGGCTTCGCGGTCTCGATCGGGCTCGGCCTCCCCTCCGGCGGGTCCATCGTCGTCACCGCCATCGCGGTGTACCTCTCGACCATCGCCCTCTCCGGCTTCTCGGTCACGGCCGTTTCCGCGCACGGATAGCCCGGGACCGCGGGCCGCGACGATCGGTGAGCGGGGCGCCCGTGCGCCCCCGGCGCGCGCTTTCCACAGACCCTTATGTCCCGACCGCGAGATGCGCGTATGGGAGAGACAGAAACTTACACCATCACCGGTCCCGACGGTGACGAGGAGTCGTTCGAACTGCCCGCCGGTCTCGTCGACGTGCTCAGCGAGCAGGGCGAGCAGGGCACCCGCGTCGTCAGCGACGTCGTGGTGCAGGCGATGGCCCAGCAGGCGCACGTGATCGTCCACCACAGCGAGGGCGACGTGCCGGAGGACATCGCGGAGATGAACGAGACGGCCGCGGAGCTGTTCGAGGAGCGGTTCGGGCAGTCGCTCGAGGACGCGCTCGGCCACTCGCACTGAGACGCGATCGACGCTTTCCGCGCTCGATTCTACCCCCTTTTTCCCCGCCGGCCGGCCGCTTAAGCCGCCACGGACCGTACGTGGACGCATGAACGCAGACTCGGACGCCCCGGTGCTGATCTTCGACGGCGACTGTCCCTACTGCTCCGTCGCGGCGATCGCGCTCCGCCGGCTGGAGGGCGTCGTCGCGGTGCCGTGGGAGGCCGATCCGGTCGGTCCGTTCCTCGACGCGCAGTTCGGCTCGCGGCCGTTCGCGATGGTGTTCGTCGACCCGGTCGAGCGCCGCGTGTACGCCGGCCGCTCGGCGGCCGAAGAGCTCGCCGACCGGGCGGGGACGCCGGGGATCGTCGGCGGGCTCGTCCGCGACAACTACGACCGGATCGCCGACGTCGTGGGGAAGCTGTCGGGGCGCGGTCGCGACCCGGCGGACGTCCACGAGACCTACCGGCTGACGGACGCCGCGAGCGACCTCGTCGACGACCTCCGACCGGCCGCGAGCGAGCGACCGGAGGCGCTGTCGTGAGCGGGGACGGCGCCGACGACGGCGGCACCTACACGCTGATCGTCGACCTGACGACCCCCGCCGCGGTCGAGGTCGGCGCGCTCGGCGACCGCCGCTTCGAGCCCGGCGTCTACGCGTACACCGGCAGCGCGCTCGGCGCGGGCGGCTTCTCGCGCGTCGACCGACACCGCCGGACCGCGCGCGGCGCCCACGACGTCCGCCACTGGCACGTCGACTACCTGCTCGGTCACTCGGGCGCCCGGATCGACGCCGTCGTCCGGAGCGGCGGCGTCGACGTCGAGTGCGCGGTCGCCGAGCGCCTCCCCGCGGGGCCCGTCTCCGGGTTCGGCGCGTCCGACTGCGGCTGTCCGACTCACCTCGCCGCCGCCGAGGGGGAGTCGCTCGACGCCTTCACCGATCGCGTCCGCGAGGCGCACGAGGCGGCGGTCGCGTCGCTCGACGTCGGGACCGGCGGCGGCCCGCGCGTCGACGTGGTCGCCGGGGAGTGACGGGCGCGCGAGCGGCGGCTACAGGTCGTACCGCTCCACGATGTCGGTGAGCTGTTCGCGCCGCCCCTCGATCGCCTCCTCGCGCAGCGCCGTCTCCTCGGGGGTCGGACAGGTCAGCTCGGGGACGCTCGTCGGGGAGCCCTGCTCGTCGAGCGCGACGAAGGTGAAGTAGGAGGTCGTCGTGCGTCGCCGCTCGTCGGTCCGGGGGTTCTCGGCGCGCACGTCGACCTTCACGTCGAGGCTCGTCCGCCCGACGTTGAAGACGTACCCCTCGATGACGGCGACCTCGCCCATCTCGATGGGGGCGATGAAGTCCACGTGGTCCATCGACGCGGTGACCACCTGTCGGTTCGCGAAGCGCATCCCGGCGATGGCGCCGCAGATGTCCATCCAGTGGAGGACGGCGCCCCCGAGCGCCCGCCCGAGGTTGTTCGTGTCGTTCGGCAGCAACATCTCGGTCATCTCGGTGTGCGACTCCGCGACGGTCGCCGTCTCGTCCATACGACGGGTCAACGGGCGGAGGACTTGAATCTCGGGCTTTGCCCGTTCTCGAGAGGAGGGCCGCAGTCAGGTGTCGCCGACCGACTCGTCGTCGAAGCGGACGGAGTCCGGGGACCGACCGGCCTCGTCGATCACCTCGTCGGAGACGATGATGGGGCAGTCGACCCGGACGGCGAGCGCGAGCGCGTCGGAGGGTCGGGCGTCGAAGACGAACCCCTCCGGCTCACCGTCCTCGTACCGCTCCGCGTCGATCTTCGCGTAGAAGGTCCCGTCGCGGAGGTCGTCCACGCGGACGCGGTCGATCGCCCCGCCGAACTCCGTCAGGACCTCCACGAGCAGGTCGTGCGTCAGCGGGCGGTCGAACGCCTCGCCCTCCAGCGCCAGCCCGATCGACTGCGCCTGATCGGCGCTCACGAATATCGGGACGTACTCCCCGCGGGCGGAGAGGATCACCGCCGGGACGTCGCCGCCCGGCGCAGAGCCCGTTCCGACTCCGACGACGTCGGCCTCGTGTTCCATACCGGCACGAAGCGGCGGTGACATGAATACCTGTCCCACGCGCGGGCGGCGTCGCGACCCTCGCCGCGCGCACTCCGCGGCGCGCGCCCGTCAGCGCCGAGCGCGTCGGTACCAGTACGCCCACGCGACCGTGAACACGAGCGCCGCGCCGAGGAAGAAGACGACGCCGGGCTCGAGCAGCGAGACCGCGTACTCGGCGACCGGGTCGACGACGTACTCGACCGTGCCCTCGATCGCCGCGTCGCCGCCCTCGGTGGCGCTCTCCTGTGTCACGCCGTCTGCCCCGGCGGCCCCCGCGTCCCCGCCCCCGGTCGTCGTCCTCGTCACCTGCGCCGTCGGACCCGCCACGGCGAGCACGCGCTGGGCGACGACGGCCGCCACCCCGATGAGCGCGTACCCGCCGAGCAGCCGCGTGAGGGCGCTCTTGATCCCGGCCGACTCCTCGCTGCCGCCGGCGAACAGGACGAGCGGCTCGTCCGCCGCCGCGTACACGTCCATCTCGCGGCCCTTCTCGGAGTAGGTCGTGTCGACGACGTCGACGAGGTCGGCGCCGTCGAGCTTGGCGAGGTGGTACTGCACGTTCTGGAGCGATGTGTCGACCTCGGCGGCGATCTCCGACTTCGTCGCCGGCTCGTCGTGGAGGTAGGTGAGGATCCGGCGGGCGGTCTCGGAGCTGAGCGCCGCGATGAGGTCGTCCGCGTCCTCGTCGTCGACGCCCACGACCCGCGGCTCCCGGTCGTCGGGGGTCGCGTCGGGGAGGGAGGGGAACAGCCGCGACATACACGGTCGTCAACGCCGTGAGGATACAAATATGTTGGATCGATAAGGGTCGCCGCGGCTCACATCGACTCACAAACCCTAAACGCCGTGAGAGGGTACCTTCCGGCAATGACAGAGACGCCAGGGGGCTCCGACGGCGCGTCCGCGCCCCCGACGGCGAGCGACCCTCCGGCGGCGTCCGGCCCCGACGACGGTGCCGGGAGCGAAGCGGGCTCGGTGACGGTCGTCGGGACCGCGCACGTCTCCGAGCACTCGGTCGACGAGGTGGAGGAGACGATCGAGGCGGAGCGCCCCGACGTCGTCGCGGTCGAGCTCGACGAGGGACGGTACCGACAGATGCAGGGCGAGACGCCGGACGACCTCGACGCGGGCGACCTCCTGCGCGGCAACACCGTCTTCCAGTTCCTCGCGTACTGGATGCTCTCGTACGTCCAGACCCAGCTCGGCGACCGCTTCGACATCGAGCCGGGCGCGGACATGCGCGCCGCCATCGACGTCGCCGAGGGGCTCGGCATCGACGTCGCCCTCGTCGACCGGGACATCCAGACCACGATCCAGCGGTTCTGGGCCCGGATGACGGTCACGGAGAAGCTCCGAATGGTCGGCGGGCTCGCCTTCGGCGTCACCGACTCGCGGGTCGTCGGGGTCGTCGCGGGGCTGTTCGTCGGGGTCGTCGCCGGGCCGGCGATCGGTCTGTTCGGCGGCTCCTTCGGCGTCACCGACGCGATGCTGACGAGCGTGACCGGCGGCGTCCTCGCCGCGGTCGTCGTCGGCGTCGCCGTCGACCAGATCGGCAAGGTCGGCCTCTCGCCGGACGGCCGACTCTACGCCGCCGCCGCGCTGGGCGTGAGCGCCGGGGTCGCGGCCGCGGCGCTCGGCGTCCTCGACGGCGTCGTCGCGACGTACCTCGGCGGCTTCACCGTGACGGCGATCGGGAGCCTCGGGCTCGGGATCGCGCTCGGCCTCACCCTCGGCGTGGCCGTGTCGGGACTGCTCGGACTACTCGGTCGCGGCGGCGAGCCGGACCACGGCGGCATCGAGGAACTCGGCGTCGAGGAGCTCACCGACACCGACGTGGTGACGATGATGATGGAGGAGTTCCGCCAGTTCTCGCCGGGCGGCGCCGAGGCGCTCATCGACGAGCGGGACGCGTTCATCGCCCACCGGCTCGTCGCGCTCCGAGAGGCCGGCCACGACGTCGTGGCCGTCGTCGGCGCCGGCCATCAGGCGGGGATCGAGCGGTACCTCGCCGCCCCCGAGACGCTCCCGCCCATGGAGAGTCTGGTCGGGCGCGAGAAGGGCGGACGGATCCCGTGGAAGAAGGCGGTCGGCTACGCGATCACCGTCGGATTCGTCGGGTTCTTCGTCCTGCTCGCGCTGGCCGGCGTCGAGAACGCGTTCCTGTTCCGGCTGTTCGGCGCGTGGTTCCTCATCAACGGCGCGTTCGCGTTCGCGTTCGCGAAGGTCGCCGGCGCGCGTTGGAGCGCGGCCGGCGTCGGCGGCGCGGTCGCGTGGATGACCTCGATCAACCCGGTGCTCGCGCCCGGCTGGTTCACCGGCTACGTCGAACTCCGCCACCTCACGGTGAACGTCGGCGACATCGGGACGCTGAACGAACTGCTCTCCGACGAGACGCAGTCGCCCTCGGAGCTCGTCTCGGCGATGCTCGACGTCCCCCTGTTCAAGCTCATCGTCGTCGTCGCGATGACGAACGTCGGCAGCATCGTCGCGAGCTTCCTGTTCGCCGTCTACGTGATCCCGGCGATGTTCGGGACGGAGGTCGGCGGCGTCGACGAGGTCGGACGGCTGATGATCGACGGCGCCAGCACGGGCGCGGAGCTGATCCGCGGCGTGCTCACCGGCGGAGGGAGCGCGTGACTCGACTCTCGCGCGGGGGGCGGCTATGAGCTCGGCCTTCCGGGGACGCCGGATCGCCGGCCTCTACTTCAGCGGGACGGAGCTCCGCGACCTGCTCGTCGCGTGGCTCGCGCTCGGCGCCGCGTTCACGCTCTTCTTCGTCAACGGCACCGCCGGCTTCGGTCGACTGCTCGCGGCGGGCGTCCTCCCGCCGCTCCTCGTCGGCCTGCTCACCGCGGGCGTCGCGTTCCTCCTCCACGAGATAGCGCACAAGGTCGTCGCGGTCCACTACGACCAGGTGGCCGAGTTCCGGGCCGACAACAGCATGCTGTTCCTGGCCGTCATGAGCTCGCTTCTCGGGTTCATCTTCGCGGCGCCCGGCGCGGTCCACCACCGCGGTCGCCTGACGCCGAAAGAGCACGGCCACATCGCGCTCGCCGGCCCGGTCGTCAACCTGCTCCTCACCGTGGTCTTCCTCCCGGCGCTCCTGCTCGGGCCCGTCGTCGGGAGCCCCGTTATCACCCTGATCGGCTCTCGCGGGATCGCGATCAACGTCTTCCTGGCGGCGTTCAACCTGATCCCGTACGGTCCGCTCGACGGGAAGACCGTCCTCGACTGGAGCAAGGGCGTGTGGGCCGCTTTCTTCGTCGTCTCCGTCGCGCTGACCGTCGGACTCGTCTTCGTCCTCGGCCTCGGCTTCGGCGGGCCGTTCTGAGGCTCGCGGCGGTCGGCGGCGGCGGATCCGACCGCTTGGCGGGAACGGTGCGCTTTTGCTCCGCGGGCGTCCCTCGTCACACATGACCGAGGACGGCGACGACGACGAGGCGAGCGCGGGCGACGACGAACTCACCTACGCCGACGCGGGCGTCGACATCGACGCGAGCGAGGCCGCGACCGCGGCGCTGATCGGCGCCGTCGGCGAGGCCGAGGGCGACTACGCCGGCCTCCTCGACATCGGCGATCGGTACCTCGCGCTCGCGACCGACGGCGTGGGGACGAAACTGCTCGTCGCCGAGGCGCTGGCGGACTACTCGACGGTCGGGATCGACTGCATCGCGATGAACGTCAACGACCTGGTCGCCGCCGGCGTCCGGCCGGTCGCCTTCGTCGACTACCTCGCCGTCGACGAGCCGGACGAGCGGTTCGCCGAGCAGGTCGGAGACGGGCTCGCCCGCGGCGCCGAACTCGCCGACATGGAGCTCGTCGGCGGCGAGACGGCGGTGATGCCGGACGTAATCAACGGGCTCGACCTCGCGGGGACCTGCGCCGGGCTCGCCGCGAAGGAGGCCGTCTTCGACGGCGCGGCGGAACCGGGCGACGCCCTCGTCGGCTGGCGCTCCTCCGGGATCCACTCCAACGGCCTCACCCTCGCCCGCGAGGCCGCCACCCGCGACCACGCGTACGCCGACCCGTGCCCCTTCGACGGGTACGAGACGGTCGGCGAGGCCCTGCTGGAACCGACTCGGATCTACACGGACCTGCTCGACCCGATGCGCGAGCACGGCGTCCACGCCGCGGCCCACGTCACCGGCGGCGGGTGGACGAACCTGACGCGGCTCGGCGACCACCGCTACGTGATCGAGGACGCCTTCGACCCACAGCCCGTCTTCGAGTTCGTTCAGGACGAGGGGAGCGTCTCGGACGAGGAGATGCACCGCACCTTCAACATGGGAACCGGCTTCGTCGCGGCGCTCGACCCCGACGCCGCCGAGTCGTTGGCGGCCGCGACGGACGGTCGCGTCATCGGGCGGGTCGAGGGGGCTGACGCGACGGGAACCGACGAGGCGGCGAGCGTCTCGGTCCGCGGGCTGGAGCTGTAACGCGCCGGGGCGACTCGGCGGGCATTTTTGCCGATACCAGCGAGCAGCGGCTCGATTTACTCGTGTGCTCCACCTTATGATCGCGAGGGGCGTACCGTCCGGTAATGAGCGACCGATCCGAGTCGCCGGCGGCGGACGCCTCCGAGCGAGGTGACGCGAGCGACGCGGTCGCTCCCGGAGACGACGAGGCCGAAGCGGACGCCCCCGGCGACGCGGACCACCTCGCCGACATCGAGGACGGCGCGGGCTGTGCGGAGATATGGGAGCGCCTCTCGGAGCGGCGAGGGCGCGAGGACGCGAGCCGCGAGGCGTCGGCGGGCGACGAGTAGCCCGCTACGACAGGTGCGCGGCGATGTCCGCCTCGGTGATGATACCGACCGTCTCGCCGCCGTCGGTGACCATCACGGCCTTGTAGTGGTCCAGCAGGTTCCGGACCTCGTCGACGGTCGCGCTCGGGGCGACCGTCGGGAACGACTCGCTCATCACCTCGCTGACGGGGTGATCGCCGACGTGCTCGCCCGCGTGGACGACGTCGCCCTGACTGATCGAACCGACGGGCACGCCGTTCTGGAGCACCGGTAGCTGCGAGTACGCCTCCTCCTCCATCAGGTCGACCGCCCCGCGCACCGCGTCGTCGGGCGCGACGCTGATCACCGTCTCGTTCATCAGGTCGGTCGCGCGGACGACCTCGCCTTCCGCCTCCTGGAGCGCGTTGACGATCCGGCGGAGCGTCGAGAGCCGCGGGTCGACGTCACCCCCCTCGATCCGGGCGATCAGCGGCTGTGAGACGTCCGCCGCGTCGGCCAGCTCGCTCTGGGTCAGCTCCAGCGTCGTCCGCCGCTCGCGGAGGTCCTGTGGCGTCGGGAGTTCCATACGCCGAATAACTCGGGGTTATTAGAAAAGGTTTCGGCGTCTCACTCGCCGTCGTCGTCCTCGTCGCCCTCCGTCTCGATGATCTCGACGACTTCGAGCGGGACGTCCCGCAGCGCGCCGCCGACTTCGCTCTTCGCGATCCGCTCCGCGTGCTCCTCGCTGTCGGCGTTGAAGATGTCGATCTCCAAGAGGAGCCCGACGAGGGCCGTGTTTGCGGCGAGGAACGCGGCGTCGAACGGCTCGCCGCAGGCCGGACAGCCGGTGACGCCGGGCTCGACCTCGACGTACTGCTTGTCCGTCTCGTTGAGTCGCTTGCCGGCTTCGCTGACCGCGACGCCG
>Ga0102942_1000656_pt1 | contig 13111 bp, 7 predicted proteins | sample SalPon2_C_H2O_MG_FD_78171 | JGI IMG/M metagenome (GOLD analysis project Ga0102942, IMG submission 78171) | Salt pond water microbial communities from South San Francisco under conditions of wetland restoration - Salt Pond MetaG R2_C_H2O_MG | ecosystem: Environmental > Aquatic > Non-marine Saline... | reverse complement strand
CCACGTCGCATCGAGGAACGCAGTATCATCCAGGAACGCAGCCATTCGAAACGCACGGCGAACGTTCCCGAACTGTGACCGCGCATCGAGCGGTGTCGCCCGCTCCGCGATTCGTTCTTTCAGCCCGGAATCAGTTGCCCACCACCGTACCGCGTCTTCCAACTGATCCATCTCGCCAACACGAGCTAAGCGATACGTATCGATTGCTGGTCCGCGATCAGGTACGTCATCGTCCTCGCCAGCAGCCAAGTGGCGAGTAACAGCAAGCAACTCCCTAATCGCGGGATCGTCGCCAAATCCAGTAATAGTAGCCGACTCTGTTGGGATTCCACCACGTTCGAACGATTCGATGGTGTCTGTAACGGTACTCCCGCTTTGTTTGGTAGCGACTGCGATGTCAGCGTAGTTCCAGCCCTCTTGCTCGACGAGTTCTTCAATCTCGTTCGCAATTGCAGCAAGTTGGTCGCCACCGGAGTCCGCAGCAAGTACGGAGACTGATCCGGTATCCGGGTCGTTCACGACAGTTTCTTCCGCGAAGTACGCAGCCGTGGCGGCCGGGCAAGTTGATGGCTGGACGCCGGACGCGCGCCGAGATTCACTGAACGAGACATAGTCCGTGACTGGACCTGTCTCCACCCAGGTTCTACGGACACTTGCGTCATCCTCAGCGATACAGACAAGCTCACAGTCCGCTGTGAGCCCGTCAAGATATGCCCGGTCGAGCGGGAAGAATTCCTCAAATTCGACTGCAAGCACCGCGTCAATATCGACGATGTCGTCGTAGTCATCGCCCGTGAGGACAGCGAGAGCTTCCGATATGAGTTGCCCCCGCTCTATGTGATCGTGTTCAGCGAGCCAATTGTGGAATCCTTCAAGTGCCGTGGTAATTTCCCGGAGTTCAGGCGTCTCGTCGGGTGAAATCTCCTGCCAAGAAATCGTGCCCATCACTCGATCTACGTCTTCGATGAACGAGGATTGTTCCGACGCCCGCCGCAGGTATTCTGTCTCCCAATCGTAACCGTCGAGGAATCGATGCAGGAGTTCACGCCGCAACGCGTCCGAAAGAATCACTCGTTCGTCTGTCTGATTGAGGACATCCGTTGCGTGCACGACAGGCGATGTCACGTACGGGGTCGCCGCACCAGGAAGCATCTCGTCCAACGTATCTCGGAACGAGTCTGTACTCGTCGGCGCACCTGTGAGAACAAGTACACTCTCGGAATCGTACTTATCGAGGAGTTTCTCGTATTCATTCTGCGTCGTTCGTCGGACGTTTCCAGCACCGAACGGCGTGGAGACCAGAGTGCCGTCAAACTCCCGCGGAGATGAGTTAGCTGTCATATTCGTTATCTACATCGGAGTCGTAGAATCCAGAGTCAGACACCGTCGCTTTCAAGGTGGCTTCTGTGTCCCGCTGCTGATACTGGATTCCTCGCCCCATTTCTATGATTAGTTACCACTTCCAAACCGAAGGGCTGTAAAAACTCCCCAAGCTGTGTACTGTGGTTCGTCTCTGACACCACCGACTTGTTGAAACACTCAATCTATAATAGAGGTGAGCGACTGTGCTGAATCCGGTATGCATATTCTGTATCTAATAAGAATTGAATAATTCTATGAATATTCCATTGGTATGAGTCCGTAATCACCTGCTATGGAAACCAAAAAATCGCAGAAAGAGGCCTTCTTTTACGCTGTATATCTGATGGGGATCGAGAATGGGATAATCGAACCACTAGAGCAGGTTGACGCTCCGGATTTGAAACAAGAACTCCCTGATGAACAGCGTGATTTGGTGGAATCAATCAGAGACGTAGATATAGACACAGATTCTCCCCCGGACGAGGTGCAGCTATTCTATGAAAACGCAAAGGCGATTGTTTCGGGAAGATTTGTTGACCACTCCTAAAACCGGTGAGAGACTGGGTGCGCTGATCTCGGTCCTATATTAACACGCCATTTGCATCCGTTGCTAAGGGTTCCAAGGGCTAAATCGACTTAGTGGCCACAGAGGGGAGCTGTTAGCCGAACTTTCTTACTGTCCGCATCTCATTCACCTGCTATGGCAGTCGTCTCTTTTCGTTTTCAAGGTGCTATGACGGATGAGTGAACAGTACGCTACTCAATCAGAACCGGGATACGTGCCCACGCCGAGTGATCTTCAAGCGGTCTTTCAGCGGCATTACGATAATTCGGCCGGTATGAGCGGTGACGATGCATACCGGGATTTGCAGGCCGAGGAATCGATTCGTCGGCAGTATACTGCTCGTGTTCTTTTTGAACTCTTACAGAATGCGCTTGATCGGGCTGAATCTAACGTTGCGGTCGAGATCCGCGATGTCGATTGGGGGCCGACTGAGCAGGCACTTGTCGTTGCGAACGACGGAGCACCCATCCGAGTAGATCCAGAATACGATTATTCGAACCCACCGGATGTTCAGGGACGGCGTCGACCGGATTTTAATGCCCTCTGTACGCTACACGTGTCGAATAAGCGCCCCGAAGAGAGCGTCGGGAACAAGGGCGTCGGATTCCGGTCCGTCTTCTGGCTTGGGGATTTTGCCCGTGTCTGGAGTCGGTTCTCTGAAAGTCCTGGGTGGTGGGGGATGGAGATGCATCTTCCACTGGATCACGACACGTGGCAGCAGCGACTCGAATTCCCAGAGGTACAGAGAGGCCACGCCGAGTTCCTTGATTCGACCGAGAGCCCTTTGGACAACGACGAACAACGGGCTAGCTTTCATTTCCCACTCCCGTTATGCGCCGATAAGCCACCGACGCCCGACGATGTTTCCGACTTTAGCACGGTCGTGGTAGTTCCGATTACCCCTGGGAAAGAGGATGAGCTACGTGAGTCCGTTGAAACGTTTCAACAACGGCATCTCAACTTCATCGGGCTATTCGATGACCGCCGGAAACTGACCGTCTCATTCGATGCGTGGGGGAACAGATTCCAGAAGTCTACTTGGCCATCGACGAACCCCGAGGAAGCGAAACGGTCGATCGTTTACTGGGCATCCTCAGAACTGCGATCGCTCGCTGAAGAGGCTGAACACGATGTTTCCACGCCCGGTGCAGCCATCGCTTGGCCACGACTGGAAGCCGGCTCGGATGACTCAATACCCGGACTGTACGGTTACCTGCCCACGCTGATCGAGACTCCCTTCGGTATCGATCTCCAGGGTGATTTCCAGTTACGAACGGATAGAACAGCCCTTCGGCTTGATGACGAGACGATTGGTCGATACAACAGAGCCCTACTTAGAGCAGCCGCGGAACTGCATCTCCACGCAATCTTCAATCATCTCGGTATTCCGGATGATGACTTCGAGTACACGTGGATCGACCCTGAAGCAGTTACTACTGTCCCACAGATCACTTCGGGTGGGACGCCTCGGGATGATTTTTGGCAGTTCCTCGACCCAGGGTCACGGAGTTCAGACGCCGCCAAGATCGTCGTCGACCACATAGAGGATCTACTGTTTTCCGATGCTGGAGTAAAGGAACCGGATCGGTATCGACAGTGGGCGGCACTGGCTGATGCATTTTTCGAGCAGCAAGACCAGTGGCCACTTTCAACGTATGATGACTTCTGGAAAGCGGCAGGTAACTGGCTTGACCGGACGTGTAAATCCTCTCGCAGAACGAAAACCTGGCGGCGGCGCGCGATAGCGATGTGTGACGCGATACGAGATGCGGGCACTCGTGTTGCACCCATCACCGCGACGCGAGATGAAGACCGGACGAGCGACACGCCCGCTGTACAACTCCCCGAACGAGGGACAGCTGGCGGGCAGATTCAGACTGATCGACACACCCATCGGCTTTTCATCCGTCGGTCAGAGACAACACAGCTTGATCTCCCGCTTGCGCTCCGTGAGGCCGGGCGTGCTGTGACTTCATACGAGTTCCAGTCCGGTTTCGACCGAGAGCCACCACACCCCCTTGGAGCGAATCAATTCAATCGGTGGGATGTCCTCGCAGAACTCCGGCAACTCCCGAACGCTCTGACTGACTGGGAGTACAAGCCATTAGATGCTGATCCGGACCGTGCGGAGCGATTACAGTCTGAACTGATTCAGTTCACGATGGATCTCTTCGCACTCAACTCGCAAGGCAGTGCAGCTCCCCCGGCAGAAACGGATACGTATGGTCCTGGATGGCGAGCAATTAGAGACGATGTCTATAGCGATAATGCTCGATCTGCTGGCCGTGCGATCGCAACGCTGTTTCTCCCGACAATAGATGGACAGTGGGAACCAGCACGTCAACTCACACGAGATCGGGTTGCCGTCGAAAAACTCCCCTCACTCCCCGAAAATGCGGATCTGGATTCATTCCTCGCGTTCATTGGAGTAACGCCGGAACCGCCCGATCCAGACGATGGGGTTCGACTCACGTTAGTCGAAGGGGGTGAGGACGGAACGGTTGCGCCCCGCGACGCACCCCCGGTGTTAGTTGCGGCAGGGACGGAGTGGAACCCACTCCGTCTCGGAACAGAACCTGCGACTTCAGACTCGGTTGATCCGGCTGCGTGGCTACCATCGCTTGATGCAGCTTGGGATTCGTGGCTTGCAGACATCATTGAAGCTGAACGGAATGAATTAGACGAGGAAAAGCAAGGGCGGCGGCCAATCGAGATCCTTCCGGCACTCCGGAATCAAGCCTGGTTCCCAGTCGGTGACGCTGAAGGGGAAGCAGAACCACCGCTCCTCGTTGAAGAACCACCAGATCGGATTTCTCCGGCAGAGATCACGCTTGTCTCCCGTCAGCAGCGCCAGTTCCCGTCCGTACTCTGGAGTGTGTCGAAGGAAGCTCCACTCTCACAGGAGTTGTTGATCGCCCTTGATTCGGTCAGCGGGACCGATATGGATAGTCTCGGACGAGACGCTGCAGAACCAGCTTTCAGACTCCTGACTCAGGTACATTCACTAACAGCGGATCGGTTAGACAAGATCGAAGAGAATCCACGTGCACGGCAGGCCTTGACTCGGTTATTTGACCGTCTTCTCAACACGATCAGTCGGGAACACGATCCTGAAGCGGACGACCGAGAGATCCCCTTCCTCGGGTATCGACCCGTCGACGAACCACGAGCGCTCGCTGAACGAGGATTAGCGTGGTATGAACCGGACGAAGATGTGTGGATTCCAACGACAAACACCGCCCGAGATCAAATGCGCCGGTTCTTCCCATCGGTGCCGCTGGCTGCAGCGACGATCGGGACTGAGACTCTTCGAGGATATGAGCCACTGGCCGCACGCGAGATTGATATTTCACGTCAGGTGTACCCAGCCCACCGGGGCAGCGAAGAAGTGGAAGTCGTTCAGAACCTCGAAGAGCAACTTCGACCAATCATCGCGCATCTGCTTGCCCTCGCCAGTACGACAAACCAAGTTGATATTGACCCGGCGACGGCGGCTGATCGATGGCGAAGCAGCACGATTCGCTACGTTGAGAACGCATGGATCGAATTCCAAGCAACTCTCGGCGGGGAAGAGTCACTGACTGCAACGCGGTACAAGAACACTCACAATCACGCGCTCTATCTGCAACCGGATCCACCGACAATTATCTTTGATACGCCAGACGGAACCACAGGTTCACCACCGCTTGATGAATTCGGTGAGCCGTTAGCTAAACTGCTGCTTGAGGATTCCGCTACTGGCGTCGGTCCACTCTTCGGTCAGGCCCTCAGCGGCTACGAGTCAGATGATGTCAGCCGTGTCGAACGACTCTTGGAGAAACGCGACGCAATCTCCTTGGTTGACGCCTACGAGCGACATCTCCGCCAACTCGATGATGAAGAACACGAGGAGCTACGTCGCCGGGTACGGACGACGCTATCTGAACTCGATATTCAGGTTCGTGACTCGTGGAACCGGCTCTCTCATATCGATCCTGATGATGTGGATGTGACCGCGGTTTCATGGTCCCTTACCGCTGCTGACGTGAATGCTGCGTTACGATCGATAGACTTGACAGACGCTCAGGAGCCGTTCCGGCCACAGTTCTCCTGTGACCAGACACACCGAGCGGAATGGGACGCGTGGTTCACGAAGTGGGAACAACTTATTCCGTTCTTGGAGCACCTCATAGAGGAGCACATCGAGGTAGCGTTCTCTGACGATGAACTCGAAGCTCGCTTGCAGGAATACGTCACTGAAGATGCATCTCGACGAGTCGCCTTCGACCCCACACAGGCTGTCATCGAATGGCTACGAGGGAATCCATTCGGCGGATCACTCCCTAAAGCGGCGATACCAGCTCCCGAAGAACTCGAAGATCGGCTAATTGAGTTCTCACCGCGGTACGAACCCGTCGAGAACGTGGCAACCACAGAGGATCTCGGCTGGGGTCGACCAAGGTTGTCCGAAGGTGATCTGAACGAAACTGAAAACGGAATCGTAGAGATCGAAGACCTCGAATCTGAATGGAAGAATACGAAAGCAGTTGGTGACGATGCCGAGCGAGCGGCCGCATCGTGGATTACCAAGCAGACTGTAGAACTTCTCGAAGATGCGAAGGCACGAGGAGAGTTTGATGAAGCTCTGGAGAGCCTTCTATCGGTGATTCCATCCTCGGGCCGGACTGCAGAAAATCTGGAACGCGGCCTTCGAGAATGGCACGAAACAGGTAGCGATGAAGCCCTCGAATCCGGTCTCCACATCTCAATCGTGTGGGATGGTGCAGGGTACGATATGCTCGGGCTGGAACGCACCGGTGGCGAGATCGAGCCCGTTCGATACGAAATCAAGAGCTTGGGCGATGAAGGTCCTTACAAGGTACATTTGACCCAAAACCAGCTCCGGGTCTATCGTAAAGTCTTGCACTCATCTGAGACCGACGATACAGAGCAAACCCTGTATCGGGGCTCGTGGCGGCTGTTAGGTGTTCAATCCGGACGACAAGCTGTGGATCTGACCAGGGAGCTTGACGGACTCCCTGAATTAGTCAATAGCTTCCGGAACCAAGGCTATGGCCACGACGGATTAGTCATCTACGTTCAGGATAGCGACGAATCAATCGATCTCTGACTCCCAAGGAGAGGTGTTTTTCACAAGTCAGGGTTCTGTAGCTCCGCAATCGGTGGTTCGGCTCCAATTTGAACTGTCTCTCATCATCTACATTCTATTCAACCAGAACAACCTGTTGTTCCGGGAAATGTTATCAGACCAGTGTAGTCCCCGGTCAGAATTCACACTACCAACTACGGCATTAACCGAACGGACACTAACTCTCTGCCGCTACTTGAATCAGACAGAACCACTAGATTCGCCCCCTGTTTGACCCCAGCAGTCTTCTTAAGAATAAGTTCGAACACGAACGAATCTCGTCCTGCCGGTGCCTGCCCCTCGATACTCGTTTTATTATCAGACAGATTCACTCCCGTTATTGCGGAATAGTGCCATACTTCGACGCCGTCCGGAACCGCAAGATCGATCTCGAATTCGTCGATATTGGAACCAGTTGTAATAGGAAACTCTAGAATATACTGGTCGTTATCTAATGTGGCGATGTTTTCGATTTCTTCACCTATCGCTGTTCTTCCGCTTGACGTACGGGCGCGGTATTCAACCTTGAGCGAGAACGGGGAGTTTTGATGATAGTAGGCGATCGCAGGCGCTGTAAACAGGCTAAGGAGCGTAAGATCTACAAATACACTTTGACCAGCGCCAATTGTTAGTGATATAACGGAAATCAGAAATGTTGTCAGCCACCACCAAGCAGTATTCTTGTAATAGTGTACGAACTCGGTTAACTCGTATCTTAGCTCCTTGAAATTTGAGATCGGTTCGGTGATTAAGAGAATGCCGACAGCGACACTGACCAGTGTTAGGTAGATGAAAATAACTTCCAGAACCTGAACAGTCTGGGTATTCAGAATCTCGTTCAAACACCTAGCCACCGATGCCATCGATACTCCCTACACTCCGCCGTGGACCACGTCACGCTCGAAGAGTTGAATCACGTACTCACGGGCGTCTACATCTTCAGCATCTAGCTGCAATACTCCTCGTTTGTACCAGACATCTGCGGCTCGGTCGCAGAACCAGTACGTTGCCTTCACCTCATCGATAATAGTACTGTAGATGTCGATGTTGAGGTCCTGTATGCCGTCGACCTCTGACGGAGTATCGACAGCTGAAATAATGTCTTCTATGTCCTCTATGGACCGAAGGTCACTGAACTCTGGATTCGTATGTAAGGTTTCGACTGGATCATCGTATTGGAGAACAGAGAGAAGTTTGGCTGCATCATACGTTCCCCCCCGGCCGCGGAGAATCAATGTTTCAATAGTATCTGCCTCTTCAATAAACCGCCAGAAGGAATCACGTGGGAGCGACAATGCGCGCTGTATCTCGGCAGTGGACGCAAGTTGCTGATTCAGGTCTGTAAACACATCCTCTGCGTCAACTAGATCCGTGGGGGTCTCTACAAGGAATAGTTCTGATGCGGTCCGGTATTCGTATTCCCCTGTTTGTGTGAATGAACCGTTGTTCCGGCTTGGGATCTCGAACGCGAAGGTCCCGGTCAGTTTTATTTGCCCATCGAAGGGATAGTCCGCAACTTCGGGAAAGGATTCCACGTGTTCACGGTCGATAGACTTGATAGCCACATCAGTCTCAGGCCGGTCACCAAGGTGCTCGGACCAGTATTTTTCAAGTCCCTCTGATCGACCGAGCCTGCTTGTGGACATAATGTCGTGAATTTCGCTTCTGTATCCTTTCGTTATGACACGTCTTCAGCGGGCACTGATTTTGTACTTTCGTCCATAACCCCTTGGCGCTTACGTTCATAACGGGCTTTCACATCCTCTGCGTCGAATCGAGGGGGCCAGCCTTCCTCTTCAGCGTTATCCGCCATTGCATCGAAGAACGACGGTGGTGGATAACGATCTTCGGGATCGAGGTGTTCCCAGTCGTCGAACAGATTAATCAGTTCGGAGAGGAACCGAAGAGAAACACCCATTCGCCGCAGGTCGCTCAAAGTACTTAACGGGTTGTCACTAACTTTGACGTGGACCTTCCCACCAAACTCGATTAGTGCTGTTACTTGATGCTCATCAAGTATGAAATCCCCTTGTATACCGTCAATCTGTTTACCTGAAAGAATGGGTGCTATTAACAGTACAGACCGCAGTACGTTCTGCGAGTCTTTCACCTGTCCAACACCCATATTATCGCTAGAACCTTCGACATCGGCTACGGTTGACGCGCGTTTTATTTTCCGGACACGAAGATCAGAGGACAGGGGTTCGCCTGCGTACTGCTTGTAGAGAATCCATAAAAAGAAATCAAAGTCGAATGAAACCGAGTCCATCTTCATATCCCCAGAAAGCGCACCCAAAAGGTCAGTCTGCTTTTGTTCAAGCAACCGTTTTTGTCCCTTGAACATCATTACGCCGTTTACGTAATCCCAATAAATGCGGATCTTGTCGTGATTGGGGTGGAAATACATCTGTTCGTTAGCGTTCTCATCGTATCCCCACGTCTCTACCCAGTCCTCGTCAACGTACTCTAGTGCATAGAGACCCCGGGCGAATTTCTCCGTCTTTTCACTCAACTCCGTCATCATTTGAAGCTTCTCGGGGGTGTCAATTTGTTTGAACCCTTCGTCTGGCTCATTAGGGGTTCCTTCCGTGTACTCATCAAATGCGTCTACGATTTTCTGTGGCGACATACCGTCGTCCCCATGAACAGTCGTTTTGAAGAATCCGTTAAACACTAACCACCCAGGATACTCGTATTCATCCTCAACAGTGGTAATATCTGACATACCGAATCAAGAGAAGACTGGCTCATAAACTTTTGGCAAAATGACGCGTATTTGCGGGTGACTAATGTTGTTGACGGGTTCTAATTTAGATACGCACTTAGTCCAGGTTGACGATTGGTGATCAAGGTGTAACCTCGCTCAGTTTTCTGATTCCGATGTGTCGTCTATCGGTGGCCGTAAATCCCGCCAGCGGAAGTCAACCGTCTCACCGGTTTCGAGGGCAACACGGTAAAGCTGTGAATCCCGTTCGTCCGTAGTCACTACCCCCGCATCGTCGGTGAGAACCTTCACAACCTCTCCGTGGTCGCCGTGGAACCTGCTGTGCTCTGGATCCGTCTCATCAGGAATGTCAACTCGGACACGATCCCCCTCAGCGAACCTCGCCATCATCTCCATTAGGCGGGGCCAGCTACTATAGCATCGTGGATTCACAGGCACGCATTTATGACTCCCTCGTGTCAGTAGGCGAGTAATGAGCGAGGCTGACTCGTCGCTTGATATTGACGCTCTCGTACAGGAGTACGTCTCCAACAAAGACTGGGAACAAGACAAAGCACACGTCAGGAACACATCCGAGGCCGTACAGACACTTGTCCGTGCCATCGTTGACACCGGATCGATCGATGAGTATGCGATGCGAACGGTGTACAACCTGTGTCAGAACGACAATGCGCTGAGTCCGGAAATGAAGAAAGAACGGATCGACGATCTTGCGATTGACTCAGCCTCGAAGACAGAAATCAACGACTGCATTGAACAAGGGACAGGAATCGTCGGAAAGGGGACGTACTCGGTGCCGATAGAAGGCTACGAAGAGGAGACCTACGAATTTCTCAAAACGGTGATCGAATCCGATGATAGAGAAACAATCGACGAGGCAGTCGAAGAGTTCGCCGCATTGGATATTGGTGGAGTTCAAGCCGGTATCATTTCCCCTATTCTGTATTTTGTTCATCCAACAAAATATCCGATCAGTAACGATCGGTCTCGCACTGGTATGGAGAAATATTTCGGCTACGGGATGTCCAGACAGTTGCGTCAGTATATCGAAGACGCAAACAAATTCCGAACGGTGCGGGATTCCTACCCATTTAATGAGGATTTCCGTCACTTAGATAGCTTCTTCAATTGGATCGAACAGCAGGATCTTGCCGAACTAGATGAAGCCGAGATAGAGGGAGACGAAGCCGAGCTAGAGAGCGAATCCGGATCTGAACAGTCAGTTGATGATCTCGATATTGATGATGCTTCGTTTTACTGGGTGAACCAGAACCGCGAGGTCGAATTCAATGATGAATTTCTCCGCTCACAAGATAAGAAGTGGCAACGCGATCTGACCGTCCTCGAAACAGGCGACATCATCTTCCACTACACTAACCAGGCAGTTCGTGCGTGCTCCGTCGTCACGACCGAAGCACGACTCACCGAGATGGAAGGCGGCGAGTATTATCGCGTCGATGTCGATACAACCCGTCTTGACGAACCGCTCCCACTAGTGGAACTCCGAGAGGAACTACAGAATTCCGAAGTACGACAAGAGCAAGAGCGGTATCCACTCGACAAGAACGGGAATGTTATTCAAGCGTATCTTTGCCACCTCACGCCCGAAGCAGGCCGATACCTGCTTGAGACAGCGGGTATCAACACGTCCAACTTGGTAGCATCACCATCCGAGGCGACGAACTACTTTTGGGCGACAGCCAATCCCTCTATCTGGTCCGTCGACGATATTGCTGATGGGAGCGAGATCTTCTATAACGCCTACAACGAGAAGGGGAACAAGAAACGGCTGTTCGACGCATTCAGATCAGCTGCTCCCGGTGACCGTGTCCTGTTCTACGAGTCCACCCCGGTCAAAGCAATCGTGGCCGAAGGTACGGTAAGCGAGGTAATCCCGCCAGAGCGAGATCATCAAGGGGGCACAACGACAGATGAACAACCGGAAACGACCGATAGTGGCCGAGAGACGACATCCGATGTTGGTGTTCGAATCCAGTTTGATCGGCGTATTGAGAGCATCACGTGGGGCGATTTGAATGCGATTCCGGAACTCGAAGATGCGACCCCGATTACGAATGGGGCTCAGGGTAGCTTGTTCCCACTGACGAAAGATGAGTACGAGACAATCCTCGCACTGGAAGAGCCTACAGTAGATGGCGTTAGTCAAGAGGCATTGGACAGGTTCGAACAGAAACTCTCCCCACCGCAGATCGACGCGCAGATTCCAGAGACGCTCTACTTCGAAGACGACGCTCGACTGCAACGCGAAATCGAAGCGTCGCTTCGTTCTGGCAAACACATCATCTTCACCGGGCCGCCAGGAACCGGGAAAACCAAACTCGCCAAGGCGGTTTCTGACGGAGCAACGGCCCACGAGCAAGTCGATGGGTACCGATTCACGACAGCCACCTCAGAATGGACTGCCTTCGACACGATCGGTGGATACGTCCCGTCCACAAATGATGGCGGTCAGGAACTGCTGTTTGAGCCACGCCTGTTCTTGAAATGCTTCCGGCAGGACCGAATCGTCAATGAGTGGCTCATTATCGACGAAATCAACCGGTCTGACATCGACAAAGCATTCGGTCAACTGTTCTCCGTTCTCTCTGGTGACTCGACGGAACTTCCGTATGAACGCGAGCGCACCGTTGAGCTGCTTTCTGTGAGTGACCACGCCAGTGATGGTGAGCTTGCTGAGATCATTGCGAACCCGGATGTGTTTCCCGTGACGCCGTCGTGGCGTCTCATCGCTACGATGAACACGTATGACAAAACCTCGCTGTATGAGATGTCCTACGCGTTTATGCGCCGCTTCAATTTCATCCACGTCGGTGTCCCGCCACTCACCACTGACGACGGCGCAGTCCGCACGTCACTCTTGGATCCAGATGCCGACGATAATTACTCGACCGCATGGCTCGCTGACAACCCTGGACTGCGCCCCGTGCTTGAGGCGTCGTACCCAGTAATTACTGTGCTGTGGCAGCGCATCAACAAACACCGCGTCATCGGGCCGTCTATCGTCTACGACATCATTCGGTACCTTGACTCCTTTGAGCACGCCGGCGGGACCCAGAGTGAAGCGCTCTCATCAGCCGTTGTCTCGCTCGTGTACCCGCAGCTCGAAGGGATGCGACCTGAGGATCAAAAACAACTGATTCGCTCGCTCACAGACACCGACGTACCCACCGAAAATGGCGACATCAATCTCGACTTGGATGGAGAGCGACTGAAAGAGAAAGCTGCTGACTTCTTCGGTATCAATTTCAACGGAGAACGATGGAAGGGCGGGTTCGATCTCCCGTTCCTTCGGACGCGCTTGGCACGGTTG
>Ga0102942_1000655_pt1 | contig 13131 bp, 8 predicted proteins | sample SalPon2_C_H2O_MG_FD_78171 | JGI IMG/M metagenome (GOLD analysis project Ga0102942, IMG submission 78171) | Salt pond water microbial communities from South San Francisco under conditions of wetland restoration - Salt Pond MetaG R2_C_H2O_MG | ecosystem: Environmental > Aquatic > Non-marine Saline... | reverse complement strand
TGATCGAGTGCCCTCGAAAAGTGTCGACGAGCACACCTATCTTGAAGACACCCCAACGACGTTTACGAGTATCGGATCCACCCAGAGCGTCGTTAACTCGGCGTCGCCGATCAACCCGTTCGTGGTCTCGGTAGGTGGACAGGCAAGGACGATATAATCAGTCTCGCCGAGTGCCGGGTTGAACTTTTCAGATTCGAATCCGACAATTCCGTCTGTTGGACCGCCTTTCGATGGCGAGTACTGGACACCGGTCGTGTCCACGTCGAACCCTTCGAGACGCTTGACGACTGCCGTGCCAATCGCACCGAGCCCGACCACAGTGACCGCCGGGTTGTTGAGTTCTCTCGGCTGGTAATGACATCACTCGGCGGACTGCTGGCGACGCCAGCATTTGTGGGGCCTCTGTGTGAATGTCAATACGTACCCGATAACCTGTTCTGCGATGTTCGGTCCATAGACGTCGAATACGTGGTGACGGCAAGTTCACGCTTCTCGAGTTCGTACAGTAGCAGGTGCCTATAGCCCGCTAAGATACACAAGAACAGTCGTAGCTCTTCAGCCTGTTCGAACAGTTTGATATCGATGGCCTGGTCCGTAATAATCGCCGCATCCGCAACTCCTTGTCGGGTTCAAGTATACCACCTTTCAATTTCAGTACCTCGAATCCGCACCGGAATATAACGCTCTCGCCACGTTGAACATCGCCTCGAGAGACATAATCTCGCCCCCCGCGACAGCAGCGCTCTCGGGGTCGGCGTCTTCGTATTATTAAAAGAGATACCCCGAAAACTCGACCTTGTCGCGGACCACACCACCGAGCAGCGAGTAGACCGGCTTGCCGTGGACCCGGCCGTTCAGACCGTACAGCGCAGTTTCGAATGCGTTAGAAGTCATCGGGTCTCGTATCTGCAGTTCGAGTGGCTTCCGTTTGTAGGGATCCATTCTCTCGACGAGTTTGCTCCTCCGATTAAGATCAGAAATCACCTGTTCGTTGCCGTACGTCTCGCTCACACCGACAAAGCCGTCAGCAGTGGTGAGGCGAACGATCGCTCTGGCGGCCACGTTGCCGTGACCCCCAAGAATTTCGCAGCCGGGGTTCACGGTGTGCAATATGAATAATCTCCAGGTTAGTTACTCGCATATTCAAGAGACCAGCCTTCACTTTTATTAAGCTTCGGGAATCCCAATAGGTAATTGGCTATCAACAGTTCGCTCAGTTACGAGTACTTGCTGTTGAGTTCGATGACGTTCGCCGTGTTCTTCATGAGTTTCGGTAGCTCTTCGTGGAGCCGATCCTGATTGAACCGACTTGACGGCCCCGAGACGCTGACTGCGCCGAGGATGGTATCGTCCCCACCGACAGGGGTGCTGATGCATCGGAGACCACGAATGTTCTCTTGATCGTCGATGGCGTACCCCCGGTCGCGAATGTCCGCCAGTTCCTCGAATAGTTCCTCGCGACCGGTGATTGTGTTCTCCGTCCGCTGTTCCATCCCTTGTCGGTCGAGTATCTCGTGTACTCGCTTGTTGGAGAATTCAGCGAGGAGAGCCTTCCCGAGTGCCGTCGAGTGCATCGGTTGGTAGGTTCCGACGCTCGAGATCGTCTGTACGGCCCGGTTGCCCTGCGCCTTGTAGAGGTAGCCGACTTTTTCGTGTTCTTCCACGCCAAACTGAACGACCTCTCCAGTTTCCTTGGCGGCTTTGTCGAGCTCGTCGCGGATGACGTCGTAGTTCCCAGACTGGTTGCGAACGTGGGAGGCGACATCGAGGAACCGGACGCTCAATCGGTACTGATCGCCTTCCTTCGCGGCGAGTTGGTTCTCTTCCAGCGTCTGGAGGTGGTTGTAGATCGTACTTTTCGAGTGGCCGGTTCGATTCGAGATCTCCGTGATACCGCCGCCGTCTAACTCCTGGAGCGTCTCGATCACAGAACAGGCGATTTCCACCGAGCGGATCGTTTCGAAGTCTGATTGTACCATATATCTATGTAGTTCTTCTCGAGTAAATAAATGTTCGCCAGAGAGGAACGGGACGTCCAGATAAGATAATCCATATCAGTATGCCGTCGGATCGATGTCGGTCTCGTACTCTGCGGCATCGTAAGGCGTCGGTTCATCGGGATCGACAGCGATATCTATAAGCGTTGGACCGTCAGTGTCAAGCGCCCACTCAACGGCATCTATCACCTCTGCGTGCGAGCTCGCACGACGGCCTTGACAGCCGAATCCTTTAGCGACAGAAATCCAATCCGGCGACGACCACGAAAACCGCCGATTTCCGGCCTCGTCATCCAATTCCGAGGATTTACTGATGGCGCCGTAATCTGCATCGTTGAGGAGGACGAGCGTCACGTCGAGATCGTACTCTGCCGCTGTGTGAAGCTCCTGTGTACACATCAGTAGGCTGCCGTCCCCGGAAAGACAGACGACCGGGAGTTCAGGTTGTGCCAGTTTCGCCCCAATCGCACTTGGAAGACCAACTCCCATCCCGGCCCATGACCCTGCGGTGATGTACTTCTTTCGTTCATACACGGGGAACGAATTCTTACTCCAGACACGATGAGCACCGATATCGGTCGTCACGACCGTCTCGTCCGGGATCGCCTCCCGGACCGCTTGCATTATTGCCGGTGTGCCAAGCGGTGTCGAATCTCCGAGGAGGCCCTGAGAACGGAGTTCGTTCCGGTACTCTTTGCGGACGACCGTGGCAAGTTGACGGCCGTTCCACGTTTTGGTACCGTCTCGGTTCTCAAGATTCTCGGCGATAGCCGAACAAACCCTTCCCGCGTCGCCGACAATGCCGATGTCGGTATCGTACGAGACGTCTATTTCGGCCGGATCGAGGTTTATATGAATTAGTTTGTCCCCCATCGGGAGCGACCAGTTCGCCGTGTTCGGACCGTCGAAATCGCATCCGATTGCGAGTACAACGTCTGCCGCCTCAAGAACACCCCGAGCGCCCGCGGGGAAATCACCGCCCGTCGAACCGAGATACCGGGAGTCGTCTTCCGGAAACACCCCTTTTCCTTTAACGGAGACGGCAACCGGCGAGTCCAGACGGTTGGCTACCGCCGCCACGGCCGCCGGTCCAGCCTCAGAGCGCCGTGCTCCGCCCCCAGCGTAGATTACCGGACGCCGGGACTCCGCGAGGAGTTCGACGGCCGCCGAACGCGCTGTTTCGGTCGCATACTCTATACGCTCTGGAGAGACTGACGCGTCTGAGGACACGACCTCACTTGCAAGAAACTCGCTCGGGATACCGAGTCTGACGGGACCGAACGGCGGCGTAAGCGCGATTTCTATACCGCGGTTTATCTCTGCTCGAAACTGTGACGGCCTTTCGATGTTGATGTTGGCTTTTACCACGTTGTCGAATGTCTCAGGATCGATTTCGTGGATCGGATGTTTCCCGAACTCTTCGGGGGAGGCATCGGCCGAGATATGTATTATCGGGACGTTATCGTCGTAGGCGTTCTTGAGTCCGTGTGCGGCGTTGGTATCTCCTGGTCCTGGAACAGTTACCGTCGCCGCGACATCGCCGCTCGCTTCATAGTAGCCCCACGCGATGTGGGGTATCGCGGTTTCGTGTCGCGCCATAACGTACGCGATTTTATCACGACGTGCGACCGTTTGATCGAGCGGCAGGGTTTGCGTTCCCGGGAGACCTACCAGGGTCTTGACGCCCACGTCTACAAGTGCATCATACACATACTCTCCTCCTCTTTGATGCGTAACAGGCTTATCTGACATATACTAGCCCACTATTTGCGCATAGTAAAGTGTTCGGATGGCTTACAGCATAGTGCCAGTCATTACAGTATCGTTGAAGATGTCATGGAACAGTTCAGATATCTGTTGTACAGCGATCTGTATCAAGGGCAGCTTGAACTTCCGACGCGATTCTTCGAAGTTACTGTACAAACACTCTCTCGCGGAATCAATGAAAATCGTTCTATGGCATCTCGTTGCAACTGATTGCGCATCGAATCGTACGTCGCCGTGTGATCGAATGTGTAAAGACGTACAAATGCTACTATAGGTTGAATGTGGCTCCTACGCTACATATCCAAGTTAAATCCCAATTCTGACTCCCCTGTTTTAATCAGATCGATCTGTTCCTCCATGAGGAACACGTTTAGCGTAGTATTCTTTATGACAAAAGCGAGCTACCGCTGATTCCATGTTGGCTCTTGCCGGCTGGATACTGTTGAGAACCGCGGTAGTTATTATACATAAGTTATATAAAGAATACACTCCGCTAATGCTTTCACGCTATCTCGTTCCTCAGAAGCGAACAGAATGCCTCTATTAGCTGTTGCAGCGCACGCACCCATATTCAATTAAGACTCACATCTCAATTGTGTAGCGGTAACGAGCGTGTTTTGTGAGATCGGCTGCTGTTTGTACTTTTTTTGTGCGTCTTCTATCAGTCGTTCAACCAGCGGTGGTGGTGAGTGGCTAATGTATTCACTGAGTTTGTGGAGGATGAGCTAGGCGTGCGACAGGCTTGCCGCCTGCTCCTCGGACGAAAACTGTCGAGTACAAAACGCATCTTATTGGGCTCACCACCGATGGCGTTGCGGTGTACTTCGACACGTATGACCGGGCCCTGCTCGAGGCCGTTCCGGCACACAGCGACCGCCACGACACCAGTGACGCGACTGGCCCCGTCCACGACGAGACGGCCAACTGCCAGCTCGGAGCCCCGCCACACCAGCCGTCGGCCGACTTCTACACGCTGCCAAACGGCGACCACCTTGTCATCATCACCCGCGAGGGATGGCGGCATCCGTACCCACAGCCGGCGCGACCACCGAGTCAGTACGACTTCGAAACGCTGGCTGTCCGGTACGACGACGCCGAGTGAGGCCAGTCGCAGTTCTCCTCTTTTATCCTGGTACCGACAGTGCACACTCAGATGGGCACTGTCAGCATTTGTCTATTCAGAATGAATGCACCTTCTCCCATGGCCGATTCACCAGAGACACGTTCCACGACCGTTCGGCACAGATTGCAGTCCTGATTGACCGTGTCACATTTCTTAATACGGATAATGTTGAGAAGGTTGAAAATGCTGGCAACAAGATTGTTGTCAACCACGTCGACGGCAACCGACTACGAATGCAACTTAGTATCCACCGCGTTGATTTGAACACAGGGTATATATCCCAGTATTTTGTATGTGTGTGTATGAACGATGACCCTAATACCTCAGTAAGTGTTTCAATCAAGAATATCGGTGGCATCGACACAGCCACATTCCCCATATCAGACGGCGTTACAATCCTAACCGGCGAAAACGCCACGAATCGAACCTCAGCGTTACAGGCCATCATGGCTGCACTTGGTAGCAATCAAGCCTCGTTGAAAGGTGATGCTGATGAAGGGTCGGTACAGCTGGATATTGGAGATGCGACGTACACGCGATATCTTCGTCGCGACGGCGACCAGATCCGGTATGAAGGTGAACCGTATCTTGACGATCCAACAGTCGCTGATTTGTTTGCGTTCGTGGTTGAATCGAATGCTGCACGACAGGCCGTGCGGCGAGGTGATAACCTCAGAGAGATCATCATGCGACCAATCGATACAGACCAGATTGAATCAGATATCGAACAGTGTCAACGCGAGCGTGACGACATTGAGACACAGTTAGAGCGGCTTGAAGAACTCGAGACTGAGGTGTCGTCACTTACGGAGCAGCGTGAAGACAAGCAGTCGACACTGAGGGAAGTACGAGCTGAACTTGAGGACATCGAATCTAAGATCGAACAGCGTGACGCCGACATTGCCGACAAGCAGTCGTTTAAACAGAAACGCGAAGATGCGTACGCTCAACTGCGTGAGGCACAGTCCACGCTAGACTCGCTCACATACGATCTCGAAACAGAACAGGAGACGCTTGAAACGCTGAAGCAAACGCGTGAGGAGGTTACTGCAATGCTTGATGATGTTTCTGAAGTAGTGCAGGATGACACTGAATTTCAACAGCGTATCGAAGATCTTCGTGAACGGAAGACATCTCTAACACGGCGATTAACCGATTTGAACTCGATTATCGAATTTAACGAGGAGATGCTTGATGAGCGGCCTGAACAAGTACTCAAGCAGACGAATGACCGAAAACAAAACCAAGCTGCACTGACTGCCCAGCTGGCCGAAGAGACTACAACGTGCTGGACATGTGGTAGCGACGTCTCGACTGCTGCTATTCGAGATACTGTTGACGATCTAAAGGCCGTCAGGCAAGATATCGTTGCTGAGCAAAACGAGGTCACCTCAACGATTGATGAACTTGTTGCCCGGCAGAATAAGATTGAAGAGCAAAAACGTGAACGGGAAGAGCTCACCGAACGGCTTGAGAGTGTTGACCATGATATCAAGACTACCCAGGAGACCATCGAAAAACTAGACACACAGATTGAGGCTAAAGAAGCTGAGATCACAGAGCTCAAAGACGAGGTTGAATCGCTTGAAACGGATACCGACGAAACCATCATCCAACTTCATCAGGACGCAACCGAAAAGGAAGTTCGTATTGAACGGCTCGAAGACGAGATAGAAGAGCTCACTGAGACAATCACGACCCACGAAGCAACAATTGCAACCCGACCGGACCTCGTCGACGAACGCGACGCACTTACCGAACGGTTGCAAGACCTCCGGAATCGTGTCGACCAAATCGAAGCAGACGCGGTCAGTGAGTTCAACGACCAGATGGAAACAGTGCTTGCGCTGCTTGACTACGACAATCTGGACCGGATTTGGATTGAACAGAAGGAAACAGACGTTCGAGAGGGCCGTCGTATGACCTCACAATCAACGTTCGATATACATGTGGTGCGTACGACACCTGACGGCGCTGCATATGAGGATACCCTCGCACACCTCTCAGAGAGCGAGCGCGAAGTGACGGGACTTGTATTTGCGCTGGCTGGGTACCTCGTTCACGATGTTAGTGAGACGATGCCGTTCATACTGTTGGACTCGCCTGAAGCAATCGACAAAGACCGTATTGCCAAACTTATTGACCACTTTGAATCAGAAACAACACATCTGGTCGCGGCGCTGCTTACTGAGGATGCTGCTGGTCTCCCTGACGAATACCAGTATATCGAGTCAGTAGCGTAATTTACAACTGTACGCTTGTAATTGAAGATACTCACGCTCTGCAGTGACACAGTAGTAGCAAGCATTACATCGGTACTATTGTAAATGTAGCGCGCATATACACCGGTACTCATGCCGACACAGCAATCAAAGGTTGCGCGGGTCATCGAGACATATGATTTGGACGATCTCGGTGCCGAACTTGAATCTGCTTGGACTGATCCCACCGGTGATCGGACAAGCCTCCGCGACCTTGCCGATTGGTTCAATCAGAATGTCCTCGCAGCGGCACTCGATATGGAAACTGCTTCGCAGACCGAACAGGAGGTACAGCGATTGTACGAGGAGCTCACAAGTGACGCTGCCGGTGACACGGTGGCAGCACGCCGCGAATTGGAACGATACGGTATCGATGTTGACGCTGTCACAGCCGACTTTGTCACTCACCAAACGATTTACACATACTTGACAGAGATGCGTAATGCTACCCTGCCAGCTGACGATGGTGACCGGACTGAACAACGCATCGAGACGATTGAGAAACTTCAGGGGAGGCTACACTCCGTTGTCGGTTCAACCCTGACTACGCTAGCGAACGGCGATGAACTCGATCATGACGAGTATGAGGTGCTCATCGATATGCAGTTGCTCTGCCCGCACTGTGGAGCGACCACCCCGCTCAAGGAACTATTACGTACTGGTGGGTGCTCCTGCGGAGGAGGAGCGTAGCGGACGATAGTATAAATTGCAAGGAGAATGCTCGAACCAGGCGGAAGAGGAAGTCAAATTGTGATAGCAGAGTGACTGGGTAAGGACTCCTACGACCTCTTCATGCGTAGTCTCAGCTGACGGAACCGCCTCAGAAAGTAACCGTAGCGCTTCCCAGCTGCCGCCCGTCACCTCATGCGCAGTTGTTTTTATCTTTATCACGACAGTCATATTGGGGATTCCATTCAAACAGGTCAGCAGTCGCCGAGAACTCAGCTGAAAATTGATTCTTAGAGCAGTCACCTCGACCGCTCGTCCATTGATGTGGTTGATGTCAGCCTATTCACGTTGATCTGGAATGGTAGACGATATTTTGAGTAGAAAGGCATTCACTAATCACCTGACCGTGTCGTGTTAGAATGTCGGATCAGTAGAGAAGATTTTCTGTGTGCCCGCGAGACTGGATATATCTCAGTGTCAGATATAACAGATCGTAACTTTTTGCGTAGCGTGTTTCTCGTCGCCCGCCATGCGGTACCAGCGTTAGCTGTCGGATCTATTTTATACGTCGAAGTTTTATTACCACTGTCAAGTAAGTGCGACAACTGCACGCCGGCCGATGTGTGCGGCTGTCGACTGCGCACATACCCTGTTCCGGTGGTGGGTGGGATGGTACCTGCCGGGCCGATGTCTCTGAAAGCCGAGAGGTTTCGTGCCCGGTGACACGGGGGTGTCTCTCGTGTTGGCTCCCGGTATCACCAGCCTGAAAGATGTATGAGATTGCCCCTTCGAGGACGTCCTCTAGCGTGGGCGATGCCCCTGGGTGTCTGCCAGCGCTGTCGTCGCGCTTGCGGGTCGCGACGGGTGGTGACTGCCGGCCGGCCGGTACTGTGAGTGACCGTGTGGTGGTCGCCATGTGGGCGTCTCCACGTGGCGGTCGTGACCCGCTGTGTGGCTGCCTGAACGCCGGGGTGTGACCCCGGTGAGTGCTGTATCACGGTGTTGAGAGGTTGCGTTGTATCGCGGCTGTCGTGGCCAGCCTGTGGTCGCCAGCTGCCCGGGAGTGGTGTCGCTGTCAGTCGTCGCTTGCGGCGTGTAAGCTGCCGTCGTGGTGCCCGTCTCGTGGCACCGACGAGCGGGTGGCCGTGCCGACTGTGTGGCCCGCGTGGCCCCTGAAGTCGTGGCGGGGGCTGCCGCCGAGTCAGCTTGCTGTGGCCACTCCACGAGTATCGACTGACCCTGTCGTCTCGACGGCGTTGACCGCTGCTGTGGGGCGCTGGTCTCTCGGTCCTACTGGGGTGTCGGTCCCCCGTTCGTGCGGCCGACCTCTCAGAATGCTGATGCAGATGCGACAGCCGTCTGATGGCGACAGAGCGATGCGGGTCCATCGCGTCTGTGGGTGACTGCTGGTTCGTCGTGACGTAGTCACTGGAGCGTCGATGCTGCCTCAGTGCTGACTGTGTGTGGTTGTCCTGTGTCGTGTCGCGTTCCGATGTGGGGACTGGCTGGTTCCCGTCTGCTGGCCAGCCTGTGCCGTTGCGACTGGGTCACGACTGTCGTGTGTGCGGTGCGGATCGACTGTTTCAGATTCCTGAGTGATCGGTGCTTGTGCCGGTGGTGTCTGAGGCGGTCAGTTGTGGTGACCGCCGCTTGGTCTCGAGGCTGGTTCCGTTCTGATCGCTGTTGCTTCGATGCTGGTCAGTCCCCTGTGTGGAGTCTGCCTGAGTGCGCTGTGAGTCTGTGTTCTGGTTTGGGTCCCCTCTGGGGACGATAGGGGTGTCTGTGGAGTGGCTCAGTGAGATCCTATGTCAGGATGGTGAGTGCTTGGCCATGTGGCCTGAACCCCCCACCCAGAGGGGGTATGTGGGGGTCTATATCAGACGCCGCTGGTGAAATTCCGGCCATTCTCAGAACGTGAAATAAAGTCGGAATTCCAAAACCGTGCTACTGCCAGTTCCTAGCCGTTTGAAGGGTGTCAGCTGTTGAATTTAGTGTATCAGGTGTTGGGAGCGGTGGTTCATCCTTGACAGGCCGTGCAGTCTGGCGATTCTCTCCCTGTGTCAAGGATACCCCGCACACATCCTTGACATTGACCACAAAACCGCTGCCGTCTGGTTATTTTCACTTTTTACGCCATCTTATCAGAGTTATTATGGTATATCGTGCAAAAAAGTCAAAGTCAATTATATCATCTGCTTGCCTTCATGCGGTTTTTTCTGATGTCAAGGATGTCTCGGGGATTCATTGACCTATCCTTGACGCGGCTGCCATCTGGTTATTTTCACGATCTAGCGCGCTGGCTATTTTCGCCAAAAACTGCGTAAAATATATTGTACCTGCATTTGGCTGTCGATACTGCTCTGTCTACCTGTGTTGATGTATTATTTACTTTCTTCAACTATCGCAACAAACTCATTGACAAGCCGTGCCGTCTGGCGGTTTTGCATCTGTGTCAACGATGGGTGGTCTACACGATTAGGGAAGTGATCTTTGAATAGAAGAAATGTAGTTAGTTTGACTGTACTACCAGTGAAGAAGGACGCTCCGTTGCTGCCCTCTGAGGAAACAATAGTTGGTTGGGATACAATCTCCACAACTTGGCTGAAGTTAGTAACAGTCGCTTGTCTGCCTGTACTACGAGCGGGTGTACACCTGGGAGTGATGCTTATTCGTAAGCAAACATATTGGAGAAAAAATAAACTACAAATGACGCGATTAGCGGGGTGTTATTCGTCTGCGTCCTCGGTGAACGTATCGAGTAACTCTGTGAGCTTTTGCCCGTTGTCCGTCAGCTCAATTCCATACCAGACACTTGAGCGTCCATCTTCAAGCGTGGGTCGTCCTTCACTCAATTCCGTGTTAACGTGGTCTTCAAACTCTCCGGTGAATCTCACCCATGACCGACGCTCCTCGCCAGTGAAGTCCTCGAAGGTCCAATTCTCATCTTCACGACACTTCTTGTGATTGATTTGGACCCACGCATTGTACGCATCTCGGAGGTCCTGTTTCACCACGTATTTCGTCTCGTCAGTATCCTTCGTGACTGGGCCGTCCTCACTCTCAGTGAACCGGGTGAGGAACTGTGCCATCGGTTCCTGCCACCCGTTCATATTCGGCGCGGTGTACCCACCGTAGTGTTTCCACGCGTGCTCGAACCCAATCGCTTCCGTATCGACTGCGGCCTCATCACCCGCGTCGTTTCGGTCACGATCGGCGGCGAGTCGCGCCGGCGTATGACCTGTCTCCGATTCGATATCTCGGAGAACGTCAAAGAACGTCTTCCACGGGAGTCGCAGTGGCCCGTCCTCGTCGTCCGTGTCGTCACCATCGTCACGCTCGACGGGCACTAGGTCCTCGGTGGTACAGAAGTCGTGGTAAAGTGCGTACCCCATGACCCCCTGCATCGGGATGGGCGTGTGCGCAGGCACCAGGCCGTTGTCCCGACTGTACTCCCACAGCAGGTAGTACTCGTACTCATCAAGTGCCGTACCAGTCACGCTCTGGCTTGGGTCACGGTGTCCCATGTCACACAGCGCAAAGTGTTGGAAATTGTATGTCGCCTCGCGCTTGTGACAGTACGCCGTCTCGCCGTGGTCTCCGACGACAAAGTAGTTCTCCGAGGTGCCGATGTGACCCAGCGGGTTCGTCCCCCGTGAGCCGGGCCGGAGGCCGACGTCGCGTAAGGTGAGCTGCCAGATGGGATTGTGCCGCCCGGTCAGTTCACGGTAGTCGTCTTCATCAACCCGGTCGGCCACCTCGTCGGCATCAACCTCAAGCTCCACACTCGAGACGGCCGTGGTCGGCGTTGGGGTTGGCCCGGCGGTTGGATGCTGGGAGGGGTGTAGCGTTGGCAACACGCCAAACAGTCCGAGCGCCGGGTAGCTGTTGATCGGGGCACTGGTCGTGAACAGGTTACGCATCGAGTCGGTCGGGAGCCGCGTTGAGGCGTCATCGGGACGCGCCGCCTCGTCGACGACAGGCGTGACCGTATCGACTGTGCCGTTGGTGACGCCGCCAGCCGACTCAGTCGCTACTGTCCACACCGGCGCGTTCACCGGTGGGAACGCGAGCGTCGACGGGTCGAACCGGCTTGGGTAGTCGCCGGTCGTCTCGGCGTCAGCCAGCCCAGCCATCCACCCGGCCGGCGTAGCGTGTCTCTCACCGCCACCGACACGGCTGTCTGGCCGTGATTCGGTTGCAACTTGGAGCGCCCAGTCGGCTGGTGGCATCATGCCGAGCCACCCCTCTTGCAGGTAGTCGTCAAGGTCGCGCTTCTCGTCGCCAAACTGGGGGAGTTCAACCAGCCACACGTCGGTCGGCGTGAGGTCGATCTCGTGATCCCCGTTGGTGTCGGCGGCAGCGTTTGGCCGCGAGTCGGGTGTATCCGTGGTGTCAGCCGATTCTGCCGCCGGGGCAGTGGTTTGTATCTCGCTCGTCGACAACGCCGTTGAGAGCGCGTTCTCAAGGGTCGCCGTGTCGGCGGGGTTGTCGGCGTCGATGACGTGGTCGTGATACACGTCGGCAGCCGCCCCCAGCGTTCCCGTCTGTGTTGCATCTGCAGACGGTGTCTGAGCATCCAGTAGGAGCCCCATCTCGACCGCACTGTCCACGCCGGAGCCGTAGTGGTGGACATCGAGGGCTGCACTGATCGGCCCTTGTCGTGGCTCAGTCGGACTCGACAGCTGTCCCGTGTCGGGATCGAGCAGGTGGACGGGCACTTCCTCGGCAGAGAGTGGCGTTTGTTCGTCAGCCGGCTTGTCGGGGTCGGCCGGTGGAGCGACCGCAAGCGCTTCATCGTCTAACACGCTCTGGAGGGCGTCGTCGTGATACTGCTGGACGACCAACTCGGGTGTGAATCGGTCGCTCCCGGGGAACGGCCCGGTACAGAACAACTCCCGTATCGCCAGTTGTCGGGCACACTGCCGGGTGTCGTGGTCACGGTCGTCTTCAGCTAGAATTTCTTTGAGCGGCGGGTCCGAGTCTTGTAGGAAGTAGACGTCGGGGATGTGCCGCTCGCGAATGATGTCGGTCAACACCTCGCGGTGTTTCAGCTTGAATGACTTGGTGACCGGCGAGATACACGGGATACCGTGAGCGTGAGCCGTGATCGCGTCGGCCATCCCCTCGGTGATCACGAGTGGGGCACCATCCCGGATCGTCTCCCGGCCGTAGATGGGCTCGTCAGTGAGCGTGAACGGCTTGCGCGTCGCCAGCTTGGCGTATTTGCCCTTCACGAAGTCGTCGGGGTGGGTGCCGTACTCGGTGTCGAAGTCTGGCTTCCGGGCGATGAAAAACGCCACTTTCCCGTCAGCAT
>Ga0102942_1000654_pt1 | contig 13146 bp, 7 predicted proteins | sample SalPon2_C_H2O_MG_FD_78171 | JGI IMG/M metagenome (GOLD analysis project Ga0102942, IMG submission 78171) | Salt pond water microbial communities from South San Francisco under conditions of wetland restoration - Salt Pond MetaG R2_C_H2O_MG | ecosystem: Environmental > Aquatic > Non-marine Saline... | reverse complement strand
CTGTTTAAAACTAACCTCAATCGGTTGAGCAAGCATCTTTGCGTCACTGTCATCAATCGCCTGCTGAGCCTCTTCGAAGGCATCACGCGCCTGCCGGAAGCGGATGCGAGCGACCGTTTGACTGTCGGCCGCATACCGAGCTATCGCCTCTTTGAAGTTTCTTTCAGCGGTCTGTAGCGTCGTCGCTACCGAGTCGCGTTTGTCACGTGTCGCTGTGACGGCTTCAAGCAATGTCCGTGTCTCTGTAAATTTGTCTTGAAGTTGTTTTTTTGCATCGACATCAACCGCGGTAATTGCCTGCTCAAAATTACTGATTGCTTCTTCATAGGCTTCTATTGCTTGTTGATACCGACCATTTGCCTCGGCTTGTTCACCTCTTGTGCGTGCGTCAATAGCACGTTCTTTTGCTTGGCCACCGTTGCTTGAGACAGTTTCAATCGTTGCATTTGCTGCCGATTCAGTGTCTGAGTCTTTGTATGGTTCACCGGTTGCGATTTCGGAGTCACGCTGGTCAGCAGTAGTAGCGAAGTTATTGACTTCTGGATCATCAAAAGCGTCTTGTAGGCTGTCCAGTCCGTTGAGCCACTCGGAGACGAGCCAGGAGTCGAGTTCCTCAATGTCGCTGCCACCGAACTCGGTGCCGTTGATGATCTGGGTGCCTGCCTGAACAAGATACGCAAGGGAAGTGTCCTCATCTTTATTTGCGGCCGCAGCAACCGCATCGCTGATGTTGTCCGCGAGCGGCTGTTCCTCAACAGCCCCACCGATCAAATACTCCTCGGCAGCATAGAAAACGGGGATGAGGCTGGTCTGGACGCTGTCAAGCAAGAGGAGTTTGTTTTCGGCGTCGAACTCCGGTTCGGCCAGGACAATATCGTTGATGAACTCGAGTTTGTCGAGGGCTTCCTCCTCGTCAAGGTGGCCGTCCTCCGCGGCAGTGATGATCTTGGCGATAGCGATTGTCGTGTCATTCTGAAGATTAAAGTAGAGCCGGGCAAAGTCCTCACTTTCAGGATCAAGGTTTTCCTCGCCGATTCGCGTTAACCAGTTTTGCCACCGATCTTTTGAGTAAAACGTGGGTGCTGATTCTTTTTTCACTATGTGTTAATCACTGCAGAGGCACACAAAATCTTTGCCACGAGGAGCTTTCATCTTATACCTCACTTTTGAACGCACCCCGATTTTCAAAATATCATTAACGTTAGCTGGAGATGCTCTATGAGGTGCTGAAACCCAATTTAATCAGCTCTTCTCAAATCCCAGTTTGGCTTGTTCGAGTCTTCGATCTATGTCTGCTACTGTCTCAAATTCCACTGATTCCTCATCATCCCACCACGAAAGCATGGTTAGTGCAGTAATTTCTTTTTCACGCACACCCTCGCTGTTACTAATCGATTCAATCGCGCCGGGTCGGATTGAACCATCTATAATTGAGATATCGTCAACCGTTGCGGCGTTGCCTACTTCGAGGCGTTCAATCGTTTCGTCAGTAAGTTGGGAAAATTCTTTTAGATTGGATGTAGGTAATTGTTGTTGAGGATTTGGCGTGACAGTAACTGATTGATTGAGCAGGGCCTCGGAATTATTTTCAATGAGGTCAATCACCTCCTCAAACCCGTTTCGCGCTTGACGAAACCGAACCCGAGACAGTGTGTGATCCTCATTGAGGTATCCAGCAATTCCCTCCTGAAAACTTCGCTCTGCTTCTTTGAGCGCCTCAGATACTGTTAACTGTTTTTTATATTTTTCAGTGACATCAGTAAGTCGTTGCTCGACAGTACTAACATCATCTGCAAGAGCATCATACTTTTCAGTGAGGTTATCTCCCATTCCATCTATCTGTTCTAAAATTCTTTTAGCTGTAGTGTAGTTATCGACCGCTTCTTCAAACGCTTCGTTTTCCTCAGCGGTTTCAGCAGCTTCAATAAGTGATTCAGCTTCTGTGTAGAGTTCCTCAACTGTCTGCGTATCCTCACTATTGAATTGAGATTGAAATTGATTTGAGGCCCTTTTTTCACCCTGATCTGTAGATATATGATTAGTATCTTTATTATTGTGAGTAGCCGGTGAATTGTTTGATTTAGAAAGTATCTCATCAAAGTAGTTAGACAACGCTTGTGTTTGGGTAGAAAGTGATGAAAATTTGAATCGCCACACGATCCAAGCAAAAAAGACCACATATTGAATAAACCAAATCATAAGCCCCGGTGTCCACAATAGACTATAATATGGAGAAAGGCTATGTTCGTCAGCAGATCTTAGATATTTCAGATCAAAATATGCAGCAAATCCAGGTAAGTAAGTCACAGTCAGCATAAGCCATATGGAAAAATCTACCAGCGGTGTATTTCCTTCAACCGTAGAGTCACTAAATAGGATAAATATCCCAATAGCAATCACCATTATGCCTATTGAGAAGCTGATTATAATGGGCCACCCGGCCCATCCTCCATCTTTTTTAACCATTTCATGACGCCTACATATATATGTGATAAGTATTGACGGCGATATCAAAGGTAGGAAACTGCCCAACACCCACAAACCACCGTTAAAATACGGCGTCCAGCGATCATCAATCTGATTCAAGTCTTTATACAGGATTAGTGGCGGTATTAGAACACTTGATAAAAATAGTAAACCTGAAAACTCATCAATAGGTTCAAAAACATCAATTGAAAGTGTAGTTATCGATAAAATATGGCATATAGCGAATGTTAGTAATATATAATTGATGTTTTCAAGAAAGTCAATTGATGGCTTATTTTTAATTTTCATATTATTATAATATCAGCTATGCTTATTTATCTAAATATATTTTCAGATTGTCATATTACTCCATATTATAACGTTTTGAATCAGAGAGAAAACACCTCTTGGAGGAGTGATAAATATGTGTCTAATAATCCTAACACAGAAAGAACATATGGGATTAATACTATAAGAATTATAATAATAACAGCTAATATAAATGTTTGTTGAGGTGATTGTTTTAAATGATCGATAAAAGAAGAATTTGATGTGTTAAACCTTCGTCTGATCTGATCTGGTGTAGATAATTCTGGAACTTCTTGCATTATATCTTCAGAGGTCATATTATATTCAGTCTTAAGATGTTGGAATGTGTCGCTGATATAATCAATCTGCTCTTGTCTCAATTCGTTCTTTATTTTCCGCTTTTCTGCATTCCACTGTTGTCTTGTTTCACCAATTGGGGTGATGCCAGATCTATCACTTCCTATTGTGATTATTATATCAATTTCAGACGGATCTCTGGTCTGATTCGAACCAACAATTCCAACAGAATATTCCTGAAAATATTCTAAGAATAGTCCAATGGCTTCGTTTGCTGTTCGAACTCCGATCTTAACAGGTTGACCACGTTCTGCGAGACTCTCTAACGTCCTTCTATCTAATTCTTCACCAGGAGGTTCTGGGTTCCCATGATCCAGATATCCGAACAGTCGTGATCGCGTGTTTTCAGTGTCAAAAATATATCCCCAGTCTTCGATCTGCTTGTTTACCGCATTTTTGAATTCTATTATTGGGCTAGATGTATTGTCATAAATATATTCTGCCCAGTACTGTTCACTGCGTTGAGTGGAAGAAGTCTTTACATCAAAACAACCAAATATTTTCTGCGCTTGCGGCTCAACTGCTAATTCAAGCGATGTTGTAACAAAGTCTTCTATATACTGATTTTTCTTCACTCCATCCCCATGTGGTGAGATCTCATTCCCGCTGGTATCGTAAATTGTCAATTCACTCATTTGTAATCACCCTATTTTCTCCAACAACCGCTTGAATCCCATTGTTTGCACGTTCCCGTTGACATCTCGCATTGGAACTCGCTCTCCATCCTCATCTTCTGTGGTTTGATAGTAGACGGGATGAACTTCAGAGCCAGCTGTATTTTGAACTAGACTCTTGATAGTTTGATCTTCCCTGACCAACGAGTCGTTGACGTATTCTTTAAAATCATCATAATACGTAACAGGATCTAACCCGGTTTCGTTTTCGAATTCTTCAGCGATGATATCACACTTCGTTGCGATAAGCAATACCTCGGTGCTGTCAGCCTCATCCAAGATTTCGAAGTATGACTCGGTTTCTAGTGAGTCGTTTCTTTTGTATCGCTCCATATCAAGGATGAGCACAATCGTATCAGCCTTTTTTACTCTGGTACTCAGTTGCCGCAGGATAGAGCTATCAATGTCACTTGCAGAGCTAATCAGTGCCTCTGGGAGTTCGTTTAGGTATTCACCCGCGTAATCGAGACTCCCAATTTCTATGTTTCTGGGAAACATGCGGCCCTGCACAAATGTAAATTCAAGACTCTTTACATCATCTGGATCGGTTGATGTAACTTCCCAACCTGCGCTTTCCGTCGAGGCATCGAGTTCGTTTACCAACTCCATGAGATCCGAGCTGGGAGTCATTGGCGTGTCGTCCCCACGGTCAGCCAACTCATCTAGTGCGGCCAAATATACACCCACCAAGAACAGGGACTTCCCAGAGGCAACCGGTCCCAGAACGAAAAAGTTCTCAGAAGACTCATATTTGAAAAATTTTCTAAGTGTGATCAAAAATACACTGGAGAAGACAATGTTTCCTGCCAGGCCTTCTGGTTGGAATGAGGCAGATGTATCACCTCTCTCCGGGAAAGTTACAGCATCATTGGCAAAGTCAACATTGATTAATTCGGGAAACGTTACGTGGAACTCGACCAATCCAACAATTACTATCAAAAATAACACCCAGAACAAAACGGTTGCTGCCCTCCGGAACTCTAGGGCTTCTGCAGTCTGTAACTCTAACAGATCTCGACCTCCACCAACGATACCGCCTAAGAATATTCCTCCTACAAGGAATAATATATTCTGAGCAAAATCGATGTTGGGTAAGAATAGGCCCAGAGATGAGAGCGCAAGCAATGCAATAATCGTTCCAAACGACAGTAGCAACCCCTGAATTCGTTTTTTTGGATCAATCAATAACAGTACCAATAGACCTAGATAGATTCCAAATCCGAAGGCAGAAAATTGCTCCAGTGATACACCAATGAGTGGATCTAGCATCAGTATTAATTGATCTGCAATCTCTGCCCGTTGCCAAGCTTGCCCCAAGGTGGTAAACAGAGGCCTTGCAACCACGAACATCACAACCAGATACGCTAGCAGACGTACCTTCTCATTGTGATCTTTAAGTATATTTGACACCGCCATCATTCTCCCCCTGACTCAGTCTCCTCAGTATTATCACTGTTTGAAATATCAGTTATTTCTTGGTATTGATTGGTCAGATCATTAATAATATCTTTTTCATCACGGAGGAAGAAATCCACGTCATCCTGATTTTCCATATTCAAGAGTTTATCCCGGCTGACAAACCAACCCTCATCCAGTTTGTGGTTATGGTGAACCAATATATCTGTATCTTCTGATTCTTTTTTTGCCTCATAGCCAGCGTGATAACCGTCCGCTGCAACCTCAGCTCGCAAATTATCCAAAAATACACCTCCAATAAACATACCAAGCGCTACATCCCAGTTACCACCGGATTCAACCGGGAATGAAGCGAATTTCTTCCCACCTGATCCGAGATGATATGATTTTTGGAACTCATCCTCCAAATCAGCGATATCACCAATATCATTAATAGCCTGACTCAATACCCCGACAACGACATTCATATCAGTGTAGCGAGAACGCTTGTTGCTGATACGTCGCCTCTTAATCCCAGTATACTGTGGTTGCTGTGCCTTACTGGCGAGTTCTTCTAGTGAACTGCGCAACCGCTGGCGTTCGGTTTGATCATCAAGTAGGTTACTCTTCTCAATATTATTATCCTCTCTGATTTGGAGAATATTGTTTGGCTGCATCGTCTTGATGTAGCCGTAAGAATCATCACCTGCCGAGACATTTGTCCGCTGGTCTTCCTGATACTCGGCTTGATGCTCACGGTATTCATCTTCTGCATCAAGAAGTTTTTCTCGTATCTTGTTTAGCTCTTCAAACAGATCGGTAGTATCTTCGTATCTATTAATTCTATCTTTGGCTGTTTCTAAGTCCTGCTCTAATTCATTCCTTTGTTCCTCAATCCCTTCATCATTTATTAGCTCATCTCTAACTAATTCCTCAATTATGTCTGTAATAGCTCCAAATGAGGCACCATTATCTATTTTAGATCGAATTTCATCGAATTTGGCAGGGTGTTCCTCATCCAATATTGCTCTTGCCTCAGTCAACATTTCTTGTTTCCGCTGGTCTACCTCTTGTTCGATAGTTGTTACAAGATTGGTTCCATCAAAAGTAGATTCTATTGAAAGAGAGTCTCCAGTTCTTGATATACTGAATATACCTTTGTCTTCCAGTTTTGTTTTCTTCATTTTGTAGTTGCGCTTAGCATCATCTCGCTCTTCCTCAGCTGAGGTTTCCCACGGAATAACAGACTCTAAGAGTCCTTCCTCAGCATTCATTTTGATGAAAGAAGTTTTGACTGTTTGGAGATCTCTAAGAGAAGAATTAATATTTTGTTTAATATTACTAGTAGTTACACCCACCTTTTCAATTTCATTCGATAACTCGTTGACAGCAGATTGGACTTGAGATTCATTCACCGCTTCAACAACATCCATGGTCTCTGCATCTTCTATCTCGCGTGCGTACGTATCAAGTGCAACCGATAAGTCATCAGTTATCGCATTGACTGGGACGGATTTAGCACTCATATAATCATCATATATTGGTCTTGCAGTACGTTCCCAGTTGGATACTTCTTGACTGACCTGCTCCTTACGTTGTTGACGCTTATTCTTGAGTTCTTGTTCGGCTTTTTCAAGATCAGATTCGAGTCGGTCTTTTCTGTCTTCGGCTTCCTCGAGCTTGGTCTCTAGTTGGTTTAATCTGACACCGGGGTTAACATTGTCTGCCTCTAACCCAATCAAATAACTAATAGTAGTCTGTATCTGTGTATCCTCAATCCCACGTAGTTTCCGCAGTATCTCTTTACGCTGGGTAATCCGTTCCAGTCCTGCCTGAACAACATCTCCAAGTTGTTTATCAGTGCTATCAACAAACTGATCAGAATCTCCTCGCAACTGGGTCGTTCCAGCCCTAATTGACCCCCCAATCACCCCAATTTGATCAACAATCTCATCCGACTCTGATTCGGCCTGTGAAATCACGTCCTTGTAAATTGACACTGACTCGTAGTTTAGCTCTTCAAACAGGTCGAAATTGAGTAGGGATTTAATTTCATCAAGACGTGACTCAAGATCGGTTAAATCCGCGTCATGGAGTTCACCATCAGGCTCACCACTGGCCCATCTCTTGGAGAGGAATCGTTCTACACCGTCGTATATATCAGATTGAGCCTCAATTGCCCGTTCCTTTGCCGACAGAATATCGTCTACAAATGCTTTTGCATCCTGGATTTGATCGACATTGTACCGGGCTATTTGTGGTATACCAATTATAAACGGAGCGTATGATGGAATATCATTGAATGGGTCTTCCATATCCATCATGTTATAGTAGCTCGCTATGAGGTAGGTTACTGCCTGGTCAAACTCTACTAATTCTTCCGATGATTGAAGAATATTTGATCTTTTACCGCCAAAACCAGTCGGATCAATCGGAATCAGAATCAAATCTTTAAATATATCTTCATCATTTAGACTGATATGCTCTAATTCGGAAAGAGCCGCATGAGCATTAGCGGTTTCCGCATCACCTTCTTCATCATTAGGTAACACACCGAACAATGTCATCTCAGCTGTCCGATTCGTTTGCTTGAGATCTCTCACTAAATCAATGAATATCCCCGAGCCTGAACCGCCGCCCAACCCAGCGATTACTGCAACTTTTCCTTTGCTTGGTAAATCGATTGAGGTACGAACATCGTCGTCTTCTGCATATGACTTATAATAAAGTGCTTTACCCAATCCGCGTTTGCGAACTACTCCTGTCGCAAAGTCTAAGTTCTCGTTAATATACTCTGGTTTGAGCCACCAGTTATCTTCCTCCATACCATTGCCAGAGGTAATTCGAGGAACGGCCTCTTCGCCAACAAGGTCATTCTGATCATGCAACTGTATTTCTTTTGTCAACGGTAAATACTCAATATCTATATCACCAAGCCTACCACGACTGGTATCTTCCTGTTTCTTTCTCAGCTCATCCTTTTTATTAGAAATCTTATCTTCTAATTCATGAATCTGTTCTAAATCCCTGTTGACCTCTTCTTCAGCAGTATCTACAATTGTCACAGTCAAGGAACGTGGGTCTGGCTGAGGTTCTAGAATCTCTTCTTGAACCCAGTCGGTGTCGAGCAATTCATACGTTATTGCCTTCCCAGCTCCGCCGAGGGCAAAGATTCTGTCGGGGAGGTTCATCGTGTAAGTGCATGTAAACTATGAGTAAATAAATGCCGGGGGAACCGTCGTTAGAATTAATTCTAATCCAAGTTGTCTTTACGATTGTTGATTATATTTATATTACAGTGAATTATTACCACATAAGTTATTATATTTATCTTACTAATTTCTATTGACTATTCTTTGATGCGTGGATTAAAATATTTTTAACTTATATCCCATTTTGTTGCAAGATATTGATAAATCGAGTTCAATAATTGTATGATAACTAGTGTTTCAGTACAGCTTTCAGGTGTGTTTAAAACCATATTTTGCTTGAGTATAACGTTGTTTGATTGCGGACATCGTGTCGAATACGTAGGGTTCGGACGTATTGAGCCAAGATAGGATAGTAAGCACGGTGGTTTCATCATCAGTGGTTATGATCTCTTCGTCTAGATCACTCGCAATTCGTTGATCGTCAAGATCGCTCACAGGATCAAGATCGCGAACAGTCTCGATATCCGCAGCCGAGAGGGCAGCTACAGTCTCACTACTTATCGCTGAGATTTCTTCCAGTGAGGTAGCTGACAGCGATAATTGCGGGGTGACATCACATCTTACAGGCGATTCAAGAAGTGAGTTCGATCCTCCCTCCGCTATTTCTTTAGCTTCCGCGAATGCATCGCGTGCCTGTCGAAACCGGGTTGTCGAAACAGTTTGAGAGTCATTGGCGGAGCCTATGATCGCCTCCTGAAAACTCCGTTCTGCCTCTTGTATCGTCTTGTTTAATCGTTCGAGCCGTTCACGTTGATCAGTCACCGACTCCAACCGTGTTTCCAGATGCTCGATTCCGTTGTCTAGCTCATCAAGTGAGTCATCACTGGTTGCATCGAGAGCATCATTTGCCTGTTCGTACTGCTCAATGGCAGTTTCGTAGTGTTCTTGTGCTTCTTGGAGATTACCATTTCCTTCAGCTGTTTCGGCTCGCTCAACTGACGAAACTACTCGGTTCTTGACTTCTGCTACCTCGGTGGCAGTGTACTCAGCACTTGCAGTAGAACTGGTGCTTACACCCGACCTTGCTGTTTCTATCTCATCCGCCTGTTCTTCATTACTTGAACGGCCTAACCATCCAAATAAGCCCCTGCTATTGTCGCCAGTACGCTTTCTGGATGTACTAGAGGTTAACGTAGACATAATCCGCGAGAGCAACGAAAGGTCTTTTTCATTTTTGTTGGATCGTTGATCATCTGTCTGAACAGAATGTGAATTTGCTTGAACTGCAGATGGAACTGTAATTGATGTATCTGGCCGTTGTGCATTTTTACAGTGGCCAAGCGTTTTGAACCGTCCACGAGACCCCTTACTGTTACCAGAGTTACCAGTCTCGATGGCGTATAGCTTGCCATCATCGCTGCCAATGTATACTGTATCATCAACGACAGTAGGCGACGACCTGACTGGCTCACCGGTATCAAATGCCCACCGTTGATCGCCTGAACTGAGGTCTACTGCGTATAGACTGCCATCATCACTTCCGAAAAGAACGGTATCTTCTACGACTGTTGGTGACGACCAAATTACATTTTGGGTATTGAATACCCATTTTTTATCGCCTGTCTTGGCGTTTATTGCATACAATCCATGATCGGAGCTACCTACGAATACCGTTCTATTATATGTCGTCGGCGATGAAAAGATTCTGCCACCGGTGCTCAGATTCCAAATTCTTTCGCCTGTTTCAATATCTACTCCATATATGTTTTCGTCGAAGCTTCCAATAATAACGGTTTCATCAATGATTGTTGGTGATGAGAAAATTCGCCCATCTGTATTGAATGTCCATAGTTGTGTACCGGTCTTAGCATCCATTGCATACAGGGTATTGTCGTAACTCCCAAAGAAGACGATCCCATCAGCCACTGTTGGCGAAGAAAGAATTTGATCATTAGCTTTGAAAATCAACTCTTTCTTCCTAGAAGCAGCCTCTACAGAATAGAGGTTGCCGCGAAAGTTTCCAACAATAATATTGTTATTCCAAACAGACGGTGAGCAGAATCTTATTGAGTCACCTGTATCGAACTCCCATTTTTTTCCGCCTGTTTCTACATCTACTGCATATAACTTTGAGTCTTCACTGGTAATGAATACGGTAGATCCGACAACTGTTGGCGATGAATCTACAGAACCCCCTGTTTGAAATCTCCACGTCTCTTCTCCTGTTTCTGCGTCTACAGCGTATAAATAAGAATCATCGCTTCCTACGAAAATAGTCCCGTTTGCTACTGTTGGTGATGACCTCACCGTTCCGTTGGTGCTGAAAGTCCATTTTGGCTGACCTATAGCTCCTACGGTGTCTACACTTGTGTCATTAGTATCAACGGCTTTGGATCGGGTATCGGTATCATCTGAACCTGATTTTTCGGAATCTGAATGCTCTTGATTACCTTTGTCAGTACCTTCTGGCTTTGTTCCAGTGGTTTCAGATGAAGATGGGGTTGAACCACCTTCGTTTCGATCAGTTTCAAGCAGTTCTATTTGTTCTTCTATGTGATCAATCGCCTCAGACACTGGTGGTGAAAAATCCACCTCTTCAAGTGTGAACTCATACTTGGCGGTTTGGTATTGATCTAATGCTTTCCTGTAATACTGTATAGCTTTATCATAATTGCCACTCTCTTTGGCCTTTTGTGCTGTCTCAATAGCTATTTCAATTGTCTTACGAAGATGTTTCACAGAAGAATCTTGACTGGTGGTCTCTGAAGATGAATCATCAGATTCGCTCGTTGATGAGTGTAATTTATTACCTTCTTTTTTACATTGATTGTTCAGCTTCCCACTTGATCTAACATCTCTGGCGTTTCGCTTGATACGCGAAGCGAGTGTGTCTCCGATTCCTTTTATTCTCTTCAACTCAGTACGGCTTGCTGCCTGTATGTCGGCAACGTTCTGAAATCCTGCGTTTTGTAACGCAGTAGCCCTGGATGATCCGATACCATCAATTGACTCTAGATCTTGTGGTTGGCTATCTCTAACCGTATTATCTCCGTTACTGAAATCAACAGAAGAACAGCTCTCACAAATCCACTCTCCGTCAATCCGTTTCATCATACTCCCGCAATCATTGCAGAAATTTACGCTCATCAACTGTTCATCTGTGTTATATGCTGTAACTCATTTAATACTATCTCAATCGCATACCACGATCAAGTTGATTGCTCGGCTTTGCACGTTGAACCAAGTGATTACCGCCTGCAAGTAGCTAACTCAAGATTCAGAAAATGTTGTGCAGATAAATTACCTGCTTTGATTGAAGCCATAGTCGGCTTGATTATATCGCTGTGAAAGCTCGGCTTCATTGCCAAACTCTCGGCTGTCTCCCTCGTACCACCACGACAGTATCGTTAGCAGTGCGGTTTCCTCACTACTGATTCCATTACTCTCTTCGAGATCGCTCACTACCGGCGGCGTTATGTCTTCGTTCTCCGGGTCGGCTTCCAGATCGGTGATCAATTCAGTATCAACAACGGAGAGCGTCTCAATAGTTGATTCGTCCAGCACGGCCAACTCTTCGAGGGCCAGCGACGGCAGGGTGGCTTCCTGTTCGAAACTCACCTCAATCGGTTGAGCAAGCATTTCTGCGTCACTGTCGTCAATCACTTGCTGGGCATCTTCGAAGGCATCACGCGCCTGCCGGAAGCGGATGCGAGCGACCGTCTGCTCGTTAGCCGCGTAGCGAGCAATCGCCTCTTTGAAACTCCGTTCGGCGGCTTGGAGGGTCGGCGTTACCGACTCGCGGGCTTCGATAACGGCGCTAACAGACGCAAGCGATGCCGTTGTCTCTTTAATCTCAGCTTTGAGTGCCTCTCTGCTCTCCTCGTCGTCATCACCCCCAGCAATCGCTTGCTCAAGATGAGTTATCGCTTCCTCATAGGCGTCGGCTGCTTGTTGATACTCACCGTTGGCTTCGGCCTCTTCAGCTTGGGTGAGTAGCTTGGTGACAAACTCCTGTAACTTACTACCCCTTGTGGAATCCTCCGTGGCCGAACCCTCGATGGCCGAATCCGACTGTGAATTTGTGGAAGTAGTATCGGTGACACCTGTGGTTGTGTCGGTGTCAGTGTTCTCGTCAGCCTGCCGTGATCGCAGCCACGCATACATTCCCGTGCCGACTACTCCGCCTCCAGCTACGAGCAGTGTCGGCGGAGACACTGCCCCAACTGAAGGGATCATCCCATCAGAATCAGTCTTTTGTTGAGAATTGGTTTCTTGTTGGGAATCAGTCTCTTGTTGGGAATCAGTCTCTTGTTGGGAATCAGTCTCTTGTTGGGAATCAGTCTCTTGTTGGGAATCAGTCTCTTGGAGAGTATATCAGATTATTTCGTTTCAAACAGCAGCTGTCACGGAATAGTATCTACTTTCCTCCGGTAAACCTGATTTAGTATAAGTTGCCTGAAATATATTTCCCATTCCTGTTTTTGTTTGCTTGCAATGGTATCAACAACTGATACACCGCACGATAGTATCGCACTCGGCTTGGCAAGATAATCCAATTTGAATGGTCTCAAACGTGACTCCCTGCGAGATCTGATTTTGTCTTCGCCGGTAGCGGTAGGGAAATAGCACCATCTTTGAGATCATGGGCTTCATTCAGTGAATCAATAATGTTTATACCTGAAATAAAGTAAATCGCCAAAGAAGACCACGAGTATTGTCTTATGCGCTCATGGAAGATTTCCCGTCGCTCCGCTCTTGGGAGCGACGGGTCAACCCCTTCACAGATATCGAGG
>Ga0102942_1000653_pt1 | contig 13153 bp, 13 predicted proteins | sample SalPon2_C_H2O_MG_FD_78171 | JGI IMG/M metagenome (GOLD analysis project Ga0102942, IMG submission 78171) | Salt pond water microbial communities from South San Francisco under conditions of wetland restoration - Salt Pond MetaG R2_C_H2O_MG | ecosystem: Environmental > Aquatic > Non-marine Saline... | reverse complement strand
GGTACAGTACTACGGAGGCGACGACACAGTGTTGGCGCTGGCCCTGCCGCTTGCGCCGGTCGTGACCGTCATCCACTCGATGGGGACCGTCGCGGGGATCCTCGACCCGCCGACGAGCTTCCGCGTGACGAAGAAGGTCGGGGGCGCGTGAGGATCGGTGCGACGTCGGGTGAGACGTCGTCGCTATCGCTCACGGCTTCGCCGTTCGCAGGCCGTGGCGCTACGCACCACGCTTCGCTCGTCGTTGCGAAGTGCGGTGAAAATGGGCCGGTGGCGAAGCTGCGGGAATGAGGTAAAGTTTATTTTTTGAATTAATGCTAAGACAATATAAACGGCCGACAGCCTGCCGTTACGCTTTCACTTTTCCACTCTTGAGGTCTACACATTATCAAGATTGTCGGATCCTTCTATCACATCATCAAGGATAGAACGGATCTCCGAGCTATTCTTGATAGCGACTTTTTCATCTAAGTCCTCGCTTGGTGAATCTGGTCGGTTTTTTCCTGGATCAAACATATTCCAAGTCGTCGCCTTCGAAAGTAGCTCCATAGATACTTTGACATTTGCACCCTCGTTTAGTTGCTTGCTGCTCTGGTCAAAATCGACGGTTTCCACATATTCAGAAATGCCATTTATTCGTAATATCAGTTCGATCAGCTCGGCGTACCATACGTGATTCAGGTTAAGATCCGTGTCTCGGAGATCGTTCGGCTGTCGATAGTCCCCAGAGTGTACACCGATGAAGAAACTGGAAGGGCTCTGAACGACAGAAGATCCGCTGGTATCTTCAGTGACAACTGATCGCTCAGTGAACACAGGGCTTCCACTCATACCCTGCCCCATAACCCCATCTACGAGAAACTGTGGTCGTTCATCGAACCAATTTCCATAGGGGCTAGCTATCATTCCGTTTCTGGCTACGGGAAATCGTGAGTTCGTGTCGACATATCCACTAGGATATCCAAACGCTCGAGCGCCTGTACCGCCTCGAATTAGCGTATCAGGACTCGCAAAAGAATCAGCAGAGAGGGCTACACTACCGGTAACCGGATCTTCCTCGGTAAGGGTACTGAGCTGTTGGTTAATCGGAAGGACAGCAATATCAACTTCTGGGAGGAGCGGATGTATCAGCCACCGAGGGAAACCATTGGCGTACAATGGGATTTCGACACGACTGGTGTCGTCAACACTGGAATGTTCTCTAAACCATACAGCTATTTTAGCAGGTTGATCGTGCTCGTGCTCTAATACGTGTCTGTTTGTGACTAAGTATGTATCTTCGTCATAATTATAAAAGAATCCAGTAGCGTGCTGATCACCCTTTTTTGGAAATCGAATTAGTGTGGTGGTCAGCATTAGTGCGTCATATGTAGACTGAATCACGCTGTGTGAACACACCTCGGTATGTGACTGAGTGATAGTGTTGATGGGTTTAGAATTCTACCGGTCGGATTCTCTGACATTGTCGTCAGTGTGTAGACCGTGGGTGACAAGAATGAAAGGATTGTTATCTCGACGCTTCGCTGCGCGCGACTGACTGGCTCGAATCTGCTTGGCGTTCGTTCCACACCCACTACGGACTCCTCGCTGTCGCTCGTCGTTGTGAAGTGGGGTGAAAATGGGCCGGCGCAGATTCGAACTGCGGTTACGGCCACCCGAAGGCCGAAGGATACCAAGCTACCCCACCGGCCCGCATCCCAAATGTCGCCGTTCGTTCTTTTAACGCTTCCGAACGGGCATCGGACCCCCGTGTCGACACCCCCGACCGGTCAGGACTCGAAGTACCGATCCCGGTGGCGACGACAGCCGGGGTTGAACGCGGCCCCACACGCTTGGCAGGTGTCGTCGTCGGGCTTCGCCCGACTGCCCGAGGGACTCCGTCCCTCGCTGTCGCCAGCGAGGTAGGTCCGGGCCGACAGCGTCGTGCCACAGACGCCGCACAGGACCGCGGGGTCGTCGAAGCGGGTCCGTGGCCACGGCTCGGGGTCGTGGTCGGCGGTCTCGACGTGGCAGGCGTGACACGGCGAGAAGGTGCCGCAGCACCCGAACCGGAGGGCTACGACGTCGAGTTCAGAATTCCAGTGGGTACACCGGGTCTCGGAGTCGACCGCGACGCCCCGCAGCGGGACCTGGAATCGACTGTCGGTGGCGGGCGCGTAGGTGGTGCGACGCTCTCGGCCTCCGGCGGTCCGCCCCCGACCCGGACTGTCGCCGTCCATAGTCAGTACGCGGTGTACCCGTCGGTGTCGAGGTAGTTGTGCGCGACGGTGATCGCGTGATCGGCGTGGAGCACCTCCGGTCCGAGTCGGAGGCGCTCGTCCGCCGTCGCCGAGAGCAGCGACGATTCGCCGTCGGAGAAGTCCCGGTGGTCCGAGAGGACGAACAGCGGGTCCTCCGGCGGATCGACCTCGACAGCGGGATCGCCGTTCTCGTGGAGCGCAACCGCGGTCGCGTCGGCCGCGAGATCCTCAAGCGTCGCCGCAAACCCCATTCGGCGGATACTGACACCGGGCGTGCTCTCGGCTGGCATGTGTCCGATCGCGTCCTCCCGGTGCTCTAGGGCGGTTCGGATCAGCGCGGCAGTGCTCCGCTCGTCGGGGTTGAGCCGCCTGATCGTCGCACCATCGAATCTGACGGTGAACGCGTCGCCGAGCACCAGGTGGACCCTGACTGCCTCCCGGATCGAGTGCGAGAGGAAGAACGCGCTCGTGACGCACCGACAGAGGACGTCGAGGCGCCCCGCGCCCCCCGCGAGGTCGTCGAGCGAAAACTCCGGCGTAGTCGGGGCGTCGTGGCCGACGACCAGAAACTGTCGCATAACTGCATTCCAGGCTCGACGGGCAAGAATCGTCCGTTTGTGCGATAAAAAAGATGGAACGTTGGTGTCGCTGGCAGGTCAGACGGCCTCCGTCGGGGGACGGGTCGGTACCGGCTCGTCTCTCCCCGGGCCCTCCGAGGGCGGGGCGGGCGCGTTCCTGGTCTTCTCGCCGCTCACGAGGAAGTCCGCGAGGTTGCCGACGAAGACGTCGTTGTCGGCGACGTAGGCGCTTTCGGGCGTTAGGAAGTCGGTATCGCCGACCATCGCGACGGGGCCGGACCGGACAGCGATGCCGTAGGTGTCGGCGCGGCGGGTGGTCGACAGCCGGGTCCGCTCGCCGACCCGCAACGCAGTCTGTCCGTCGGCGGTCGACACTGCGGCCGCGTCACGCACGACGACCCGGTCGATGCCCTGCGAAAGCGGGCCGTTCCCGGGGGTCGCGTAGACGCTTTTGAACGTCTGCTGATACTCGTGCATATTGAACAGGTAGCCGGACTGCGCTGAGATCCCGAACTCGGAGTTGAGCGCGGGATCGTCGTTCGACTGCTGTTGGATCCCGAACCCGAAGATCCCGAACTGCTGGATCGACGCGGGGTCCGACAGCATCACGACCCGTCCGCCGGCGTCGGCGAACGCCTCCACGCCGGCGAGCTGGCCCGGCGTGTACGGCTGGTTCGGGTTCGCGATCAGGAGCGCATCGGCGCTGCGGAGTGACTCGTTCCACGCGGGGCCGCGGGCCTGTTCTTGGGTCACGTACTCCACTTCGTGGCCGTTCGCCACCAGCGCGTTCACCAGCGTCGAGAGCTTCTCGTCGGAGATCTGGTTGGCGTGTGCCCGGTCGATCAGCACCGTCTTCGGCGCGGCGTCGCTGTCCATCGTGATCGACCCCTCCGAGTCCGCCTCGGGGACGGTCACGGCGTCGACGTCGGTCTGTCTGTCCGCCAGATTCGTCACGTCTGTGGGCTCGCCGCCCGAGACGAACGGGACGGCCGCGGCGCCGCCAACGATGACCGCGACGAGCACGACGAACGCGACCGCGGGGGCGGCGAGTTCACGCGCTGACATTGCGGGTCACCTCCGGATCGTGGGTGGCCAGTTCGGGGTTGTGGTTGGGGATCTCGTCGACCAAGACCGGTTGCGTAACTGGCACCGGGCCAGTCGTCCCTGGCCCTTGTTTGTATATCATCGTTTTGTTGTCATTCTCTGCGGCAAAGAGGAAGAAACCGCCGCGGAACGGTGGCTCCTTCCGGACTACGTCGTAGGTCTCCATTCCGGCCAGTTCGGCCGCGCGGTCGATCGCGGTCGGGAGCGCCCCGACGCCGTCGGCGTAGCCGTTGCGTGCGGCCTCCGGCCCGAGGTAGGTCTTTGCGTAGGCGACCTCCTCGCGGGAGACGGACAGTTCCTCACCGCGGTGCTCCATCACGCGGCCGACGAACTGCCGTTTCAACGACTCGATCGTCCGCCGGCGATCCTCAGCGGTCGGTTGTGCCTTGTCGGGACCGGTCCGGATGATCGAGTCCGGGACCGGGGTGGTCCCGCCGGGGCCGATCACGCCGACGCTGCCCACCTCCGACGAGGAGAGGACGTAGATCTCGTCGGCCGGAAGCATTCCGTAGTAGGCGCCGGACGCGCCGACACCCTGCACCGACGCGACGACCGGCATCTGTTCGGCCGTTCGCAGCACCTCGAGATACAGTCGTTCACTGGGGGCGACTAACCCGCCGCCGCTGTCTACTTTCAGTACCACTGCGCGGATCGACTCGTTCGTCCGGGCTTCGCGGAGGTCCTCGGAGACGCCGTCCACCGTCGAAGCGGTGATGGTGCCGGACACCGTGACGACCGACACCGTCCCCTCCGACTGCGCGGACTGCGCGGCGTCGTAGGCAAGGGGAGCGAGTACCGCGCTCACCAGGACGGCCGCGACGACGGCGACGACGAATACCGTCCTCGCCGACGCTGCGGATGTGTCTTCAGTCATACTGCACGTCGGGGGTATCGGCGGATTCCTAAAGGGGTTCGTGAGACCCAAACGCCGATTTGAGTCACTCCGCCAGGCCGTAGCCGCGGCGGAACAGCGAGACGTCAACCGCAACGACCAGGGCCGTCAATCCACCCAGCACCGCGAGCGACGCGTTAGGGTCGACCTCGCTGACCCCGAGGAAACCGAACCGGACTCCGTTGACCATATAGATCATTGGGTTCAGAAGCGACACCTGCTGGACCGTCGCCGGAAGCTCGTTCAGCGAGTAGAAGACGCCCCCAAAGAACACCAGCGGCCGAAGGATGAACTGGTTCAACATCGTGAGATCGTCGAAATCGTCGGCCCACAGCCCGCCAGCGACCCCCAGCGCCGCGAACAGCAGGGTGATGACGGTCCCAAACGCGATCAGGTAGAACGGCCGGACCACGCCGACGGAGGTGAAGAACGCGCCGATGAGCGCGATCAGAACGCCGACGATGAGGCCTCTGAGCGCGGCTGCGAGGACGTACGCTCCCACCATCGTCCGGTAGGACAACGGCGAGGTCAACACCTCCTCGATGTAGCGGTTCCACCGTCCGTGGAAGATGGTAAAGGAGGCATTCTCGAAGGCGTTGGAGATGGCGCCCAGCACAACCAGTCCGGGCAGGATGAACAGGATGTACGGGACGCCCGCGATCTCGTTGATCCGCTCGCCCAAGATCACGCCGAACACCGAGAAGTAGAGCACGTTCGTGATGAATGGCGGGACGAAGGTGTTCCGTGGACGGCGGACGAATCTGAGTACTTCTCGGCGGAAGAGCGCGTAGAAGCCCGTGGTGTCGGAGCCGGCGGCTGCACTGGAGTGATCCGCCGTTTCGGAGCTCATTGGGATGCCACCTCCGGAGTGGCACGCCCCTCGCCCGCCCGAGTCATCTCCACGAACACTTCCTCCAACGACGTCCGCTGGATCTCTAGGTCGACGATCTCGTGGCCGGCCTCGTCGAGGCGGCGGACGACCGTCGGCGCAACCAACCCGCCCTGTCGTGCGGTGACGACGAGGCGCGTTCCGTCGAGGCTGACCGACTCAACGCGGTCGTCGAGCGCTGCGAAGTCCGGGACAGCAGTCGGCTCGGTCCGGAGTTCGACGACGACGTCGTCGGTGCCGCGGCGCATCAGCTCCTCGGGGCTGGCGACGTCGAGCACGCGGCCCGAATCCAGGATGGCGACCTCGTCACACAGCCGTTCGGCCTCCTCGATGTAGTGGGTCGTGAGCAGAATAGTAGTCCCGCGACGGTTCAGGTCGACGATGGTCTCCCACAGCTCGTGGCGGAGTTGGACGTCGACGCCGGCGGTCGGCTCGTCGAGAATGAGTAAGTCCGGCTCGGTGATCAACGCCCGTGCGAGCATAAATCGGCGTTTCATCCCGCCGGAGAGCCAGTCGAAGCGGGTGTCGCGCTTCTCGTAGATCCCGACGCGCTTCAGCACCTCGTCGGCGCGGTCACAGGCCTGGTCCGCCGGAACCCCGTGGTATCCTGCCTTGTGCTCAAGCACCTCCCGGATCGGGAAGAATTGGTCCACGTTGAACTCCTGGGGAGCCAGCCCGATCCGGTCGCGAGCCTCGCGGTAGTCGGCCTCGACGTCGTGACCGAACACGCGGGCCTCGCCGCCGGTCTTGCGAACCAGCCCGACCAGAATCTTGATCAGGGTGGTCTTGCCCGCCCCGTTTGGGCCGAGCAGTCCGAAGAACGATCCGCTCGGGACGGTCAGGTCGACGCCGTCGAGCGCCCGTACGTCCCCGTACGACTTCCGCAGATCGCGGAGTTCGAGGGCAGCATCCATTACTGGAACGGTGGGTCCGGCCGGACCTAAGGCCGTCGAAGCCGGAGCGGGCGAACGCGGGTCACGCACCCGGTCGAGCGGTGCGGGCCGGGACTCGAGCGGCCGGCGGAGGGGTCGGACCACAGGTAGGGAAAGGTCGATGTCCGTGGGCGACGAGTTCCGAGCGTGCCGCCGACTGACCACCACGACAGCGAGCCGGGCGACAGCGACGCCGCGCTCGACCCCGACGGCGACGCACTCACCCGACTCGACGCCGCTGATACCGACGGCGACCTCCAGGAGCGAGTGGACAGAGCCCGTCGGCTGAGCGGCGTGCTGGACAGCGCGGTCACGATTCCGCGAACGAACATCCGTATCGGGCTTGATCCGATTCTCGGGGTGATTCCCGGGGTTGGTGACGTCGTCCCGACGGCCGCATCGGCGTACATCGTCGCCGAGGCCGCGGCGCTCGGCGTGTCGCGGGCGACGCTCCTCCGGATGTGCCTGAACCTCCTCGCCGACGCCGTCGTGGGCTCCATTCCCCTCGTCGGCGACGCGTTCGACGTCGTCTGGCGTGCAAACGACCGGAACGTCCGGCTGCTGGAAGCACGGCTGGCCGACCCGACCGGAGGGCGGCGAGACAGGTGGGCTGTGGTGGCGCTGGGCGCCGTGGTTTTCCTGTCGGTGCTGGCGGTCGGTATCGGTGGGGTGGTGGCGGCGTGGTGGCTGCTCGGCCTCGCCGGGATCGTGTAAGCGGGTGCGAGACGGCAGCGACCCGGATAGCGAACAGTCGGCACTCCCCCGTCCCACGCCGACGTGCCGAACAACCGCTGCCCGGCGCGGGGTGACGGTCAGACCACACGCCGCGTGGCCGCGGCTTCGGGCATAAACGTACGCGAGGGTCCCGCCCCCACGAAGGGCAAGACAGAAGCGACCGCCCCCGTTCGTATCCGTATGAACGTTCTCGCCGACGCCCGCGAGCTCGCTGCGGAGGGCCCCGTCTGCGACGCCTGTCTCGGACGGGCCTTCGCCGACCGGAGCCACGGGCTGACGAACGCCGACCGGGGCCGGAGCCTCCGGATCGCGGCCGCGCTCGACGACGACGAGCCGTACGAATCGACCGACACCGCCGATTGTTGGGTGTGTGAGGGGCTGTGCGCCGAGTTCGATGCGTGGGCCGAGCGGTGCGCCGCAGCCGTCGAGAACGTCGAGTTCGACACCTACCAGGTCGGGACCCGGACTCCGCCGCTGATCCAGGAGAACGAGCGCCTGTTCCGAGAGGCCGCGGGGATGGAGCCCGACGCGGGCGAGGCGTTCAACTCCGAGTGCAATCGCGAGGTGGGCAAGCGGATCGGGCCGCTGACCGACACGACTGTGGACTTCGGCCGACCGGACGTGCAGTTCACCCTCGACGTCGACGCCGACGAGGTCGAAGTCGACGTTCACTCCGCGTTCGTCTATGGGCGGTACCGGAAGCTCGAACGCGACATCCCCCAGACCGAGTGGCCGTGTAACGCCTGCGACAAGTCGGGGTACGTCGGTAGCCACCCCTGCGAGAAGTGCGGCGGGACCGGCTACCTCTACGAGCACAGCGTCGAGGAGTTGACCGCGCCGATCGTCCGCGACGTGATGGACGGCACCGACGCGACCTTCCACGGCGCAGGCCGGGAAGACGTCGACGCCAGGATGGTGGGCACCGGCCGGCCGTTCGTGATCGAAGTCATCGAGCCCCGCCGGCGCAACGTCGACACCGACCGCTTGGAAGGCGACATCAACGCCTTCGCCGAGGGTCGCGTCGAGGTCGACAGGCTCGGGCTCGCACACTACGACCTGGTCGAGCGGGTGAAGGGCCTCGACGCCTCGAAGCGGTATCGGGCCGAAGTCGAGTTCGACGAGCCGGTCGCCGCAGACGACCTCGCGGCCGCGCTCGACGACCTCGACGGCGCGACGGTCGAGCAGTACACGCCACACCGCGTCGATCACCGCCGAGCGAGTCTGACGCGAACCCGTGAGGTGTACGAGGCGACCGGGAAGGTCGACGATCCGACCCACGCCACCGTGGAGATCCACGGCGCCGGCGGGCTCTACGTCAAAGAACTCGTCTCCGGCGACGAGGGGCGGACCCAACCGAACCTGGCCGATCGCTTGGGAGTCAGCGCGGAGGTCACCGCCCTCGACGTGGTCGGCGTCTACGGCGACGCGGAGCCGTTCGAGGACCCGGCGTACTTCCGCGGTTCGGCCCCCGAACCGCTCGAGGCGGCTCCGGAGCCGGCGAGCGAGGACGACGCCGACGCGTCCGAAGAATGAGCGGGGATGCGGCCCGGCACGACGGGGGCAAGAGTGCGTTCGACCCCAGTGACGACCACTCGCGGATCGGCAGCGACGAGGCAGGGAAGGGGCCGGTGCTCGGGCCGATGGTGGCCGCCGCCGTGCGGGCACGCCCGGGAGCCGTGCCCGAGGACGTCGACGACTCGAAGCGGCTCTCGGTCGGGAAGCGGGAGTCGATCGCGGCGGCACTTCGCGGTTGTGAAGCTGTCGCGGTCGGCGTCGCGATCCTCCCCACCGACCGGATCGACGACCCTGAGACCGATATGAACTCCCTCACGGTGGCCGGCCACGTGGAGGCGGTCGCGGCAGTCGCTACCGAAGGCGATTCCGTCGTCGCCGACGCGGGCGACGTCGACGCCGCACGGTTCGCCCGTCGCGTCGCAGACGGCGTCTCCGGGGTCGGCCCGCCGGTCGAGGTGCACGCCGAGCACGGCGCCGACGCCACGGACCCGATCGTTGCGGCCGCGTCGATCGTCGCGAAGGTCGAACGCGACGCGCGAATCGACGGCTTGAATCCCGAGTATCCCGACCACGGTCCGGTCGGCAGCGGCTACCCAAGCGACCCGGAAACCCGAGCCTTCCTCCGTCGGTACGTCGGTGACACCGGAGAGCTACCGGAGTGTGCCAGGGCGTCGTGGTCGACGGCCGACGACGTGCTGGCCGCCGCGAAACAGTCGTCGCTGTCGGAGTTCTGAGAGGGTCGAGTGCGGTCGAAACCCGGACGGGGAGTTATCGCATCGCGTCCAGTCGGACGAACGAGCCCTCGTGGGCGGTGATCCACGTCGTCGTGAGATCGGCAGCGGTCGCATCAGCCGGGTAGATCGTACACTCGTCGGGAGCGTCGTCGTAGGACTCGATACGGGCGACCCGGACCGGCTCCGGGGTGTCGGAGTCCGGTCCGGGGCAGGAGACGGGGCTGTCGACGGCGCCTACGCGTGCGGCGTCGGGGCGGTGTGAATCGGTTGCCATCGTTGTGGGAGGGTCCCCGTTTCCGCCGGGGCCGACGGGGGGCGGCGGCAGTCGTCGTCCAGTACAGGTCGTACTACGATCGGCTTTCTATTTAAATCACCACCTAACAAAATAGGGAGTACGCGGCAGGATCGCAGGGGGTGTTGTCGTTGTTCACCGCGCGTCCCCGAACCGAGCGTCCGGCGAGCGAACGTCCCTTGCGCCGGCGTATCACCGGTTAACGGTGGTCAGAGACCGGAGAATGTCGCCGTACGCCGGCCGGGTGATCAGCACGCCGATCACCACCCCGAGGATGGTGAAGATCGCGAAGCCCTGGAGGTCGCCGAGCGACAGGATCGCCAGCGGCGACATCGCGATGATGGTGGTGGCGGCAGCGGCGCCGATCACCCAGAACGCCTTCCGGAAGCGCGACTGGAACACCCGCCTGGAGTTGATCTCGCCTTCCGCCATCACCTCGTCGGCGATGATGATCAGGTCGTCGACCCCGGTTCCGATCACGGCGATGAATCCTGCGATCACCGACAGGTCGAGGGGGTAGCCGATCCCCGCGGCGAAGCCGAGTAGGATCACCACCTCCGAGAGTGCGGTCACGACCATCGGTGCAGCGACTCTGACGTCTTTGTACCGCACGAACACGGTCGCACTGACCGCAAGCACGGCGATGAGGCCAGTGATGAGCGAGTTGGTTCGGAAGTCCGACCCCTGGCTCGGGGAGATGAACGTGCTCGTCCCGCCGCTCTCCTCGGAGAAGTCGAGTTGGGCCGGGAGCGCACCGGCGCGGAGGTTGATCGAGACCTCCTGGGCTTCCGAGACGTTCGTGGTCTGGAGCTGGAACACCGGATTCTCGGCCCACTCGCCGGTCCGCAGGCTGTCTGCGAGCCCGGGGCTCATCCCGAAGGCGTTGGTCACCTCGCCGTTGACCACGAGCAGCAGACACGGCTCGGTGCTGTCGGGATCGGCCTGGTAGGTGCACCGGGTTCCGCCCTCCTGGGCGAGTCCCGTTTCACGCATCGACTGCTGGAACCGGGGAGCGGCGTCCTCCGAGAGCGTCACGGGGACGAACGCACCGCCGGACTCGTCCTGGGCGGTGCCGATGTTCTGGAAGTCACCCTGTTGGAGAACGGTCTCTCGGGTGTAGTTACCCTCGCTGGTCGGGTAGTACGCCTCGATTACGACAGTCCCGCGCTCGCTGACGAGTTGTCGGACCGACGAGGGATCCTGGTTCGGAGCCTCCACGAGAATGAAGTTGTCACCCTGGGCGGTCGTCACCGACTGGACTGTTCCGCCGGAGAGGCCCGCCTCGTTGATTTTCTCTTCGAGGACTCGGATGACCTCTTCGCGGGTCGCCTGGGTAACGCCCCGACGAGTGGTTTCGTAGCCGTACCCGGCGGCATCGAGCGCGGCCGCAAGGTCGTCGGTGGTGACACCCTCCGCAGTCACCTCGACGGTGTTGCCGACCTCCGAACCCGGTTGTGGTTGAGCGGTACCCTGGCCGTCGGGCTGTGCGGCGAATCTAGCGGTCACGTCCTCAGGGCCGACACCGTCAAGTTCCGCCGAGACGTTCGCTGCGACTTCTCGAGCCGTGCTGTCGGTGAAGTCGACGCCGTCGGCGGTGACGCCGACGAGCGGTGCTCGCACGCGGGTTCCACCGGAGAGCTCCAGTCCGTACTGGAGGTTCGTCACATTGCTCTGACCGACGACGTCACCGCCGGAACCGGGATCGTCGGCGGCGAGCGTGGGCGAGAAGAGCGCGAACACCGAGATCAGGAGGAAGACGACGAGCAGGATCACCCGCCAATTTTCCCTGAGTTCGACCATCAGCGGGCGACCCCCTTGAACTTGTACCACCGGAGCAGGCTGAGATTCAGCATGTACGTGTTCATCAGGTCGGTCACGAGCCCGAAGACGAGCACCGTGCCGATCGCGGCCAGTAGTTGGATCCCGAACAGCGTCGCAGTGATCGTCATCACGATCATCGCCGTGATCGAGGTCAGCGTCATTGTCACGCCGGTCCGCATCGCTCGATAAGTCGACTCGTAGAAGTCACCCGACCGCCGGAGGATGTGGTTGTTGAGCAGGATGTCGGAGTCGACCGAGTACCCGATTAACATGAGGAGCGCGGCGACGGTCCCCAGCGAGAGTTCGATCCCGAGGACGTTCATCAGCGCCAGCGGGACCACGATGTCGAAGAACGCCGAGATCACCACCGCGATCGAGGGGACGAACACGCGGAACATCGCGAACACCAGCAGGCTCATGCCGAGAAACGCCACTGCGAGCCCACCGAGCGCCAGGGTCTGGGTGTCGCCGCCGAAGCTCGCCGACACCGACGAGATGGATCGGACGTCGAGTCCGGCGTTCTCGGCCTGTCGTTCCAAGTCGGCGGCCCCGCCGGACTGGAACGTGATCACGTAGACGTTCTGTGCCGGGACCGACCGGATGGACTCGGGGTCGGCGTCGAACGCCGCCCGGATCTCCCCTTCGGCCGCCGCCTCGGGACCGTCGATCGCGACCTGGACCTCCGTGCCGCCGGTGAACGCGATCCCCTGGTTCACCGGGGCGCCGGTCATAACGAACCAGCCCGCGATGATCAGGAGTGCGACCGCCAGCACGGCCAGCGGGATCGCCGCGAGCTGGCGGTTGGTGTACCGGGTGTAGTCGACCTCCGGTACGGTGAACTCGACCATAGAACCCGGTCGAGAGTCGCGCCGAATAAGCCTTCTTATGATCGTTCGCGGGGGGTGGCCCACGAGGCGTCGGGCCGTGGCGCCGTCACGGCAGATATCGAACCGAGACCACGCCCGGTTCCCACCGGATCTCGACGCGGTCGACACCGAGCCGAGCCGCCCGAGCCCGGAGCTGTTCCGCGTCGCCGAGGACGTCCGCGACGGCGTCGTCGGTGTCATCCTCGGGGACGGTCAGCACGTGGACCTCGCCCGTCCCGGCCCGCGGCTCCCGGGTGAGGTCACCGACGTCTTGGTCGGCCGCGAGCTCCGTCGAGTGGGCCGTCGGCGGCTCGGGGCTCCGTTCGATCGGGACCGACCACCGGGACTCGGTCTCGATCAATTGATAGGAGACGTTCATTGGCGGATCCGGAGCGACGGTGCCCTCGACGACGTCGCCGTGCTCGACGCCCGGGTTCGACGAGAGCGTGTGGACCTGGCCGGTCTCGACGTTCTTGAGCACCGCTGACGACTCCTCGGCGGCGGTGACGAGAAAGGTCCCCTCGGTTCGGTCGTCGTCGTCGCCAGTGGGGGGCG
>Ga0102942_1000652_pt1 | contig 13161 bp, 14 predicted proteins | sample SalPon2_C_H2O_MG_FD_78171 | JGI IMG/M metagenome (GOLD analysis project Ga0102942, IMG submission 78171) | Salt pond water microbial communities from South San Francisco under conditions of wetland restoration - Salt Pond MetaG R2_C_H2O_MG | ecosystem: Environmental > Aquatic > Non-marine Saline... | reverse complement strand
GGGCGAGCGGCGCTCTCAGGGGTTCTGGTTGGGGAAGACCATCACCGGAACGTCCGCCTCGTGGATGAGCCGATTTCCGGGGTCGCCCGCCAGCGTCCGCTTCCACGCGTCGATGTCGCGCGGCGTGAAGGCGACGAGCGTCGCCTCGGTCATCTCGATCGCGTCGACCAGCGCCTCCGCGACCTCGCGCGCCGCGAGCGTCACCCACTCGAACTCGAGGTCGCGTCGGTAGAGGATGTCCGAGAACGTCTCGTAGGTCGCTCCGGCGAACTTGTCTCGACCGGTCTCGATCGTCGTCTCGGCGTCCGTCCCCTGCGTGACGTGCGTCACGATGAGCGTGGTCCCCGCGTCGAGGTGCGGCCGAACCGCGCGCGCCGTCGCCTCGGCGTCCTCGGGGTCCGCGATCGGGACGAGAATACGTTCGAAGAGCTCGTCGTTCACAACTGAACTGTCGGCCAGACGAATATAACTCGTGCGGGTCGTTCCCAAGATGTGACCGTCCGGGCGCGGCGGTCGGCAGCGGCCCGGTTCGAGCTCAGTTGACCTCGATAATCTCGACGTCGAACGTCAGCGTTTCGCCGGCGAGGCGGGGGTTGAAATCCACCCGCACGACGTCCTCGTCGACGTGCGTGACCTCACCTTGGCTCCCGTTCTGGGCCTCGAGGAACGAGCCCTCTTCCGGGGTCTCGCCGCCGAGCATCTCCCGGAGCTCCGCGGTGTCGAACTCCTGGACGTGTTCGTCGCTGGGTTCGCCGTAGGCCTTCTCGGGCGGGATCGTCAGCGTCTCGGTCTCCCCCGCTTCGAGACCGATCAGTCCCTCCTCCATCCCCTCGATGACCTGTTCGGCGCCGATTTCGACCGTGAGCGGCGCGTACTCTCTGTCGGGCTGCGCCTCGGCGAGGCCCGTCTCCTCGGCGACGGACTGCCGGGAGGTGTCGAAGACCGTCTCGTCGTCGAGTCGGCCCGTGTACTCGAGCGTCACAGAATCGCCAGTAGCTATCGGCATACGAGTTCGAGCGGCGCCGCACGGATAGTCTATGCCATCGAGCGACGAGAGTCGGCGGCCACGGCGCGTCGGCGCCCGCGTCGACGGTCAGCCGGACGGCGACGGCGGGAGCGTCGCCGTCACTGCGATCCGACCGCGTTCCGGAGCGCGCGCTGCGCGCGGTACAGCGTGTACGCGACGGAGAGGCCGACGAGGACCACCGCCGCACCGGCGGCGGCGAGCACGGGACCGGACGCCGGCTCCTTCAGGTCGTCGTCCGTCCCGCAGTTTCCGCAGCCGTCGTCGCCGCAGTTCCCGCAGCCCGGCGCGTCCGTCGAGTCGTCGTCCGCTGAGGCGGACTCCGGGCCGTCTCGGTCGACCGCGGCGGCTTCGCTCGCGTCGGGCGCGTCGGTGGCCTCGCCCGTCTCGGGAGCGAACCCGTCCGGGCTCGTCTCGCCCCGTGTTCCGTCGACAGTGTCCGTAGTGGCCGCAGTGTCAGCGGTGGCGACCGACCCGGCGGTCACCTCGACCGAGTCGGCGCCCTCGCCGACCGCGTCGTCCGAGTCGTCGAACAGGTGCGGCGCGTGCGAGCGGAGCGCCTCCAGCCCCGCCTCGATCTCCTCGCGGTCCTCGTGGCCGACCGCGAACTCGGACAGCTCCTCGACCATCTCGCGGGCGCGTTCGGACCGGTCCGTCTCGACGTAACTCCGGGCCGCGTCGAACATCGCTCGGCCGAGCCAGTGCGCGAAGACCGGGTTCTCGTACCGCCGTTCGAGTTCTTCGAGGCGTTCGAGCTTCGCCTCGCCCGCCTCGATGTCGCCGTCGAAGAACGAGGCCCGCGCGGAGAAGAACGTCGCCACCGCCGCCCACGTCGCGCTCGACGGCGTCGAGAGCCGCTCGTGGTGCGCGGTCGTCTCGCCGGCCCAGTGTTCGACCCGACTGACGTCGGCCGCCTCGAAGCCGGCGCGCGCGGCGTTCGCCGTCGCGACCGGGAGCCAGCGGGTTATCGAGTCCTCCCGGGCCGGGTACCGGTCGGCGAGCGCCTCGATCCGGCCGATCCGGTCCTCGATCGCCTCCACGTCCGTCCGCTTGGCGTCGGCGTTCGTCCGCCCGGCGAGGACGCCGGCGAGCCCCGCGGCGACGTCCCCGTCCGGGTGAGTGCGGAACAGCTCCTCCGCGCGGGCGACGCGGTCGTCTCCGTCCGAGGGTCCGAGAGAGGCGTCGGGCGCGTCGACCGCGTCCTCGGTTCCGAGCGGGACGTCAGCCTCAGCTTCGTCCTCGCCGTCGCGTTCACCGCCGAGGTACAGTTCCGCGTGGGCGTACGCCCGCAACAGCGCGGCGGCGACGTCGGGCTCGGGGTGGGCGTCGTACACCGTTTCGAGGCGGTCCAGCAGGGGTTCGATCCGATCGCGGCGGTTCCCCTTCCCGTTCGCGTGGATCGTCTCGGCGGTCGCCCGGGCCAGCGGCGCCGCGATCGCCGGTTCGGGGCGGCGGTCGTACAGCGCCTCGATCCGGTCTCGGTACGCCTCGATGCGGCCGGGGTCGATCGCGGTCTCGTAGAGGTCGTCGCGGTCCCGCACGCTCGTCGCGTTCGCGAGGGCGTTCGCCAGGTGGACCGCGACGTCGTCGGCCTCGTCGCGGCCGCGAAGCCGGTCCAGCCGCTCGATCGTTTCGGCCTCGGCGTCGAACGCGCCGCGCGCTCCGTAGGCGTCGGCGAGCGCCACGAGGGCGTCGATCAATCGCGCGCGGTCGTCCGAGCTCCGCTCGGCCGGATCCGTCGCGCCGATCGCCTCGACGCATCGTTCGAGTTCGTCGACCGATCGAGTGTCGCTAGCTACCATGTGTGTTGGATCGTGGTTGGCGCGTCCCGACGTAAACGCTCGCTTTCGAGCGCGGTGTCACGCGACGTTCCCCTCGTCGAGCGCCTCGCCGCGTTCGAACCGGGATCGCGAGAGAGACGCGCCGTCGATCAGGTCCGTCTCGCCGCCGCCGACGAGGTCGGCGACGACCCGCCCGGAGGCGGGGGCGTGTTGGAACCCGTGTCCGGAGAACCCGGCCACGGTCACGAGGCCCGGGACGCTCTCCTCGATGATCGGGTGGTGGTCGGGCGTGACCGCGTACAGCCCGGACCAGCCCCGTTTCACCCGCGTGTCGGGACCGAAGTACGCCGCGTACTCGGCCGCGTTTCCGACGGCGCGCGCCGCCCATTCGATGTCCATCGACTCGTCGTACGCGTCGGGGTCCTGGTCGGGGTCGGCCTCGTCGAAGTGGCCGCCGACGAGCGCGACGCCGTCCCGCTCGGGGCGGAAGTACGACCCCGTTTCGAGGTCGACCGTCAGCGGGACCGACTCGGGGACCGGCCGCGTCGGGCTCGTGACGGCGACTTGCCGCCGCCGAGGGGCGATCGGGAGGTCGACCCCCGCCATCGCGCCGACCTGCGCCGCCCACGCGCCCGCCGCGTTGACGACGCAGTCCGCGTCGTGGCGTTCGGATCCCGTCGCGTTCCGTCCCCGGAGACTCACGCCGACGACGCGGTCCCCGTCGCGGTGGACCGCCGTCACGGTCGTCCGCGTCCGGATGTCGACGCCCAGGTCGCGAGCGGCCTCGGCGTACCCCTGGACGGCGAGGTTCGGGTCGGCGAACCCGTCTTCGGGGTTGTACGTCGCCGCGACGAACGGCTCCGGGTCGAGGCCCGGGCAGTGGTCGGTCGCCGCCGCGGGCGTGAGCAGTTCGCTTTCCGCGCCGAGGGCGCGCTGTGCGTCGACGTTCTCGCGGAAGCGCTCGGCGGTCGCTTCGCCGCGCGCGAGGAACAGGTAGCCGTTCTTTCGGAGCCCGATGTCGACGCCGAAGCGCTCCTCGAAGGTGTCCCAGACGCGCTTGCTGGCGAGCGAGAGTTCGACGTTCACCCGCGAGGAGAACTGCGACCGGACCCCGCCCGCCGAACGGGCCGTGCTCCCGCCGCCGAGCGAGCCCGTTTCGACGAGGGTCACGTCCGCGCCGCGGTCGGCCAGCGAGTGCGCGGCGGCGAGCCCGACGATCCCTCCGCCGATCACGAGTACGTCCATACCGCGCCCTGTCGCTCCGGCGGTAAAAGCCATGCCGCCGCGCAAGCTAAGTCGGCCGCGAGCGACGCCTCGCACATGGTTCTCGTACTCTCGGAAGCGGCGGTCGAGCGGCACCTCGATCTGGCGGGGCTCGTCGACGTGGTGGCCGACGCGTTGGGCAGACAGGCCGCGGGCGACGTCGAACGACCGCGCCGGCCGCACTTCCCGGTTGGCGCGGGTCTCGACGGCGACGACGGTCTCGGAACCGGGATCGCGATGCCCGCGTACGTTCACGGCGCGGACCATTACGCCACGAAGCTCGTCGGGGTCCACGAGGGGAACCCGGAACGGGGCCTCTCGACGATCAACGCGCAGATCGTGCTGACGGCGGCCCGGACGGGCCTTCCGGTCGCGTTCATGGGCGGGACGACGGTCACCAACGCCCGGACGGGCTGTATCGGCGCGGTTTCGGTCCGCGAACTGGCACCGGACACGGGCGGGGACGGGCTCACGCTGGGAGTCGTCGGCGCGGGCGCACAGGCGCGGTGGCAGACGCGAGCGATCGGGACGGTCCGGAACCTCTCGGACGTGCGGATATACTCACCGAGCGACTCGCGGGAAGCGTGTGCGGCGGCGTTGAGCGAGGAGGGGGTCCCGGCGCGCGCGGTCGAAACTCCCCGGGGAGCCGTCGACGGTGCCGACGTGGTAGTGACCGCCACGACCGCGACCGAGCCCGTCTTCCCGCCCGACGCGCTCGGTGACGGCTGTCTCGTCGTCGCCGTCGGCGCGTTCACCGCGGAGATGCAGGAGCTCGACCCGTCGCTCCTCGAACGCGCGGAGCGCCGCTTCGCGGACGTGCCCGCGGAGGCCGCCGAGACCGGTGACGTCCTCGCGAGCGACGTCGACGAGGGGGACCTCACCGAACTGGGCGTCCCCCTGACGGCGGCGACGGACGCCCGGGCGGCGCCCGACGAGGTGGTGGTCGTCTTGAGCGTCGGCTCCGCCGCGCTGGACGCCGCCGCCGCCGAGACCGTCTATCGGCGGGCCGTCGAGGCCGGTGCCGGAGTCGACGTCACGCTGTGAGATGCGTCCGTCGTGAGGGGAGGTCGGTGGCACTCGTCGGCCGGTTGCGGCCGACCGGCGGTCCGGCCCCGCCGGACGGTTAATACCGCTCGCGGCCCTGATACGCGTGTTCAGATGGCCGAGCAGTATCCGATCGCAGGACTTCCGGAACCGGATCCGACGTACGACCCCGAGGAGGTGGTCGCGCTTCAGCTCGAGGCGCTCGCGACCAACGACGACCCGTTCGAGGACGCGGGCATCGGGGTCGCGTACAACTTCGCGTCGCCGGCGAACAGGCGGGCGACCGGGCCGTTCGACCGCTTCCGCCGGATGGTGAACAACCCGCGGTACGCGCCGATGATCGACCACGTCGAGGCGGTGACGGGACCGGTCGAGCGCGATGCCGACGGCGCCGCGCAGCGCGTCACGCTGACCGGGCCCGAGGGCCGTACCGTCACGTACGCGTTCGAACTGTCGCGCCGCCGGCGCGGCGAGCTCGACGAGTGCTGGCTGACCGACGGCGTCGCTCGCGAGTAGCGCGAGTGCCGGACGCAGACCGGAGTCCTCGGCGGAGGGGACGCGTGATGGGTCGAACAGTTATCCGTATCACACGCCAACAGTACGTGTGACTACTGAACACACGCACGTCGCGGTGCTCGCGGACGAGGAGGAGTACGACGGCGGGCAGACGTCGGAGCTCCCGGTCGTCGATTACGAGTTCGTCGGGAGCATGTACATGTTCGACCTCGCGGACGGGACGTCGAGGTCGTACGGGACCGGGGTCGTCGAGGAGGTCCGTCCGGTCGACGAGTGAACGCGGGGCGGTCGCCCGCACAGGTCGGTCCGAGGTACTGCGATTCGGGGGTGGCTGAGCGTCGAGTGTCCGAACCGGGTTCGCCGATCGCTCGGCGGTCGCCGGACAATTTCGAACGAATCCGAACGAATGTTGAACAACATATTACCGTCAGCGGGCCAGTCGTCCGCCCATGGACGACCCTCGTGCGACGCGTGACCGGTCCGTTCGGCTCTCCAGACGGCGGTTCCTCGCGGCGGCGGGAGTCGCGGGCGCGGGACAGTTCGCCGGCTGCCTCGGCGTCGGGTCCGGACCCGACGACGGTACCGGCGGTGGCGACGGGTCGACGGACGCCGCGGCCGACTGGCGGACGACCGAGTTGACCGACGTGCTGACCGACGAGTCGTTCCGCGTCGACGACTTGGCGGGACCGGTCGCCATCCAGTCGTTCGCCGTGTGGTGTCCGAAGTGCGAGCGCCAGTCGGCGGCGCTGTCCCGCGTCGACGAGTCCGTCACCGCCGTCAGTCTCAACACCGACCCCAACGAAGACGCCGAGAAGGTCCGACAACACGCGGCGGAGAACGGGTTCGACTGGCGGTTCGCGGTCGCGCCGGCGCCGATGACGCAGTCGCTCGTCGACGCGTTCGGGCCGGCGGTGACGAACGCCCCGAGCACGCCGGTCATCGTCGCGTGTGACGACGGCGTCGCCGAGTTCTTCTCCGGGAGCGAGCAGTCCGCCGCCGAGATCGAGGCGGCCGCCGACGAGTGTTGAGATGGAGCTCCTCACCGCGGTCGCGGCGTCGTTCACCCTCGGACTGGCAACGCCGTTGTCGGCCGTGTGCGTGATTCCGCTGTACCCGGGGTTCCTCGCGTTCCTCTCGAATCAGGACGACAACGCTCCGCCGATAGCCGTCCTCGGCGTTCTAGTGTCCCTCGGTGTCATCGCGTTCATGGGCGCCGTCGGCCTCCTGTTCACGACGCTCCTCGAGACGTCGCTGACCGCTGTCGTAGAGGCCGTTTCGCCGCCGGCGTTCGCGCTGCTCACAGTGCTGGGCGTCGTGTTGGCTGCCGACCTCCATCCGCAGGCCGCACTCCCGACCGTCGAACCGCCGCAGACGCGGTTCCCGTCGCTGTCGGCGTTCGCGTACGGGGCCTTCTTCGGGGCCATCGTGTTGCCCTGTAATCCGGGGTTCATCTCGGTGTTCTTCGCCAGAGCGTTCCTCTTCTCGGACCCGATTGCCAGCGTCGCGAACTTCGGGGCGTTCGGCGTCGGGATGGCGAGCCCGCTGCTCGCGTTCGCCGTCGTCTCCGAACGGTGGCGCGACCGCGTGCTCCGACTGCTGACGGACAACCGCCGGCTCGTGAACCTCGTCACCGGCGTCACCCTCGTCGCGATCTCGCTGTACTACCTGATCTTCGTCTTCGGTGTCGGCGGCGTGATAGGGTAGTCGGTTGTCGGACGGGCGGCGTTCGGAGCCGATCAGAGACGGACAGCGACACAGATCCGAATGTTCCGTATCGGGTAGATCCGGGTCGGGGTCGTGACTACGATTCGCGCCGTCGAAAGCGACGAGTCTCGGGCCGATCGACGCCTGAAACGGCGGTGGAGTCGTCCTTCGCCGGCCGCGAAGCCGAGGTAACCGAGCCGACGCACTGAGTTCTTCGAGAGAACCGACTCATTTTGTCACAGACGCCGTGGCACGATGGTCAATTGCGCACGGGATAATCGGCGGACGATGGGGTGAGCAGTTCTCACACGCAATATTGCCCGAGTACCCCGATTCCCGTGAGTATGTCCACAGCGCGAATGACGGTGACGATCGAAGTCGGAGGTTACTCGCTGAGAGCGTTTCCGGGGCCGACAACCTCAGTTCTGTACTACGGAGAACTCGATTTCCGGGTGCTCATACGTGTAGCACTTGATGCCATTCTCACCACAGTAGTCTACTAGTCCCGTCGGGAGCAGATCAATCTCCTCGTAGTCAGCGAAAAACGCGACCGTCACCTCATCGCTGCCGTCCGGACTCTCGATTACAACAGCCGTATCTGGATCGCTGTGGCTCGTCTTAATCACCTCATCCCCCGGCACATACGGATTCTCAGCAAACGCGAGATTCTCGTGTTCGTACGTCCAGAGTTTGATATCCTGGTCATCACAATACGACGCGAGGATCGCGGGGTGGTAGTCGCGCCACGCACCGGGCCCCTCGTCGAGCGAACTCGGGAACGCGACCCGCACCGCTTCCCCGTCCATTTCGTGTCCGAACGCCCCGGTGTTCTGCTCCGGCGGCAACACCTCGACGACGATTCCCACCGACGGCTCCGAGTCACTGGATTTCACTACTCGATCTCCTGGCGAGAACGGGTTCTCGGGCTTCTGGTTCATGTGAGCAGTATTGGGCCCGAGGTCGATCAGTTCGTTCATCGGTCGAGCCGCGAGGTGGTCGAGTTTCTCTGGGGAGTCGCCGGAGAACGATTTCTCCGTTTCGACCTTCGATTTCAGCGTTTCGAGCCGCTCCCAGCCGAGCAACATTAGACTGTCCTCGTTGTCCCGGTGCCAGACCATCACCACGATGTCGTCGTCGAGGTCCCGTTCGACCAGCGACTCGGGGAGAAACGCAGAGACGTCTCGTGAGGACTTCACGTCGACCGTGTAGCCGAACACCTCGAAGTCGTGTCCGGAAAAGCTCTCGGAGTTACACCGCCGGATTGCTTCCTCGTTTTCCCACTCCCACATCTCGACGGGGAGGTACTCGCGACAGAACTGCTCGAACGCGAGTTCGCCGAGGCTCCCGATCCGCTTCGCGTCCAGGTCGTCGGCTCCCTGAATGACTGCTTGGTGGTGGGCTCGCTCGTGATCGAACCCGTCCGGGGTGAACCGATACACTACTTGAGTATCAGACACCGGACAAATATATTTTCAGTATGAGATATCAAATCAATGAACCGGGAGAGGAAGCCGTATCGAGATTTGCTCGCTGATGACTACAGTCGGTCTCCTGGGCGTTTCTTGAGTGTTGATGGGTCGGGCAGAAGTATATTCGACCGGCGCGACGGGATCCACGCGAGCGACCGAAGGGAGCGAGCGTGGAGCCAGTCGCGCCCGTGACTGAGCGAAGCGAAGGAGCGGGCGCGACGGGCGCGCGTTCACGCTCGTAACGAATCGTCCTTTCAGGCCTAATACGCCTGAAATCGGGCGTCTCAGATCGGCGTCAAATCGTGATTTGCGCTAGCAAACGCGATGAACCTCGAACCAATCGACCCGGAAACAGCCGTGGAACTGTACCTCGCTGACCGCGAAGCCGAGGTGGCCAAGGCGACGCTGTACTCGCACAGCTCTCGTCTCGGTCACTTCGTTCGCTGGTGTGACGAGGAAGACATAGACAACCTGAACGAGCTGAGCGGACGGACCTTACACGAGTACCGTCTGTGGCGGCGTCGCGAGGGAGATCTCGCACCCGCCACGGAAAAGACCCAGATGGACACGCTACGTGTCTTCGTGAAATGGTTAGAGAGCATTGACGCTGTCGTCGACGACCTCCACACGAAGGTGCGGTCGCCCGTGTTACGGGACGGGCAGAACGTCCGCGATGTGATGCTTGAGTCCGATCGTGCCGAAGAGGTTCTCGGCTATCTCTCGAAGTACGAGTACGCGTCACGCCCTCACGTCGTGATCACGCTGATGTGGCACACGATGATGCGGACTGGTGCAGTACACTCGCTTGACGTCGATGACTACGACCCAGAAGGGCAGTATATCGCCGTCGTCCACCGTCCTGAGACCGGCACAACGATCAAGAACGGAACGGATGGAGAGCGACTGATCGCGTTATCGAATGAGGTGTGCGGGCTTATCGACGACTGGATAGCGAATCGGCGGACCGATGTTGACGACGAGTTCGGCAGGCGACCACTCGTGTCAACGTCGAACGGACGCGCACATCGATCGACGCTTCGAGGAGATTGTTACAGATACACAAGGCCCTGTGTTTCCACTGGAGAGTGTCCCCACGATCGTGATCCAGACGGTTGTGACGCATTGGAGTATACCGCTGCATTCGACTGTCCCTCGAGCGTCAGTCCACATGCCCTTCGACGTGGTGGAATCACGCACCACCTGAACAGGGATGTTCCGAAAGACGTCGTCAGCGACCGTGCGAATGTGACACCGGATGTTCTCAACGAACACTACGACCGGCGAAGTCAACGACAGAAGATGGAGCAGCGACGAGGGTACCTAGACAACATCTGAGGCGTCAGAGAGCGCAAATGTGTGGAGTCCCCGCAGCACGCGTATTTCGCTGCGGACCATTCGTACTGGCAGCAGATTGTCGCGGATCACCCAGACATTGGGTCAGTTGAATCCGTTGAAGCGTTCTTCAAGCGTAACTCGGCGTTGCTCCCAATCCGGCGTGAAGAATTGGTATCCATCAAGGGAAAATCGCTCATCGATCCCGCGCCGAACCGTCAGCGGTCACGGATTACAACGGGGGCGACCAGCCCCGAGACGGATGGAGGACAGATCGGAGATCGGTTCCCGAACGGCTCGGTCGCCGCCTCGTTTCCCGCCACGACGGCTGCGGTCAATCGACCGGCCAAATAGTCGCTCAGCGGCGAGAGGGGGACTGTCTCTATGTGCCACAAACATTCTTGAAAACTGATTAGAGTAGTGATCTAAAGATATTCTTATGTAAGTCGGATTCAGGTCGGTTCGGAAGAGGATCGCGGCGAAAATCGGGTTGTATTTTCTCTTTATTCGCCACAGAAGCGCACTAACGGCCGATTTCTCGAGATTCGCCAATGCGAATTCGGATGGACGCAGGTCCGATCGGAATCGTCGAGAGTTGCGTACGCGCAGCGTAGAATGCAGATACTCAAATTTATTTATCCGCTTTAAACGCTTTTTTGAGCAGTTTTGGATTGACTCTCAGACGAGGTTGTTCGCTCGACGAACGGTCGGTCCATATGTCCAGATCAAAATAAGACAAAGTTCTGAGTAATAGTAAAATTTGATAAGATGTCTCCCGAGCGGTGCGGAACGAGTCACGTGAGAGCGATCGGCGGCGCTCTCGGTTTGAGGGCTAGGCGCGAAGGTCGAACCGGGTCGGGACATCGGTTACAGCCCTAAAATAACAATATTACGTTTGTTATAACACGTAGATCGGTGCGCGGTCAACAATCGACGGCCAGTCACCCGCGCGTCCGGCGCTGTGACCGAACGAGTCGGGGAAAACTGCCGTGAAAGATACTTGTTCGGCCGCTACATACCGATTCAATAACAGTCAATTTGCGTATTGTATGGAGCCCATGTGAATTTAAAATCGGTTTAACCCGCCTCTAAAATCCTTTAATAGGTAATTCAGAGTTCGATACTGTTTGTCAGTTTTTGTGTCAGTACTTGGGTACACAGCTCGTCATTTTACATATGTATTTGAACACATCTGTCGTGTGGTGCGATAGAAATTCATACCGGGGGCACAAGAGGTGAGCCATGGACCGGGACACGCTCAAACGAGCGCTGGAAAACGCCGATCTCACTGGGTACGAGGCCGACGCGTATCTGACTCTCGTCGACCACGGACGACTTCCCGCAGTCGACGTCGCGAAAAAGTCCAGCGTGCCCACTTCGCAGGTGTACGAGACGCTTCGGTCGCTGGAGGGGAAAGGATTCGTCGAGACTATCGATCAGGACCGGCTACATGCGGAGCCGTCGGACCCCGTCAACCTCCTCACGCACCTACGCGAGCGTGGAGAACTCTTCACCGACGCCGCCGAGGAGCTCGAGGAGCGCTGGGAGCAACCGGACCTCAACGAACACCGCGTCGGCGTCGTCAAACACACCGAAACGGTACTCGAACACGTTCGAACGCAGATTCGGGAGGCCGAGGTCGCCGTTGAGGTTGCGTTGACCGCCGAGCAGTTCGAGTCGTTGCGGACGGACCTGAAGGCGGCCGCCGAACGAGACGTGATCATACACGTTGCGGTGTACTACGAGTCGGACCTAGCCGCCCGGAGCGAAGAGTGGGATCTCTCGGCGTCGAACCTAGAGATGCGCGTCGTCAAGATCCCGGGGCCGTTTCTCGCGGTTCTCGACCGGAGCAGAACGTACTTCGCGCCGAACTCGCGTGCTGGGGAGAGCTACGGGATCCTGATCAACGACAACATCCTCTCGTTCATCAACCACTGGTACTTCCAGACCTGCCTCTGGTACTCGTGGGAGCCGCTGTCGTCGAACCAGCGGCTTCCGAAGACATACATCAGCCTCAAGGAGTTCATCCGCGACATCAGCGACGTGTACCACGGCGGCGCGACAGTGGCGGTGACCATCGACGGTCTCGACGTCGAGACGCGGGAGTTCCGGACGGTTACCGGAACAGTCGCTAACGTCTACTACCCGGACATATTCGTTAACCGCAGCCCGTCGCTAGAGCGGCTCTCGACGTACTCCGTCGTCTGGCTCGACACCGGAACGGAGGTGCTCTCGGTCGGAGGTTGGGGGGCCGTCTTCGAAAACCTCGAAGCGCAGAAAATAACGCTCGAAGCGATCTCCTTCGACGACGTCGATCAGTCGTAGATCGTCTCGATGCGCAGTCCGACCGTCTGGTCACCGACACGGACCGAGTAGTCGCCGGCAGCGGTCCGTCGCACGCCCTCGGCGTCGACCCGACCGAGCGACGCCGCGTCGAGTCCGACGGACACCGTGTCGCGCTCTCCGGCGTCGAGCGAGACGCGTTCGAATCCGCGGAGCTCACGGACCGGCGTCACGGTCGGGCTGGCGTGGTCGGTAACGTACACCTGAACGACGTCCGTCCCGGGTCGGTCGCTCACGTTCTCGACCGGAACCTCCACTGTCGTCGTCTCGTGCGGACCGAGAGTCGAGTCTGCCACCGTGACCTGGCCGTACTCAAACTCGGCATAGCTCAGCCCGTGGCCGAACTCAAACAGCGGGTCGTACGACGAAGGGTGTTCGTTCTGTCCGATCGGCGTGGGGTGTGGAAAGTGATTGAATCGGGCCGGCAGGTGACCCTCGGACTTCGGGATTGTGATCGGAAGCCTGCCGCCGGGATCGTTCTCGCCAAACAGCGTCTCGGCGACGGCTTGGCCGCCCATCGTTCCGGGGTAGTACGCCATCAGCAGCGCCGGTACGTTGTCGGCCATCCAGTCGACAATTAGCGGCCGCCCGGTGATCAACACGCCGACGACGGGGGTGCCCGTCTCGTGGATTGCCTCGACGAGGTCGCGCTGCGCGTCCGGGAGGGTGAGCGAGTGTCGGTTCG
>Ga0102942_1000648_pt1 | contig 13221 bp, 8 predicted proteins | sample SalPon2_C_H2O_MG_FD_78171 | JGI IMG/M metagenome (GOLD analysis project Ga0102942, IMG submission 78171) | Salt pond water microbial communities from South San Francisco under conditions of wetland restoration - Salt Pond MetaG R2_C_H2O_MG | ecosystem: Environmental > Aquatic > Non-marine Saline... | reverse complement strand
CATGTCGTAAGGGGTGAATATCTTATAATTCAATACTGGGCAGTCACGGTGGAGTGAATTTGCTATCCACTCACCTTTGGAAACTACATTTCACCGCCCCCGGGCGTCCGGAAATATATAAAGAAGCCCTCACTAATCCGGGCTCAACTAGGGAATCTCTAGGGAGGCTCCAAAGTTCAAACTCAATTACAGATCTTCATTTGAAACCTATCAAATGCCTTCACAAGCGTGGAGTGATCGGGGAGATCGGCCTCGAAGAGGGCGATCTCGGCCAAAATATGCGGCATCTCGATCAGCAGATTGAGTGCGTTGCGGTAGAATTCGTCAAGGTAAATCCGCAGACAGTGGAGCGAAACAAGTGCGTAGTCGGCAAAGCCGCCACCCCCTTCGGGGGCGGCGATTTCGCCTCGGCCACCAACAGCATTTTTAGCCAACGTGACTGCTTTGCTCGTTAAGCAGGAGATTTTGGACATGAATCATCCGCCGTTTCCTGCTTCATCTTCCTAGTTGTGACGGAACATCTCGACGCAGTCTAGCGATTCACCAGTGCCCCCAACTTACAACCTATGTGAGGTACTGATTCTTCGGCATGAAGTGGATTTATTAGTCTTGGGTGTAGTTAAAGTAACAGAAATTTCGTGAGATCATAATCAGCGAAAAATACTACGATATATGAAAATCAAAAATGACTATTAGCTCAATAGCCGATCACGCTCGGGACTGTTTAGAACGTGACTACCTCGTTCGGTGGTTCCCAGATAATGTTCGTGTTAACGGGAGCCCGTTTGGATTCTCTGAAGCTGAGCTAGCGATTGTAGAAGAGGTACTCCAGAGTCTCAACCGGAGCCAATCGGTCCTTATCCATAATCCATTGCCAGGAAACCGAATACCAATCGCTGTCGGCCTTGCGTATATTCGAACACAAGATCCACGATTCCCCACGCAAGGAATCGTCGGCCGCGGGGACACGCTACTAGGATTTCCTGCTCTGAACAAAGGATATCTGTCTACCCTTGATGAAGCACGATTCGACGGAATGGGTCAGTCACCCAACCTAATCGAACGCCAACCGATAGGTGCCCTCTCGTACTCGAGCAGGTCAGCTGACTTGCTCACCGCCAAACACGGCTTCGAATTCGATCTAGAAACACTTCCATCAGGTATTGGCGCTGTCTTTGTGGACTTGCGGAAACCAGAGTGGGGGTTACGAAATCGCCGCTTCTTAGAAATTGTAGGGCTGTTTGAGTCCGCGAACTCACCGTTCATATTCTATACTGACGAGATCACCGATGAGGTAGCTCACCTCCAAGAGCAACTCAACACGATTGAAGTAACGAGTGAATTGTTGATGACTGCACAAGATATGTCGGTTCCTAACCCGAGTGAAACAGCACAATTCGGCCATCTTCTGAGTGAAGAAGATTTCTCATTAGAACATATTTCCGTCGGCTTCCCGGAGATGAAGGATGTTGTCAAGGATATGGTTCAAATGAAAAAAGATCTGCAGAATCGGGGGGTTGCGCGGATTGAAGTTGGATGGCTATTTAATCTCTTAACGAAGCTTCCCGTTCGACCCGAACATTGGGATGATGTGACGGCATCAAACTATTATCAGCAGGGGATTCGAGAGCTCCTCGAAAATCTCCGGCAGAAAGCGTCCCGGTTGGAGGGTAGTGACGCAGACCTGTTGATCAATTATTGCCATGCTGCAGATCACCTCCATGGGCTCCTGAACAAAGAGCATCCAATCCAACGAGAACTTTTTGAACTCATCCGTGAGGCGGAGGGCGAGGATATCAACCGTGTATTCGCTGTACGAGGAGAGTTTGAGCGAGAGGCGGTGCTTCGAGCAATCACAATTGAAGATGGCCCTTCGCCGTCTTCCGCAGCAATTCGCGAAATAGATGATATCGATGCAGGCGAGTTTGATGAAGTTGTTGTCTGCCGACCGCTCGATTACGACTCGTATGTTTACGAATTCCCGCTCGCAAAACACTTGAAATTCCTTCAATTTGAGAGTTGGGCCGAGATCGTTGAACGGCGAATTGATCGTGGTTTAGATGTACTCAACGCTGATATCGAGATGCGTAAAGTCGGGCGCTTTGAGCAAGAAAAATCAGAATCTGATCCGGCGTCGGGGCAAGGAGCCCCTGTAGCCGGACCAACGTCCGAAGCATCGCCTGATAGCTCAGAGGATCGCAAGGTTATGGAGCCAACGGTCGACTCGGCAGAACCGGTTGACGACTACGTTCCGGATGTCGAGGGTGCTTCCGAAAAAGAAGTGGTTGAGACACTAGAAGAAGAATTTAAACAATCGCGTCAGCATCAGCCTAATCATGGCGGCCGCTCATCTGGCGGTACAGCTGATATCCAATTTGAACTAAGCAATGGGGAGGCTCGGACGGCCTCGAAGCACACACGAACAACCATTCTGCGTGAAGATGACAAAATCGCGCGCGTCAGAGCGGAAGACCTCAAGGTGGGGGATACGGTTATGCTTGTGGAGAGTGCTGCCGATGATATTTATGACCTCTTTATAGAATCAGCGCACGAGAAAGAGAAAATCAGAAAGTGTGAGAGTGTCGTGGAACGATGGCACGATACGCTGCAGGACGGACTTGGAGAGATGTCGACTGAGACACTTCTCGACGAGTTACAGGAACTTGGCTCTGAGATCACCGATCCAGACACAATCGAGTTGTGGGCATATGGATCTGCAATTGGTCCTCGTGACCCAGAAGATGTCCGGAGGGTGTTAGCAGTGCTGGATCCAGAGATGGAACCCACATGGGAGGCTACAGTTCAGGCAATGAAAGATATCCGAACCGAGCACCGGCAGATCGGTAAGCAGGCGCGAAAAGCAATCGAATCCAAAATGTCCTCTTCGATGGCTGCAGAACTCACTGAGTCACTGGATGAAGGGCTTGATACCTCCGAAGTCCGGGAAGCATCCATCGAGAATATCAAAGAATATGACAAATACTGATACACACAGAGTTGGACGGTACCTTCTCAGAGAGACTATCAACCGAGCGCGTGGCCGAGACAAGAACTACGCTGTTGGCGATCAGCCAGCGGATCAATTCTATATATCGAACCTTTCCCCCCGGGCAGGCCAGGATAATCGTGAGGAGCTTGACGCTAAAACGAAACCGAGCACAATCGGCCTTCGGTGTCAACCATCTGATCACACCGGCGATATCGCGGTTGAATTTGATCTTTACGTTCCCAGTGTACCCACGTATGGGGAGTTCACCGAGATCCAAGAAAAACGGATTCGTGGTGCGAAAATTCGGGCCGTTGAGCAGGTTGATGATGCTGAAACTTGGGAGGATGTCGAGGTTGAAGATATCGACAGAACTGGCCTCTATGGATTAGATGAAGATTTCTACAGGAGTCTTACGGTTACCTACACGACGAGTGTTGACCTCCTGAATCCGTCAGAGGAGTCTGCTCGGCTCACAAACGAATTGCACAACAATGTTCATGAGGCCATCAGTGACTTTAGCGAGGATCACGAGATAACTACCGGACACGTCGACACTGCACTAGAAAATGGATGGGATCGGACGAATCTCTCCCGGTCTGAATTCGAAGCTGCAAAAGACTCTGTGGATTCTCTATCTCTTTCTGCACTACAGTGGGAGCTTGAACTCATCATCGAGAACGAAGATGACGAGTTGACCGTCACGCTTGAAAACCATTCGCCGATGGAGGATCCAGATGATCTTCCAGGTGAGCAATTCATTTTCAACCCCGTAATTCGCTATACCGGCTCTCTGAATCCATACAAGTTTGACCTTCTTCCATCGGACTATCGATACGACCAGACTATCTGGGCGAAGGGGCAGAACTGTTCAACCACTGTTGAGTCAGATAGCGATCCACGGACAGTTCGCACTTCGGCAATCCCAACCAGCCCGGTGTATGAGTTTGTATTCAACTCGGATTACGATACGGACTTCGACCAACTTGGCACCGGCAACACCATTGAAACACTCGAAGCGATCGCTACTGGAATGCATGAGTATCACGATGCATGGACGGACGAACGGCGGAACGAGGTTAAAGCGGATTTAGACTTGTCTGCTGAAGAACTCGAGGAGTACGATCGTGCAGCCGAGCGGTTCAAGGAAGAACTTGAACGATATCAGCATGGAGTTGAGATTTTACGTTCAGAGGAAGATATTCTCCGGGCATTCCGTTTGATGAACGAAGTAAACGAGCAACAGCACGAGTTCGATGGCTGGCGGCTTTTCCAACTCGTATTTATCGTGAGTAACCTCTCTGGGGTGGTGAACCGGGAGTATGAACAGTACGAGACGGAGTACGATGACAAAGCAGATGTCCTCTGGTTCCCCACTGGTGGCGGAAAGACGGAGGCATATGTCGGACTCATTCTGTTTAATTTGTTTTTTGATCGACTTCGAGGAAAGTCACAAGGCGTCACCGCTTGGATTCGATTCCCGCTCAGGCTCTTAAGCCGGCAACAAAAGTCGAGATTCTTGACAAGTCTGCTCCACGCTGAAGAGATCCGGCGTGCTCCGACGGATAGGGGGTTAGACCGGACGGGTGACCCGTTCTCGCTTGGCTTCTTTGCGGGCAGTCATGACACGCCAAACGCGATTGGCACAGATAGAGATCCCTACCGAGATATGTTCCAAGAGAGCCAAGAGAAACTCGAACAGAACTGCCGGGTTATCGAAGAATGCCCGCTCTGTGAGAGCCCTGTCGCGGTTGAATATGATGTCGACCGAAACAGTGTTTCTCATATTTGCCAGGGCGATGATTGCCTTGGAGAACTACCGTTGTATGTTATCGATCGGGATATCTATCGGTACGTTCCGTCGGTACTCCTTGGGTCGTTAGACAAAATCGCGGTCATGGGAATGCAGCCCCGGTTCGCGAATCTTCTCGGTAACTACACAACAGAGTGTCCTGTCCATGGGTACGGATACTCTGGTAAATGTTCCGAACATCAGCTCTGTGAGCATGAATCCGAAATTAAAGAAGTTGATCCTGAGAGCGTCTATGATCCGGTGCCGACGCTTCACCTGATTGACGAGGTCCACCTATTGAATGAAGAATTGGGGGCATTTGCAAGCCACTATGAGACGCTTTACCAGACCTTATGCCAACAGATTGATGGTGAGACGCCAAAGGTTCTGGCGTCGACAGCCACTATCGCGGAATACGAACGACAAATCGAGAATCTTTTCCAAACGGGTGCAACCCGATTTCCCGCCGCCGGTCCCGTCCAGGGAGAGACATTCTATGGGCAGCTCACTGAGACTGTCGAACGGGAATACATGGGGTTCATACCACGGAACCGGTCGCACCTGTATGCTGTCCTAGACACGATTATTGACTACCACCAAGTGATCCGGGATGCGTACCGGATGGACTCACAGCAGTTGGGTGACTCCGCCGGGATAGACGGGCTCACGGCGGACGATCAAGAGCAGATTTTGGATCTCTACGAGACAAGTATTGTCTACTTCAACGCAAAAGATCGAAAAGACCGCTACCGTGAGAACATCACGAAGTATGCCAACAATGAGATGGTTAATGACGGATACGAATCACCGATCCGAGAGCGACAACTGACCGCCGATACAGAATCTCCAGAACTCCTCGATGAGCTAGAAAACCCAGGTGATACGCCGTTTGAAGATCGAATCGATACCGTACCGTCAACGAGCTTTATCGGACACGGCATCGACGTTGATCGATTTAATATGATGCTGTTCTTCGGCTATCCTCGCCAGACGTTCCAATACATCCAGGCCAGTAGCCGTGTCGGAAGGCAATCTGGTGTTGTAGGGTTCGTCCTCGACATATTTGACCCGCTTAACGAACGTGACGCCCATCGCTATCGCTACTTCGAGAAAATCCACGAGTATCTTGATCGAACAGTGGAGCCAGTCCCAATTGACCGATGGGCAAAGTTCGGCATCGAGCGTACTTTCACCGGAATTCTGCAGGCGTGTTTGATTCAGTATTACCGGCCTCTGATGTACCGGAACTACGAGATTACGATTGACGAGGACACAGAACCCGCCAATGTCCAGAAGGCGAGCCACCTCCACGAAATCATGACCAATGAGTCATCCTATCCGGAACTGAGCCAAAAGAAATTGAAAGAGTTGGTCGAAAAGGCCTTTGCGCTTGATAATGATTATTATACGAATCCATATTTCCGGTCAGAAGTTACTCGGAAGACGACGAAAGTCTGGAACTATTGGATCAAGAAACTCCCAGAAATGAGCTATCCAGAGTATCCGGACGGTGAGGAGCCGATGATAAGTCTTCGAGATATCGGAGAACAAGGGACGATTACACCGGACTACAACAATCAGCCGTTCTTCGACCATCTCACTGGAGGAGGGACCTGACATGACGATGGAACGCCGGAAAACGAAGTTCCTGTATGAATTCCTGCCGCAGAACACATTCAACCACGCAGAGACTGATCTAAGTGGTCGAATCACACGCTTACACGAAGAAAGAGATCAATCGGGCCAGTCGACAGCATCTGATCTACCTGCAAAATATATTCTGACACGGGTCAGCAGACACGCCTCTCGTTGGACGAATTGGGACAGCCTCTCGCTCACCCCGCAAGATGCGACGATCAAGACCCCCAGTGCGGCCAATTTTGTCATCTATCCACGAACATTTGAATGCGGAACCTGCTCTTCAGTCAAGCAATTTCGTCGCGAAGAAGTCGAAGAGCTCTCCGATGCGGATGGGAATCAAGTCACTTGCGACCGGTGCGGCGATCCGCTAAGAGATTATCACCAGATGCAGTTCGTGATGGTCTGCAAGTGCGGACAGATTCAGGACATGTACGTGCCGGAGCACTGTGGTGCGGGGATGGCACTCCGGAATCCGGGTGTTGGGTTGGATAACGCTTTCTGGTACTGCACGGCAAGTGATTGCAGTGCCACCGAAGGGTTTGTCCCGGGAGGGAAGTGTTTCAATCCTACCTGTGACGGTAAGGATCTACAGATTCAGCCTCACTCGGCATCTGTTACCTTCTACCCACAAACGGAGAACCTAATTAACGTACAAAAAAACCTCGATGCACTCCATACGAACGATACATATCAGACCCAAATTGTGAGCGACTACCTGCTCTATGAATCTGAGGGAGGGACTCCGACCGAAGATGAGATCATGGATCTCGCGATGGATCTACGAGCAGAAGGTGAGGCAGAAACAAACGAAGAAGCCCGAGAACTGGCTCGCGAGCAGTTAACTGTCGATATCAATGAGCATCGGTCACACACGGGGTCATTTCTCGCATCTCATTTAGAAGAGCAGGAACAGATTCGTCTGAGTGAGGAATTGTTCGAGTACCTCTCAGTTGTCGATCCCGATTACGACGATGCAGACCAGATCATTACGACGACATTCGATGCGTTACTCAATGACCCAGGGACAGAGACGCACCTCCCTGATGAACGGCTCACTGAATACATAGATCTCTGTGGTGGACTCAGTCTCAGCGAGGTTCGTTTAATAAAGAACTTCCCGGTTACAACCGTCACATACGGGTATTCTAGATTAGGACCTGATCCAGAACCATCATCAGAAGGAGTTCTTTCATCATCAGATAACTATTCCTCGGACGGAGCGGTCGAAACAGATGGAGGTGAAGATGCTGTGGGTGGGGGAGACGATCCGTCTACTCATGAGTCTGATGGGGAGGTTCCGCCTCGACTTAATCTATTCCATTCAGGAAAATGGGCGGATACGGAAGTCTACGCTCGAACAACGGATGCTGAGGCGGTGATGTTACGGCTGGACAAAGACGCCGTACTCAAATGGTTGGCATCAAACAATCTCATCCCGACTGCCGATGTCGATAATGTTGAGAAGTGGTTCATCAGCCGGATCGGATCTCCAGGCCGGTTTGAGACGATTGACCCCGATATGCGACTTACTCGATATTGTTACACACTACTGCATACATTCTCTCATTCGGTAATCGACGCTATTGGGACTCTCTCGGGTTACGGCCGGGACTCGCTCGTCGAGCATCTCCTTCCCCGAACGATGTCCACCATCATATACAAGCGCCCAGACACCGATTTCAGTCTCGGTTCAATCTTCACACTTTTTGAAGAGCGATTTGATGAGGTTGTCAATCAGATAGACGAGGCGGACTACTGTACGTTCGAAAAAGTCTGCGAAGAAGAGCACAATGCGGCATGCGAAGACTGTATGTTCCTTTCTGACATCACCTGCCAAAACTCGAACCACAACCTCAGCCGGTCGACATACTTCGGCGGTCCGTTCGACGGGCAGCGGATCACGGGGTTCAGCGAAATTGAGTAGTGTCGAAGGCTGTGAAATGCGCATTAATTATTTGCCATCCAAATATGACTGAAGTGCTTCGTTAGACGGCCCTGCAAATCCATCTTCTATCCAAACGATCCATATCCCTGTTGTTTCAGAGAGGTGCTTAAGATATCCTTCAACTTTTGTTGGAGGTTGCTGATTTAGCAGAATTCCTGGGCGTACCTCTTCTGAAAGCTCTTCTCGTTGTTTGATATCGGTGTACTTATATTCAAGCACCTGACCGACTGCCTTTCGGACTTGGTCCCATGCATTCTCTTTGGTGATTGATTTTATTTCGAAAAGTAGTATTGTTTCCGTAGGGTCACGGTATGCTATAAGATCGCTGTATTTACTTTTTTTAACATCGCACCCACGCTCCTCTAATTGATCTCGTAACTGGGATAGGGCAGCTTGATGTTTGGATGTTGCCGTGCGCTGGCTCGCGATTGGAGCCGGATAGGAGATATCTTTTGTAAATGTATTTGTTTGTGTGTCTTCCTGAATTGAATCTGGAAGAGGGTCCCCGGGAATATTTCCAAGAGGTAAATCTGACCGTTGTTGTTCGTGTTTGGGCCGGTATCGACTGAGAGAATCATGATCGTAGGCCTTCCAAAGGTCGTGACCTGCGGATGTTAACTCAGTCAGTTGCTGCCCCTCCGGGTCTCTTTTTCGCCGCGCAAATCCAAGAGCTTGGATCCATTCCCGATGTCGGATTGCGACACCTGGCCCGTCCATATCATGGCCGTAGGGGCCAGCATTAAGCACCTGCCTCAGTTGTTCATCAGTCAAAGGATAACCAGTCGCTAACGCCTCAAGAATCAAATCGAAGCCTGCGACCCCATCATCAAGTACCGCAAAAAGTACTTTTGCATGGGGAGATCGGAGATATCGCAGTCCAGCAGAGCCCGGATAAAGGTGACTCCCTGCCTGTTCGACCAATTTGAGTCCACGTAAAAAGCTCAAATACCGGTCTCTTGTTGTTTCACTCGTCCCTCCTAACTCACTATCGAGCCACGCTGCAGTTTCATTCACAGTCGGGTTTTCTCGCCGAAGATAAGATAAGAACATCTGCAGATTGGCGACGCGATCATCTACGCCACCATAGAAGCGATCCGAGGTAAGACGACGGCTCATTATAACCAATCCAGAAGGCTAAATAAATATAATCATGGAAAACGTGCGGCGGCCCCGAGCGGGTTAAACTTATTCTTATGCGTGAATAATGGTTGTCAGAACATACGGTAATTCAAGCACTATCCTCTGTTTCCCATATCAATGTATTTCCTGCTTGATTCGAAGTGACCTTCTCTTCGTCTTCAAGTTCAGATAGCCGGTCATGGGCAGTCGTTCGGTGACAGTCCAATTGATCTGCTACCTCACTTGTAGAGAGTCGAGTACCTTCCAGAAGGGATAGGATCTCCTCATCAGAGTAGATTTCCTGATATCGTCCCGATTCGTCGTTCCGTCTTCGGGGCACTGATTTTGGGTTTAGCCTCTGACACAATATAACCCTCGAATGGCTTCGACAAAACAGCTCAAATAGAAAATATAAAGTGCCCATACTACGTCATGTAGGATGGACACCGTTACCCGATTAGCAGGAGTCGGGCTATAGAGCAACAGAGTAATCAACACTCCCACCAATGAAACTCACAACCAGCGCACCCAAACGTGATATAATGACTGAGGACTCTACCGTTACTGAACTGATGGATACGCCTGCCTACTATAGTGCCGAGGGAGGCTCAGCATTCCACGGGGATAGTCGAGAACTGCTCGAAGAACTGCCTGACAACAGCATCGATCTAATCGTTACCTCGCCTCCCTTTGCGTTGCAGCATCAGAAGGAGTACGGCAACGAGGATCAGGAGGGATACAACGACTGGTTCATGGAGTTTGTTCCTGAAGTCCGTCGTGTACTCCAGCCTCATGGTAGCTTCGTCGTGGAGATCGGCGGAGCATTCAAACGTGGATGGCCCGAGCGGTCGCCGTATCAGTTTGAGCTACTGAATCGGCTAGTTGACGAGGATGAAGGCGGGATGCACCTTGCTCAGGACTTCTATTGGTACAATCCTGCTAAGCTCCCGAATCCGATTGAATGGGTCAACGTCCGAAAGATCCGAGTTACGGACGCGGTGACTCACATTTGGTGGCTGACCCCCGAAATTAACAAGGATTCAGCCGTCGAGGAGGGTGAATATCCTCACCCGGAGGCGAACAACCAGCGTGTTCTCCAAGAGTACAGTGACTCCCAGAAGGAGCTGATGGAGACTGGAGAGTACAACGATGGTAAGCGTAGTTCGGGTTGGAACATCGATTCTGAGTCCTTCGCAAATAAAAATGAGGGGTCGATTCCTGATAACTTCCTTGAAGGGGCCGACGTTGAACTCATTCTGGATAGACTTGACGAGGTTTCTGCTGAGGAGTTCTTGGAATGGATTATGGGATCGGAGGAATTCGAGGACGCTTCTGCCGGAGATCTACTCCGAAGACTCGGAATGGGAGGTAGAACGGCAGATAATGTGATTGAGGCGTCGAACACGGCGAGCAATACGCATTATCTCTCGATGTGCCGGAAGTTCGGATTCGATTCTCATCCTGCTCGTTTCCCCCGCCAGATTCCCGAATTCTTCATCGACTACCTGACGCCGAACCCGCCCTATGATGAATGGGATCAGGGTCGTCTCGACAGACCTGTTGTTCTCGATATATTCGGCGGCAGCAACCTGACGGGTAGCATCGCACAGCAGAAAGGACGGTACTGGATGGCGTTTGAACGAGAGGAGAAGTATCTTGAAACTTCTCAATTCCGCTTCCTCACCGAAGATGAGATCAAGAAGCGGTTAGACGAAGACCAGTCTGACTTCGGGGATTTCGCTGAAGTGGGTGACGACTAATCCTCTGTATCGTCGTCTTCATCAGGGGTGTAATCGTCCAGTGATGGCTGATCTTGATCGAAATCCAACTCGTCCTCGAATTCTTCTAAGGCTTCGTCCTCTCGGTCGATGAGATCCATACCATCTTCCTGTTCCACCTCTCGTCTATCGAGTCGTTTGATGTTGTGAATCCTACGGGCTTCGCCTCTCAGGACAGTGAGCAGGTGGTCGGTGTTTTCGTCAAACTCCTCGATGTCCTCCCCTGTGAGGAACATGATAACGATATTCTCGTGTCTCATCACTTGGTTAGCGTACTGCTTAGCATCTTGAGAGATACCGCCTCGGGCGATCATGAGGATGGTATTCGTCTGTAGAATTCGGGCGATCCCTACCTCACGAGAGATTTGTTTTGACTCCAACTGGCTCTTCGTGTTCTTACACTGAATCTGCCAGCGATTAAAGGTGGTATCGATCTCGTCCATCACCACGTCCACTTCAGAACCGGCTGTCTTTCGTCCTCGAACACGCCAACCGACGAACTCCAACCCGAGTAGTCGGCCAGTCTTTACTGTGAGTGTTTCGAGTGCAACCCCTTTCTCGTGAGTTGAGTCCGAATCCAGTTCGTCCATCACTTCATCGAACGAGAGCCTGAGAACGTGGCGAGGTACGCCAACACGCTCTGCGAGATCGTCAAGGACGGGTTTCAGTATCTCAGCGTCGAACTTGTCTGTTGTCTCGATCAGATTTGGCTTCCCGGAGACGTGTTCCCACTCAATGTATCCTGCTTCCTCCAGCGGATCGAGCGTCCTCCGACTGATGTTTGACTGACTGATATTGACTCCATAGGCGTGTTCAGCAATTCGTTTGACTGTTCGGCTCTTCACCTCTCCCGGTGGGTCGATCAGGGCTAATGCTCGAAGGAATGCCTGCTGTTGCTCGGTAAGTCCATCAAGCTCTACAATATCCTCTGAATCGACCCCAATCAGTTCCTCAATCCGAGTACGGTCAATATCGTAACGGTGCGTTCCTTTGTTTACAACGCCCGCTTCCGACATCCACGCTCGCATTTGACTCCAGTGGTTCGAGGTCTCGTCAATGTGAAACTCATACTGCTGTTTGAATTCCTCTTTGACGTTGTCGTTGACCGTCTTACGCCCTTCTGCTTCCAGATCCTCGACGATCTCGATCCCTTTCAGCCCATGGAGGTTCCGTAGGATGTGTTTCGCAAAGCGGTCATAGAGTTCGTTTGGATCGCCCCGTAGCTCGTACAGTTCGTCGCCCAGTTCGGTGAAGTAGAAGTCCTCATCAGTGATCTTGTACCCTCTATCTTTCATCCCGAGTCGGACGTTCTTTGCTCGGGTCGTATCGTCGTCGTCGGGGAAGAACGTCTCCCGAATCGCCTCATCGAATTCATCTTCCTGGCCCTCGTATTCCTTCGCCATTTCCAGAACGACAGAAAGCTCCGTTCGATCATCGTCAGTGTGGAGTTGCGCTGGAGAGAACGCATCCCCGAACGGGAGATCGGTGTTGTGACGAGCCATAGTAGCTCTAAAACAGATTTTCAAGACCGATAACATAAAGCCGTGGTTTGTGAGAACAGCGAATAAATGGCTAAATAAAAACCTGAGCTTATTCTGCCCCTAGAATTGAACCCATAGGGGGGTATCGTAGTAGTTGCGTTGGAGGTTTGTTCCAGACCAGTGATTTGAGACAAAGGCATTCAACTAAGAAGCATATGTCTAGTTGTGATTATTGCGCTAATCTGTACAGATAACAACTACCAAACCTTCCAGTTCTAATGTACCGCTAAGCGGACACCATGCCAGAATATGATGTCGGTGATTGCGTTCGGATCGAATCTGAACTTCGCTTGATGTTGGATCTCGTCTCCTGAGCCACGTTCACCAATTCTATACTAGCTATTCCAGAGTAGTATATTATTTTGGAATAGCAGACTATTTTAGAATAGAAAACTATTCAGACTATTCACCACAGAGTT
>Ga0102942_1000646_pt1 | contig 13236 bp, 15 predicted proteins | sample SalPon2_C_H2O_MG_FD_78171 | JGI IMG/M metagenome (GOLD analysis project Ga0102942, IMG submission 78171) | Salt pond water microbial communities from South San Francisco under conditions of wetland restoration - Salt Pond MetaG R2_C_H2O_MG | ecosystem: Environmental > Aquatic > Non-marine Saline... | reverse complement strand
GCCGTGTCTGATGGACTCCCCGACGCTACCCACCAGCTCGGCTACGCTGACCTGGACCGGCTCGTTGAGCCGCTCCACGAGCAGTACGACTCCGACGGTCGCCTCGTCCTGTTCCGCTGCACCGAGTGCGGCTACATCTCGCTGTCGCTCGGCGGTCTCCACGTCCATATCGAGAGCCATCGCGGCTACACCCGGTTCAATATCCAGTTACCGTTTACTGGCTCGTCGCAGGGAGATTTCGGCGCGCTGATGGACCGGACGCAGGTGCTTCGCGTCGACGACGTGACGGAGATCGACCGCGAGGAGGTGGACGGACTGTGAGCCAGACTCCGAGATATCGGCCACCGTCGGACGAGGTCGCCGGCCTCCAGGACACATCGTCGCTCGGGCTCGACCGCCGCGTCTGTCCGAACTGCCGGCTGTTCTTCGACGTGGAGGAAGACTCCGACGCCGTCTTCTGCTCCGGCGCGTGCGAAGACCGCCACGAACGCGGGGTGTTCCTCTGATATGTCCGGTGACCCAACTCGTCGCTCCCGCCCGCTCGAACCGGCCAGTCGCCGCCGCTTGGTACACGGTGGATAGGCAATCTCGTGTGGCTGGCCGGGAGCACAGGGCGTGGAGTGGTAGAGCCGATGGCACAGGCCACCGGAAACGCGGTGTGGCCGTTGTAGAAAGGGATGCTTCTGCTACGCTTCTCCATATAAGTAGTAACGCAACAGATTGATGCAGTAGGGGCAGCATTATGCAATATGCCAGTAGCCGGCTACATTCGGGTCTCGACCAAGCAGCAGAAACAGGACGGGAGCCACGAGACGCAAGAAGCACAGCTCCGCGAGTGGGCCGAGGACAACGACCACGAGATCGAACTGTTCCGCGATATCGCCATCTCCGGCCAGTCCGACGAGCGGGAGTCCTACGAGCAGATGATGTCGCGGCTCGACGAGTTCGATGCTGTCCTCGTTCGAGAACTCTCGCGGTTTGGCCGCAACCTCCGGAAGGTCCTCGACGACGTGGAGCAACTGGACGAGCACGGCGTCGACTTCATCACGCTGTCTGGAGAGTTCGACACGTCGACCGCCCAGGGCAAGCTCCTCCTCCAGGTCAAAGGCGCATTCGATGAGTTCTGGGCGAACCTCGCCCGCGAGCGCGCGAATGAGATGGTCCAGCGTCGTCGCGAGGAGGGGAAGCCTATCGGCCGGCCGAAGAAGCTCGACAGTGACGATCTCGAACAGGTGTACGAGTGGCGGCGGATGGGTCTGTCCTACTCGAACATCGCGCGTCTCGCCGAGGATGCGTTCGGCGTCGAGGTCGACAAGTCCACGATCTACCGCTATTGCACTGACGAGGGCGTCACACCGAACGCGTAGCCAGAACGGGTGCGCGGAAGGTGGTTCTCCCCTGCTCAACCCCTACACTAACCGTCTACGTGAGCCGCTCCGTTCGGGCGCAACTGCCGCTACTGAGCGATTCCGGGCAAAACCCGTGTGGCAGAGAAACAGTGGCCGCCGACAGTCGTTCACTCGGGCGCGAGTATCTCGAACAGCACGTCTTCCTTATCACTCGGGATAACTGGTAGGTTCGCTCCTTTCTCGACGCCACTGCGCGTCGCTGGCTCCTTCGGAAGCGTGATCATGAGGCTCCCGTTGACTAATTGCACGCTCATCATTCCGCCGTCAGAGAGCAAGTGACGGATGGTTTCGTGGTCTGCGGCCATATTCATGTGTCGCACTCTCACCCCTAAAGGCCAGCGGCTCTACGTGGTTCCATATGGATGTTGGGGGTTTCTCTAAATCCTGACAGGATACTAATGCGAGGAGCATAATTGGTCGCTATGGTGACCAGATGAGATGAGATATGCCAAGCGCGGCGCTGGCGGTGGCGTCGCTGGGCCTGAGAGACATCACGACAGCGCGATTCCAATCGGCGGTTCCCTGGGTAGGGACCAACTGACGGCGGTTGCGGAGACTTCGACTCATCACATGACACACACGATTCTCGCAGACACGGAGGCGTACCGATAATGAATGACAAACTCAAGGGGCTGCTGCTGGCCTCGGTAATCCTGCTGTCCTCGCTCGGTGGCGCGGTCGCCGTGACCGGCGCTGCTCTCGCCCAAGACGGCACCTCGACGGCGACACCAACCGACACATCGAACGACGGTGCGGAGATGCTCGATCAGACGGTCTCCGTCGACAACTCGACCGAAGAGGTCTGGCTCGAAGCGCTCGACACGAGCGGCGACAGCCTCAACTACGAGGTCTTGGGCGTCTCCGACGGCCAGACGACTGAAGTCGACACCGGCACCATCTCCTCGGCGTCGGATGCCGAGGAGGCAACGCGACTCACGTGGGCCGCTGACTCCAGCGCCTACGACTCCTACCGCGTCATCGTCACGGAGGACCCGTCGGACGCTGACACCGAGTCGGCTGAGTCGCTCCAGATCGGGACGACTGTCTCACAGGCTGCCGGCGGTGGCGGCTTCTTCGGTGGCGGTGGCAGTGGACTGTTCTCGACCAGTAACATCCTCATCGGTGTCGCGCTGCTCGGCGGCGCATACGTCGCCGGGCTCCTCGACCCCGTCGAGGAGTGGATTCAGAACATGGGGTAACTCGCGATGAGTAGCTCCGAACTCGACCTCGGCGACGGGGATGGCGTGTCCGTAATCAACGGCATCGCCTCTTCGAACCTCAACACAGCGACCATCATCGGCAGTTCGGTCGTCGGCGTGCTGATCTCGCCACTCATCGGGTTCATCGACATCGTCCAAGCGCTCGTCCAGCTGGTGACGGCTCCGTTGACGGGCGCTGGCGAGTCGATTCGGACGCTGTTCGATGCGCTCATCGCCGCGCCGGGGGAGCTGGTCATCTCCGGCATCGACACCTCGGAGGCGGCACTTGCGACCGTGCTCGGTGAGGGAGCGGCGGGCTTGCTCGCGGCTCCCGTAGCAGTCGGTCTCGTGCTGTCGAGCCTCTATCTGGTCAGCCAGTATCTCGAAGAGGAGTCCACGGGGAACCTCATTCCCGGACTCCCCTTCGATGTGCCCATCATCGGCACCGAAGAGGAGGGCGAGGAGTAATGACCTGTCCCCCATCGCCACAGCGGGGTGACCGCCCGTGAGCGACGGGGACAGCAACGGCGGCCTCCGCCGGTACTTCGGACTCGGCGAAGAGAGCTACGCCGGGAACAGCTACACCGTTCTCAACGGCAACCTCAACATCGTCGGCGCGGCACAGGCGGCGATATCGAGTGTTGTTGTGACGCTGGCGCTCGGCTACACCTCGCTGGTGAACTCCATCGTCGACACCGGCACGGGCATCGTGACGGGCACGACGGAGTTCTTCACCGGCCGCACGATCACCGGCATTCCGAGTGGCATCGTCGGCGTTGGTACCTCGCTGGAGGTTGAGGGCCTCATCGACGTGACGTTCGGCTCGATCCTCGACGGCTACGAGGCGGCCTTTGCGTTCACGACCGATTTCGGCATCCTCCAGTTCCCGGCAAACGTCGCAATCGTTCTGGCCACTCTGTACGTGCTTGTGACAGGGCTGGGAGCCGCGTTTGACCGACTGACGGGGGGGAGCTGATGCTGCAAATCGGCCCCATTCCGCCGATTGGCATCTTTCCAGATCCCGAGAAGACGAACGAGGCGGCAGAGGGACTCACGCAGTACGCTGGGTTCCTCACCGCCTTTGCGAAATCGCCGTCAGCGTTCATCCTGGGCGCGGTCATCGCGCCCATCGTCGGCGGACTCAACACCATCCTCTACGGCACGCTGGAGGCTGTGCTGTTCCTCTTCAGCGGATCGTGCCCTGACCAGTACGTCGTCTTGACTGGTGGGTCATCGTGCGGCGGAGACCCGACCGCAGGGACGTGGGGGCTCACCGATATCCCGCTTGTCATCGGCGATGCAATCGTCGGTGCCGGAAGCACTATCGGCGGCTCAGCAGCGGCAGGCACTGGCATCCTCGGCGTCGTTGACTCGATTTCCGGGGCAGCCGTCGGCATTGCACAGGCAGCCGGTCCACTCGGCCCAGTTATTATCGCTGCCGAGTTCGCCGCCGTCGTCTGGCTGGTGGCGTTCGTCATCCGGCGAGCAGCACTGACCATCCCCGGCATCGGAGGCTGATTAGATATGGCACAATTCCTCAAACACCCGATAACGATTGCGAGCGGCGTGTTCGGTGCGGTCGCGACGCTGTTCAACATCCCCGCGATTGACGTGCTCTTCGCGTTCGCGTGGGGCAACATCGGTCAGTGGTTCTCGATGGCCGCGCTGATGTCCACGGTCGGCGGCGTGCTCCCGGTCTCGCAAGAGACCATCGGCATGATCGTCGCCGTCACCGGCGTCGGCTACCTCGCCAAGCAACTGCTCGCAGCAGGCACCGCTCTCGAAAACGAACTCGACGACACAGACTCATGACTCACGAATCACACGACAACAGTAGCATCGACACACAACTGGAGGTCCGCCGATGGTAGCGACCGAAACGGCCGTCGGCTGGGGACTGCTCATCGCCGTCGCCTACCTGCTCGGCGAGTACACCGACGTGTTCGCACGCGTCGCGAAAATCGGCATCTACGGCGGTAAGGGCGTCAAGAAGGCCGGCGGCAACGGTCGCGCGATTTCGCTCGCCGCGCTGCTCGGCGGCATCTGGGTCGGCCCGATGATCTGGTCGTTCCTCTCTGGTATCACGGCCGGCGTGTTCGGCTTCGGCGCTATCGCCGGAGCCACCGGCTCCCTTGACCTCACGAATACGGAGATCGTCATCGCTGCGGCAGTCTCACTGCTCGCCGTGGTGACGTTCACCGACTCCGCTGAGGACGCTGCGGAGGGCGACGACTGATGGACGACGTCGACCGAACGCCCGTCGAGCGCGCAACGGAGATCGAGATGGTCGGTGCGGACGAGGAGGAACGATGACCCGTCGTGGTCGCGGCGCGGCTGCCGCGGCTCTCGTGCTCGTCGCACTCGTCTCCATCGCGGGACTCGCGGCGGTCGCGGCCGACACGGCGGCAGCGCAGGACGATACAAACGCAACCGAGTGGTCCGAGCCGGGGCCGTTCACCCGTGCTGACCTCCAAGCTGGCGGGACCCACGACCCTGAAGCGCCGGTTTCCACGCGGGCGATTGGATCGCCTGCACGCGGTGGCATCGCCATCGAACACCGACCGCTCCAGCTCATCGGCGGCAGTGAGCAGATGATGGAACCCGGCACGCAGATTCAGAGTGACACGCTCACGCTGTTCGGCTCGACCTACGGTGAGGCGGCCGGGCAGTACGAGCTGGTCATCGTCTACTGGGACGCCGAGAGTACGACGGTCGACGGCGTCACGCGGCAGTACGCCGCCGACCAGCAGGTCCAGCGCGTTACTGTGAACGCTGAAAACGGCTACTGGAAGACGCCGATTGAACTTCAGAGCCACTACGACAACGCCGTGCAGGCGACGATGTGGCTGGAGCAGGACGGCGAGCGCCTTGACGGCGCACGGTGGCGATTCCAGCACAAGAGTAACCCGCTGACGGCCGCGCCGGGTTTCTCCGTCGATGGAAAGAGCGACCTCTGGCGGTGGGCGGGACTCACAATTCTCGTCCCCGCGCTTCCGGGGCTGTTCATCGGCCGGCGTGGCGCACGTCACGTCCTCGACGAGACGGTCGTCGGGCCGCAGTGGGGCATGGCGAAGTGGCTCATCCTCTTCGGCATCCTCGGGCTCATCGGCGGCACAGCGCTGACGTGGCAGACGGCGGCGGTACTCGCCCGCGCTCCGTGGGTCGTTGGGGCCGGGTTCACCGTCATGTCGTTCATCGCGTTCATCGGCTGGAGCGACCACAAGACCGAGACAGCGCAGTTCGTCAAGAAGGACATCACGGAGTCGACCTCCGTCACTGGCGAGGATGTGCCCGACGTGGTCTCGGAGCATATCGAGCAGAAGACCATCGTCCGCGAGGGCGAGACGCTGTTCATGCCCGCGAGCGGTATCCTACCGTTCATCGCGCGGTACTGGGCGCGTCCGGCTCAGATTCAGCAGGGGCATCTTGAGTCAGGCATCTCCTGCACGGGCGACATCTCGCGGAAGTTCGAGGTGAACCCCGAGAGTGAGGAGACGCTGACCCACAGCGCAGCGTCCCTATCGTTCGACCCGACGCCGCTGCACGACCGCGACGATCAGCCCGACGTGCTGGCCGACGGCGGCGAGGACGTACCGACGCCCGGCCGGCTTGAGCGGTTCGTCGACCGCGTCAACTGGCGGTTCCTTGCCATCTCCATCGGTGGCTTCCTCGCCATCCGCACGGCTATCGTCGCCGTGACTGGCGCAGGACTCATCGGTGCAGGCGTCGGCCTGCTGCCGTTCCTCGCGGCCAGCTTCCGGCCGACGGACGGCAAACTTGGCTACGAGGCTGCGCCGAAGCACTTCTCGAAGGCAGGGGCGATTCTCGCCACGCAGCGGGAGACGTTCCGCGAGGCCCAGACCTTCGAGGACCTCCACAGCATGGTCGCGAATCTTGACCTGGAGGTCATCGACCGGACGCAGGAGACGACCGAGGCTGTCCGCCAGCAGATGCGCGAGAAGATCAACGACATCTTCTCCGTGCCGGACTCGCCGGATGTTGACTCAGCCGGCGGAGACGACGATGACGACGGCGGTCAGCCAACGCCGAAGTTCGGCGTCGGTGGCAGTGAGGCACAGCCGGGGGTGGGCGACGATTAGCTCCTCCTCGGTTTCGGGCATGAGCCCGCTTGGGATGGTCCTTGACCGCCAGACAGGCGCGGAGAAGGACGAGACGAGCGCTCATACCCCCGCCTTGCCGACGCTGCGAGCGCAACAGCGCGACCTTCGGAAGCGGCTGCGTGATGGGTTCGACGACCGCGTCGATCTGCTGATGTGGTCGCACGCGGCCGCGGCCACGTCAACGGGGCACGTTCCCGATGCGTGGTTCGGTCGGCTACTCAACGACCGCTGGATGGTTGCGGCGTGTCTCTCCGACGAGAGCCGCCGCGTGAAGCTGTGTGGCGACAAGGCACCCGACGATGATGCTGCCGTGTCGGTGCGGCTCGACATCGTGCAGGACGTGCTCTCGCCGGGTTTCCAGACCGCTCTCTCCTCCGTCCGACAGCGCGCGATGGACCACACAGACGACGGACAGGGCGTGAAGAACACCGACAAACAGCAGTTCCTCGCGATGCGACCACGGCTCCACCAGATCGCCGTCGCCCAGCATAAGGCGCTCCGACAGGCGTTCGGGCTGGGGGATTGGGAGGCGCTATCCTCACGCGAGGACGTGATCGAGTGGTCCGACTACTGCGGCTACGCCGCGGCTGGCTTTCTCTCGCGAGACTTCACCGGCCGCGTCGCCTCACCGCTCGGCGAATGGTGGGGCTCGTTGACCAACGACCGAGGAGCCGAGCTGGTCTCGCTGCTCGCGTCCGAGGTGCTGCCACGATTCAACGCTGCGCTCCGCGTCTCTGCCGCCGAATCGGACGAGATGGCGTCACGAGCGCGGTTCGACAGCGAGGGAGGGAACATCTCATGAGCAAATCAGCCGCCATTCCGGACGATATCCCGGTCAACGCCGCCGCGTCGATGCTCGACGTGGTCCGCGATCCGGAGCATCTCAAGGAGTGGCTCATCAATCTGGAGGCATCGAATCTTGAGAAAACGCGGGAACTGAGCGAGAACGGCAACCACACCGTCGGCGAGAATCTCCGCCACGGGATGCACATGAAGCCGTTTCACAAGGTGCTCGAAACGCTCGAACGGACGCCGAGCCCGGTTCACGGAGAGACGCCGCACGATATCCTCCGCAACCCACGTGCGATGCTCGATGCACTCATCCACACCTCGGAAATGGACGGCTTCCGGTTCGACTTCGAGGAGTTTCACGACCTCCACGATGCCCGACGACGCGTCTTCGAGTACCTCAACGACGGCAACACGACCGTCGGCCCCGACGACCTCGAAACCACGGGCGGCTCCGACGCAATCATCCACGGGCCGATGGGGCGCGGGAAGACGACCAACGTCCAGAACTTCATCACGCGCTGGATGGAACTGAACGCGGAGGCGGTCGTCTGGCGCGGGACACCACAACGGACGGAGTGGCTGCCGTTCGCTCCGTGGACGGTAGTCTGTCTCCCCGAGGGGCTGGACTACACCGTCAAGCTCGCGCCCCCTGAGGACGAGTCTGGTGCGTGGTCGGAAATCGACTACGCGCCTATCGAGGTGCCGCTGGAGGAGATCGTCTACGAGGTTCGGCGTTACTCCTCGCTCAACGACCTCAACAACAACGTCCTCCAGCAGGGGATGTTCCACGTCGTCTATCCAGACCCGCGGTTCAACGGCTGCGAGGAGATCACGCGCCAAGCCTCAGAGTGTCCGACGCTGGAGTACACGAGCGCGTGGGAAGCTCGCGACGATGACGCCCTCGGCGACGATGACGTGACGCCGACGAGTCACTGGTGGTTCTCCTGGCTGATTCACCACAACGTCAACGAGGAGCGCTCAATGCGGCTGACGTGGGTCTGCGACGAGGCGAGCAACCTCTTCAAACACCACGCCAGCAACGAGAACCACAGCGGGCTCTCGACGCGCATCGAGGCTGTCAGCCAGCAGTATGTCGACTTTCGACGGAATGGCCTCAGCTTCATCCTGCTCACACAGAAGCCACGCGAGATCTCGTGGATGATTCGGAAGAAGATGCGCTGGGGCATCACCCTGTCTGGCACGTCCAACCCCACAGGTTCGGACGAGATTATCGGAGTGAAGCCGCCGATGCAGCAGGACCTCACGTCGAGCTGGTCGCTCGGTCGGGGTTTGTTCTGGACGAGCGGCCAGTACGCCGAGTTCGGCTGGGATGACATCCCGCGACGGTACAAAGTCCCCGGCAAGCTCCGGGTGTACTCTCCTGAAGCGAGGGCAGTCAAAGCATGAACACCACAACTCGACTACCAGCATCGACCGGCGACCACCAGCAGCTCAGCGCAGATCGAGAGCAGTTCGGAGCCGAGACGCCTGCGCCCATACACGCGCGCGTATGTACCGGCCACCCCTCCCCCACCCCGGTCGGAGGTGAGCGACCGTGAGCGACGGAGATGAGAAACGACGAGAACAGAAGCTCATAATCGGACTCTTCGTGGCTCTCGTTGCCGCATCCGCAGTCGTCGCGCCGATGATGCTCAGCGGCGGCGACCAGCGACAGGTCGACCCGCGGGAAGGCTCGGTCACGACGCCACAACCGACGGCGACGCCGGACCAACAGCCGTCGCTTGATCGCGAGCGGCCCGACCTCGAACAGACACGACTGAGCAGTATCCCCGAGTCGCACGCGACTGCGACCGCGAGCGATGGCCCGCCCGTGCCCGACTCCGTCTCCGCGAGTGCCGGCGCACAGACGATGCGCGTCGAGACCACCATGATCGACGGCGAACCCGCGCTCCAGTTGCGCGATGACTCGCGGCACGACGGGCGCTGGGTCTCCATCGAGACCGCGTGGCTGGAGAGCAATCTCGGCGAGGTGCCCGACACGGTGACGGTCGCGCACGAGACCAACGGCACCTACGTCTCCGAGGTTCAGGTGCGCGGTGAGAGCGCCGCGTTCTACGTCGAGGGGTTTAGTACCAACACTGTCACGTTCGGCGGTGAGATTGCCGCCAGCGGGCGATATCAGGACGGCTCCGGCTTCGCATACAACATCTCAGATTTGGACGCTGCGGGCCAGTTTGAGATTGACGCGACGGGTGTCCTCGGCAGCGAGTGGGATAACGAGACGGCGTCGGGACTCGCATCTGGCGCGACGCTCGCGACACAGATTGCGGGCTCCGGGCCGCCGCTCGACCAGTCGGCGACGCTCATCGGCGAGGCAACGACGAGCGCGGGGTCGGCGTCCGCGACCGACGTGACGGACGGCACGAGCACGCAGACGGGCATCTCGACGGCTGCGGAGGGCATCGAGGGCGCGAGCGTGACGTTTAGCGGCCAGGAGACGACGGCTCCATCGTCTGCATCGTTTGTGAGCAGCAACAAGGTCGTGGACGACACATTTACTGTCGATGGATCGCAGCCTCCGACGGATGCGACACTCACAATCACAAACACGGGCGCCAAATCCACCAGACTCGCTCCCAACATCAACGGCGAAAATGCTCCATATGCGTTTGTCGACCCCGGCCAGTCAAAAACATACACAGTCACGTCGCTGCTAACGACCGGGAGTAACACGATCCAGTATAGCACGAGTCTTACTGGGGATGTCTCGTGGACCTATGAGCTCTCGTGGACCGAGCAGACTGCGACCGACTCCCCCGGTCTCGACCTCGACGGCGACGGCACGACGGACGTGTCGCACTCGGGCATCCTGCTCCAAGACGAGACAGCGACCGTCTCGATCCCCGACTCGGCTATCGGTCCGTCCACGTCGTCGGTCACGACCACGCTCGCGGGCGGCTCTGTCGATTGGACGCTCGATTACCAGCGCGTCGACCACACGGAAGACCCAGCGCTCGTCGCGCCCAACGGTACGACGATCCTCTCGCACAACGGCCTGCTCGCGCCCGGCGAGACGGTTACGGGCGGCCTCGGGTCGACGCTGACCACGTCGACGACCGGCCTCGACGTGACCACGACGAGCGGGACCGTCGGCGCGACGGCCAGCTTCCAGGAAATCGCCGCGACAGAGGGACTGACCGTGTCGGTGAACGGCAACAAGGTGAGCCACACCGGCACCATCGCCGACGGCGAGACCGTCTCGCTCAACGCAGATACGGCGTGGCTCCAGCCCGGCGTTAATCGAGTCGACGTGTCGCTGGCGGCCCCAGCGAGCGCGGATGCGCCCGCGCCCGAAGTCGCACTCGACTACTCGCACACGCTCTCGGACCGCGTCACCGTCTCCTACCAGAGTGAGGCGTTCAGTGAGCGCTACAACGTCTCTCGCTCGTACGCCTCCGACCGGAGCAGCGCGACTCTCACCATCCCGCACGCCGGCAACGTCCTGTCGCTTCGGAACCTCGATTATCAGGTCGACGGCGGCGGCTGGCAGTCGATTCCCGAGGGCGCAGCGACGCTCGACACCACCACGCTCAGCGTCGACATGAGTGCGCTCGCTGGCGACCCAATCCCAGAGAGCACGACCGTCGACGTGCGCTCGACGGCGAGCAAGGTCCAGGTGGACGGGGGCGAGATATCCGTGCTCCAGCCGACCGCCGTCGGCTTCGACCTCGCATCCAAAATCCGACTGGAGTCGTGGAGTGACGGCGCGAGCATCGCACTCGGCGGCACGCCGCAGGGGTCGCTCGTCCACTACGCGACCGAGGAGAGCTACTCCGCAGAGGACGACTACGTCAGCATCGCGTCGGACGGCTCGCAGCGGCTCTATCTTCCGGCGGCCTCCGACGGCTCCGAGCTGACCATCAAGACGCTCCCCGTCGACGCGACCCCCGAGACCAACGACATGGAGATTCGCGTGCCTGACGCCGCCAACGCGAGCAACATCGAGATGGTCGTCTCCGGCGGCCCCGTCGTCGGAGACTCCTGGACCGCGACCTACGTCGGCGCGACCGAAGGCGCGTGGTACGGCCTCGTCGGCGAGAACGGCGACCGACTCGCCCGCGCACAGGCTCCCGACGTGCTCACTATCGACCGCGACGACCTGGGGCTGGTCATGATCGAGGGCGTGCAGCCGCCGAGTGAGGACAAGCCTGCCGGCGCTGGAGCCGCTATCTTCTCGACGCTCGGCGGCCCGACGTTCCTCCCGCTCATCGTCATCTTCGGCGGCGTCGGCGCGATTGGACTCGCTGGCCGCCGGCCGGAAGAGTCGCGAGAGAGCATCCGCGGCCTGGCCGACGGTCTCGGCAACGCTATCGCGATAGTGCCCGTCATCGGTGAGCCGGTCTCCGGTCCCGTCGAGGGACTCATCACGAGTCTCGGTGACGCGGCCGTCTCGCTCGGCGAGTCGGAGCTGGCCGTCGGCGGTATCGCCGTCATCGCGGCGGTCGCCGCCGAACAAGCGAATCTCTACTCGGTCGGCCCGCAGGTCGCCGCCATCGGGGCTATCGGCACCGTCGCCGTCGGCTCGCTTATCGCGCTCCGGCGCACCGACAGCTTCTCCATCCAGATTTGGGGCGGTATCGTCGGGGCGACCACGCTCATCGCGCTTCAGACGCTCGGACAGACCGACATCATCGCCGCGGTGACTGAGTCCGACGCGTTCTTGTTCGTAATCATCGGGGGTCTGTACCTCGCCTACCGCGCGCTAAACGCGTGGCAGAGCGCCGAAGAAGCGGAGAACGCGCCGCCCGAGATTACTATCGACGCGAGTAGCCTCAACGACGACGGTGAGAGCTGATGAGCATCATCATCGACGTGCTTCGGAGCGCGGGCGCTGGCGAGCAGCTCGTCATCGCCGCGTTCGCGCTCGTCGCCGCGTTCTACGTCTTCAAAGTCGTTAAAATCGGCCAGTTCGCCGGCGCGCTGGTGTCGAGTGCGGCGGGCTACGGCATCGTTATCTTGGTCGGCTCCGGCATCGCTATCGCTGCCGGCTGGGTCGATCCGAACCTCGGTGTCCTCTCGAAGCACGTCTCCACGGTGATCGACGCCGTGACAGGGTGGCTCGCCGACCTGCTCGCCGGCAAGCTGGAGGGGATGCTGTGAGCGCGGAGACCGTCGTCGCGTGTCAGCGCTGTGCCGCCGCCGCGTCGCATCCATTCGCCGTGCTCCCGAGTATTTGCCCCAACTGCGGGCGAGTGCGCGAGCGATCGTAGCTACTCGGGTCTTGGCTCCTCTCGAACGCGCAAATCGCACACAACCTCCCCGATCCAGAGGAGACATGGACCGTCCGCGAGCTCGACGTGATGGACGACCGGACGCACGGCAAACTCCGCAACCATTCTGGAGTCCGCAAGGTCGGCGAACAGCCCGAAGACTGCGGCGACGGATACGTCGGTGTTTGGAAGGTCACCGAGGCGGTCGACAACTGGATCGACCAGCACGTCCCCAAGCCGAGCCTCACTCCCTGCGGGCACACAGGTGTCGTCAATCTCGGCGAGGAGGGCTACACCTGCCAAAACGACGACTGCGACGAGCGCTTTGACCGCGAAACGGCACTGGAGGTGTTGCGCGGATGACGGTCGGTGTGGGTGGGCTCATCGCTCCGCTCGCTCGTAGTGCAGCGCCATATCTCGCATCTGCCCCTTCGACGCCCAGCTGCGGAAGTTCGTCACCCACTCCTCGTAGGCGCGGACGGTC
>Ga0102942_1000645_pt1 | contig 13258 bp, 11 predicted proteins | sample SalPon2_C_H2O_MG_FD_78171 | JGI IMG/M metagenome (GOLD analysis project Ga0102942, IMG submission 78171) | Salt pond water microbial communities from South San Francisco under conditions of wetland restoration - Salt Pond MetaG R2_C_H2O_MG | ecosystem: Environmental > Aquatic > Non-marine Saline... | reverse complement strand
GCCGCCTGGTGGAAGACGACGTCGACGCCGTCCATGGCGGCCGCGAGCGTCGACTCGTCGCGGATGTCGCCGTCGATCCGCTCGACCGACCGCGGGAGGCGATCCTCGTTCGCGGCAATCGAGTGATCGAGGACGCGAACGCGGTTGTCGGGCACGAGGGCAGCGACGAGGTGGTGGCCGATGAAACCGGCTCCACCCGTGACCAGGACCGTCCGATCTTCGAGCGTCATCGAAATATGAGGGTTGGGGTGTGATCCGCAGTCGCCCCGACCGCGACATGGAGCGAACGCGGGTCCGGGGCGTGTCACATTCATCATGCCCAGTTGCATAGTTATGAGTCGTCATCCCTGTGACAGCCACTGCGACGGCTCACGGTAGCCGACTCTTATCTTCGCGTACAGAGAGGCTGGGACGGTGTGGCGTGCCGTCGCACACGTAGGCGCCGCCGTCCGTGCCGGTCTCGACGGTCCGGCTCGCCCTATCGAGGACATAACAATCACCTCGTGGCGACGCGCTGGGGTATGGACGACAGCGTCGAACTTACGGACGCGACGGCAGCCGAGGTGGGCGGCGAGGACGGCGACGGGGTTTCGTTCACCGATATCTACGTCGACGACGAGATCGTCGACCGCGCCGAGGCGGTCCTCCGGGGCAAACGCTACGTCAAGGGACCGGTCGTCGAGGAGTTCGAGTCGGCGTTCGCGGACACGTGCGAGACCGAGCACGCCGTCGCCGTCGGCAGCGGGACCGACGCGATCTACCTGGCGCTGAAAGCCAGCGGGATCGGGCCCGGCGATCAGGTGTTCGTTCCGGCACACACCTTCTTCGCCACGGTCAGTCCGGTGCTGGCGCTCGGCGCCGAGCCGGTCTTCGTCGACATCGACCTCACGACCTACACGATGGGACCGCTCGACCTGGAGGCGAAAGCCGCCGCCGCGGAGAACCCGGCGGCCGTGATCCCGGTCCACATCTACGGCCATCCGGCGGAGATGCACGCCATCCCGAACGTCGCCGCCCAGCACGACATGGTCGTGGTCGAGGACGCCTGCCAGGCCCACGGCGCGACCTACCGGGGCGAGCCGACGGGGAGCCTCGGCGACGCGGGCTGTTTCAGTTTCTACCCCTCGAAGAACGTCACGGTCGCCGGCGACGGCGGCATGCTCGTCACCGACGACGACGAACTGGCCAACGAGGCGCGGATGCTCCGAAACCACGGCCGGGACGACGACGGCGTCCACAGGCGACTCGGCCTCAATCACCGGATGAGCGAGGTGGCGGCCGCCGTCGGCCTCGAACAGCTCTCACATCTCGACGAGTGGAACCGGAAACGCCGCGCGGCCGCACGGCGGTACACCGACCGCCTCCACGACGTGTCGGTGGTCAAGACGCCCAACGCGCGCCGGGACGTCGACCACGCGTACCACCTCTACGTCATCCACGTGCCGGACCGGGACGACCTCCAGGCGTACCTCGAATCCCGCGGGATCGAGACGGGGATTCACTACGAGCCGCCGGTCCACCGGACGCCGGCCGTGACCCGACGCCTCGACGAGGAGCCGACGCTGTCACGCACCGAGTGGCTCGCCGAGCGGATCCTCTCGCTGCCGATGCACCCGCGGATCACCGAGGCGGAGGTCGACGCCGTCTGTGACGCGATCGAGGAGTACTACGAATGAACTACGGCGTCGTCGGCACGGGGTACTGGGGGAAAAACCACGTCCGCGTCGCCACGGAACTCCGCGAGGACGGCCAGCTCGACGAGGTCGTCATCTGCGACGTCGACGAGACGCGAGCACGCGACCTCGCGAACACGCACGACGTGTCCTACACGACCGACTACGAAGCCATGGACGTGGACGCGGCGACGCTGGCGACGCCGTCGACGACCCACGAGGAGATCGCGACCGACCTGCTGGCCGACGGGACGGATCTGTTGGTCGAGAAACCCCTCGCGCTGTCGGCGGACGCCGCCTGGAACGTGGTCCGCACGGCCGAGCGCCACGGCCGCTCGCTCGGCGTCGGCCACATCTTCCGGTACCATCCCGCCCTCCGGGAACTGAAACGCCGGATCGACCGGGGGGAACTCGGCCGGCTCAAGTACCTCCTCACGAGCCGCTTTTCGTTTCGCGTCCCGCGTGATACGACGGGCGTCCTCTACTCGCTCGCGGTCCACGACGTGGACGTCTACAACTACCTCCTCGGGGAGTGGCCGGACGCGCTCGCCTGCCGCCTCGACTCGTTCGTCCGCGAGGGCATCGACGAGACGGCGACGCTGACGCTCGAATACGGCGACCTGACGGGGGTGATCCACTCCTCCTGGCAGGTGCCGGTCTTCGGGAAGCAACGCCACCTGACCGTCGTGGGCAGCAACCGCTCTGCCGCACTGGACTATCTCGACAACACGCGCCTGGAGATCCACGACGCCGAGGTGTTCGCCGACGACGAAGGCCGACTCCGCTCGCGTGACGAGAACCGGATCGTCTACGAGACGCCGGACCGGGAGCCGCTCAAGGCCGAGGTCGAGGCGTTCGTTCAGGCTGCCCACGAGGGACGCGATCCGCCTGCGAGCGGCCGCGTCGGTGCTCGAACCGTCGAAATCCTCGAACAGGCCGAACGCGCCGCCGAAACGGGACAGTTCGTCGACGTGACGAGCGGCGTCACCGCCCGCCCGGAGCCGGAGCAGTGAGCGAGGCGGTTTCGTTTCTCGTTCCCTCGCCGATCCCGTGGTGGGAACCGGTGAGATACACTTTCCGGCCCGCTAGCCGCGTCCAGGCGGGCTCGTGGGGCGGGAAATCGAGCGCGCGGATACGGTCGTAGACCGCCCGTCGTTCCGCGGGATCGTCGCTGGCCAGTCGGTCCGCCGGGATCTCCTTCGCGCCGTCGAGGCTCTCCTTGGTGTAGAAGTAGCGTTCGCCCGCGAACTCGCTCTGTGGCGTGCGCAGGTCGTGGACGCGCCCGGAGACGATGTCGGGGAGCGACTCGGCGAACAGCTCGACGGAGGCCAGCCGGGTCCGCAGGTAGAGGTCGCGGGCGGTGTCGTCTTCGGTGATCGGGACGAACTTCCGGGCGACGATGTCGCCGGCGTCGACCTCCTCGGCCATGAAGTGTAAGGTGGTACCGTAGCGCCAGTGGTCGTCCCCGCGTGCGTTCATGATCGCGTGGCTGAACACGTTGCTCCCGCGATAGCGGGGGAGCTCGGCCTGGTGGAGGTTCAGCGCCCCCTCCTCGGGGTGCTCGAGCAGTTCCGGGCCGAGGATGTTCGGGTAGTAGACGCTGAGGAGGTAGTCGATCTCGATCTCCCGGACCGAGTCCGCCTCGTCGATCGTGCGGACGTCGTGGCCGCGGTCTCGGGCGTACTCGTAGAGCGAGCCGTCCCACCAGTTGTCCTGTTCGGGCGAGTAGGTGACGATCGTCTCGACGCGCACGTCCTCGTGGGCGTCCAGACAGTCCAGACAGGCTTCGCCCAGCGGGTGACTGCCGAAGAGGGCGATTCGTGTCGTCGACATCGTCTCCCCTCTCCGGCCTCACGGCTCGTTGTTATGGCGCGCCTTCATCGGCCGGTCGCCGCCCGCTCGTTCCAGCCCGGCAGGGGAGGAGCCGACAGCCCGGACTCTCCGACCCGCGACGGCCTCGATGGGCCGCCTCGTCTTGGCGGACCCACCCGGCGACGCCGTCGCGGTCTTCCGGCCGCGGACGGCCGGTATCGAACCAATACTAATCCCCGTGTGCTCGGATGTCTCACGCCACTGGCCACATGACTGTGCTTCCGAGCGGTGATCCCCCGCGGCCGAGCCGAAGCGTGCGGACACGCGACCAGTGCGACCCACTCCGGAACGGGGTGGTCGGGACGGGTGAGACGCCGGGCGGGCCGGGACAGCCATGACGACGGCGATGCCGGCCGAAACCCAGGACCAGGACACACACGGCCCGAGGCGGGTGTGCGTGCTCGCCAACAGGCACCTGCTCGGGTGGCAGGTCGAAGCCCTCGAACGGCTGGTGGCGACCACCGACGTCGAGATCCCGCTGGTCGTCGTCAACGAGGCGACGGCGGTGGCCGACGACGGCTTCAGCGAGGGGGCCTCCGCCCGCGGGGCGGCGGCTTACGACAACCCGCGAGGCATCGGCCGGGCGGAACTGGAACTGTTCTTCGAGCTGCTCCGCACGGAAGGCGTCTACACGTTCGTCCTCGCGGAGAAGAAACTCGCCTGGATGCTGCGTGGGGAGACGCCCGCGCTGATGCGCCGGCACCCCGTCGACGAGGTCGCGGTGCTCGAGGACGCCGAGCGCGTCGCCTGCCAGCCGGTCCCGGTCGAAGGCGAGTGGTGTGACCTGCCGCCGTCGGTGGTCGATCGGATCGCCGCGGAAACTGACGTGGCGATCCGGTTCGGGTTCAGCCTGCTCACGGGCCGCATCCTCGCCGAACCCGAATACGGCGTCCTGAGCTTCCACCCCGCGGACATCCGGCGCTACCGGGGGATCGGGCCGGCCCAGCCCTTCCTCGACGGTGACGACCGGGCGGGCGCGACCCTCCAGCAGTTGACCGACACGGTCGACGGCGGCAACGTCGTCCTGATCGAGTCCGTCGACATCTCCGACGCGTACACGCTCGACGCGATCCGCCACCGCGTCAACCAGTTGCAGGCCGAGATGCTCGCGACCGGCGTCCAGCGGCTCCAGGACCCCGAGTTCGAGCCCGAGCCACCGTCACAGCTCGGTGACTACCTGTCGGTGACAGCTCGTCAGTCCCCGGCGTTCGCCGGCAAAGTGCTGGCGAAGAACGTGCTGGGGCGGATCAGAGGCGCCGTGGCCTCCCGCCCGGCGCTGCGGGCGGCGAGCGAGCGCCTGCCCACGGGGATCGTGTCCGAGAAGCGCTGACCGGTCGAAGCCAGCGGCGTCAGGCGAGCATCGCACGGACTTCCTGGGGATCGACGAGCCCGCTCGCGACGACGAGCGTGGCCCAGACGGCCAGGCCGACCAGGACGGCCCCGGCCAGGGTGAGCACGCCGGAGACGTAGGGCACGAGCGGGGCGACGACGGCCCCCATCACGGCGGCGACGGCCGCGCTCGCGGCGGCACGGCCGAGCAGGAACCGGATCCGGAGATCCAGTTCCCGGTGGATGTAGTAGACGTTGACGGCGGTGTAGGTCGTGTAGGTGACCAGCGTGGCGACGGCGGCGCCGAAGATGCCGAAGGGCGGGACGAGCGCGATCGTCAGGAGCACGTTTCCGACGGCGGTGGTGCCCCGAGCGATGGCGCGAATGCGGGCGAGCCCGAGGAAGTCCAGGCCGTTGCCGGTGATCTTGTGGATGGCGCGGACGAGCACGAAGACCGAAAACAGCTGGAGGACGGGCACCGCTGCGAGGTACTCGCTCCCGAAGACCGAGGTGACGGCCGGCTCGGCGACGAGGACCAGCCCGACGGCGGCCGGCAGGTACAGGACGAGCACGACCTCCATCGAGCGCTCGTAGATGCGGGCGGCCGTCTCGGTGCGGTCGCCGTGGCCCTCCTCGCCGATGGCCGGGGAGATGGTGAACCCGAGCGACTGTGCGGGGACGACACAGAAGTCGGCGATCTGGCCGGCCAGCGTATAGAAGCCGACGGCGGCCGGCCCGACGAGCGTCCCGACGATGATCTTGTCGACTTTCCCGTCGAGGACGACGCTCGCCCGCGTCGCCGCCGTCGGCACGCTGTACTCGAGGATCCGACGCGCGAGCCCGCTCGCCCGCTCCGTGGCGGCGGCGAGGTCGGTGTAGAACGCCCGATAGCAGATCGCGGCGCCGACGATCGCCGCGACGACGTAGCCGACGATGTAGCCGGCGAAGGCACCGATGCCGCCGAGGCCGAGGAGCACGAACCCGACGACGGCGAGAAAGCGGACGACGGCGGCCACCGCCCCGAGGAGCGCGCTGTAGTCGACGCGATTGAACCCCTGAAACACGTTCGTGAGATAGCGGTGGGAGGCACGGGCGACGACGTAGCCACCGCCGAGGACGAGGAAGGGCGCCAGCGGCGGGTTCCCGAGCAGTCCGGCGAGCGGTTCACTGAGCACGGCGAGCCCCAGCCCGACGGCGACGGCGAGGCCGCCGAGCGCCAGCGTCGAAAACCGCAGGACGTGTGGCACCTGCGTCGGATCCGTGGCCGTGAACTCGGTGATGTAGCGGCCGGTCGATTTCGGCAGGCCGAGCATCCCGAGCATGGCGGCGACGCCGGCGACCGAGAGGGCGAAGTAGAGCAGTCCGTACCCCGCCGGTTCGAGGAAATAGCGCGTCAACAGGACGAGCAGGACGCCGTCGGCGAGCGTCGAGACGAGCCGGGCCCCGAGCGACGCCTTCACGCCCCTGACGATTCGCTGGGTGAGCGTCATTCGTTCTCGTCGACGTAGTACAGGCGGAAGTCGCCGTTCGACCGGATCCGGTGGATGCGGGGCGTGCTCCGGAGTTTCAGGAAGCCGGCCCGTGAGTACCGGATCCCATCGTAGAGGACGAGCTCGCGTTGCACGTCGGCGTCGGTCACGGCCACGTACCGGTCACGCCCGAAGAACTGGCTCACGTTGTTCCCCCACACGCCGAAGGGGATGTCCTGCTCTTTGCCCTCGAACACCTGTCCCCCGGGGGTGGTCTCGTTGGAGCTGGTGCCGTAGACGGCGTCGACGTACCGCCGTGGCCCGCCACGGATGCCGGCGTACCAGACGGCCGGATCTCGGTGCTCGAAACTGTTCTCGTAGCCGACCATCGTCCGTTCGGTCACCTGGTCGGAGGCCTGGTAGATGTAGGCCCCCTCGTGGACGTGGAGCATCTGGAGGCCGAGCAACAGCGCGAACACCAACACGGCGACCGTCTTGATCTCCGGGCGCGCCGAACGCGGCGGGAACCGAAGCGAGAGCCGGTCGGGGAGGCCCGGCCAGTCGGCCAGTCCCACGCCGCCGACGATCGTGACGACGACCATGACCGCCCCCAGATAGCGGAAGGGCAGGACCGACACGCTCCCGACGAAGAACACGACGAAGGTGCCGCTCAGGAGCACCAGCCCGACCGTGAGATACCGGACGACCGCGTTCTTCCAGGGGTTGCCGTCGAGTCGGTTGATCAGACTGGCGAGGACGACGAGCCCCGCGATCACCGAGAGGAGGACGCTCACGCCGAACAACTTCACGAACAGCTCCGGAACGCTCCCGCCGAGTTCGACGAGCGAGCCGGAGCGCCGCGAGATCTCGTCACCGACGGGATCACCGAAGCCGAGCAACCCGTTTATGAGGCCGGCACCGGCGCTCCGGACGCGGCCGAACCGCGGCGCCCACAGCAGGAACGCGGCGGCGAGGAAGGCGGTCTGGGCGTACAGCGGGCGCTGTTCGCTGATCGTGTTGTCGGGGTCGAACACGCGGGAGAGTACCTGGACGGCGACGATGCCGCCGAAGACGAGGAGGACGCTCCCGGCCTGCTGGGGGTGCAGCAAGACGATCGCGACGGAGGAGATGGCGAGGAGGATCCCGGCGGCGGTGATCGGGCGCGGCATCCCCTCGTCGGGGAGCACGATGTACTTGATCGCCAGATACAGCACGAAGGGGATGAAAAACAGCGCCTGTGTCGTCGGATACGGCAGCACGTAGACGCTGACGTTGTTGATCGGGAGAAAGAGGACGGCGACGAAGGTCCCGGTGACGATCGCGAGCCGACTGGACGCGATCTCGTCGACACAGCGCGGGACGAATACGAGGTATACCAGCGTATACACGAGGACGACGAGCAGCATGGCCCGGCGGAGGCTGACGCCGATGACGCGGTTTACGAACACGGCGGTGCTGTGGATCGCCGGGTAGAGCAGGCCGAACGGCGAGAGATCGCCGCGGCTGATCATGCGGGTCCAGCCGAGGTGACTCAGCGAGTCGCCGGGGCCGAAAAAGTAGTAGTTCCGAAAGAGCGGCAGGGCGACGACCGCGAGGACGGCGAGGACGACGAGGCCGAGCGCGGTCGTCCGGAGCCGCCTGCCGATCCGGTGGCGGACCGAGACGGCGAGACTCGCCAGCACGGCGATGCCGACGCCGATCCAGAACGCGATCGGCGTCGCCCGGTAGATGTCGAGTTCGTAGCCGCGTGCCGGCCGGGTGTACGCGGCCAGGACCGCGACGGCGAGCGCGGCGTACCCGATCGCGAGCACGAGACGCGGCCCCTTCGGCGTCCGCGTCTCCGATCGCCCGCTCACGAGTCTCCCTCCAGGACGTCGTCGTAGACCGCCCGGATGCGTCGTCCCATCCGATCCAGTCCGAGCTGGCGCGCTCGTTCGCGACCGTTCGACCGCTCGCCGCGCTCCAGCACGTCGACGAGCCCGGTGACGAGTTCCGCGTCGGTCGTGCCGACGGCCGACGGCTGCACGTCGGCCAGTTGCTGGCGGACGTCACCCACGTCCGTCGCCACGACGGGTAGATTACAGGCCAGTGCCTCCTTGACCGTGTTCGGTGAGCCCTCGCGCTTCGAGGTGAGCAAGAGCGAGTCAGCCGCGTTCATGTACGTTGACATTCGTTCGTGGTCGACACCCTGGACGGTGTGGAGCCGGACCGGGACTGTGAGTTCCGCGTCGGCCCGCTCGACGACCCGGCGGGCACGCGGATAATCTTTCACGGGTCGCTGTGTCGGATACGGGAAGAGGACGTGTTTCACCTCGGGGTCCCAGCCCAGGTCGGCCCGGGCGTCCGGCTGTGCCCGCGGCTCGAACACGTCGAGGTCGACGCCGTGTGGAATGACGTGGCAGCGTCGATCGAGCGTCGCGGCCATCTCGTCGGACATGACGATCACTTCCTCCACCCGGTCGACACACAGTCGCGTAACCCAGCCGTACTTCCCCATGAGATCGCTGCCCCACAGCGAGAGGACGACGGGGAGCCGCGGCTGGAGGAGGGCCGCCGGGGCCGTCAGCCCGTTGTTCGCGTGGACGATGTCGAACTCGCCCAGCGACTTCCGAAGCACGGGTGCACAGAACCTGACGTAGTGGTGGAGCGACCGGGTCGAGTTGCCGGGCGATTTGACCGAGGCGGTCTTGTTGTCACCGGGGACGGCGACCGTCTCCGTGGTCACCCCGAACTCCGCGACCGTGTCCAGCTGGTTCTGGTAGAACTGTGACTGCTGGTTGGTGACCAGGTTGAGGACGCGTAGCTGTCGCCGATCGCTGCTGGGGCGCTGTTCTGCCGTATCGTCAGCGAACGAGGGCACTGTAGGTTCGTTTCGCGAGCGACATGGTTCGACCCCCGGACTCGACGACGAAGTAGGGGACGAGCGCTGCGGCGAACTTGCTTTTGTACCGACAGAGCCGTTCCGTGTTCGCTCCCATCAGGTCGTACTGGTGGACCGACTCCCGCGGCGGATCCGTCATGATGTCACGGATGATGTGCCAGTGGAGATAGCTGTTCAGGCCCACGTCCTCGTAGACCGTGCGGGTTCCGCCCTGCCAGAAGTAGGCCGTCTCGTTCGAGTACAGCACCGTGATGCCGGTGAGCAACTCCCCGTCGGGATCGCGGATGGTGTAGACACGCGTCCGGTTCTCGTCGGCGAGCGCCGAAACCAGGTCCTCGACGAACGGCCACGGGAGCGGGAAGCCCCGCCCCTGTTCACGGTAGCGCTCACGCGTTCGCTCGTACACCTCGCGGGCGGCGCCGATCCCTTCCCGGCTCACCGTGATCTCGAGTTCGTCCGCGTCCCGAATGTCCCGGCGGAGGCTCTTGCTGAACGAACCCAGGACGTCGTCGGGCTCGCGGTCGGCACAGTCGAGCAGGTAGGTGAACTTGGTGCTGACGTCGAAATCGCGCCAGACGAACGGTCGGGGGTCCGTGTACCTGACGTGACAGACCATCCGGAAGAGTTCGAGGGGGTTCCCGTTCTCGATCTCGTCGAGGACGCCGCTCGTGAACCGGCGGTTGACACGCTCCTGTTTGCGGCGCTTGGGGCTGGTCGGCATCGTGATCGGGCCGAGTCGCGGGACGTTCTTGCCCGGCGGGGGAGAGACGACGACCGTACTCAGCAGCCGGTCGTCGACGACGACCGGCATGAGCCCCACCGGGCGATCGCCCTTGTAGCCCGCGAACAGTTGCAGGTCACCCGCGACGTGGTCGCCGAGCACGGAGAGGGCAGCCGGCGTGTGGAACACCTCGATGCCTTCCGCGGGGAGGATGTCGGCCCACTCGTCCATGTCGATGCGTTCGACGCGCATTCCTGAATCTCTCGGGAAGAGGCCGGGTCGACTCTTTGTTATCCTTCGCCTACGAGCGTCCGTCCTCTGCTGTGTCTCCGATACTGTGCTGGTGCCGTTTGCCCTCCGTCAGACTCTCGTAGAGGTCGCCGACCGGTCCGATCCAGGCGCCCAGTTCCCGTGCGCGCTCGATGAGGCGCCGGTAAATCTCCGTGTACCCGGGGAAGTCGTCGCTGAACATCCGCGGGTGCCAGAGCACCGACATGACCGCCGTGTGATCTTCGGCCTCCGCGAGCAGTCGCTCACAGAGCGCCAGCCCCTCGTTCGGGCGCGTCTCCGGGTCGGGGAGCGCCGCGTCCATCACCGTCACCGGGAAGACGAGGAAGTCGTCGTCGAAGGGTCGCAGCGGCTCGTAGCCGTCGGTGAATCCCACGGTCTGGCTCGATCCCGGCGAGGCGTCGTATCGCAGGCCGACCGACCGCTGGCGTTCCCACGTCGCCGGCCGGTCGAGGTTCAGGTAGTGTTGCCGGATGCCGGTCACCGGCTCGCCGAGCACGTCCTCCAGGCGGCGTTTCTCCCGTGCGAGCAGTTCGGCATCACGGAAGGAGTCGTAAGAACCGTGGAGGCCGACCTCCCAGCCGCCCGCGGCGAGCGTCTCGATCTCCGTCACGATGTCGGGATCGTCGAGCCGGTACCGTCCTGCGTAGAGCTTCCACGCCTCCGGATCCAGCCAGTCCGTGGGCGGCCGATCGCCGAAGAGGTACTGTTCGTCGAGGAAGTACCACGACGACCGGACACCGAGCCGGTCTTCGAGCGCGCGGACCTCCTCGAAGGTCCAGTAGGGGTTCCGGTCGGGCAGGAGATCGAGGAGGTGGCTCGGGTCGCGCTCGGCCAGCGTCCGATGGAGCGTCTGGTAGGTCTTGTACGGCCGATCCACGTCGTGGGTGAGACAGAGGGCGAAGGAGTGCCCGTCGGCGACGGTGTCGTCGAGCCAGCTCATGCGTCGATGGCGACTCGCTCCCAGTGTGGCTGGCCCGTGGCCTGTTCGGCGATCCGATCCAGCATGAACCCGGTCACGTCGACGCTCTCGGCCAGGAGGCGGTCCCGACGCGTCTCCCAGCGGGCCGCCGCCGTCGGGTCCGTGGCGAGTTCCTTCGCGCGTGAAACCGCGTGTGCCTCCTCGCCGGTCGAGATCACGAGGCCGTACTCCTCGTCGAGCGTCTCCACGTGGCCGTGCTGGCCCGTGCCGGCGAAGGAGTTCGAGCGGATCGTCGGCGTCCCGAGGACGGCGGCTTCGATCGCCATCGTCTGTGAGTCCCCGACGTACAGGTCGGCGAAGGCGAGCAGGTGGTGGATCGCGTCCGGCGGGACGGGGAGTTCGTGGCCCGCGAACGACGCCGGCAGGTCCCCCTCCGTCGAGACGTACACGTCGCCGTGCTGATCGAGAAAGGAGACGAGTTCGCGCTTGGCCGCCCGCGAGAGACCGGACTGGCCGACGTCGTGGTGGGCGCCCCACGAGACGAACCGGAGGACGAAGTAGCGCTCGTCGGGGTCGACGCCGGCCTCACGCAGGCGGTCCGGGTCCGGCTCGAAGCGGTCGGGGTGGAGGTAGGCGAGTTCGTGAAAGCCGTCGTAGCGGTGCTGTTTCGGGCCGAGGTCGCGGCTGAAGCCGGCCGGCGTACAGATCACCGACGCGAACGGCCGGATCAACCGGCCGGTGAGATTCCACCCGGGCTCCTCGTCGTTGAAGACGATGCTCGAGGCCCCGGTGAGGCGGGCGACGTGAGCCGCCGCCGGATTGATGTGGCTCGTGATCACGTCCGGCTCGAAGGTCCGGGCGAGCCGGGCGAGTCGGACCTCACGGAGCGGCCACTCGAGGGCCAGGCCGAGCTTGGAGGTCCCTTTCACCGAGATCGGTCGGTGGTCGATCCCGTAGGCGTCGAGCAGGTCGATGGTGACCTCCTTCTGGCGGGAGGTGACGAGCGTCTCGTGGCCCGCCTGCTGGAGTTCACGGATCGCGTGTTTGAACAGGTGGACGTGGGCCGGATGCGTCACGTCGAACAGCGCGCGGATGCGATCGGGGTGGCTCATGTGACGACCCTGAGCCCGCGTTTCACGACGTTGACCGCGGTGTCTTTCGCGTGTTCGATCACCAGTTCCGGATAGCTCCCGGCCCAGCGGTTCGGGTGCGTGAGCAGGCAGGCCCGCTCGACTTCGCCCGTTTCGAGGAGGTCGATCAGGCCGAAGGTGTCCCGTACCTGGACCGACTTGTCGTCCGCACCGACGGTGTGGTCTTTGATCTTGAGGTCGCCGTCCAGCCACGTGCGGCCGGTATCGGAGAAGTAGGTCACGTCGGTGAAGTCCATCGAGAGGTAGCCCTCGCCCCGGAGGTCGAAGCTCTCGAAGTCGGTGTGCTCCCAGAGGTCGCGGTTGTCGTGTGGCGTCAGCGGGTTGCCGTGCATACAGACGGTGTCGACGGGCACGTGCGAGCGGAGCGCGGCGAGGTTGTCGGCGAAGGAGTCCACCGCTAGTTCGGGGTCGCCGTCGGCGCGGTCCATGTCCTCGTAGTGGTAGCCGACCTCGTGGCCGAGGCCGGCGATGCGTTCGATCACGTCCGGCTGGAGGGTCTTCTCGATCGTCCGGACGTAGTAGGTGGCGGTGACGCCGTAATCGGACTCGATTCGGGCCATCGCCAGCGCGTTACGCGGTTTGCGGTCCACGTCGTGTCGGAGGATCAGAAAGCGCTCGGGCAGGGAGCGGTCGGCGTCACTGGAGCGGTCGATGTACTCCCGGACGGGCAGGAACGCGAAGCCGGCCCGCTGTGCGCTGTCGAGCAACCCCTCGTAGGCCGCGTAGGTGAAGTCGACGTCTTTCATCGGTTCCCTCCGTCGAGTTCGGGCGGTAACTCGCGGTGCTCGGCAGGGACGCCGACCGCGAGCGTGTCGGGGGGCACGTCCCCGGTCACGACCGACCCCGCGGCGACGAAGGCACGCTCGCCCACCGTCACGTCGGGGAGGATCGTGGCGTTCGCGCCGACGGAGACGTCCGCTTCGAGCGTCGGACCGACCAGTTCGACGTCGCG
>Ga0102942_1000644_pt1 | contig 13265 bp, 18 predicted proteins | sample SalPon2_C_H2O_MG_FD_78171 | JGI IMG/M metagenome (GOLD analysis project Ga0102942, IMG submission 78171) | Salt pond water microbial communities from South San Francisco under conditions of wetland restoration - Salt Pond MetaG R2_C_H2O_MG | ecosystem: Environmental > Aquatic > Non-marine Saline... | reverse complement strand
TACGAGCCTGTACCTTCAGCAGTTAGAGACATACAAAGAGCAGGGCGTACAGGCCGCCAAGAAGAAGGAGAAGTAGTAGTACTCATAGCAGAAGACACAAGAGACGAAGGATACTACTGGAGCGCCCACCACAAAAAGAAAAACATGAAAAAAACCCTGAAAGAGCTGAAGAATTCCGATGAAATAGAAGACCGGCAAAAAGACAACCAAAGAAAACTAGAAAGCTACCAAAACAACGAAAAAGAAAACAAAGAGCAAGACGAAGATAAAATCGAGGTAGTGGCAGATGACAGAGAGAACAGTATTGCCAAAGAACTCTCCAGAAGCGACATCAAAGTAGACAAACAACGCCTAGATGTAGCAGACTTCATAGTATCCGACAGAACAGGAATAGAACGAAAAGAAGCAGCAGACTTCGTAGACTCAATAGTAGACAACCGACTATTCAACCAAATACAAGAAATACAACAATTCGACCAACCACTGATAATAATAGAAGGAAAAAACCTGTACCACCACAGAGACATCTCACCAGAAGCAATCAGAGGCGCACTCTCCAGCATAGCACTCGACTACGGAACACCAATCATCTGGACACAAGACGAAGACGACACAGCAGAAACACTCAAATCCCTAGCCAAAAGAGAACAAAAAGACAAAGACAGACAAGTCCAAGTCAGAGGCACCAAAAGCGGAATGACACCCGAAGAAACAATGGAATTCATCGTATCAGGAATACCAGATGTAAACACCAAAATAGCCGAAAGACTACTAGAACAATTCGGCTCAGTCCGCGAAATATTCACAGCAACAGAAGAACAACTACAGGAAGTAGAAGGAATCGGTGAAAAAACAGCCGACAAAATCGTCGACTATGTAACACGCAACTACCAATGAACAAAAAACCATTAATAGTCGGAGTCGATCCCGGAAGCACATCAGCAGTAGCAGCAGTAAATCTTCAACGAGAAATAGAACTACTTGAATCAGGAAAAAACTTCCCACCAAGAGATATCATACAAAGAATAATCAAAGTCGGCAAACCGGTGGTAGTCGCCTCCGACAAAAGAAAAACTCCAAGCAAAGTAGATAAAATTGCTTCTTCCCTCGGTGCTAAACTTTTTGAACCTGAAAAGGATCTTTCGCAGAAAAGAAAAAAAGAACTAGGCAGAGGAGCTAACAACCACGAACTAGACGCTCTAGCCTCCGCATTACACGCCCAGAAACAGCTACACAAAGAAATCCAGAAAATAAACAAACTTGAACAAGAATTCGATAAAGAAAAACTGGAAATTGCCGAAAAAATATTCAATGAAAAACCAGTCAAAGAAGAAAATGAAGAAACAGAGGAAACTCATGAAACTTCCAAAAAATCTGAAGAGACTACTAAAAAAGACAGTGAAAAACTCCGTCTGGAAAGAAAAATTGAAAACCTGAAAAATCAAGTTCAGGAACTAAAATCCAAATTGGGCGAGAAAGAAAAGGAGAATAAAGGTTTAAAGGCCAAGTTAAGTCGTTTGAGAGATGAGGAAAGGAAAGAGGTTAGAAAAGAGGAAGAAGTCCAAAATAGAGAAGTAAAAATCAAACAGAAAGATCAGAAAATCTCTAATTTAAAACAGGAAATAGAAGACTACAAGATAAGGGAAAAACAGTACAAAAAAGCAATCCACAAATTATTCGAAAATGATTATGAGCTAGTCCCTTTAGTCGATAACGGCGTTGAACAAGTACCTGAAAAAGCAGTTACCCGTAATGAAGAAATAAGAGAAGTATTAGAGGCTAGAGAAGCTAATATCTACAAAATTGAGGAAGTCGAAGGCCTGGAATTGAAAAATTACTTTTTGGCCGAAGAATTCCCAGAACCTAAAAACTTCGAATCCATAATACAAAAATACCGGGAATCCAGATGAACTTCAATCCAGAACAGTTCACAGAAACACAGCAGAAACTTTTTGAAACACTGAAGTTTATGGGCAAACTTCTCCTGGCTGGTGCAGTCTTCCAACTGATACTTTACATCTATCCCGACACAAGATTCCTTCAAGCAGGACTAGCCCAGATAATATCAGCAATGCTTCAATCAACAGGTTTCCAAACAGCGACAGAAGGAATCTCAATAATAATCTCCAACACAGAATACATCATAACGCAAGACTGCCTAGGATGGAAAAGCGTGGCAGCATTCACAGCACTTATCTACGCCTCAACTGAGAGAACCGTAGAACACATAACATTCATAATACAAGGAGTAGCATCCATAATACTGGCAAATATTATAAGAGTATACACAACAGTACTTCTCGCTGAAAGAGGCATAATCAGCTTTAATATAATCCATGATGTATTATGGAGCTGGAGCCTCACACTAATAGTACTGATCCTATGGCTTTATTGGCTGAAAAACCTGAAAGACCGCCAACCAATCTACCAACAAAGAATCAAAGAACAAATAAGAAAAACTCAAAACAAAGTAAAATAAGTAACGATAGTAACTCCAGCATCAGTCAAAACTAATGCAGCAGGAAAAACAGGAACCAAACGCAAACCTTCCTTAACACTCAAACTCTCCACACCCTGATCCTTCAAATCATTTAACTCATCCTCAGTCAAACCAACAATTTCAGAATAACCCATCCTCTCTTCAACAACTGAAAACCGACTCCTCGACAACAAACCATTCAAAAAACCATCCAAACTCTGGAAAATCTTACCAACTAAATTCCTTTCACGGCTCCTACCCAAATCCAAACCCTTAGTATCAATAATATCCCCCACCTCAACATCACCTATAGAAACCTCAGTACTCATTTCAACATCCTCCAAAACACGAGTAAGATGAAAAAGCAACACTAAAACACTCAAAACAAAGAATGACAGCAACGAATAAACTATCGAAGACTGAAAAACAGAAACTAGAACAACCAACAATAACTCGCCTCCAACAACCAACTTATTCTCCCTCAAACTACTGAAAAAACCCAACCTTAATTCCTTAGACTTCAAAAACCTGTAAAAAGCAAATAAAACAGCATAAACAGCACTTACCACAAAAATATTAACGAAAAGGCTTAAACCATGGATAAAACCTGGTCCACTAACAGAATAAGGAGCCGCAAAACCTAAAACAGTCATAGCAAGGGCATCAGCACCACCCCACATACCCAGCCAATAAGCCACCCAACCATACAAACTGAAAACCAGTCCAACCCCCAACATCCAGAAAATAGGTGTAAAACTAGAGATAGACCAAGCATAACCAATGTGAAGTAGTATACCTGCTACAACAGCTACAACTGAGAAGACTGATGGAACATCACCTTTCTCAGAAAATACATCGAAAAGGCCGGAAACAAACAGGGCTGAAAAAGCGATGATATGGGAAAACTCAAGTAACATAACAAAACAATTAAACACAAGACAACATAAAAAACCTTTACAACGATGAAAAACTGGCAAAAAATCCTCCTCGATCCAGGAAGCTTCATTATACTGAAGCAAATCCAAGACCCCAAAACAACTGAAGAAATATCCAAGACTACAGGCATCCGAAAAGAAAGAACACAGAAAATCCTGGAAAAACTCGAAGAAAACAATCTCATCCAACACCAAGTACAGAAAGGCACACGCAAATACCAATTAAAAAACAACAACGACAAAATACGCCAACTCAGACTAGAAATAGAAGAACACACCACACTAGAAATAGAAAAACTGGCAAAAAAAGGAGAACTACACCTTGCACGGCAGAAAATCCACAGAAAACCAATAATCAAAGACATACACAAAAGAAGAAGCATCGCCAAAATAGAAGCACTACAAAAACTCAAACAACTAAACAACACACAAAAAAATCAAAGAGAGGACCTTATCTCCAGTTTAAAAAACTCACTTACCAGAGCATAAATATGACAGAATACAATTTCTCAGGAAACATCCAACTAGGCAACCACAAACAACCCTTCACAAGAGAAATCAAAGCAGAAACGCAAAAGCACGCAAAAGACAAACTATACAGCGAACTAGGCAGCGAACACTCAGTATCAAGAAGCAGAATAACAGTAAAAGAAGGAGAAGAGGCTTAAAGCACCATGGAACAACAAGAAATGATGCAGGAATACCAGGAAATGCAGCAAGAAATGGAAGAAATCCAAGAATACCTAGAACAAGTACAAAACAGCCAAGAAAACATTCAAGACGCAATAAAGGCAATTCAAGGACTAGAAGACATAGAAGAAGGCAGTGAAATCCTAGCACCAATCGGCAAAGGAACCTTCGTAACCGCAAAAATACAAGACACAGAAAATGTAGTCACAAACATAGGCGGAGACACATACCAAAAAAGAGAAAACAAAGAAGCCACCAAAGCACTAGAAAAAGAACAAGAACAACTAAAAGAAACCCAAGAAGAACTAGAACAAAACATGCAAAAAATGCAACAACAAATGCAACAACTCCAAATGCAGCTACAACAACAAAAACAAGAAGCACAACAATAAAACAACATTTTCCACCTATCCGATAAAATGCTAGACAAATTCAAAGAATCAGTAAAAGACTTCTCAGAAAATGTAAAATCCAAGGTCGCTGAGAAAGAACTAGATGAAGACACACTGAACCCGCTTCTAGAAGACCTCCGACTCAAACTACTTCAAAACAATGTCTCATTGGAGGCAGCTGAAGAAATCGAACAACAACTTAGAGACACTCTTCTAGGTGAAGAAGTAAGAAGAGGAAAAGCAGAAGAAAAAGTAAACGAAGCAGTCAAAGAAGTACTACTAGACTTATTGGACGATTCATACAACTTTCTTGAAGAACTCAAAAATGCCAATAAACCCTCTGTAGTTTTCATGATGGGCTTCAACGGCAGCGGAAAAACAACAACATCAGCCAAAATCACTAACATGCTCCAAAATAACAACGAAAAGGTAGTTTTAGGAGCTGGAGACACTTTCAGAGCTGCATCTATCGAACAATTACAAGAACATGGAGAAAACTTAGATACGAAAGTTATCAGTCATGAATATGAATCTGATCCAGCAGCAGTAGCCTATGACGCGGTTGAACACGCTGAAAATGAGAATAAGGTTGCTTTGATTGATACGGCTGGTAGGAGCCATGCTGACCAAAATTTGATGAATGAATTGGAGAAAATGGTGCGTGTCAATGAACCAGATATCAGTTTCTTAGTAGTGGATGCTTTGTCTGGTAATGATGTCTTGGAGCAAGCTGAAGCATATGAGGGAATGTTTGACGCCATCATCGTCACTAAAATGGATGTTGATGAGAATGGCGGAGCAATTATTTCGATTAGTCAGAGAAGCGGCAAACCTGTGGCTTTCATCGGTACAGGCCAAGAATACGATGACTTAGAAGAATTTAACAAAGGAAGTTTTGTTGAAGATATCTTAACTTAATGTTTTCTTAGTCGGTAATTAAATTGAATAAAAAGAGTGATTAGCTAAACGCCTTACCTTCATTTAAACGCTTTTGCATACTTTTTTCCAATTCACGCAGCTTTGACTTGAGTGGTTGGAGGTCTTCATTCATTTCTTCCATTTTGATTTCCTGTCCTTGACTCCTTTTCTCGATACGATCTTTACGCATTGTTGAAAGTAGGTGGTTAACTTCTGCGACAAGTTGCTCATACTCCTTCAATTGGGCCTCAATGTAACTGATTTCCTGCCCAAGTTCTTGACGCAACTCTTCAGTAACTTCCTCTTTGACCTCTTCCTTCATCTGCTCCTTGTCCACTCCGAATTGCTTTCTAACCGTTGAATAAAACTTTTCCAATCCCATAATTTTAACTACCTATACTTAACAAATAAAATGTTATCTTTTTAAGTCTCATCCAAATTTTCTGGCACCACCACACCATACTCCTCAAACTGTCCCTGACTATAAAACCGAGCCGTCACAGCACCTAACACAGCATCAAACTCTCTGGCACCGCCAATATCACCTTCAACACCAAGAGAACTCAAGGCATCCTCACCATCCAACATCAACTCCTCAGCAGTAATCTGAGGCTCAAAACGGATAAACTCCGGAATATAATCCAACTTATGCTTAACATGCTTCTCCAAACTCTGCAAACGCTCAACCTTCTTCTCCTGATGACTATTAGGAGTAAAAATAAAGCCCTCATCCTGCAACTCCTGCTCACTCTGAGTAAACTCCTTCAATCCCTGCTCAGTACCAACATCAAAAGCAACAACCTCAGGACGAAACCTTTCAAACAACCCAACAATATCACTGTTATTCTCAACAGAGAAAACATCTAACTCATCATCTAAAAATGCGATTTTACTATCCTCGTCCAAAGTGTCGCTTAATATAACTCCTGCAATCATGCTATTTATTCACCTTTAGTTTTCTCTCTTCAAAGTCTGTCAAAGCCCTGTTCTTCTCCCTGCTATCCTCAATACTCTCCTTCAAAGCCTTCCGTTCAAGCCGCACAAGAAAATCATGAAGCATCTTATTAAACTCCTGAGGCTTCTCATAAAAACTAAAAACCCCAGCCTCAACCTCAGTAACCGAAGCACAAGACATCAAACTCCGGGCATAACTCCTACAGGAGAAAAAGTCTTTAGAGCCATGGACGATCATACATTCTTTCTCTGGTTTCCTGACACCGAAACGCTTCCTAAAACCTTCAAAATCCTCAAATTCTAAGAAATCGACTTTGTCACAGAAATTCTTTACATCACTGTAACGCATCGATGGAAGGAAAAACTTTTTAGCCAGCTTACAGGGAAAGAATTTGGAAGTAAGTCCTTCGTAGACTTCCCTAGGAACTTCCTTCTTCATTTTTTTCTTGGCGCCGATAAGCACTGTCCCAACTACATCTTCATGTGCTTCAAAGCTTTGAACCAGGGAATTACTGTAGTTTGCTCCAATTAAGACAATATTATCCATTTCTTCTTGGTTGATTATTTGTTTTAATGCGTTCCTATGTCCTTCAAAGTCTTTGTTGCTGACTGTTGGCTTGAATGCAACTGTTCTATAGTCTTCTGAAAAGTAGTTTAGCTGGTACTTCCATGCCTCCAGTGAAAATACTCCTGATACAAAAACCAGTTGAACCTGGCAATCAACACCGGAATCAAAAAGATGCAGGTTCTCATCACCGACACGAGTCAACGAAAAATCCATTGTATAAACTGATCGGTACTGAAAGTCTTAAAATCCTTCAACCCATAGAGGTAACTAATGGATAGAACCCTTTTGATAGCAATAACCATCGCAGCCATATCAGCAACAGTAGGCTTCCTAATCAACCAGAAAACAGGCACAACACAAGCAATTCTAACTATACCAATGACAGCATGGATACTATTCCAATTCAGAACACCAGAAAAAATCTGGACAAGCCTAGGAAATTTCCAAAACCCGGTACTCTTTGCAATAAACGGGTTCACAGCATCATTCATCTATCACTCATGGAAAGCAACACCATTATCCGCCACAATCAACATATCCCTCGGAATATTCCTTATAACAGGAGCCCTATCACTACTAATCTACAACTTCTGGAACATCGGCGGCTGACTTTTAACCCTTCAACACCTATAACTAAATATGTTTGACAAAATCAAAGACAGCATACAAAAATTCTCCTCAAGCAATACAGCCGACGAAGAAGCAGTAGAACAACTAGTAAAAGACATACAAAGAGACCTAATCAAAGCAGATGTCGATGTATCCCTCGTCTCAAACCTGTCAGACGAAATAAGAGAAGAGTCGCTGGGAGACAAAAAAGACGGGTTAAGCCGAAAAGAACACGTACTAGAAGTCGTATACAACAAACTAGAAAACCTTCTAGGAGAAAAATCCGAGATAGAAATCGAACCACAAACAATACTACTAGCAGGACTATACGGAGCAGGAAAAACAACTACAACAGGTAAACTAGCTGACTTCTACCGAAAAAGAGGTATGAAAGTTGGAGTAATAGCAGCGGACACGGATCGCCCTGCAGCATACAACCAATTGAAGCAGATAGCAGATGATGTCGACGCAAATTTTTACGGAGAAAAAAACGCAGAAGACCCAGTCAAAGTAGTACAAAACGGCAAAAAAGAACTAGACGTAGATGTACTAATCGTCGACTCAGCCGGTAGAAACAGCCTCAACTCTGAATTAAAAGAAGAACTTTCCGACATGGAAAAAACACTGCAACCAGATCAAAAATACCTGGTAATACCAGCAGACATCGGACAAAGCGCCCGAAAACAAGCAGAAAACTTCAACGAAGCAGTAGGCCTCTCAGGAGTCATAGTAACCAAAATGGACTCCAGTGCAAAAGGAGGAGGCGCACTCGTAGCATGTGACCACGCAGACATCTCCGTCAAATTCATAGGAACCGGAGAAAAAATGGGAGACCTAGAAATATACGACCCAGTAGACTTCGTCTCCGACATGATAGGCCAACCAGACCTAGAAAGCCTACTAGAAAAAATAGAAGAACTCGACACCGACCCAGAAGCCATACTAGAAGGAGAATTCACATTAGAAGACTTCCAAGAACAAATGGCATCCGTCACAGACAGCGGAATGATGGAAGAAATGATGAGCCAACTACCATTCTCCTCAGACCAAATACCAGACAACATAGCCAACCTAACAGAAGGAAAAATCGGAAGCTACAACACAATAATAGACTCAATGACACAAAAAGAAATAAACGACCCATCAGTCATCAACAAAGAAAGAAGAGAAAGAATAGCAGAAGGATCAGGAACCACGGTAGAAGAAGTACAAGAACTCATCAAACACTACCGCCAAACCAAAAACATGGTCGACAAATTCGACAAAAAAAGCATGAAACGCGGAAACATGCAAAACATGATGCAAAAAATGGGGTTATAGCATCATCAACCAAATTAAACAGTTAAACTAAATTATAAAGCAGATTTTCAAGACTTGAAATCTACTCTTTCAATCCTTTCACGGGCCATTTCCAGATCTTCATCGCAGTAAAGCTTCTCCTTGCCAATTCGACGCCTAAACTCTTCCTGCATATTGTAGAAATCCTTGGCAGCTTCTTCATCAAATTCAATAAGCTTCAAATGAGCAGCCTCACTTGAAACCTTTACGGAATCAACAATATTATGCCACTTACCCGGAATCGACCGTTGAGTCGAAGCAACAGCTTTAGTTAAACCTAAAAACACCAAAACCGTTTTATGAGCTATTCTGTCCTGTATCATCACTTAAACACATCGCCAAATCACTCCTCCCCTCCTTTAACCATTCCCCTTATATAAACTACATCAGTGAAACTCGTACTTAAACATATCCAAAAAACAAATAACTATATATGATTGCAATTGTTTCCGACAGCCACATACCCACAAGAGCCGAAAAAATACCTGAACAATTCAGAGAAAAAATGAAAGAAGCCGAATTAATAATACACGCAGGAGACTTCGCAGAAAAACCAGTATACAACAGCATAGACGAATACGGCGAACTCATAGCAGTCAAAGGCAACTGCGACTTCTTCGACCTACCTAACAGCGAAACATTCCAAAGAAACCAAGTAAAATTTGGAGTATACCACGGCACCGGCATCACACCAAGAGGAAACCACAAAACACTTCAAAAAATAGCCGTCCAAGACCTAGAAACAGAAATACTAATAACAGGACACACCCACCACGAAGAAATCACAGAACTCGAAAACTGCACCATAATCAACCCAGGAACCTGCACAGGAGTAGGAGGCGGCTCCAGCACAAAAAGCAACCCAACAATGATAGAACTACACCCACAACAAAAAGAAAAAACATTCAAAATAAAACTCCTAGAACTCGAAAACGGAAAAATCCAAGAAAAACAGAAAAAAGAACTCAACCTTCAACATTAAAGAATAACACACTGATTTTCTCTTATGTTAACTATAGAGGAAAAAGCCGACAAACTACTCAGTGAAAAAGAGCTATGTGGCCACTGCCTTGGCAGACAGTTCGCCCAACTCGGCCACGGACTCGAAAACTACGAAAGAGGAAAAATAATCAGAAATACTGAAGAACTTGATGAAGGCAGTTTTGTGCAGGAAAATATTCCTGAAAGTGCTGAGATCGGCGGAGAATGCAAGATATGTAAAGGAGTCTTCGACGAATTGGATCGTTGGCTTAATCAGTTGAGGGATTCTTTTGAAAGGTATGAACTAGAAACCTTCTTAATCGGCATAAGACCTAGAGAAGAAAGTGTCAGAGCCGAAGAAGAGTTGTGGGAAGATTACGGAGTTGAATGGACTGAGACACTAAAGACCGAACTTTCTCGTCTACTTGGAAAAATGGTTGAGGAAGAACTCGGCGTTGAAGTTGACTTTGAACGCCCGGATATTATGGCAACCGTCGATATGCGAGAAGGACGGGAGAGAGTAGAACTACAAGTAAATTCACTACTGATTTACGCACAGTACAACAAATACAGTCGTGAAATCCCGCAGACAGAATGGCACTGCAGAAAATGTAGAGGTTCGGGTTGCGAGGAATGCGACTGGACAGGACACCAATACCCGACCAGCGTCCAAGAAGAGATTGAGCCATCATTTCTCAGAGAAAGCAAAGCAGTGGAATCTAAGTTCCACGGAGGAGGAAGAGAAGATGTCGACGCCAAATGTCTGGGCAAAAGAGAGTTTGTACTAGAACTAATCGAACCTTTGAAAAGAGACTTAGACCTTGAAGAACTTCAAGAAGAAGTTAATGATTCTACTGACAAGGTTGAGATATTCAACATAGAGTTTACGCATAAAGATAAGGCTGCTGATATCAAGCAGAAGCACGCCGATAAAGAGTATAGAGCAGTGGTGGAGACAGAAGATGAAATAACCAAAGAAGATTTGGAGAATAATTCTGATGTTGTTGGCGAGATTCAACAGGATACTCCGGAGAGGGTCGAGCATCGTAGAGCTGAGAAGAAACGGATTAGAGAAGTCTATGAAGTCTCGTGGGAGAAAACAGGTGACAAAGAGTTTGAATTAACTGTTAAGGCGGAAGCAGGAACCTACATCAAAGAACTGATTCACGGAGACAACGGCAGAACCCAACCGAATATCTCAGAATTAATAGGTACTCCTGCAGAATGCGTTCAATTAGATGTTACCTGGATTGAAAAATAGAAGAACTTTTGGTTATTACTGATAACCTCTTATTTCCGGCACCATTACTTCGTACCCCTCTTCTGTTCCAAGACTACTTACCATTGCCTCTCTTTCTTTCGGGCTAAGAATATTTGCAACTTCTCTGGCTTCTTCCTGACTTCCTGTCAGTATTTTACCCTCTAAACTTCCTTTAGTGGCGGTTTCATATAATTCCGTTGTCACAGTATATCCTTGTTCAACTTGAACCTCAGCTACCACATTTCCATCTCTAGGATGGATTTCAACATCATCTCTCTGGTCAAATACTATGTCGCCAAGCATCTCACCTTGGTAGTCTTCAGGCGATGAACAAAGAGCTTCTACAGCCAAGTCTTGACCTGGCGAGGTAGAAATATTTGAAGTTATACCAGTTGAAAAATCTTGAGAGTTTTCTCCATTATCATTCATATTATCCACTAATATTTACCATCAAGGAGTAACTATTTAAACTATACTTAGAGAAAAAACCGGTTTAAAAAGATTTCCTGTCTATAAGTTTCATATAGAGGTTTAAACTGAAAAATGGCACAGAAAAGTCAAGGATCCCAGCACGGTGCGAGGAGTAAACTTTCAAACACTGCTAAGGATAAGACAACGGTAAACGAATACTTGAAAGAATTTGAAGAAGGAGAAAAAGCTTTGATACAGATCGAGCCTTCTGAATCAGAGGGAAGACCTCACACAAGATTCCACGGAAAAACAGTAGAAATAATAGGAAAACAAGGAGACAGCTACAAAGTAGAGTTCAAAGACGGAAATGTCGAAAAAACCCTTTTCATACCTCCAATCCACCTAAAGAGAACCGAGTGATTTAAAAATGGAAGTTGTTGAAGAAGAAACAGTCTACCCAGCAGAAGCCTTAGAAATGCTGGAAGAAAGAGAGGAAGATGAACTCGTCCACGAACAAAAAATCGCATTAGAAAACCTTTCCCGACACTGCAAAGTCAGAGACCTAGACACATTAGAAGAACTAAACGAAGAATTCTCGGAAATCGACTCACTGAAAGACAAACACATCTTCAAACTCTTGGAAATAGTACCACAACACGAATCAACAGTACGAGCAATCTTCCAAAAAGAAAGAATCAAACTAGAAGACGAAGAAATAGAAGAAATCCTGGAAATCTGCCAAAGCATCGAAACAGAAGAAAAATAACACCTATCAACCTACTTTTAGAAGTACATCCAAACAAATTTCTTCAGCGACAACTGTAAAAACATGAGGTGTCAAAAACAATAATATGACCGACAAAGACGAATACGCAAAAGTACTTGACTTCCTGGAACACGGAAAAGGCAACGACCGAGACGAAAGAGTAGCACAAGTAATAGGAACAAACAACTACACACTCCTAGAACTAGTAATGCGAGAAGAAGAAAGGCCAAAAGGAGGCGAAGAAGTCTACATAGGAGACGGAGACCGAGAAAAAGTCGAATTCATCAAACAAAGAATAAACCACGACGACCTAACAGGATCAGCACAATCAGAACTAAAATATGTCCTCCAAAGCCTAATCAAAGAAAACGAAGACGAATTCGTAGAATTCTTCAACAACGCAACACCAGTAACACCGCGCAGACACGCATTCGAACTCCTGCCAGGAATCGGAAGCAAACACATGCAAAAACTAATCGACGAAAGAGAAAAAGGCGACTTCAAAACATTGGAAGATGTCAAAGAAAGAGTACCCTCCATACCAGAACCCCAAGAAGCCCTACAAGAAAGAATCATCAACGAAATGAAAGGAGAAACCAAACACAAACTCCTCACATCCTAAAAAACTATTTTTATGGAGATACAAGAAAAACTCCAAAAAATTGGAGTAAACCCCGGCAAAGGACAAAACTTTCTAATATCAGAACACATAGCCAAGGCACTAGTCGAAACTGGAGAAATAGACAGACACAAAACCTTGGAAATCGGGCCAGGAACAGGAAACATAACAGAAAAACTATCTGAAAAAACCGAAGACCTTCTACTAGTCGAAAGAAACGGGAACTTAGCCCAGCATATCAGAAACGAATTCCCAGATGCAGAAGTACTTAAACAAGACTTTCTCGAAATAGATCTGGAAGAACACCAAATTGAAAGAGTAGTATCCAATATACCGTTCGAAAT
>Ga0102942_1000642_pt1 | contig 13283 bp, 12 predicted proteins | sample SalPon2_C_H2O_MG_FD_78171 | JGI IMG/M metagenome (GOLD analysis project Ga0102942, IMG submission 78171) | Salt pond water microbial communities from South San Francisco under conditions of wetland restoration - Salt Pond MetaG R2_C_H2O_MG | ecosystem: Environmental > Aquatic > Non-marine Saline... | reverse complement strand
TCACAAGTTGCACAAGTTGAAACCCCATACCCCATTAAATCCTCTTCACCCGGAACTCCCAACATTTTAGCACTTGCCCCGCTGGCAACTATAATTGAACGTGTAATTACAGCTTCATCACTACTCAGAGTTACTTTTAACGAATTATTAGAACTCCTATCAATATCCTCTACAATACCTTCAGAGAAGCTCGCTCCAAAATTACGTGCTTGTTTATTCATCCGGTTAATTAATTCGGGCCCACTAATTCCTTCAGGAAAACCCGGATAATTCGCTACATCTGTTGTAAGAGTTAATTGCCCTCCCGGCTCACTTCCCTTAATTACTAACGGAGAATTTCCAGCCCTTCCAGCATATATAGCTGCTGAAAGTCCAGAAATTCCACTTCCAATTACTACAACGTCATAATCTAATTCAGACATGATAATTATAATTAAATATCTCAGAGTAAAAATATACTGGTTGATAGGTTTGAACTATATTTTCACACTGTACACCACCTAATTCTACAATTGGAGCCGGCCGAGTGCGCTCACGGCTTGACCCGAGCGATTCACAAAATGAAAGTTTTAATGATGACCGGGACGAAGGAACACAAGAGTCTACAATGACCAATTCAGCCAACCTTGAAAAATGAATAAGTACAGTCATTATAATCCAAGCGATTTGACCCACATAGTAAAAAATGACGCTCTCAACGGGAAATCTGAAACCACTTTGTGTGGATTAAACCACGATGGAGAGTTATCTAAAAGGATGTCTAGTGTAAGTGAGGTTTTATCCGATACCAACAAAAATTGCAATAAATGTCGAGCTTCATTTGTAAAAATAGTGATGAGAGAACTGGATGGTGATGTAGAAGAACTAGAAGAAGGGGACGTAATTGAATACTGGACTCATAATGACCCAACAGATTCGGGGGCATCGCTATGCATCAGAAAAGAAGGTGTAATAACAGAAGTTCCTCCGTGGAAGCTTGGTGAGGGAGAAGATTGGGAGAGCGAAACTACGGATGGATATAAAGTTCAATTAGGTTCAACCACCTATGGGACTGCGAAGTTTGATAGAATCTGGAGAGTTAATCACAAACAGAAGGGAGATATTCTATAATGCTGAATACTAACCTTTAAGAAATAAAAAATATTAATACTTTTTATGAAAGTTGGTCTCATCTCAGATATTCATTCGAATGAGCAAGCACTGAAATCTGTTCTTGATGATATGCCTTCTATTGATAAACTTGTTTGTTGTGGTGATATCATTGGGTATGGTCCCTCACCAAAAGAGTGCCTCGATTTAGTAAAAACTAATTGTGATGTTATACTCCAAGGAAATCACGATAGGGAAGTCGCACATCAAAATGGAGCGTACTCCGCCAATGAGATGGCACATGAAGGTCTGAAACATTCTCGAAAAGAACTCTCAAAGAGAGAGATAGAATTTCTTCAGTCTTTACCACCGACGGTTGAGTTATCTGATAAAGCCTTACTTGCGCATTCTCATCCCGAATATGTAGATAGATATGTACACGCTGGAAATTTCAGTGACGTATCAACGTACATGGGAGACTCACATAATTACCTTATCTTTGGGCATACTCATCAACAACATGCTGTTGAAATGTCTAAATTTAACCGACATGGAGTAGTTCTAAACCCCGGGAGTGTGGGTCAACCACGTGATGACGACCCTCGGGCTGCCTACGCAACAATAGACTTGTACTCTGAAGAATATGAATTTCATCGTGTTTCATATGATATCAAAAAAGTCCAGTATAAAATAAGAGAGAGGGGGCTCCCAATAGACACTGGAAAACGACTAACTGATGGACGATGATTTTTAACCAGTTAGATTAAATTTCACTTCTACAGGCAGAGCAGGGCCGAGTGAATCAGGGTCAAGCCCCGAGGTGGTTTACAGTGTATTCGTCTGAAATTGTGGGTTCAGTATTATTTACCGCTGAAATCGAATAAAAAAGGTTTATAAAGTTCCACTCCCTCGATTAGTCTGCAATGGTAGACCTAATTGTTAAGTCGGCCGTGAAGGAAGAAATGGGTGATATGAACGTTGCGTCAGGTTTCTATGAAGCTCTTGATTCTGAAGTCGAAGAGCTTCTTCAGGAGGCGGCTGAACGGGCTTCGGCTAATGACCGGAAGACCGTCCAGAACCGCGACCTGTAAGTTCGGTACAAGCAATTACTGATTTTTTAGAATTTACTGGGGAGTGCTGACAGTGGAAACGAGTAACTTTGAAACTATTCCTGTCAATGAGGAGGTGATATATTTGAAAATGGGAATAGCTTTATATTTTGTGAGTAATTATCATACGTTGATAAAGGTAGTTGCTGGTGAATAAAAATACTATGAATTCCTCAAATGAATACAAACTATCGGCTTACAGTACTGAATACAAAGAATCTGCGCCAAGTGACCTTCGGAAGTCACATTCATTTCGGTGGTATTTAAATACTCTACTTGAGGACCCACATGTTGCGCGGAATGCACATCAACGTGTTGCTGATATGTTTGACTATTACGGGACGGAATATAATGAAGAGGAAGGGATTATTCATTACCAACTTGCAAGTAGTGACCCTCTCAATGATGGGGAAAATACATTTTATGGGCGGGAGATTCACGAATCTATTCATAACTTTGTGAATAAAGTGAAATCTGGGTCACGGGGACTTGGGCCTGAAAAGCGAATTAAGTTACTTTTGGGTCCAGTTGGTTCGGGTAAGTCTCATTTCGACTGGCTTGTACGTCAGTATTTTGAGGATTATACCCGAACTGAAGAAGGGCGGATGTATACATTTAGATGGACTAATTTATGTGAAGTTATATCTGACCAAGACCCGTCGGATAATGTCGTTCAATCTCCAATGAATCAGGACCCTCTGGTTTTGCTTCCACCTGAGCAGCGAAGCGAGCATCTTTCTGAGATGAATGAGGTTTTGGATGAACCGTATTTACTTCGAAATTCACAATCGTTAGACCCGGAAAGTGAGTTTTATTTAGACTCTCTTTTGGAGCATTATGACAATGACCTTGAATCCGTGTTAGAAAATCATATCGAAGTTATTCGTCTTGTTGCTAATGAAAACAAACGGCAGTGTATTGAGACGTTCGAGCCAAAAGATAAGAAGAATCAAGATGAAACGGAACTTACAGGTGATGTTAATTACTCTAAGATTGCTGTGTATGGGGAGTCAGACCCACGCGCATTTGACTATTCTGGGGCGTTTTGTAATGCAAATCGAGGGTTGTTCTCGGGTGAGGAGTTGCTGAAGCTCCAGCGAGAGTTCTTGTATGATTTCCTTCATGCGACACAAGAGCAAACAATTAAGCCAAAGAGTAATCCTCGAATTGATATTGACCAAGTGATAGTTGGTCGGACGAATATGCCGGAGTACTTGGAGAAAAAAGACGATGAGAAGATGGAAGCATTTAATGACCGAACTAAGCGAGTTGACTTCCCATATGTTCTTCAGTATGAAGCGGAGTCTCAAATTTACCGAAAACTCCTCCAGAATGCTGATGTTCCGGAGATTAATGTTGAACCACATACGCTTGAAATGGCTGGGTTGTTTGGAGTGATGACTCGAATCTCTGAGCCAGATAGGGAAGATATTTCTCGGTTGCAGAAAGCAAAGGCGTATAACGAAGATGGAGATGTTGAAGAGATTGATGCGGATAAACTTCGGGAAGAAGCGGAAGATGAGGGGATGTATGGAGTTTCGGCTCGGTTCATTGGTGATGAAATTGCTGAAGGAATTATGGCTCGACTGCAAGACGAGTCTGTTTCTCTTTCCCCATTGACTGTATTCCAATATTTCGAGAGCAATCTTGAGTCTCATGGGAGTATCCCTCAAGATAAGTTTGATGAGTATTATGAATTTCTTGAAGCGGTTAGAGAAGAATATAAAGAACGAGCTATTGACGATGTACGCCACGCCCTTGCGTATAATAGTGAGGAAATTCAGGAGCAAGGAGAAAAGTACATGGATAATGTCATGGCGTATATTGATGAAAGTGAGGTTGAAGATGAACTGACTGGAAAAATGAAACAACCTGACGAGAAATTCATGCGGGCCGTGGAAGAAAACCTCGAAGTATCCGAGGACCGGAAAGATGATTTCCGTCAGGAAATTTCAAATTGGGTCTCTCGTCGTGCTCGTGAAGGTGACCCATTTGACCCGTCAGACAATGATAGACTCCTTCGTGCGCTTGAACGTAAGAACTGGGAAGACAAGAAACACAACATCAACTTCTCTGCACTGGTCTCAAGTGGAAATACTGATGAAGACGAGAGAAATGCTTGGATTGAAGCACTTATCGGAAAAGGATACTCTAAGGAAGGTGCAAAGGAAGTCCTTGAATTTGCAGGTGCGCATGTTGCCAAGACAGAGATGAGTGAAACTGACGACTAACAAATATGAATAATTTCATTGAACAGGCAGATAGCGAAGTTTCGGGAGCTAATGAGACGCCCCTTAGCTTAGAAGAGTATGTTGAGAACATAATTGAAAATCCACAACTTGCCTCTCAATCTAGCAAGTATTTACTAGAAGCAATTGAGTCCTGTGGGAAACGAACAGTCATTGAGAGTGGTGAAGAAATTGAACGATGGTGCTTTTTTGATGATGTGTATGGTAATGGTGAGAATGCTGTTCTTGGGAACACACGCATCCTTAATGAGTTCGTAGACGACCTCAGACGGATGGCAATCGAACAAGGCGAAAATAATAAAATCATTTGGTTTGGTGGGCCAACTGCGACCGGAAAATCCGAACTCAAACGGTGTCTCGTAAGTGGACTCTCGGGATACTCGAAAACTGATGAAGGAAAGTTCTACACCATGGAGTGGAATATATCCCAGAGTAGTGACGATAGTTCTATGACGTATGGTGACTCAACGAGTGTACACGATACTGAATGGTATGAAAGTCGTGTTAATAGCCATCCACTTACAGTATTCCCACCTGAGACACGACAAAAAATCCTCAATCAATTAGAAACTGATTCTGAGACAAAAGTATCAGTTGAAGAAGATTTGTCCCCGTTCTGTGCTGAAGCCTACAATTCTCTTAAAAAGTCATATGAGTCAGACTGTGTAGATGACTTGTTTAGTACTATCACTGACCAAAAACATCTCCGCATAATTAGAAAACCAATCAGTGTTGGCGAAGGAATTGGTATACTTCACAGTGAAGATGATGGGTCTCCAAAAGAAAGATTAGTGGGCTCATGGATGCCAAGCGTAATGCAGGATTTGGAGTCACGAGGTAGAAAGAATCCACAAGCATTCTCGTATGATGGTGTTCTTTCACAAGGAAATCGCGCACTTACACTTGTTGAAGATGCAAGTCAACACATCGACTTACTTCAGAAACTACTCAATATCCCTGAAGAACAGATGGTTAAGTTAGATAAGAAGATTTCCATGGATATCGATACAGTTCTGGTGGTTCTCTCTAATCCGGACCTTGACTTTAAGCTTAATCAGCATTCTGATAAAATTGGAAAAGACCCATTGAAAGCCCTTAGAAGACGGCTGGAAAAATATGAATTCAGGTATTTAACCCGCCTTTCTTCTGAAGTTGAGCTTATTCATCGAGAGTTTGCAGGAATGACAGAAACATGGAATGAAGACCAGAAAGAAACCAATATTTCAAATCCATTGGCTATCCAAGAAACAGAAATATCCCCCCATACTGTCGAAGCGGCTGCTATGTACAGCATCGTCTCAAGATTAAGTGAAGAAGACCTTCCAGACGATTTAGATTTAATTGACAAAGCTTGTCTCTTAGAAAATGGCTATCATATGGATGGAAATGAGAAAATAAACATTGAAAAATATGACTTAGACATGAACAGTGATGGAAAAATGGGAATTCCAGTTACGTATACTACTGGGATTCTGGGGAACCTCACGCAGTCTAAGAAACTTATTCTCCCACATGAATTATTAGAAGAGATGAGTGAGAAATTAAATGAAGAACCTATGTTTTCTGAAGAAGAGGTGACGGAATTTGAACATAGGGTAGATGGTGTAACTGATTACATCTGGAAACAACAAGAATCAGATGTTTTAGAAGCAATTCTCAAGGATAAAACAGTCTCGGAAGATGCTATTGAAGATTATGTTGAACAGGTTTATGCATGGCATGATTCTGAAGAAGAAGAGCCTGAAGAAGATGAATTCAATCCGTTGGAAATGAAGATTTTTGAGATTGAACATCTTGGAGAATTTGAAGAGAGTGATTACAAAAAGGCCGGCAATTCAAAGGTCTTTAGAGAAAGTGAAAACAAAAGTAATACTCATCCAACAGAAGAAGTAAAACAATTCAGAGTCCAGCGGATAATCAATACTGTCAACAACCACGTTTGGAATCAGAGAGACGGATTTGAAATTTCAGATGTCCCACTTCGAGAAATTCCCTTATTTGAATCAATTCTTGGAAGCTATGACTGGGATGCAGTTATTAACATGTATGAGAACTTTAACCCGGACCAATGGAGAGACCCTCCCGCCGGAACTGAAACAGAAAAAGTAAAAAATACAACATTAGATAATATGATTGAAATGTTTGATTATTCGAAACAATCGGCTTTACAGACCTCAATAAGAGTATTCGATAAGTTAACGAAAAAAGAATCAACAAATAAAATCGTCAAATCTGAGTGAACTACAATGGGACTACAAGATGACTTAAAACGCTATCGTGAAGTTGGAGAAGAAAATAGACAGGACTTAAAAGATTTCATTAGGACTGGAGAAATGCAAACTGGAGGTGGAATTAAAATTCCAATTAAAATCATTTCTCTTCCGGAGTTTAAGTATAACAAATGGGACCAAGGAGGAATTGGTCAGGGAGAAGGAGCCGAACAGGGGGACCCCGTTGATGCCCAACCTCAAGAAGGAGAGGAAGATGGAGACCCGGGAGAAGACGAGGGAGAGCATGGATATTATGATATGGACCCGGAAGAATTTGCCGAAGAATTAGACAAAGAGCTAAATCTCAATCTTCAACCAAAAGGCAAAAAAGTGACTGATGAGATTGAAGGTGATTTAACAGACCTCGCTCGTTCAGGTCCAAATTCTACGCTTGATTTTGAGAGAATGTTCAAAAAAGGTCTAAAAAGAAAATTAGCTCTTGATTTTGATTCAGAGTACTTAGAAAAAGTTCTTAGGGTCAGAGGTTTTGGAGTTGAAAAAGCATGGAGATGGGCCCGTGAAAACAACATTCCTGTTTCAAGAGCCCAAGTCAAAGATATGTATAATTCAATTCCCGAAGCGCAAAAAACAACGTATTCTTCAATAGAGGATATTCCGGGCGAACCAGAGATAACACCAACTGTGGGAGACGTTGATAGTATACCATTACGACAACAGGACAAACGACACAAATATCCCGAGATAACAGAAGAAAAGCAGAAAAACGTTGTTGTAGTAAATATTCGAGATGTATCAGGTTCAATGCGGGAAGAAAAACGAGAGATGGTTGAACGCGTTTTTACTCCATTAGATTGGTATTTAACTGGCAAGTATGACCATGCTGAATTCATATACATTGCACACGATGCAACAGCATGGGAAGTTGAAAGAGAAGATTTCTTTGGAATTAAATCAAGTGGCGGGACACAAATTTCAAGTGCATATGAACTTGCTCAATCAATTTTAACTGAAGAATATCCATGGGATGAGTGGAATCGATACGTATTCGCAGCCGGTGACGGAGAGAATACTACCAAAAACTCTAAAGAAGAAGTGATTCCTCTCATGGAAGACATCTCAGCTAATTTGCACGGATATGTGCAAGTTAAACCCGGCGGCACAGGTCGTGGAGACCATGCCAATATCTTAGAGAATTATTTTGGTGAGGATTCTACTGAGGTAGCAATTTCCAGAGTTCACAAGATGGATAGTGTGGTCGATTCAATACAGGAGATTCTCTCAACTGAGAGTGATACACAATGAGTATACAACATAAAAATGAAAAGAAGAAGCAAAAGATTGCAACCGAACTTGAAGATATTGTTGATGAGGCTCAAGAGTTAGCGCGTACATTGGGTTTGGATGCGTATCCAGTGGATTACTGGATTGTCGATAATACAGAGATGAATGAATTAATTGCCTATGATGGGTTTCAAACACGCTATCCACACTGGCGGTGGGGTATGAAATACACTCGACAAGCAACCAAAGACCAGTACGCAGGTGGAAAAGCATTTGAAATCGTCAACAATGACAATCCTTCATCTGCGTTCTTACAAATGTCGAATTCAACATCAGACCAAAAGGCAGTCATTACACACGTTGAAGCACACGCAGACTTCTTCAAGAATAATCGATGGTTCCCCAGAGACCCACAAGCGGCTGATGTTCTTGCCAGACATGCTCGAAAGATTCAATCGTACATGGATGACCCAGAAATAGGGCGTGAAGAAGTTGAAAAATGGATTGACCATGTAACTACAATAACGGACCATATTGACCAGTATTCACCATTACAAAGCGCAAATAAGAGTTCCACTACCGAAAACTCTGCGGACGAAAGAACACTTGATGACTGGCTGGAAAACATGAAGATGAGCGAAGATGTAAAACGAGAAGTCTTTGAGGATGAATGGTTAGAAAAACAAGACTCCACCGCTGATGAAACTAAACCGGAAGACGACATCCTCGCGTTCTTAATTGCATTTGGAAAACAGCATGATAACGACGATTCACAGGCTGCTGAATACGAACCATGGCAACGCGAAATCTTATCCATGCTTCGTACAGAAGCCTATTATTTTGCTCCCCAAAGAATGACAAAAACGATGAACGAAGGGTGGGCATCTATATGGGAATCTGTAATGATGACTGATGAGTCATTTGCAGCAGATAATGAAATAATCACCTATGCAGACCATATGTCCAAAGTTCTCAACTCGCCCGGATTTAACCCATATAAATTAGGTAAAGCCCTTTGGGAATATATTGAGAACAAAGAAAATAGGAAAGAAGTCGTTCAGAACCTGCTTCGTATTGATGGGATTACTGCCAAAAATTTCCACAAAGAGATTGACTTTGAGTACGTACTAAATGAATTAGATTATGATTCTTCTTATGACCCTGCCAAGAGACATTACTCACTAACACGTCCACAGAATAAACAATTCCTCAAATCAATCAGTAAAAAAGAACTAAACGAAATTTCACGGTATATGTTTGAAACTGATAGGTACGAGTCTACTGATGAAGCACTCAATGACATAGATATGCAAGCCGGATGGAAGCGGATATTTGAGGTTAGAGAAACTCATAATGATATCACATTCATTGAGGAATTCTTAACACAAGAATTTGTCCAATCTGAGAATTACTTTGCATATGAATACAATCACAAAAATGACCGAATGGAAGTATCAAGTACAGACGTTAAGGATGTGAAACAAAAACTCCTCCTACAAACAACAAATTTCGGAAAGCCGACTATTGTTGCTGCTGAAAAAAATTACCGCAACAGAGGAGAACTCCTACTGGAGCATCAGTATAATGGAGTTATGTTGGACATAGCACAGGTAGAAAAAACACTAGAGCAAATTTATGAACTGTGGGGACGACCTGTAAATCTAAAAACCATAATCAAAGTCTCCCCAGATGGAGAAAAAGAAGAAGAAGGTAAAGTATTCAGATACGATGGAGACGACCATCAAGAAAGAGACGTAAAATGGACAGAAGTGGAACACCTCTCTGCAGATAAAGTAGACTACAACACTAAACCCGACGAGTGGACATGAAAAAATAACACACCCAAGACTCAATCAATTAAAAATCTTATAGTGCAACTTTAACATAAAAAATTGGACACTTATTAACACGACCCTCTGGTGGAAACTCACTTTCAACTACGATAGCATCAACGTCAAAAAGCTCCTCGACAATAAACGAATAAAGGACTTCTGGCGTGTCAATAACAGTCAATTTTGAGATTGGAGCAGTTTTAACATACATGAGACCATCATTCTCCCCAACATCAAATTTTTCTAAATATTGACTGTCCGTTATAATTTCTATTCATCGAACCTCCAAACTCCGTTTTAGAGCTACTTCAACTCTGATTTTCGCACGATTTTCATACTCACTAACAGAATCGGAATTGTCCATAAAATATAATATTTAATACACTGCTTATATCTTTGGAAAAGAATGCCCCGGGCAGGATTTGAACCTGCGAACCCCTACGGGAAGGCATCTTAAGTGCCTCTCCTTTGGCCTAACTCGGACACCGAGGCGCACATCGCACAATATATGATTAGATTGTATCCCTTATGATTGCATCGATTTTGTTCCAATTAACTCCCCCACTCTACTTCACTTGTCTAGCGGATTCGCTCATTGAGGACGGGGACTTAACCTGAAAAATTTAAAATGCCTTGAGCAGGATTTGAACCTGCGAACTCCTACGAGAGCGGGGCTTGAACCCGCCTCCTTTGGCCAGACTCGGACATCAAGGCTCGTTACATTTGTATGTATGGGCTCTAATACAAAATACCATCGTTTCTGTATGTGAACTGCTTGGGGATTGACCCTGAGGTAGCCCTTCTCAGCCTGTAGAATAGAAATACTTAGGTGAGTACAGTTCAATATCTGAATAACACCAATGAATGAATTTACCGAACCTCAGGTTCACTTAATTCGGGCTTATGATTCAATCTGCATGTATAATGAATTGGTAAACGACTTGTACAGATTCTGGTACTCCTCTGCAAGTGAATATCCGTTCCATCAGTTAAATTGGCCAAAAGGAGAGGTTCTAATGAAGAAGGATGTTGACATCACTACGGATATGATTAACGATTTTGCTAAAGAAATTGCACAGCGAGAAAAAGAATTACGCGAGTCGAGAGAAAAATCCGCTGATAATTGGACCGAATCCTTAGGTCGGGATATTTTGCATAACCGAATCGATTCAACCCTTTCAAATGCAAAAGATAACCTTCGAGCCGTGAGAGATAATCGTTAAAACAATACGATATGAGTAAAAATTATAGGACATGGAATCTAGTCACTCAAGAGATAGAAATACTCTGCTAAAAAATATCCAGAACATCATCCAAGAGAATTTCCCTCAAATTAGTATGCACGGAGGGAGTGCGGAGATAATTAATTTAAATCCAGCAGACGGTATTGTTGAAATAAAGTTAACAGGTAAATGCTCTAATTGCAATATTTCCCCGATGACTATGGAATTACTACGTGAACGGTTACCTAATCTTGTTCCTGAAATTCAAGAGGTAAGGGTTGGTACTAACAATGAACAATGGGAACCTAGCTCTGATTTGCAGAGCAGTGAAAATAAACAAAAACCGTTTTAATCGACTTCAGATAGTTTTTACTTAGAATTGATTAAATCCTGAATCCATTCACTATCTAACTTTTCTGGAGACCCAGTATCACGAACTGCAAATGCTCCCGAGGCGTTTGCCAAAGAAAGTGCAGATTTATAATCTGTATTGTCTGGGTCTTCTAACCATTCAGTGAGAAACCCTGCTGTAAATGCGTCTCCGGCTCCGATTGTGTCTTTAATTTCAGAGATATTATACCCTGTGTGAGTGAAGATTCCTTCTGGACTATATACTGTACTTCCAGCCGAGCCATGGGTCATCACAACCACTTTTTCTTTGATGATTTCTGCAAAGTCATGCCTATCACGAAAGATACTGGATTCTCTCTCGTTGAGGAAAATAACATCAGCGACATCAACAACACCATCAAACACATTCTTTGAATACCCCTGACTTGGATTGAAACTAACAGTTTTACCGTCTTCAGAAGCCATTCGCGCAAATTCATTTGCAATTTCTACATCAAATGATGTTACATGTACGTGGTCAACGTTCTCCCACGTATTACTAGGAACAGTTTCAACTCCAAATTCCCCTTGTTCTTCATTCATCCCAAAGTATCGGGGGTCAGCATCCTCCGTTATAATAGCATAAATAACTCGGGTTGAAACGCCATTTTTAGTAAGAATTGAATTCAATTCTGTATCATCAAGAACAGATTCAATCTTACTTCCAAATTTATCAGTACCTACATCTCCAATAATAGTTGTCTCTAAGCCAAACGAAGACAAACCTAACGCTGTATTCGTTGCACTCCCCCCGCATTTTGACTGTTCACTATCAATAGCAGAGGAATAATCAGGGTCCGGAATTTTATCAGTATGTAATACAACATCCCAGTTAACACAACCTGCACACAAGACGTTTCTTTCTGAAGTCATCGTACATATAGAATAACGCACTTCTAACGTATCAATTTACCCATTACAAAATAAACAATAAAATCATTTAATATTTTCAGATTCATCAATTAACTCTCCATATCCATCGTAATCATAAGTACTAGACTCATCAACGTCACTACATTCCAGCCACTCAGTCCAAACGACTCGCTCACAGTTTGGACATAAATGATTATATGCACTTTGTTCATCATATTCCCTGAATTCACCATCCCATTCAAACTGACTTTCTGGATTAAATCCACATGATTTACACTCAAAAACTTCCTTCATCTGTTCTTCAATAACAGAAACAGCCAACAAGACTTGTGCGAGATTCGTTTCAGCACACTCTGGACACTCCTCCTTCTCAATTGGAGTAAATGGAGTTGCTTCAAGCTCATACTCACTAAATTTTCCATCATAAGCATCCATTGTCACTAATATCAGAACAATTTCCCAAAGCTCTGATTCGACAGTTTCATCCGAACGTGTTAACCCATCAATATCCAAGCAAGCCCGAACTTTAGTTGCTTCAGGAGTATCCATATGCTGTGCCCCATTAATATCCTTATTTTCTATACTTTCAATATTAGAACAATTAGGGCAGAACTTAATGGCAGTCATATTATAATACAAATCTTATTAAATAATTAAACTTCCGACTCTTATCACCAATCCCACCCTTTTCAGTTGAATTATAAGACAGAAAAGGCTGATTTCTTGGGGCTTAACCCCGACGATTTACGAAGAAAAACCGTTTTCTTCAAGGAATCTCTCGATTGCTCCACCCTCAAGAAGAGGGACCCATCGACAGTTAATACAGCAATAGGGTCGATTTGCGAATTCCTGTGGGTCACCTTTCATTGGATTCTCGGTGTCACAACGGGGGCATATGAAAGAGAAATAGAATTTTCCTTTTTCAAGGTCGGTGGCTTCTTCTGGCGGAGTATCTACCTGATATTCCATACAGTACGCCTCAGACCGCTCCATTCGCTCTTGGTTC
>Ga0102942_1000640_pt1 | contig 13288 bp, 12 predicted proteins | sample SalPon2_C_H2O_MG_FD_78171 | JGI IMG/M metagenome (GOLD analysis project Ga0102942, IMG submission 78171) | Salt pond water microbial communities from South San Francisco under conditions of wetland restoration - Salt Pond MetaG R2_C_H2O_MG | ecosystem: Environmental > Aquatic > Non-marine Saline... | reverse complement strand
TGCTGGCGTACATGGTGCAGCGCGCCCGCTCGTCGGCGTCGAGCTCTCGCCCGGCCCACCGCGCGAGCGTCATCTCCGGGTGCGCCGCGAGGTCGTCGTTCGAGCGGGTCTCGTTGCGCCCCTCGCCGACCACCTCGCCGTCGACGACGACGAGCGCCCCGAAGGGGGTGTTGCCCGTCTCCACCGACTCCTCGGCGAGTTCGATCGCGCGTTCGACGCGCTCGCGGTCGGTCGCGTCGGTCGCGTCGCCTCCGGTGCCGTCGCCCGCGTTCGACTCGGTCATACCGGAGCGTTCGCCCCCGGGTACCTAACCTTTCGTGAGACCGGCGGCGCCGAGTCGGTCACGGGGCGTCGCGGTCGCCGCCGGCGTCCGGCTCGTCGACGCGTTCGTCGGGGGGATCGGTCGCCTGCGACCGTCGCACGTCTCGGAGGGCGTCGACGGCGTCGTCGGTCGCCGCGCTTCGCATCTCGGTCGCGGCGTTCGGATCGAGGCCGGCCGGCTCGTCGCCGGTGTCGTCCGGGTCGCCGGCGTCGTCGGCATCGCCGCGCGAGTCGGCGTCGTCGTCGGCCCTAGGCTCGCTCTCGCCGCCGATCCACGCGCGCAGTTTCGACAGGAGTCCCATGAGTGCGTGTCAGTAGTTCCGGAACAGCAGCGCGCGCACGTCGTCCTTGGTGCGCGCCGTCTCGACGTCGCCGTCGGGCAGGTCGACCTCGTACCGCGCGTCGCCGTCCCCCTCGCGCCACTTGTCCGCGTGCGTGTCGAGGAGGCTCATCATCGCGTTCAGCTGACTGGCGCCCGCGTCGTCGCCGTCGGCGTCGTCTGCGGCGTCGCCGTCTGGGTCGGCCGCGTCGTCGTCCGGTCCGTCCTCGTCGGCGTCGGCGTCGTCCGCGTCGGCGTCGGCCGATCCGTCCGCCTCGCTCGCGCCGTCCGCGTCGTCGCGGTCGCCGCCCGCGCCGAGGTCGACGTCGGCCCACGAGAACGGGTCCGCGGACAGCGACTCGGCCGCGTCGAGGACCGCCTCGATCATCTCCGCCTTCGTCATGTCGCTCCGACCGGTCACGTCGAACGCGGCCGCGATGTCGTACAGGTCCGGCTCGTCGGCGGCGTCCGGGTCGCTGTGTCGTCGGGGGCGGGATTCGAGGTGCGTACGGGCGCGGTCGCGGTCGAAGGGAGGGGCCGCGGCGTCCGTCGCCGAGTCGTCGGTCGACCGGGCTGAGGCCTCGTCGCCGGCGAGCGCGTCCGGGTCCGCGGTGCGGTCCGGGTCGTCGACGGCCTCGGCCAGGTCGAGGAGGTACGCGAGCGTGTCCTCGGTGTCGACCGACGCGTACGGCCCGGCGTGGGCCGCCGTCAGTTCCTCGCGGAGCGCCTCGATACGGTCGCGGTGGTCGTCGGTGATGTCGATTGTCGGCATGGTCAGTCGTGTTGCTCCTGGAAGCGCGCGAACGCCTCCTCCCAGCTCTCGACGAGGCGCGGCTCGCCCGAGTGGTCGGCCTCGACGCCGGCGTAGCCGCAGTCGTCGCAGGCGACCGCCGTCGCCCCGCCGAGCGCGAACGTGGACAGCGCCGTTCCGCAGCGGGGGCAGTCGAGTGACACGGGGTATCGGCTGAAGGGTGGACGCGGACCCCCAAAAGCGCACGGGGTGACTCGAACGGCGTCCCGGCTCGCTCGGCGGCGCGGGGTAACAATCATTAGAGTCGGCGGAGAGGATCCGGTATGAGCGAGTCGAACGCGGAGAACCGCCTGCTGGAGTACTACCGTCGATACGTCGGCGACCCGAACCGGACGATCGACGTCTACGCGGGGTTCGGGCTCTTCTTCGCCGGGATCGGTCTCGGGCTGATCGGCGTCGCCGTCTTCCTCTACAGCGCGACGCTCCCGCCCGAGGCGCTGTCGACGTACGCGGTTCAGGAAGTCGCCGCCGTCGCCGCCGCGGTCGGGCTCCCGGCCCTCCTCCTCGGCGTCGTCGTCCTCCTGCCGGTCGACCGACGGATGCTGTACCTGGCCGGCGCCGGGACCGCGATCACGCTCGTCGGCGTGGCGCTGTTCTCGCGGACGTACCCCTACAACTGGAACGTCTCCACCGCGACGGACTACAGCGCGCAGGTGGTCGCGGTGTACACGGTCGGGCTCGTCGCCGTCATCGCCGCGACCGGCGGCGCGCTGGTCGCGCACCGCGTCGAGCGCGCGACGGGCGTTGCGGCCGGGAGCGGCGCGGCCGGAGCCGGGGGCGCCGCGGCCGGTACCGGTGCCGACGGCGCCGCCGGCGGCGCGGGCGGCGAGGCCGAGACGGTCACCGACGCCGAGGTCCGCGCCGACATCGAGCGCGAGCTTGAGGACGCCGAGCTGACGTGGGGGGGCGTCGAGCGCGCCCAGACGCGCCGGCTGGAGCTCGACACCAGCGCCGTCGACGACGTCGACGTCGACCGCGAGAAGCTCGCCGGCTCCGCCACGGAGACCCGGACGACGTCGGGCACGGTGAACGACGCGGTCTCGGAGCTCAAGGGCCTGCAGGGCGGCGAGAAGAAGACCGCGAGCGGGTCGGGGACCGACGATCAGGCCGCGAAGCTCCGCGAACTCCGCGAGCAACAGCGGCGGGAGGCCGAGGCGGACGACGACGGGTCGGTCGTCGACCGGATCAAGGGCCTGTTCGGCTGAGCGCGCTCGACTCGCGCGAACGTCGGGCCGCCGTGCTACGCGCTCGTGGTGAATTCGAACCGCGCCCCGCCGCTCTCGCTGTCCGTCAGCCGAACGGTCCAGCCGTGAGCCTCGGCGGCCTGTTTCACGATGGCCAGCCCGAGACCGGTGTTGCCGACCTGACCCGAGTGACCGCTTTCGAACACCCGCCCGCGGTCGGACGCGGGGACGCCCGGCCCGTCGTCCGCCACGTAGAACCCCGCCCCGTCCGCGAGGTCGCCGACGGTGACGGTGACTGCCGCGCCCCCGTGTTCGACCGCGTTCCCGAAGAGGTTCTCCAACAGCTGTTTGAGCCGTAACCGGTCCGCGCTCACGGTCAGGTCAGCGTCCACCACGAGAGTCGCGTCGGCGGTCAGCACGCTCGCCCAGCACTCGCCGACGAGTTCGGCGAGGTGGAGGGCTTCGGCGTTGTCGGCCGAAGTGCCCGCTCTCGCCAACGCCAGGAGGTCGTCGGTGAGCTCTTGGATGCGCCCGAGCGCGCGGTCGGCGGCGTCGAAGTGCTTGTCATCACCCGTCTCGCGGGCCAACGCCAGGTGCCCCTGTGCGACGTTCACCGGGTTTCGGAGGTCGTGGCTCAACGCCGAGGAGAACTCCTCTAAGCGCTCGTTCTGCGCCTCCAACTGCAACTGGCGCTCGTGCCGGGCCGTGATGTCTCGCAGCACGAGGAGCCGGCCGATCCGCTCGTCAGTCGGCGTCGACCGAGCGGGTCCGGGCTCCGAACGGATCGGCGAGACCGAGACCTCGTATCGGCGTCGCGTCCCGTCTCTGGTGAGCGCGATTTCGGTCGGCTCGCCGTCCTCGCAGGCCATCGCCTCGGTGGGGATCACGGCGGCGGCCCCGCTGCCCACCACGTTCTCGTCGGCTTCGAGGAGCGCGCGAGCCGTCCCGTTGAGGTCGACGACGCGGTCCCGCGCGTCGACCGCGATCACCGCGTCGTCCATGCTCACGAACAGCGACCGCCGCGCGACGGGGGCGATGTCGAGGAACCCCGCGTAGAACAGCGCCCAGAGCAGGACCACGCTGCTCGCGGCGACGCCGAGGACGCCGACGTCCAGTCCCGGCACCGCGACCAGGTCGAACAGCTCCACGATCGCGGCGCCGAACGGGAAGACGCCCGCGGCGACCATCACGAGCGACTGACGCCGGTAGACGCCGCGCCGGTTCGCGAACTCGCCGGTGACGAGCGCGACCCCCGCGAGCACGAACGCCGCCTTCCACGCGGCGGTGACCCACAACAGCACGCCGGGCGTCGGGTCGAGCGCGCCCGTTTGCGGGACGACCGTGGACTCCGCGATGACCAGCCGGTGGATCGGGTCCGTCGCGAGGACGAGCCAGTCGAGCGCGAGGAGGGCGGTCACCGCCGCGAGGACCGCGGGTCGCTTCCACCAGGTTCGATGCGTGTGCTCGACGACGACGTAGAACCAACAGACCGACGCGACGCCGACCGACGCGTAGGTACCGCGCTGTGCCCACATCGTCAGTGCGGGGTCGGAGAGCAGCGAGGCCGCCGCCGCGGTGGCCGCCCAAGCGCCGCCGGCGACGGCGAGCAGCACCAGCGGGGTGCCGCCGGGCCGAGACCGGTGCTTCAGCGCGACGCCGGCGACCGCGAGACAGGCCGCGCCGACGAACATCTCGGTCAGCGAGGCGACGAGTAGTGCGTGAGTCAAGATGGGGCGGTGTCAAGATTCCACAACGCTCGGCGCCGTCGTGAGGCCGGACGCGCGGTGGCTACGGATCGGTGTTCGCTGGCGCTTCCGCCGTTTCGTGACGCGTTCGGGCCGGTGGCTCCCGCGGAGCGGTTGCACTGGAGCGGAAGCGCGTCCATGTAGTATCAGCCTTATAAGTGCATTAATCCCACTTAACAACTCCGTAGCCGTGCGCCGCGTTCGTCGGCGGCACGGACCGGTTAATAGACTGTGTATCGTCATTCTTCGGCGTCGACTCGGACGGTCGTGCAGGTGTGATCGACTCGCGCCGCGTATGCGGGAGGCCCGAAGCGATCGATCGACGTCCGCGGGGCGCAACGGTGCCGAAAATGGGGTCTTAACGGCCGAGATCGCTCGTGATTACTTATAAGTGCGTCACCGGCGCCGCCTCTCACGCATTTATATGTCTCCCGCCGTCATCTACGGGTGTGTCCAGCGTCACCGTCAGCATCGACCCGCACGTCCACTCGGACGAGAGCTACGACGGCCACGAGCCGGTCGAGCTCATCTTGGAGCACGCCGCCGAGATCGGTCTCGACGCGGTCGTGATCACCGACCACGACGTGATCGGCGAGTCGAAGCGGGCGGCCGAACTGGCCCCCGAGTACGGCCTGATCGGGATCCCCGGCGTCGAGGTCTCGACCGCGCACGGCCATCTGCTCGCGGTCGGCGTCGAGCGGATGCCGCCGCGACGCCGCCCCTACGACGAGACGATCGAGTGGATCCACGAGCACGGCGGAGTCGCCGTCGTGCCCCATCCGTTCCAGCGCTCGCGACACGGCGTCCGCCAGCGGAGCATCCCGGTCCCGGAGGCGGAGGAGGACCCGACGCCCGGCGGGAACGAGTCGGACGCGTCCGTCGAGCTCGAACCGATCGGCGAGGCCGGAACGGACGGTGGGACCGACCGAGTCGACGAGGTCGACGCCGTCGAGACGTTCAACGCGTGGCTGTTCACGGGGTACCGCAACCGCCGCGCGCGGCGGTTCGCGAAGAAGTACGACTACCCGGGCGTGGCCGCGAGCGACGCGCACCACCTGGAGTACGTCGGGCGGGCGTTCACTGAGGTCGAGGTCGCGGGCCGCGAGTCGGTCGAGGACGTCACCGCCGCCGACGTGCTCGACGCGATCCGGGCCGGGACGACCACCGTCGACGGCCGCCGCGCGCCGATCCGGATGGCGGCGAAACACTACGTGGGGGCCGCGGGGCGCAAGACCGGCTACTACGCTAGGACCGGCGCGGTCAAGAGCGCGACCGCGGCGCGAAAGGGGGCCGTCGAGACGGTTTCCGCCGCCCGCGTCGCGCTGATACAGGGGACGCACCGCGCCGCGCGGATCCTCTCGTGGGTCACCTGAGGCGACCGCGGTCGGTCTCCCGCCCGACCCGCCCGACCCGCCGGCGCCGCGACCGCCGGGGGAGCGGGGTTTTTGCACGCGCGCCCGCAACGACTCTCCATGAGTCACGACAGACGCGAGGCCGGCTTCAAGCGGCGGACCCGCGTCGCGGACGCGCTGGCGACGCTGCTCGACGCGGCCGCCCCGCACGGCCGGACCGAGTCGGTGCCGCTCGCCGACGCCGACGGCCGGGTGGTCGCCGAGGCGCTCGACGCGCCGGCGCCGGTCCCGAGCTACGACCGGGCGGCGATGGACGGGTACGCGGTCCGCGCCGAGGACACCTTCGGCGCGTCTGACCGCTCGCCGGCGGTGCTCCGCGCCGCGGGCACCGAGGCCGAGTCGATCGCGCCCGGCGAGGCCGCGCGGGTCCACACGGGGAGCGCGGTCCCCGCGGGCGCCGACGCGGTCGTCATGATCGAGCAGGTCGAGGCGGTCGGCGACGAGGTGGAGGCGTTCGACGCGGTCGCGACCGGCGAGAACGTCGGCGAGGCCGGTGAGGACGTCGCCGACGGCCAGCGCCTCTTCGACGCGGGCCACGTCCTCCGCCCCTCCGACCTCGGCCTCCTGAAGTCGGTCGGTCTCGACGCGGTCCCCGCCTACGAGCCGCCGACCGTCGCCGTGATCCCGACCGGCGAGGAGCTGGTCCAGTCCGACCCCGACCCCGGCGAGGTGATCGAGACGAACGGCCTGACCGTCTCGCGGCTGGTCGAGCGGTGGGGCGGCGAGGCGCGCTACCGCGACGTGGTCACCGACGACGAGGAGGCGCTCGCGGCGGCGGTCGAGGCCGACCTCGACGCCGACGTGGTCGTCACCACGGGCGGGTCGTCGGTCGGCGAGCGCGACCTGATCCCCGAGGTCGTCGACGGGCTGGGCGAGGTGCTCGTCCACGGCGTCGCGCTGAAGCCGGGCCACCCGGTCTGTCTCGGCGTCGCCGACGACACCCCGATCGTCTCGCTGCCGGGCTACCCCGTCGCCTGTATCGTCAACGCCGCGCAGTTCCTCCGACCGGTCCAGAAGCACATCGGAGGGACGACCGCCGAGCCGTTCCCGACCCGGCGCGCAGTGCTTGACCGGAAGGTACCGAGCGAGCCCGGGACGCGGACGTTCGCGCGGGTGGCGCTGAGCGCGGGCGAGGAGTCGGGCGAATCAGACGAGTCGGGCGTCGACCCGGACCTCCCCGCCGCGACGCCGACCCGCGCCAGCGGCTCCGGCATCCTGTCGAGCGTCGCGCTCGCGGACGGTTGGGTCGTCGTCCCCGAGCCGCGGGAGGGGCTCGACGCGGGCGACGTCGTCGACGTCGAGCTCTGGGAGGTGACGCCGTGAGCGACCGCAAGGAGTTCCGCGACCTCGCGACGCCCGCGGCCGCGCACGACGCGATCGACTCGCTCGACCTCTCGCCGGCGCCTGAGACGGTCCCGCTCGAAGACGCCCGCGGGCGCGTCCTAGCGGAGCGAGTCGACGCCGCGATCGACGTGCCGGGGTTCGACCGGGCGTCGATGGACGGGTACGCCGTGCGCGCCCGCGACACGTTCGGCGCCGACGAGGCCGACCCCGCCGAACTCGACCTCGTCGGTGCGGTCCACGCCGGCGCGACGCCCGAGGTGACCGTCGCGCCCGGCACCTGCGCCGAGATATCCACGGGCGCCGTGATGCCCGAGGGGGCCGACGCCGTGGTGATGGTCGAGCGGACCGACGAGGTGGCGGCGGAGGGAGACGACCCCGACCGGATCGCCGTCCGGACCGCCGTCGCGCCCGGCGACCACGTGATGAGCGCGGGCGCGGACATCGCCGCCGGCGCCCGCGCGCTCGGCCCGGGGACGCGGCTGACGCCCCGCGAGATCGGGCTCCTCTCCGCGCTCGGCGTCGACGAGGTCCCGGTCGAGGGGAAACCCCGGGTGGGGATCGTCTCGACTGGCGACGAACTGGTTCGCCCCGGCGAGGCGCTCGACCCCTCGCGCGGCGAGATATACGACGTGAACTCGACGACGATCGCCGCCGGCGTCGAGGAGGCGGGCGGCGAGCCGGTCCTCTACCCGCACGCCGGCGACGACTACGACGAGATGGAGCGGCTCCTCCGGCGCGCGGCGGACGAGTGCGACCTCGTGCTCTCGTCGGGGTCGACCTCGGCGAGCGCCGTCGACGTCATCTACCGCGTGATCGAGGAGCGCGGCGAGCTGCTCCTCCACGGCGTCGCCGTCAAGCCCGGCAAGCCGATGCTCGTCGGGCGGCTCGACCGGGGCGGGAGCGACGCGGCGGCCGAGAGCGGCCGGGCGGGCGAGTCGGCCTACGTCGGACTCCCCGGCTACCCCGTCTCCGCGCTCACGATCTTCCGGACGTTCGTCGCGCCGGCGGTCCGCGAGGCGGCCGGCCAGCCGGAGCCCGCGACGGCGACCGTCGAGGGGCGGATGGCCGTCGGCGAGCGCTACGGCGAGGGGCGCATGCGACTGATGCCCGTCGGCCTGCTCGATCTGGGCGACGGCGACCTCCCCCTCGTCTACCCGGTCGACAAGGGTTCGGGGGCGACGACGAGCCTCGTCGAGGCCGACGGCGTCGTCGCCGTCGACCCGGACACCGAGTACCTCGACCGCGACGAGCGCGTCACGGTTCAGCTGTTCTCCCCGGACGTGCGCCCCCCGAGCCTGCTCGGCGTCGGCGAGGACGACCCGGCGCTCAACCGACTGCTCGACCGGCTGGAAAGTCCCCGGTACCTCCCGGTCGGCTCGCGCGAGGGCCTCCGGCGCCTGCGCGACGGCGTCCCGGACGTGGCGGTCGTCGCGGGGCCGACCGACCGCGAGGTCGAGTCGGTCGCCCTCGGCGGCTGGACGCGCGAGTGGGGGCTCGTCGTCCCCGCCGGCAACCCGGCCGACGTGACGGGGCTGGACGACCTCCTCGACCGCGACCTGCGGTTCGTCAACCGGTCGACCGACTCGGGGCTCCGACGGAGCCTCGACGACGCGCTCGACGCGCTCGCCGAGGAGCGGTCGACCTCGCGGAGCGACCTCACAGAGACCATCGCCGGCTACGGGCTGACGGTGCGGGCGTTCGAGAGCCCGGCGCGGAAGGTGATCGCCGGCGACGCGGACGCCGGCCTCGGCCTCCGCGAGACGGCGGAGCGGCTCGGCTGCGACTTCGTGTCGCTCGGCGAGCAGTCGGTCGTCGTCCGCGCGGCGCCGGACCGGACCGACCGCGACGCGGTGCGTGAGCTCGCGGCCGCGCTCGACGGTTCAGAGGACCTCCTCGACGACCTCGCGGGCTACTCGCGGAACAGCCGGAACGAGCCCTGACCGACGACGACCTCGGCGGTATCGCCGTTCGTGGCGCTGGTGACGGTCATGTCGCTCACGCCGATCGATCCGCCCGACCTGACGACCGTCGCCTCGGCGCGCAGGTCACCGGTCGCCGGGCGCAGGTAGTTCGCGTTGAGGTTCACCGTCGCGACGCCGCCGCCGAGCGGCTCCTCGAAGGCGGTGCGCTGGACGACGCCGCCGGCGGTGTCGATCAGCGTCGCGGCCACGCCGCCGTGGATGGTGCCGCCGTCGCTGTTCGTCAGCTTGTCGTCGAAGGGGATCGAGAGGACGACGCGCCCGCGCTCGACGACGTCGACCGACGTGTTCAGCCACGAGAGGTAGCCGTGCTCCTCCTCGATCCGCCGCTCGATGAGCGCGACGGCCTCCGCAGAGAGCGGGTCCATGTCCGCGACGTCCGTCCGGTTCATACCACCACCTCACGAGGCTCCCGTTTGTACCCCCCGGAACAGGAAACAACCGATGGAGGGTTGGCGGCGTCGACGGCAGGCCGGGCACCGCTCGGTCCGTCGAGTCCGTCAGCCGACGCCGAGCCGGATCGGGTCGTCGCTCGGCGCCACGTCGAGCGACACCGCGTCGCCGATCGCGAACTCGCGGTCCGGGCAGACGACCTTCGCGCCGTACCCCGCGTCCTGCGCCGCGAACAGCGACAGCCCCACCACCCGCTCGCCGTTCGCGAACACGTCGACCGGGTCCCACGCGAGTCCGCGACCCGACGCGACGCCGACGCGAGTCCCCCACAGCGTCGCCGGCGACCCCCCGTCGAGCCGGGCGCTCGGGTCTGCGGCCGCGGCGTCCTCGCCGTCTGAAACGGCGTCTCGGTCGAAGGCGCCGCCGCCGGCGTAGTGGGCCAGTCCGCCGTCGAGGGGGACTCCCTCGTCGCTCGCGAGCGCCGCGAACGTCTCGCCCGGATCGGGGTGCGTCGGCGCGTCGAGGAGCGCGTGGGTCGGTCCGCGCTCGACGACGACCCCTTCGCCGTCCCACTGGATCGGGTCGACGTCGACGTCGACGTCGACCGGGAGCGACCCGCTCGCCCGGAGGGCGCTCGCGCCGGGCGCCCGAAACCCGAGGTGGACGTGGTCGTCGACCCACTGCCCGAAGAACCCGGAGCGCGTGGTCGGTCCGAGGTCGTCGCCGACCGCGACGCGGTCGCCCGGCGACACCTCGGGGATCACGTGGAGGATCCGGGCCGTCGTCCCGGGGTCCGCGCCGGCCCGCCGACACCAGTCGTCGTCGAGGGCGACGACGATCAGGTGGTCCTCGCTCGCGGCGTACGACCGGTCCGGACAGCCGACGGTCCGCGTCTCGCGGACGACGCCGGCGACGGGCGAGACCCCTCTCCCGTCCGCCGGGTACAGGTCCACGGCGCAGCCGTCGTCGTGGGCGGGATACGGCGAGTTGAATCGCGAGAACCGCCGGAACCCGTCAAGGGCGTCCGGCGGCAGCGTGACTGTCATCGTCGAGTTAACGGCGGGACTCGACGGACAAAGGACCGTCGGCGGCGATCAGTCGTCCGCGGGCTCGATCCCGTCGAGCACGAAGCGAGCGCCGCCCGAATCGGACTCCTCCACCGAGAGGCCCCAGCCGTGGGCCTCGGCGATGTCGGCGACGATCGCGAGCCCGAGCCCCGTCCCGCCGCCGAGCGAGACGCCGCGCTCTGTCACCTGCGAGCGCTGCTCCGGGGGGATGCCCGGGCCGTCGTCGGCGACGACGAGCGCGACGCCGTCGGGGCCCCGATCGGTCTCGACCCGCACCGCGACGCCGCCGCCGGCGTGGTCGAGCGCGTTGCGGAACAGGTTCGACAGCAGCTGTTCGAGCCTGTCGCCGTCGGCGAACACCGTCGCGTCCGGCCCCTCGACGGAGAGCGTCGCGTCCGCGGTTTCGAGGCGCGACCAGACCCGGCGGACGGTCGCGTCGAGCGACACCCGGTCGACGGAGTCGACGGAGCGCCCGGCCGTCGCCAGCGAGAGCAGCCCCTCGATGAGGTCGTCCATCCGCTCGTGGGCGTTCGACGCCCGGGCGAGCGCGTCGTCGTTCTCGCCGTCGCCGTGGCGCGCGAGTTCGACCGCCGCGGTCGCCGCGGCGAGCGGGTTCCGGAGGTCGTGCGAGACGACGCCGGCGAAGTCCTCCAAGCGCTCGTTCTGTCGCTCCAGCTCCGCCTCGCGGCGCTCCAGCTCCATCTTCCGGCGTTCGCGCTCGGTGACGTCGCGGAGGAGGAACACGTGGCCCCGATCCGTCCCTCGGGGGTCCGTTATCGGGTCCTCCTGGATGTCGAACTGCTGCCCGCCGATGGTGATCGGGTGTTCGACGCCGACCTCCAGCTGCGGGAACACGCGCGAGAGCGACGAGCCGACCGCGTCTCCCGGGAGTAGCACCTCGGCGGCCGGGTTGAGGTCGCGGATCCGGCCGTCGGAGCCGACGACGATCACCGGGTCTTGGATCACCTCGACGGCGGTGTCGCGGGCGACGACCGCGGCGTCGAGGGTCCCGAGCCAGAACACCGTCCCGTACAGGAAGACGCCGTGGACGACGAACGCCGACGGGAACCACGCGAGGTTCGCGTAGCTGCCCAGGTCGATCACGGTGACGAGTCCGCCGAGGAACGGGAACAGCGTCCCGAGGAGGATCACGAACGTCTGGAGTCGGTATCGGTTCCCGGTCCGCTGGTAGAGGTCCACGACGACGAGGACGCCGACGACGCAGAGCACGTAGGCGTACAGCAGGAAGCCGAGGTCGGCGGGGCCCAAATCGAACGACAGCAGCGTGAACGGCCCCTCAACGACCGCGCCGAACGAGCGCCGCGAGAGCCCGTGGGTGGCACTCGACCAGGCGAGCAGAACCCAGACGAACGGGGGCGTCGCCAGCGCGACCGTCCGGTGCTCGGTCCGCCACTGGTCGTGGCCCGCGAACGCGAGGGTGAACGCCGTCCAGAGCCCGGGGACCGCGGCGATAAGCGGCGTCGCGAGGTTGAGCGAAACCACCATCGCGAGCTCGCTCGCGCTCGCCACCCTGACTGCGTACAACAGCGAGATGCCGCCGCCGCAAAGCAGGTAGAGGGCGACTTCGGTGCCGCCCGGCTGATCCCGATCCCGCCACGCGACCCGGCCGAGCCAGAGCCCGATGATCGCGGCGAGCAGACAGGCGGCGAGGTATGCCCGCACCGGCAGAGCGCCGAGATCGCTCATCGATACGTCACAGAATCCGAGCGCCGCCTAAACGTTTGTGTCATACGCCGAGGCGCCGCCGTCGGTCGACCTTCCGCTCCGGTCGAGGCCGTCGCCGAGCCGGTTCGAGTCCGCGCCACGGCCGAAACCGGCTTGTCCGCCGCCGACCTGCGGGCCGGTATGCGCGTGCTCAGGGGAACCGCGGCCGACCCCGAGACCGACCGGGACCGGACCGGGGAACTGCTCGCGGCCGCGGGCGAGGGGACGCCGGGGCTCCGCGTGTGGACGCCCGCGAGACAGGTCGCCTTCGGCCGCCGCGACGCCCGCTCCGACGCGTTCGACCGCGCCGCGCGGATCGCGGCCGACCGCGGGTTCCGACCGATCGAACGCGACGTCGGCGGCCGGGCCGTCGCCTACGCCGGCGAGACGCTCGCGTTCGCGCACGCCGTGCCGTTGGCCGATGCGGCCGGAAGGCTGTCGATCGGGGAGCGGTACGACCGCGCCGTCGGGACGGTGATCGAAGCGCTTCGCGGGCTCGGTGCCGACGTCGTCGCCGGCGAGCCCCCCGCGGCGTTCTGTCCCGGGGATCACTCGGTGCGCGTCGCCGGCGGCGGGAAGGTGTCGGGGATCGCCCAGCGCGTCCGGGCGGACGCCGCGCTGGTCGCCGGGTGCGTCCTCGTGTCGCCCGCGGACGCGCGGGAGGTCGCCGCCGTCAGCGACGCCGTCTACGACGCGCTCGGCGTCGAGTTCGACCCGCGAACGGTCGGCAGCGTCGCGGCCGCCGGCGGACCCGACGACCCCGATCGGGTCGCTCAGGCGCTGGAGGACGCGTTCGTCGACGGGGCGTGGGGCGACGAGTAGCGGCGCGTAGACCGGATCGGTTCCGGTCGGTGAGCCCGGCGTTCCGGGGAGATCGACCGCCGATCGGGGGTCGCGAGGCGATCGGTGGCGGATCGCGCTTTCGACGTGCTTTTTATTCGCGGGGGTCTCGGTTCGCCCATGGCCGAATTCAAAGTCGTCATCGCCG
>Ga0102942_1000636_pt1 | contig 13308 bp, 18 predicted proteins | sample SalPon2_C_H2O_MG_FD_78171 | JGI IMG/M metagenome (GOLD analysis project Ga0102942, IMG submission 78171) | Salt pond water microbial communities from South San Francisco under conditions of wetland restoration - Salt Pond MetaG R2_C_H2O_MG | ecosystem: Environmental > Aquatic > Non-marine Saline... | reverse complement strand
GGATTCGCATTGTGGATGAGGAGGCCGGTGTCGTAGTCTATGGTATCAATAGTTCAGGTGGGTACGGTGCCGCCGCTGTCCCTCTGAAAGATACCGAACTTCAAAACGAGAAGTGAAAATCTTAACCAACAACGACCCGCCGACAGTATCGAGTGTTGGTTAAGACTACCGCGCCGGGCTATTCGCTTTCGACCTGCTCGTGAATTACGACCGGGATGTACCCCGCGCTCGGGAACGTTTCAGTCCGTTCGTCTGAATCGCCCTCGTTGAACGTGACGACAAACTCCCCGAAATACTGTCCGGGCGTATCCGTGTCACTACTGTCCCACTCGTATGTGACAACGCCCTCCGCGCCTGCCGTAATTTCGGCGTCGTTTGTGAGGGTCACGTCGCTCCCGTCCGGGCGTTCGAGGTCGAAGCGAACGCTATCTGTGCTACTATTCAGCGCGGTCGGGCCGTTCGAGTCGTCGGTCAACCGCACTTCAAGCGGCGGGCCGGTGTCACCTTCTTTCAGGTGAACAGCAGGCACCTCCGCGTCGGTGGTCGTATCGGGTGTTGGGAATTGGCTACTCATTGTTCGTTTGTATGGTATCCGTTGGCAAAACGGTGTTGTACGCTGGCGAGAGCAGTTCGACCACGTTCGGCGATGTAAGCACCGTCACGCCGTGTTCGGGCGTGGATATGACACCGCTTCCCTCTCGAACGAGAACGAACGATGCTGAACCGTCACCAACCCCCGCGCCGGTCGCGGTGAGCGGGCGAACGCGGAACATCGTTGCGGCACCAGCACCACTACCAGCACCGTCAGCAGACAGCCCTCTCCGACGCGTGACAGCCGCTTGTGCTTCGCCCGTCCCATTGCCCTCGGAGTCGAGCGAACGCACACGCACCGGCTCACGGGCCGTTCCGTTGCCGCTTGCTGAACCAGTCGCTCGGAGGTCGGTGAACGGCGTAATCGCTTCCATCTGCGCGGTGGCTACGCCTGTACCTGAACCGACCGCGCTCAACAGTCGTTCTCGAATCGGAACGCTGGCGGTGGCTGTACCAGCACCGGCACCCGACGCGGTGGTGTTCCGGCGACGAACAACGGACGCGGTGGCCGTGCCGGTTGCGTTTCCGGTGGCTTTCAGGTCGGTGGGTGGGAATAGGAGGCGTGCGGTGCCGTTCCCGGTGCCTGAACCCGTGGCTTGAAGGTCGATTGTGGTGGTCGGCGGTGCCGGGTCGCGGAGTGCGGGCGGGTCGTTGATGTCCACCTCCCAAACCGTATTGAAATCGAAATTCGACAGGGTGGTTTCGGCGTCAAAACTTTCGAGGTCTGACTGTGGATGCCCTGTCGCGCCGGACGCGTCCGTCGTGGTTTCCTGTGTCGAGTAGTGGCAGTTGGTATAGGTCGGCCCGCTGTCGCCGCTGAACGCGTAGATTGACCCGAACCCCTGCGAATTGAGGTTCGTCGGCATCGACACACACCGCCGATACTCCCCACTACCTATCGCGCCGAACCCGTGCGCGTCACGGTCGATGTTGTCCACGTTGGCTTCCGCGATACAATCCTCAATGAGTCCGTCATTATCGACAACGAACCCCGCCGCCGCATAGTTGTCGGGTTCGGAGCGAGCGAACCCTTCAACCTGACACTTGTAGACGTGGCCCGTCGTGGTCACGTCACCGACAAAGATAGCAGTCCGACTCGGTTCGGGCGTATCGTGGTTCATCCGCGCCATCCGAAGGTCGTGGACGTACCCGCCAACCTCGGTAAAGAACGCGGCGGTATCCACAGTTGACGTTGACCACTCCGCGATAGAATAGCCGTTGCCGTTGTACTCCCCACCCTGTCCGATGCTGATACCGTCCCACTCGCTCGCGTGGGTTGCGTACCCGGCAGAGGTGTCGTCTATATCGTTCTGCTGGATGTACGTGCCCGTGGCGTTTGCGGGGATAGCGGCGAGGTCGTTCCAGTCCGTGATGTCTGTGGGCATACTGTATCAAATCCTCCGACGCGGTGGGTGTGGTTCAGTCCACGTCGAACGACAGTTCGTTCGCAGGGAACCGCGCTTGGTCGTTCGCGCCGATTTGCTTGGTCGTCGGATTGCCGCTATCGTCTTCCAGTTCGTACTTGGCGAACGCGGTGCCACCCGTCTGTGAATCCCACAGCGTGACGTGGCTAATGCTCCCCCAACTGTTCTGTGCCACGTCGAACAGGATTTCGTTCGCGTTCTCGAACGTGGTGGGTTCGGAACCCGTCAGCACCGACCAATCGGTGCCTGCCGTGGTGTCTTTGCGGGAGTAGTCTGTTGCCGATACCTCATTCGCGGTTCCATCCGCGCCGGGGTCGCCGGTATGTAAGCCGACGTAGACAGTCCCCGGCGCGGCGGCAGGGTCGGTGCCCTGCGTGATGTACTCCGCGACTATCGTTTCCATCGAGGAAGTGAAATCGCTCATAGTGTTTGTGTCCTGTTGTTACTCTAATCGTGCCGCCGCGACGATAGCCCCCGCTTGTGACCAATCGTGAGCCTGAACGAACTCAAACGTGCGGTTGCGGTTCATCGGCCCGGATTCGAGCAGGGTCATTTCCGTCGCGGCGTTCGGGATGGTCGTATCCACGCTCGTTATGACCGGCTGAACGAAATCGCCGTCGTAGTTCTTTACTTTCAAACCGTCAGTCACATCGTCGCGGAGGTAGACAACCACGTCGCTTTCAACGTCGGTGAACACGAAATCGCGTTCGACCTGCGATTCCACGGTGCCACCCGTATCGACTATCGCGGGCCGCTGGATAGTCGTTAGTTCCTCGGCTTTATCGCCCGACGCACCCATATCAACGACCTCGTACAGCGTCAATTCAACACGCTGTCCTACGCGGTCTATTTGCCTGCGGATTCGACGTTGGTGTCTGACGTTGCCCATAGTTCAGAACGTCTTGAACGATGCGTTATCTTGCGTGCCGTCCTCCGACGCGGCGAGAATCCCTGTCGGGTCAAGCGTCTTCGCCGCCTGTCCGTATCTCGTTTGGTCGAGGTGTAGCCCGCGCTCGGTGGTGTCCTCGGTTTCGGTGCCGCCGAGTGTCACAGCACCACCCTGCGGGTCGTTGATGGTGGCATAGTGCGCCGACAGTTGTTTCTCGATTTGTACGAGCGTCGGTTCAGGAACGCCCTCACCCACCAACTTGTCCTCAACAGCGCGGTGAGCCACGCGAATCCACGCGTTCAGTTCACCCTCCCCCATCTCCGTATGAAGGATGTCGCGGAGGCTATCGGGCCGGACGCGAAACTCGTCTGTGGAAGGTGCGTCCGACATTCAGACCACCTTACGAGATGATTCCGGTGGCCTTCGCAACACCGACGTTGCCGTTGATGTCGGTGCGAATCTCCGGTGCCATCGCCGCGAAGACGTTGACGTGGGAGGTCATACCGGAACCGCTCTCCCACTCAAGCGTTTGAAGGTCGGCGGCCATCCCGACCTTGAACGTCTCGGTGGTGGGCTTGTACATAAACGCCTCGCCGGGTTCGAGCGCGGCGGTGCGTTCAACACGGGCGATTTCGTCGCTGAAATCGTCCATAATCCGAGTGCGGAGGTTCAGGTCGCCCGTCCCGTCCGGGTCGATGGAATCGGAAATGACGCGGTTGGCCTGCGCTCCGAGGTGAAGAACGTACCCGGTCTGTCCGGGGCCGAAGTTGTTGTCCACGTCCAGCGCGGAGATGAGGTTCTTCACAGTCGGTCGGACGTTGTTCGCATCCGAATCCCACGCGCCCGGAACCGTCACCGAGGGAACCTCGGGGTGGTTCATAAAGCCGGGGAGACTGTGACCGTCCACGTCCCTATCCCACCCGTAGGCGAACAGGTTTTCGAGCCGTTCGCTCACGGTGCGGGTGGCGGCGGTCACGCCGTCCACGGGAAGTTCCTGCCCGCGCTCGCGGCTGGCGAGGAGTTGACGGCGGCCAATCCGCATCCCCTTCTTGGTAACGGGAATCGGCACGCCGTTGCCGCCGTACTGAATCCCGTCCTCGCTGGCCGGGGCTTCCGCGCTCATCGACACGTCGGCGTCACCGAACTCCGACACGTTCTCCCACGTATCGGTAAGCGTGCCGAGTGAGATGTTGCGGGTGAGGCCCAGTTCGAGGGCCACGTCCACGATGGACAGCCGTTCCTGCGCGACGGAAACCAGTTCCTCGTCAACTGATTCCCATTCGTCGTCGCGGAGGCCGGTTTCGTTTGCTCGAACGTCGTACAGCGGTTCCTCGTTGGCACGGATTCGAGCCTGTTTGTTAGCGCGAACCTGCCGGATAACGTGGTCGGTGATGTGGTCGTCGGACATTGTTAGGCTACCTCAACTTCGACGCGGGTGTCCACGTCGTTTTCCAGCGTCACCTGCTCGTCGCCCGCAAAGTGAGCGACAACCTCGCCCGAACCCTCGGGGTCGAGCGTGCCGTCGCCGCCGTCGTAGAGCGGCGCGTGCGCGTCGTAGGTTTTCTCTGAACCGCTGGCCTGATTCACGATAGCGCGAATCTCGTCACCAGCACGGCACAGGTAGAACTCGATGTTTCCGGCCTGAACAGCCGAGTCGAACGAGTATTCAGGGGGCGATTCCTTCACGAACCGAGGCTGGTTGGTGCCGCCCGGTTCGAGGTTGCCACCAGCGCGGTGTCCCGCAAGGTGGCCCGGCTTCATCTGAACGGCGGAAACCCCATCTTTCACGAGGGGGTCGCCCTTCACGAGTACGGAATTGTCTGTCATTGTTCTGATTGATTAGTCGTCTGCGTTCCGACGCGAGGAGTACGAGCCGAACGAAACGTCGCGGCTGTCCCCGTCGTCGGTGGATTGGTTCGCGGCGATTCGGGCCGAGAAATCCGTGCCCTGATTCGCGGCGGTGTCACCCTCACCGGCACCGTCACCCGACGCGTCGGATTCGGATTCCTCACTTTCGCCGCCGGAGTCGGACATACCGAGCGCGGAAACCACGGCTTCGGCGTCCACCGCGTCGGAGGCTTCGATAGCCCCGGCCACGGCGTCGGGATTGGATTCGGATTCGGGATTCATCGCGTTTGCGAGGGCCACCACGTCGTCTTCGGGGAGGCCGAACGCATCCGCGAGAAACGGTGCTACGTCGTTTTCGAGTGATAGGTCAGGCATTGCTGTTTCCTCTTGATTGGCGCGTGTTTCATTCTCGCCCTCCGGCGTGCTACCGAGAACCGCGCCGAGCGTGCTGGTAATGGAACGAACGCTATTCGCAACGAGCGTTCGGGCCGAAGGGTCACGGCCCTGTCCGTCCGGTAGGACACCAATATGGTCGGGTTGGATGCTTTCGAGAACGTGCTGATACGCCTTGCCGTCGTAGTGTCCGGGGTCTTCAACGCGGTTCGTTGGAATGTACGACGTGGACACCGCAACGTCCTCGCCGTTCTCCAACTTCTCGATAGCGTTCACCGCAACATCGAAGCCGTGTTCCTCGGACAGCCGACGCGCCTTCGGAATATCCAGCCACAGTTCTCCGTTCAGGGTGCCGTCCGTCGCGTCGGCTTCAAAGAGCCGACCGTAGGTGAGGTTTTCCTGAACCTCCGGCTGATTGGCTGAAATGAACGCGTTGGGTGAACCGTCTGTGGGATGACCGGCAACGGCTGGCACGCCGTTCCAGCCCGGCTCCGTGTCCTCGATGGTATCCGCCGGGAGGAACCCGCCGTCAAGCACACCTTCTTCGACCGCACGCACGGGGACGACAAGGTGTTCCCGACCGTCAAGTTCCTCTCGTCGGATGCTATCGGAGTTGACGGACACGTCGTAGTGGTTCATCGGCTATACGCCTCTATCGGAAAATAATGCCGTCAGCACTCTTAACTACTGTCGCACCCCCACCCGCTTAACCAACAGCAAACCGCACTACGTGGCGGCGTTGGTTAATACTCACTCCGACAGACCGACAAGTTCTCGCTTTTCCTGTTCGTCTATCCATCCCACGCCGTCCAACTGCTTAATCGCCTGCGCCCGGCTCGCCTGAATCTCTGCGCGTTCTGCCTTCCCGATTTCGTGAACCTCCGGCCAATAGACACGATACTCTCCCTCAGGAACAATAGTCGCCCGCTGAAGCCTATCAACAAACGGGCGAAGGATATTGCCGTTGGCGTGCTTCGAGCGACGGTCGGCAATATTACCGTAGAAGTTCGCCCGGTCTTGTGTCGAAGCCAGTTCACCGCGCTCCGACCCGATAAGGATACGCTTCGGAATCCCCGTTTCGCTACTGATAGCATCGAGAACCGCGTTCTTCACACCTGTCGGGTCAACGTCGTTGCCACCCAACGCGTCGATAGACAGCCCACGACCGTACACCGTATCCCGAAGGCCGTGCCGCATCTCCTCAACCTGTTCCTTCATATCGTCTTCATCATCCAGTCGCCCGGCGTCGGGGTCGAGATTCGCAACCAGTTTCCTATCAGCACCGCGCCAAAACATCTCCGCCGCGCCACCGATGAGTTTCTGCCAATCCATCACCCGATTGTAGACGGGTTCGAGCGCGGGGATACCGTAGACCGGATGCTCCCGTTGTTGCTCCGCGATATGAACAACCCGCGACCAGTGAACCGTCTTGCCACCGTCCTCATCATCGGCAAAGTCTAACTCCCACTCTATCGGCAGATTGTATCTCTCGTTCGTCGGGTTCTCACCGAGCGAATAGTCTACAATTGACCGTTCCGACAGCGGTTGTACGTCTTTCAGTTCCGTCGCCTCACCAATCGGTTGGTCTAACGCTCGCCCGTCGTTGAGCATCAACACCAGCACACCGTAGCGACCAATACGGGATACAATGTCGGCGTTCACTAACTCCGAGTGAAGCCCCATACCCCGCTTCACGCTCTCGAAAGCGTCGTGAATCGACCCCTCACCGCGCTCGGGTGGCTTGTCGTACTCGGCTGAATAGATAGTGAACCCGTCCGTCCACGTCGCTTCAACGGGCTTGTCGATAATCGCCTTCGCTATATCGGCGCGAGTGTACAAGTCCCAAAACTGTTCGACTTCGAGCGCGTCGTCGTACCCGAGCGTTTCGTGAAGGTCGCGCTCACCATCGTAGAGCGCAAGACGGCTTACGAGGTCGGATGAAACATCCCCGTTCAGCAGTTCTCTCCTATCTGCGATACCGCTCATACCCGTTGGTTCGCAATCCAGCGGCATAAGCGCGGTCGCACCACACCCGCACCAATGCCGTCGTCACCACGTCGCGCTCATCGGCTCCGGCGCGGTCGCCGCCAACATCAACGAATCCACCGTATCATCGTGGCCCCCACCCTCCGCACCATACTGAACATTCCCGTGCGACGTGAGATTGTAGCCGAATCCTGACAGTTCCTTTCGGAGCGTCGAAGCCCCCTCCGGTATCGTAATCTCACCCGACTCCATCATCACCGCCGTATCCTCAACCATCTCGTTCTTGCTCGCCGAGAAATTCACCGGCTCAACCGGAATCCCCGCCGCGTTCAAATCCTCCGTGATTTTGTTGTCGCGGGTCGCATCCACCTGAACCGTCGCCGGACTGTATCGCTCGTAGGTGTTCTCGATGAGCGTCTGAATCGCGTGCCAACTCGTCTGATTCACCCGCTCTAATTCAACCACGTATCCGTCGCTATCCAGCACGGTTATCACCGTATAGTCGTGGACGCGGGCGTAGTCCACGCCGATACGATACGGCCCGAAGCCCTGCTTACCATCGAGGTCGTAATCCTCGGTCGGAATCTCGGGGAACACCTCACCGCCGTCCTCCGAGAACTCCGCGAGATATTCCTGCTCGAAGATGTGTTCCGGCATATTCTCACGCTGTTCATCAATCTCCGAATCAGGAACGTGCGGATTGTCGTAAGAGGTCGCGTGCGAATAGAACACCGACGCGTCCGAATCATCCTGCCCGCGAAGACTCAACTCGTAGAACCAATCCTTCCCCTTCGGCGTGCTGAACACCATCCCGCCACCGAGCGTATCCGTCAACGTCGGTCGGACGTACTCGTGCCACACGATAGACGGCCAACTCGCCGCCTCATCCGCGCTGATATAATCCACACCAGCACCCTTCAAATTCTCCGGTTTCTCCGCTGATTTGAACGCGATAGTCGTGTCATTAATCAGGTCAATCTCACGCGGGCTGGTTAGTTTCGGCTCACCACGAACCAACGCGTCCGGTAGCATCGACAACATCCTGTCAAACCCGTAATCGTTGGATTGCGAATACGTCGGTGCCACCCACCACACCGTCGCGTCGTTGTTCTCTAACGCGTATCGGAGCGTTTCGATTATGGCGACCTCGTTCTTGCCCGTTCGCCGTCCCCAATTCAGCACCCGGAATCGCGCATCCGACTCGATTACCCCACGCTGTTTCGGGTGCGGCTCCCAGTCAATAGTTACCTCCGCGCTCATAGATACAACCCGGCTACGAGTCCCCGAACGATACGCTGATTTCGTCCGTACTCGTTTCTGAATCCTGCTCGCCCGTGGACTGAAGCCACTCGTTGAACTTTTCCATCACCTTAGCGGCCTTGAGAGGTTCGTCCTTGTCCATCAGTTTCTCGACCGCGCTCTTGAACACTACGTCCGACATCATTCCAGCACGGTTCCCGAGATTATCCTCAACGTATGGGGCTAACTCCTCACGTATATCACGCGAGATGATTGTTTGGTCAACGTTGAAATATCGGCTCACCTCCGACTGATTGATGCGGGTCGGCGTCCCCAGTTCGTAAATCCGGTCAAGAATCCACGCCCGACGTTCGGCGGCGTCGAAATCATCCATCGAACCCGGCTCCTCCGGCCTATCCGCTGGATACGACACCCGAGCATAATCGTGAACGTACTCGGCGTCCTCGGGTACAGTCATTCTATGCGTACATAGGGCGTTCAGATATTTAACCGCCGTCGCACCGTCACGCGATTCACTTCAGCGAATACCGCCGTGATAATCACGCTTCATTCAATGAGGCGGGAGAGCCTTCGCGCTGATTCAACAACCGACGCGGTGGCGGTGCCGCGCCGTGCGGCAGGCGGTGCCGTCGCGGTCGGCGGGGCGGTTGCTGTTGTTGTTGTTGTTGTTGTTGTAGATGTGCGTGTTGTGGTGTGCTGTAATAATTAAACAACAATTTGCTTAGGTGTAGTAAATTATTACAGCCTGTGGCTGTTGGCGTGTTCGGTTGGTTGTCGCGGCGGTCGAACCCGTCTGTTGTAGAATAAGCGCGAGAGTGGTTCTACACCGTGTTTGTGGTGGATACGCCGATTTGGGTGGTCGGTGACTACCGGCAAGAATTACTGCTGTAATAATCTCGGGCTGTAATAACGACTGTAATACACCCTGTAATAACTAAGCAACAGTCTGCTTAGGTGTAGTAAATAATTACAGGCGGTGTTATCTCGCGTCGGGTTCGACGTACCACTCGGGCGGCCAGTCGTGTTCCGGCGGCCACGAGGATGATGCGAATTTCTGTTCCACGTCGTCGGGGTCGATTTCGTCTATCGCGTAGGACGCGAACTTGGCGGGGTCAACGCCTGCTCGGTCGGCGGCGGTTTCGATGCGTGGGTGGTCGGGGCCGTCTTCCAGCACGTCGGCTTCGACGGTTCCACCGTGTCCGTAGAGTTGGTCGATGGCTTCGTCTACGGTCTGTTCGGCGTCGGGTGCGTCTGTCCAGTCGTCGCGTTTCTCGTCTATTTCGGTTTCGATGCTTTCGGTTGTGTCTTCGAGTAGGTCGGTGAACCGTTCGGCTTCCGTGTCCAGTTCGTCGGCTTCGGCCCGTTTTGCTTTGGCTTTGGCTTCGAGGTCGTCGGCTTCGGCGCGGAGGTCGTTGGCTCGGTCGCGGCGGGCGTCTGCGAACGCCTCGAATTTCTCTTTCTCTTTCTCGCTCAGGGCTTCGGTGAGCGAGTAGAGGTCGTCGTTGAGTAGCCCGTGTTCGATAGCCTCTTGAACAAACTCGCTGAGGCCGTAGTCGGAGTTGTCGATAGCCTCTTTCTGGTTCGGGGAGAGCGAGACAGACGTGGGGACACGGGTCATTGATGCCCCCCGCAAGTGTTATTTTCCCGCACCACGTTGCTACTGATAGAAGGCGTCCCACCGCCTTCCGCCATTCCCGTCCTTTCAGTCATCGTCAGATAGTACCTCGCAAGTGTCGTCGTTGCCGTCTTCGAGTCGTTGAACCGCCCGTTCGTATCGCGCTTCACGCTCTTGCCGGGCGTCCCGTAGCCTTTGCTCGATTTCTTCGAGCGTGAGCCGCTGTTGCTCTAATTGCTCGTTGCGCTCGTCTATGGACAGGTCGGTGTCGTTGGCGTCGGCCAGCATCGCCTCGAACCTGTCCTGTGCGGGTGCGTCACTCATCGGGCGTCCACCCCGGTCGTGTAGGGGTTGCCGTGGGTGTTGTCCAACTCCGACCTGTCCATCTCGATTTTCACCGCGCCGGGAATCGGCACGCGGATAATGCGGTCGCACAGGGTGTCCTCGATACGCTCAGACAGGTACTCCTCGATGCGCTCGCGGGTGTGGCCCCTATCGAGCATCAGGTCGAGTTTGTCCTGTACGTCGTCGCTCAGTTCCTCGCCGTTGACGATACGCTCCGCTTCGGATTGGAGTAGGGTGATTTTGTCGCTCATTTTAGTCGTCCATTTTGTCTTCGATTGTTTGTCTGACAAGGCCGGAGAGATTGACGTGTTCATTCTCATCCAGCCACGCTTGATGTTCGGGTTCGATGGTGATGTTGCGTCGTACTTTGCTCATCGACATTCGTATGTATGTGTGTGTATAACTTAAACTCTTTGGCACCTGACACTTTGTGCTGATAGTAGTTAATACTTCCAATCTGAACGTCTGTAACGGCTATCAAATCCTACGTGAGTACAGTAAACCATACGATACGTTTCGTAGCAGTAGCAAGCCTTAACCAACACTCGGACGGTGCCCCACCGCGTTGTTGGTTAAGACTGTCACACGCCGAGGGCTTTGAGTAGCAGTTGTCCGTTTTCAGTCAGCCGGTAGAATGTTCGCTGGCGTCCGTCCGATTCACTTTCTTTGACTTCTATCATCCCCGCGTCTTGTAGTTCTTCGAGGTGCTGGTAGATGTAGCCGGATGAGATACCCAATTCATCCGCAAGGGCGTACCCGTGGGACGGTTCTTTCCGCAGTTGGAGCAGGATTTGGAGTTTCGCGTCTCCGATAAGACTCATCACCCCAAAACTTCAGACCGGCTTGTGACAAGTTATATAAACGCAGATTAGACCGGTTGGAGAATCTGAGTCATAAGGGTTTTTGTCACAGTGTGTCAATACCGCACATATGAGCAGTGACCCCACGATGAGACTGACTAATGTCAATCGGCGTCGGTTCATCGGTGCTGTTGCCACCGCGTCGGTCGCCGCTATCGCTGGTTGTTCGGGTGATAGTGGTTCGGACGGCTCGGGGGATGAGTCGGAGGAAACGGACACAACTGAATCAACCGAGCCGGTTGGCCCGGAAACACAAATTCGATGCTGGATAGATGAAAACCGAAATAGAATTAGCACGGGGAGAGACGAACTTCGGGAGACGGTTCGGGCGTTTGATGATGAAGACTACGCGCAGGTAATGTATCATTCACGATTGGCTCGTGATGAGTACGATTTCCTCAACACGTCTGCTGAGGAACTTTCAGTTGAAGATAGTCAATTAGAGACGGCGTTAGAAAATTACTTTTATCACGCTTTTCAGGCTTCTTCGGCGGCATATTCAGCGGGATTCGAGATTGAGGAGAATGACGACCCGGCGGCGGCTGATGCGATGATTGAACGGCTGAATCGTCATTCTAATGATGCCGCTGATGCTCGAAGTGCGTTAAAATCCCAATTAGGTGTTGATGAGTCAACAGAACTTTCAGAAATCAATGTGGATAGCGAACGCTGTTGAGGATTCGTAGACTGATTATTCTTCAATCTTGTCAAGTAGTTGTTCTTTAAATTCGGGGTCATCAAGGGCGTCATCGAACGCATCCAGTAGTTCGGTATCATCGGGGTCGGTATCCCGGTAGTCCTGTTTCACGTCGTTCTCTATATCTCGCACGTCGGCGGATGCTTCGGCTCGCATCGCTTGTCCACACCGGGAGCAAAAGCGTGCTTCGCGTTTTTCTTGATAGTCACAGCGGGGGCAGGGGACAGGCCCGATTTCTTCGGTTTCCTGTTCCTTTACGTTGAGTCCGTGGAGTTTCGCCAGTTCGTTATCGGCGTCTTTCCCGAATATGGTCACGTAGCGGCTGGCTGTGGTTGACCCCCGAACCCACCCGTAGCGTGATTCGAGGTGTGCCTGACTTAACCCTTTGCTGGCGTGGTAACTCGCGCTACTCTTACGGAAGTTTGTGAGGGTGACAGGCTTGTCCACTTCGGCGCGGTCAGCCGGTTTCTTGAGCATTTTTGTTAGCATCCGATAACTAATTCCCTCGGGTTCGGTGAGTTTTGACCATAGGGGTGCGTTCCGGTCGGATTCGGCGGGGTGTTCGTCTAACCAGTCGCGCACGTAGGGGACGCTCGGGATAAGTAACACCGTTCGTTGACCTTGTTTGCCGTTCACGGTTACTTGGAGGCCGTGGTCGTGGTCTGTCACGTCGCCTACGGTGAGGTCACGAAACTCGAATCCTCGGAGTCCGGCGTCGTATTGGAGCGCGATAGCCGCCGCGTCCCGGTCGTGGTTTGCCGCTTCTATCATCGGGAGTATGTCGTCGTTCCAGTCGAGCATTTGCCCCGGTTCCGGCGCGGGGTCGTAGTTGCTGGATGTACCCGATGGTATCCAGTCGAGTGTGTCCGGCGGTTCACTTCCGTTCTCGTCGCTCACACGCCGTCCGAATACTTTGAGTGCGACTCGGTAGTCTTGGTTCGTTTCTTCGTTGTCGTAGTTTCGATTAATCCACCGCACCAGTTTTTCGGCGGTGTCGCGGTCGGTGAGAGCGGCGTTGATACCGCCTGCTCGCTCCGCGAGAATCGTGACGTGTCGGAGTAGTTTGAGGTGGCGGTAGGCCGAGTAGTTGGACTTGAGCAACGTGAGAGCGTCGTCAAATTCCAGCAGACTTTCCCGGTCGGTGTCGGTGATGTCCTCGCCTGCTTTGATTCGTTCACGCAGGTTTTCGAGTTGTACCTCGGGTGAGGTCATAGTTCAGACGACGTGACCAACCACATTAGAATTTTGGGTACAGTCTTGAACCAGTTATAAATAGTCTATTCAGTTCCGGCCCTTGGCTTTTGTACACTCAACGCTGCCAAGAATATCGACGTCGATAGGCGGGTCGTCCGTGCGTTCCGACGTGAGTTCCATCCAAGCGTCGAAATGGGTGCCGACAG
>Ga0102942_1000634_pt1 | contig 13317 bp, 9 predicted proteins | sample SalPon2_C_H2O_MG_FD_78171 | JGI IMG/M metagenome (GOLD analysis project Ga0102942, IMG submission 78171) | Salt pond water microbial communities from South San Francisco under conditions of wetland restoration - Salt Pond MetaG R2_C_H2O_MG | ecosystem: Environmental > Aquatic > Non-marine Saline... | reverse complement strand
GGTCGTCACGAACCTGCTGCTGGTTCGTGATGGTGGCCTCGAAGGTTCGGACGGTCCGACTCATTTCTAGCTTCATAACTGGTTATGGATGATGTTTTGTTAATAGTGTCGGCTGGCGTAGAATATCCGGCCTTGCTATCGACGGTGGGTTGTGCAGGTGTTGTCGGATTCATCCTGCGCCTAAAGGCGCAGGTATTCTCCTTGATTCTCTATAAGGGGACGTTTATTTAGTTCTGCTAGCGCCTTTTCTTGCTCGCCGAACCTGGTAGAGTATCCGCCTGCAAGCACAACGCCTACCCGTTTCTGGGAACTCATTCTAGATCACCTACGCTTCCGTGAGCATGTCGCGATATACTCTTAATCTTGTTTGATCCACGTCTTGCTGACTGCCCCCCGAATACACCTCAACGTCTCTGACACCGAGACGCTCTAGGTGTTCACTCCTCCTACCTCCTCGAGCTACCGGGACACGTCCCGGTCCGACGTCGAGACCTTGGCGTAGATCGCCACGGTCGCGGGTCCGCTCTCACTCGTATTTTCGAGTACACGCCGCTACATTAACCAAGTGGGGTTACTGCGGTTTTGTGTATAGCACTACCTTCTCGGCGCAGTTGAGAGATGTCTTAGGAATACAGGGCGGCTGAGCACCGGCTGCTCCGATCTTCTTGCTCCAAAGCGATCGGCGACTGCGCCCGTCTCACCGACGGTACTGAGTAGATCGGTTTGGAGTTCGTAGAGCTGAGACCCCACGAGATTATTGAACCCGGTATTCAACTGTACCTCGTTGAACTATCGATTTTTAATATAAAATACTATCTTGATATATTGGGTGTCAGACGACCCAGGACAGCAATTCACAACTTAGTTCAGAAGCCGATCGACAGCTAACTGACGGTGCGAGTCGAGTCACGTTCCGGTCGATAAGACTGCGATTCAGATCGGCACCAACAGATGCTGGCTGTACACTACTGTCGACCCCGTACAAATAAATCCTCCACGTTGACGTATTTTTGACCCAAAATCAACGACTCCCGCTGTTGTTTCTCTCGAAGTTTGGTGATTATCAACACGTTAACGATGAACGCGTCTTCGTTGCTGATGGTCAAGATCCCGCAGCTACACTCGTGCGGATCTCACTCAGATTTTAACTCGCTCACCATAGTAATCGGAATGCGGTGAGACACATATTTTTAGAGGTAGAAAAATATACTTATTTGTTCCTATATACATTCAAAATGCGGAGCCGACGACAGAAGAATCATGGCCCCGAGCTGTCACCGTCTGCTGGAACCGATGCTAAACGTAACACAATCGGTCTGATGAGCGGCCTCCGCTATTAGAAAACGCCGAGCCTCACTTTGACCTCATGTGAACCGCCATGCAACTGCCGTTAGTGGTTGTCGTAGACGGTTTTCTCGATCGTGTAGAACTCCAAGCCCTCGTCGCCTTGCTCGCGCCACGTTTCCGAGGAGGACCGCTTGAACCCGCCAAATGGAACGTGAAGCTCCAATCCGGTCGTCTTCTCGTTGACCTTCACGACACCGGCCTCGGCCTTGTCGATGAACTGCTTGGCCTCGGTGTGGTCGTCGGTGACGACGCTGGCCGAGAGTCCGTACTCGACGTCGTTGGCGACGTGGACCCCCTCGTCGAAGTCGCTGACCTTGATGACGGCGACGACCGGGCCGAAGACCTCCTCGCACGCGATCGTGTCGTCGTTTTCAACATCGGTCAGGACGGTCGGTTTGACGAAGTGGCCGGTCTCAACCGCCTCACCGGTCGGCTGGCCGCCCCCCGCGGCAACCGTCGCCCCCTCATCGCGAGCGATGTCAATATACTCCAGCGTCGACTCCAGTTCGTCGGCGCTGACCTGCGGCCCCATCTCGTGGTCGACCCCCGGACCGATGTCGATGGCCTCGGCCGCGTCGACGAGTTCGTCGACGAACTCGTCGTACACGTCCTCGTGAACGACCGCGCGGGAACACGCAGTACACGACTGGCCGGTGGTCCCGAAGCCGCCGGTCGCGACGATCTCGGCGGCCTCCGCAGGGTCGGCTGAGTCGGTGACCAGCGTGGGGTTCTTCCCGCCCATCTCGGTCTGGACCCGCTTGCCGGCGTCCGTGGCCTGATCGTAAACCAGCTCACCGACCTGTCCGCTGCCGGTGAAGGAGACGGCGTCGGTGCCCTCGCTGGTGATGAACTCGTTGCCGACTTCGCTTCCGGGGCCGGTCACGACGTTGAGCACGCCGGCGGGGAGCCCGGCCTTGTCCAGCGCCTCTGTGACCGCGAGGACGACCCCCGGGGCGGCGCTCGCGGGGTTGATGACGACGGAATTCCCCGCTGCGAGCGCAGGGGCAAGCTTCCAGGCCGGAATCGCGATAGGGTAGTTCCACGGCGTGATCAGCGCCGCGACGCCGACCGGCTCCTTGCGCGTGTAGAGGGTCGTGTCACGGCTGCTGGAGGCCTTCATCGTCCCGCCGAGGTCCGACGCCTTCCCGGCGAAGTAGTGGAAGATGTCGATCGCGCGCTGTACCTCGCCGGCCGCCTCGGGACGGGCCTTCCCCTCCTCTTCGACGAGCACCGTGGTGAGCTCGTCTTTCCGATCAGCGAGGATCATCCCCGCCTGCCGGAGGATGCGACCGCGCTCCGGGCCGGGCGTAGCCGCCCACTCGTCCTGCGCGTCGACCGCCGCGTCGACCGCCTCGACGGCGTCCGCCGCGCTGGACTGCTGGTAGCTCGCTATCGTCTCATCGGGAGCTGCGGGGTTGTGGACCTCGAACGTGTCGCCGCTTTCCGATTCAATCCACTCCCCGTCGATATAGTTCTCGTGAGCTGTCGCCATTCCATTCAATTACCCTCTCTGCTGGTATAGATTAGTTGCGGTGTCACGGGTATTCGCCCCTTCTGGCTCCGGCGAATCGCTAGACTGCCGCTTTCGGGCATTAAAACGGTCGGCACCGCCGATACAGTGACGCGAGTGTGTCCGTCGATCACCGTCCGCTCCAGGACAGTCAGTACACCTAGCCGGGCTGCCAACTCTCCGGTCGCAATCTCGGTGAAAAGTACTGAGCCGACGGTACCGTCCCGAAGCTGTCTGTGACCGCCGTTTTACCGCTCAAGTACACGCTCGGGGTCGCCGTGCGCGAAGCTGGGAGGCTGTAAAAATGTCTTGCTGTGTCTCGCTAACTGCGACGACCTGGCTGCATATCCCACGACGATTCACAACGGCCTCCTGCCGCGGCTCGTCGCCACCTCTCAGTCGCTTCAGTCTGCGCTATGGAGCGGTATGAATCCGCAACTCGGACAGCCATTATGCTTTGTTGTCCTGTAATCCATCTCTGTGCCGCAGTTCGTACACTCGTAATGGAATGGTGCCATCAGACGTCTTTTGATCGATCCTACATATATATATTTTGTAGGTATCCTCATTAAAAACGGTACTATGAGTGTTAGTAATCTCGAAGATTCACTTCGATTCGGTTCTTCGTCACGAGTAATCGGTCCCGAAGGGTTTCACGATACCATTCTCCTTTCATGTCGGCTGCGGGCCCCGAGAGACTAATCGCGCCGATTACTGCGTCGTCGGAACCGAACACCGGTACTCCGACGCATCGGAGCCCGGGACCATACTCCTCTTCGTCGAACGCGACGCCGCGATCACGAACCCGTTTGAGTTCGTCCAGTAGCTTTTCGCGTTCGGTGATAGTGTTCTCAGTGTAGCCGACTAGGTCCATCGATTCGAGTAATGTCTCGAGCCGATCTGACGAAGCGTGAGCGAGAATCGATTTACCGGTAGCCGTACAGTGTAAGTCATGTCTCTCGCCGGCCCGCGTCGAAAAGCGAACGTCGTCGCTTCCGCGAGATCGGTACAGGTAGACTCCTTCACCATGCTCTTCGGCACTCAGATTACCAACTACGTCCAACCCTTCGACGAGGGATTCGATTTGCGGTCGCGCTATCTCGAACAGGTCCGTCTGCATCCGTGTCGTCTCGCCGATGCGAAGGAAACGGAGCCCGAGTCGATATCGACCGTCCTCATTTACGACATACCCGCGTTCGCGAAGCGTTGTCAGATGGTTGTGCACGGTGCTTTTCGAAACACCGACCGAATCGGAAATTTCGGTCACACCGGCCTTATCCGCCTGCTCTAGGTATTCTACCACTGATAAGAGGGTGGTAATCGATTCGACAGGGGCATTTGTGCGGTCCATGGACGAAGCGTACTCACCGGGTGCACTTGTAATTAGCTCAAAACTGTTTTGTACGACAGAACGCTTGCATTATTTTTGTTTCTGCTACCGTAGTGCTGTCAGTACTCCCTTCTCCGGTTTAATTCGAGTTCCGTGACGATTGCTCATGCGTTCGTGTGGAGGGCAGTACTATCTGACCGTTCCGTTCTGTGGGACAGGAACGTTTCTCTGAGCGTTCCTTTCGTGCGTATTCTCTCCTGACCAAGCGATTTGCCGTGCGGAATTTGGGAAAGGGATTACAGTAGTACGACTGTAATACCGACGGTGCCCAGAGCGACCGACAATTCTTTGTTCTGGTAGACAGAACACTGAAGGATGTAACCAGCACACTATCTATTACTGTGCCGCTCAATCGAATCAGGTTCGGTGACGAACACCCGACTCGATACTGATTCGACCGAAGAGAACCTGAATCGCCCTATCAGTGGCTCTGAAGGTCGTTTGAGATGACAGAACGACCGATCAGCGGGTCGATCTCCGAGAGTATTTCCGCGGGGGCGACTCGATTTAGCTGGTCGCATCACTCGAACTGTAGTTTAGTTCGATTATATTTCTGGCCGAGAGGAGCTCCTTTCGAAACTCCTCTTCGACATCGGGTTCTCGCAAGCGGTGCGCAGGGCCGGTGATACTGAGGCCGCCGAGAACGCCACCGGTTGAATCCTTGATCACCGTCGAGACCGACGCCATCCCCATCCTGTATTCTTCGTGGTCGAAGGAGACGCCGCTCTCGTGGATCCGTTCGAACCGTTCTTCGAGTTCGTCACGCTCCGTGACCGTGTTTTCCGTGTGTGCGGGCATTCCGTGTCGGTCGAGTATCTCGGTTACGCGGTTGTCGGAGTACTGTGCGAGGAACGCTTTGCCGACGGCAGAGGCGTGCATGTGAAAGTGCGTCCCGTCGGTAAAGTCGTACGAGATGCTGAGATCGTTCTGAACGACATCGAGCGCGACGCACATTCCGTTCTGTTCGACGGACAGCGTGACGAATTCGCTGCTGGTTTTTTCGGCGAGGGCATTCACTTCCGGCTTCGCTACGTTGTAAAGCGTGACGTCGTCGCGAACGGATCCCCCGAGTTCCAAATACCGGAAGCTGAGTTCGTACGCACCGTTGTCCTCGTTCTGTACCACGTACCCCAATTGCTGAAGCGTGCTCAGGTAGTCGTGAACAATGCTCGCCGGTCTGTCGATCGTCTCTGCGATCGCGGTCACACCACGCTCACCGTCTTTCTGGAGTGCCGCCACGATATCGTCCATCGTCAGTAACGCCTTGATCGGACGGTTAGCTTCGTCATCCATACCCTTGCTATCAGGGCCATCGCACATATACATTCGGAATTGTCGAATATAGTGATCGGAGCAAGCGGCCCAAATCGAGGAAGCGAAGATATATCCATAACTATTGATCATGTTCGTGCTGGTTCATTCGATAATACCGAATTTAGCGCCCGTTTTTTAAATCATGAAGGTTCCGCTCTTCTGGCGAATAGCCACTCTAGAAGCGCTCTATGGCTACTTTCGCTATTCAAGATGAGGAAAGAGTTATTAGGGGGAGTCAGTGTATGTCTGTGTAGAGCATGGCACAAGATACCCAGGGGACGAGACAAGACCGTCGATCGGAGTCGGAACTAACGCTAGTCGACGCGGATGTCCACCAGCGGTGGGCGGACGACGAAGCGATCGCCCAATACCTTCCGGACCGCTACAGAGACGATGGGCTAGTGCTCCCAGAGCTGCTGTACCGAAACCCCGGGGAGTTCCTCCGGCAAGACGAGAAGACGGAGGACGGGAACAAACCGGGAACCGATCTTCAAAAGATCTGCGACGATCACCTAGATAAGCACGACATCGACTACGCGATGTTGACCGGGAACTCGTGGTTCAACCTCGCGGCACTGCCTCACCGCGATTACGCGCACGAGCTCGCTCGGGCGCACAACGAGTGGTTGGTGAACGACGTTCTTCCGGTCGACGACCGGTTTATCGGATCGATGTACGTCGCACCGAAGGCGCCAGAGAAAGCCGCGGAGCTCATCCGCGAATACGGCGACCACCCACAGATCCGTCAGGTGATGCTGCCCGGCGGAGCCGAAGTGCCGTACGGTCGGCCCCAGTACTGGCCGATGTACGAGGCCGCCGAAGAACAGAACCTCGCCATGGCGGTCCACCCGTTCTCGGAAGGGCACGGAACGAGCAACCCGCCGACCGGTGCCGGCCATCCGAACAATTACATCGAGTGGCACACGCTCCTCGGCTCGTACTACATGGGACAGCTCGCCTCGATCGTCACCGAGGGCGTCCTCGTCGAGTATCCCGACCTGCGGTGGGCGTTCATCGAGGGCGGTTACGGGTGGGTCCCCCACTTCATGTGGCGGCTTGATAAGAACTGGAAGGGGCTCCGCTCGCAGGTCCCGTGGTTGGAGGAGAAGCCGAGCCACTACATCCGAAACAACGTCTGGTTCGCCAGCCAGCCCGTCGAGGAGCCCGAGCAGCCGGAGTTCCACGACTACATCCTCGAGATGATGCACGCGGACGAGATGCTCATCTACGCGTCGGACTATCCACACTGGGACGGTGACGATCCTACGTGGGGGCTGCCGCCAATGGACGACGACATGGAGCAAGCGATCAAACACGAGAACGCGGCCGAGTTGTGGGATCTCCCGACGGACGGAAGCAAACTGAAGTGATTCCAATGACGAAAAAACGATTCGAGATCTGTCCGGCTGCCGAATTCGACGCCGGCGAGCGGCTCATCGTCGACCTCGACGGATTCTCGGTCGGCGTTTTCAACGTCGACGGGGAGTACCACGCGATGAAAAACGACTGCCCGCACCAGCGCGCACCGCTCTGTGAGGGGAAACTCGGCGGCACCACCGAATCGGACAGCCCCGGCGAGTACGAGTGGGTTCGGCCGGGACAGGTCGTTCGCTGCCCGTGGCACGGGTGGGAGTTCGACGTCACGACGGGCGAGTCGGTTTTCAACCCGCACAAGGTGAAAGCCAAAACGTTCGAGACGCGGGTCGAACCGTCCGAATGTGAGGACACCGTCGCCGACGGCGGCTGTGAAGGGTGTGGTGCCGACTTGGAGGGGGACGAACCGCCGGTCGAGACGTACGACGTGGAAGTCGAACAGGGAACGGTTGTGGTCTACCTATGAGCGCAGATTCGGAGAGCGCCATCGCTGCCCTCCGCGACGAGATCGACCCGTTCGTCTTTCTCGGCGGAGCGATCGCGACCATCATCGCGATCGGCTACATCGCCGCCCGTCCGGGTGCAGCGGGGGAGTTCCTCACGAACGCGAATACGTTCCTCTGGAGCGAACTCGGATGGGTGTTCCTCTGGGCGATGTTCCTCGCCGTCGCGTTCTGCCTGTGGCTGCTGGTCGGACCGTGGGGGAAAATCAAGCTCGGCGGACCCGACGAGGAACCGGAATTCTCGTACACCTCGTTCCTCGCGATGCTGTTCTCCGCGGGCCTCTCGACCGGGCTGGTCTTCTACGGCCCGGCCGAAGCGCTGTTCCACTACTCTTCGGGGCCGCCGTATTTCGGTGCCGAAGCCGAGAGCGCCGCTGTTGTCCCCGACGCGATCCAGTATACGATGCTCCACTGGGGTATCTCCCCGTGGTCAGCGTACCTGATCGTCGGTGTGACGATTGCCTACTACGTCCACCGTAAGGGCGCTCCGATCAAACCGTCAACCGTGTTCGCCCCCTTCATCGGCGTCGAGAATCTCGACAAGAAATGGGTGAAGCCGCTCGACCTCTTGATGGTCATCGTCTCAGTTGGCGGCGTCGCCGTCTCGCTCGGATTCGTCGTCACTCAGTTCCTCGGCGGGATCTCCTACAACTACGGCGTCGAGGTCGGAAATCTCGGAACAATACTGGTGACCGTCGGCCTGACCGTCGGGTTCACCATTTCCGCAGCTCTGGGTGTCAAACGCGGCATCCGTCGCGTCTCGACGTTCAACATGTATCTATTCCTGTTCCTCCTCGCGGTCGCGTTCGTGTTCGGTCCGACATCGTTCCTGCTCAACACCGGAACGGAGGCGCTCGGCGGGTACATCAACAGCTTCGTCGACATGAGTCTCTATTCGAACTCGGCGAACGGCGCCGAGTGGGTCGGTAGCTGGACCGTCTTCTACTGGGCCTGGTGGTTCTCGTTCGCGCCGATGATTGGTATCTTCATCACGCGGATCTGTCGCGGTCGAACGATCCGGCAAGTCGTCTTTGCGGGACTCATCGGAACCACCGCAGCCTCGTTCCCCTGGTTCATCGTCATGGGCGGGTCGTCGCTGTGGGTCCAAACGAGGGGCACCGTCGATCTGCTCTCCATCGTGTTCGAGCAAGGACGCGAAGTCGCCGCGTTCCCGCTGTTCGAGACGCTCATGCCCTTCGGCGGCATCTTCGCCGCCGCCTACTTGCTTCTCGTCCTCACGTTCCTCATCACGACCGTCGACTCGACGACGCTGAGTCTCGCGATGTTCACCACGGACGGGAGCGAGCATCCGTCGACGATCAATCGCGTCCTCTGGGGCGGACTCGTGGGCTTGCTCTCCTCGCTGCTGCTCATCACCGGCGGACTCGAGGCGCTCCAGAACTTCGTCGTCCTGCTCGGGTTCCCGATCGCGTTCGTCATCGGGCTGTGTTTCATCGGACTCACCATCGAACTCGAGCGGACTCGTCCCGTCTTGTTGACCGAACGCCACAAGAAAGCCGACCGCGAGAGCGAGGATCAGCAGACGGTCGTCGATTATCTCTCGGATCGCCGTCCCGCCTGGGCGGGTGGTTCCGACGACTGAAGTTCGGTTCACCCGACGATTTCTCCCGGTCCGTTCTCGAGACTACAAGTCGGCAGTATCTTTCCTCAGTACGACCACCTCACCGGCGATCGTGCATGGACCACCAGCCGTTCCGTAAGAATGAGCCGAGAGCGACGTTACGGATCAGTCGAGAGCGACGTTAACGACCGGCGCAGGCGATTCGAACATCACGTCCTGTGTGACGCTTCCGAACAGCGCCTTCCCGGTCGGTGACCGCTGCCGTCCACCGATAACGACGTAGCGCGCATCCTGCTCCTCAGCGTACGCCGAGATCTCGGCTGCTGGGTCGCCGACGCGGACCGAGACAGTGGGTTCTGGCAGCGTCGACTCGCCCGTCGCCCGGGACACGATGTTCTCACCGATTTGTTGTACCTCATAATTATCGGTCAGATCCTGTCCTTCGATGTCTTTCTCGAGGACTTTGACGAGTTCGGACCGTTGGAGGACGTGAACCGCGTGTACCGCTTCGTCGAAATTGGTCGCTATCGTCTGTGCTTCTTGGAGAACGGGTGCTGCTCGCTCCGAATCGTCAATGGCTGCCACAATAACCATACTCCGATGTTCGATTCGATCCACAAAGAGATTCCGGGAGGAAGACAGTCGCGAGCAACCGCTGCACAGAAACGCGGCGGGTAACGACCGAATTATTCCGCATTTTCCCCTAGTTTTAAGCCGGTTCGGCCAAGATGCTAAACTGCTATATGAGTAGCAAAACTGTCGTACTAGGCGGTTCAGGAGCGATGGCAGCGGGCTGCGTCTACGACCTCCATCAGACGAGCGACTTCGACGAAATCGTCGTGGCCGACGCTGACGAAGAAAACGCGCGTCGCCTCCTCGAGGTCATCGACGACGATCGATTTCGGTTCGAATCGGTCGACGCGACCGACACGGACGATATCGTGCGTGTTCTCGAGGGCGCCGACTACGTCGTCAACGGCTTGCCGTACCCGTTCGAGGAGAACGTCCTCGATGCGATGCAAGAGGTGGGCAACCTCACGGGCGTCGATCTGAACGCGTTCGACTTCGAGGAGGTACTCGACCGGTCCGAAGAGTTCGCCGAGGCGGGGAACTCCCTCTGGTTCGCTAACGGAGGCCTCGTAAGCACTATCGCGCTCGGAATGGCTGCCTGTGAACGGTTCGACGACGTCGAGGACGTCAACTTCTACTGGGGGATGTGGCGCCTCCTCACCCAGACAACGCCCGGACTCACGGACACGGTCACCTACGAACACGACCCCGACGTCGACGAGCGAGCGAAGTGGGAAGACGGCGAGGTTATCAACGATCTCCCGGCGTTCAGCGAACAGCGGACGTTCGAGTTCCCGGACCCGATCGGCGAAGAGGATACGTACGTCATCTCCCATCCCGAACCGGTCACCTTCCCGAAGGCCCCGGTCGCTCAAGCGAAGAACGTCGACAGTATCATTACGCGCGGTGCGTGGCACGAGGAATGGAAACGCTACGAGCGGACCCTCCACGCGTCGAACGCGTTCGAGACGGACAGCCTCGAGGTCGACGGAGCGGAGGTCGACCCCATCGAGGTCATGCAACAGCAGGTGAAGAACCAGGGACTGGAGCTCGAAACGCAGTGGAAGCCGCCCGAAGACCTGTCACCCGAGACGGAGTGGACGCCTCAGACCATCCTTTCGGCGGAGGTAACCGGAACCATAGACGGCCAGGACGACCGTGCCGTCTTCCACTTAGAGCAACCGTCTCCGTTCTTCGACGTCGACGAGATCACCGTGATGCGCGAGTACGGCTGCTACGTCGGCGTCCCGCTGTCCGTCACGCTCCAACTCATGGCTGACGGTGCCATCGATGAGGACGGCATCTTCATTACCGAGACCAGTGGTCTCGACGCGGAACGGTACCTCGAGGAGATGGAGGAGCGCGGCTTCGACTTCGTAACTGAAGAAACGCCCAGCAAGTCGATTGCAGCACAGAGCCGATAATTGATAGAAGTTCGAACCCGATAAGTGGAGATTCCAAACGGTAGTCGCACCGAGAACGGCCTGACGCGCGTCGCTGCCCGCTCGCGCTCTGAGACCCTTCTCAACCATCACATCTTCTGAGCGGAGTCGCAAGTAGCCGCGCAGTTTCGTGACGAACCTGTTCATCGTCTTGTCAGCTTGGCTACGACATTACCAGACGGAGCGGGCTTATAACCACGTTTCCGTGGTCGGTGAGTCGACGGAATAATTAGTTTGCAAACAAATACTTTCGCTATTTTATTCTTCTAGTTATATGTTTGGCAGCATTTCTGCGTCGCGTTAAGTTAGAGGATGAGGCGCTCGACTTCAGAGTGTCTATGGCCGAAACCGAGCGCCTCAGCGAATGTATCGCGTGGATTGACTTGTCGTTTGTGGAGCGGGATCGAACGCCGCGCTGGGCGATTGAAGTAGGGATCCGCTGTCATTTGGCCGACATGTCGCTGCGTGAGGTAAGTAAACATCTCGAAAGGTTTGGAATCGATCGGAGTCACGTCGCTATCCATAACTGGGTTCATAAAGCCGATCTACAGCCGATCTCGACCGTCTCCGAGGATCAACTCGCGGTTGACGAAAAGATGATCCGCCTCCACGGCCAGAAATTCTGGCTGTACGGCGCGGTTGATCCACAGACGAACGAAATCCTCCAGGTGAGACTCTATCCAACCGCAAATAAACAGACAACGCGATGGTTTCTGACCGAGCTACACCGGCGCTACCAGCTCAATAACGTGGAATTTCTCGTCGATGACGCAGACTATCTCGGATCAGTTCTCGCTGAAGACGGCTATCGATTTCAAGTCATTCAACATGGAAATCGGAATGCCATCGAACGTGTCTTTTGGGAAATAGAACGACGAACATCATCGTTTGCGAATAGTTTTAGCAATGTCGCGCTAGAGACAGCTCAAAATTGGCTCGAAGCCGTCGCCGTCTACCACAATTCACGTCAAACTTAACGCGACCCAGGAAGGCCGAAAGAACTCGAAGCTCATCGAACACGCGCCCCTCATCGCAGTGCTGGCAACCCACGCAGACACCCCAACAGCACGAGTCAAGACCGGCCAGATAGACGAGTGCGATTACAGGGACGTAACATCACCATCCACGTCGGCAAGTGCTTCAGTGGCTACATCACCCAGTTCGCCGGCTTCGATGTGCGAGTAGCGCTCTCGCACCATCTCCTCCGAGTTATCCAGATATCGAGCCGCGACTGTATAGCCAAACGCGCGAACAAGGACCTCACCCAACCCGCGGCGGCCCCCGTGCGGGGCGAGATAATCGTGTTTCGGATGGTCGATGTCGATGTCCGCGGCCTCTGAGAGTCGCTGGAGAATCGACCGTGCGCCGTCCGTGGTGATCGACGGCGGCCGAATATCATCTTCGAGCGCTAGGAGTAGGTCGCGTGCGTACTCCTTCCGCCGCTCGGCAATTGCGTCCGAACGTTTCCCTCGGTCAGCCAGCTCATCCTGGACAAGCTCCGCAAGCGTTCGTTGGTCGAACGTCGGAAACACCGGCCAGCGCTCCGTTGGTGGGTCCATCAACTGGCGATAGCTTCGCAGCGGCGAGATAACCGGGTCGGGCAGGCTGGCGGCGTCCCACTGCTGTTTCTTCCGGTAGACGTCCATACTCCCATCGTCGAGCGAGAGGTCCTCCCAGCGGACGCCGCGCCGGCGCGGGTCGTTCGGGTCTCGTAGTAGCTCCCCGACTCGAACGGCGGTGTAGGCGAGGACGAACACCAGAGCCCGGTCACGAGCCGCCTTCAGCGCCGCGTAGCGTCCTCGCTGCTTGTCGAGGAGGTCAGTATCCTCTGGGAGCGTCGTGTACGCCTCGACGGCGTCGCGGGCCCGTTTGTCGACGTGGCGGGTGAGGGCGTGGCGCTGTTCGGACGTCCAGGCCTGCTGGTCGCCGGGCTTGCGGCCGTCGTCCTCCGGCAGCGGCGCCATCGCACTGGCCCGCTGTGCGTAATGCGCCTCAAGATATCCCTCGTTGACGCACCAGCCACACCACGCAGAGATATAGCGGTAATAGGTTTGGACGGTGTTCTGCTTGAGGCCACGGTCACCAGCGAGATGCCGGGCGTACTCGCGGAAGACACGTTCGTCGAGGTCCTCGAATGTGGGGTCACGGTCGATGTCGTCGGGTATAATTCCGGTCCAGTCGTCGTTACTCCGATCGCCGGCGGCCCACTCGGCGAACCGCTCGAGTTCGCGAGCGGCGTTCCGTCGGTAGTTCCCGCCGTCGCCCCCGCGGCCTTTCCCCTTGTC
>Ga0102942_1000632_pt1 | contig 13340 bp, 7 predicted proteins | sample SalPon2_C_H2O_MG_FD_78171 | JGI IMG/M metagenome (GOLD analysis project Ga0102942, IMG submission 78171) | Salt pond water microbial communities from South San Francisco under conditions of wetland restoration - Salt Pond MetaG R2_C_H2O_MG | ecosystem: Environmental > Aquatic > Non-marine Saline... | reverse complement strand
CTCACCGAGCGAACGGCTAACGCCGTGAGCGAGTAGGGTAGTTCAGACCCTCCACCTTTGCAAGTGAAACTAGGAACCCGTAGACGACGAGACCTTCACTTGTAACAGTGGTGTGTGTCGAAGTGTGATTGGTTCGTGAAAGCTCTCAATCCCGTGTTTTGAAGATCTTAACTCCAGAAAGAATTATCTTAGCCGAACCCTGGACGAGGTGTTTCCACCTCGATGGTGTCGGGGGGTCTTCTTTCATTTTTGTTTCCGCAGTGTTTTCGACAGGAACGGGAGAGGGTCGACATCCTCCCCGCGCTGAAGCACAAGACTATCACCTCGACTTCGACATAATGTCCCAGAATTTAGCAAATTTCTGGTGGTAAGCTCTTAATCAAAGTGCGAACGTTGTTCATCATGAGCGAGTAGGGCTGTTCACGGGGCACCATTCGTTGAATGATTGAAATCCGAAACACTATTTTAGTACAATGACACGATATGCCCTAACGAGTCAACTCACCATCAGCAGAATATAACTAGAGACCACCGAATTATTGTTTCTAATCATGAGTAAAACTTGCACATATACAGTAGACCCCAGCGAGTATGAACAAACATCCTCTGATCCGCTCTTGGAATCTGATTGGGAGTGTCCACACGACAGATATGAGGGATCGAGCAAGTGCATTTTTCATCTAACTCCAGAAGAACGAGATACCCTAGAAATCACGCCAAGTGACGTTGCCACACAACTCCAACAGGTGGCTACTCAAGAAGGTAAAGAACCCAAACAAGTAATCGGAGCGAATTTTTCCGATATCAATTTAGATCGCGTGATTATAGATGCGCCTGATAGGTTCCCTCTAGATCTTCGATATGCAACTGCTGTTGGCGAATTCTCGACAGCTTCCAGTGAACTACGACAGCCGATCGATCTGAGGGGTGCGGATATTCATACACTCGAATTAGCGGAAGCGACGTTCACAGAGCCTTGTCAATTTACCAATATGGTCGTGTCTGGAAGCTTTGATGCCTCAGCGACTGTATTTAATGATGACGTAGATTTTGAAAATGTACGATTCGGAGGGGAAGTACTGTTCGAAGAAACGCGTTTTTACGGTGATACCTGTCTTCGAAACACAATTTATGAAGAAAAAACTTCCTTCGATGGTGTGGAATTTTGCGGTGATGCCAACCTAGCTGATGATGATGCTTGTTTTGAAGAAGCTGAATTTCTCGACGAAGTGACCTATAGAAAAGCCGAATTTCGGTATGCCGATTTCATTAATGTGAGATTTGCTAGTTCAGTCACATTTGACGAAGCGGTCTTTACCGGCGATGCTGAGTTTACTAACGCTACGTTTGCGGATCGCGCAATGTTTCGAGGTACCGAGATTCATGGTGATGCGAATGTACTGATTGATGATGCGGACTTCTCTAATGCGACCTTTGCTGATCACGTCACGTTTGACCACGCTGAATTTTCGGTGGCGAATTTTGAAGAGGTAACATTTAGAGATACTACCGTTTTCGACGATGTGTTATTTGAGGACGACGCCTGCTTCGCCGGGGGTACATTTACAGCGGTCACATTTGATGAAGCGAGGTTCAAATCCGATTGCACATTTAAAAACACCCAGTTTGAATCCGACGCTTCATTTCGCGGGGTAGAATTCCACGGGGGCGACAACATCAAAGATGATGACGTTACCTTTGGTAATGCCCAATTTGATGCGGATGCTGATTTCACTGCTAGTCGCCTCCGGTATGCTAATTTTGAAAACACTACCTTCGAACAAGCTCAATTTGATAGTACAATTTTCGAGGATGATACCAAATTTGCCAGTGCCCGTTTCACCGAAGCAACATTCGATGAAGCACGGTTCTGTGGAGATAGTGATTTTTCAGAAGTTCAGTTTAATGAAAGTGTCTCCTTCCGCGGGGTCGAATTTCGTGGTGGAGACAACGTAGAAAAAGATGATATCACGTTTCGTGATGCTGTATTTGGAGGAGATGTGGATTTTTTCGCCTCGAAAATAACCCACGGCAATTTTCATTCGGCTACATTCAAAGCGGAGACGGATTTCAATAGGGTTGAATTTGCAAGCAACGCAATATTTACTAAATCTGACTTTATCGGATCAGTCCAGTTTAATGAGGCCCGATTCACCGAGGATGCCTCATTTGCTTCTACAACATTTCATGGCACAGCGAGTTTCAAAGGCGCAGAGTTCCAAGGCGGCGATAATGTCGTTAACGACGATGCAAACTTTGAGCGGGCAGAGTTTAGATCTGATGTGATTTTTAGTGGCGCACGGTTCCGGTTGGCTAATTTCAGCAATATCGAAGTACGAGGCAAATCAGATTTCGATGAGACGAACTTTGATCGATCGGCTATTTTCTCAGAGAGTTCGTTTCAGGAGGAAGTCACATTTGCAGAGGGGCGATTTAATGACGATGCCAGCTTTGACAGTACGACATTTTGCTCTACGACTTCATTCCGGGGTGTCGAGTTCGATGGCGGAGATAATGTCAGAGATGACGATGTAGAGTTTCAGGAAGCTGTTTTCAAAGGCGATGTACATTTTGAATCTGCTGAGTTTCAGTATGCGAATTTCAAGCAGTCTACAATTCAAGGACTCGCACAATTCAAAGGAACTCAGTTCCTATCGAATGCTGTCTTTAGCCAAAGCGAAATTAGAGGTAAAGCGGATTTCGCGGAAGCTACGTTCGAAGAAGATGCTAAATTTGTCGATGTTGAGTTTCAGTCCGATGCTGATTTTTATGGTGTTGAGTTTGAAGGTGGCGACAGTGAATCTGATGACGCCATATTCAACGATGCTGTATTCGAATCAAACGTAGACTTCAGTCAAATAGAGTGTGATGAATTTGGAATGTCACACGTTCTCGTCCGAGGCGAGTCCAAATTTGAGCAGGCGCAATTCGGAGGCTTAACGATCGAAAATACACGGTTCAAAGGCGAGGTCACACTAGAATTTACAAGATATTCAAACAAGACGAGTTTTGCTGAATCTATCTTCGAATCAACCGTGAATTTCCGTGAGTCACGGTTCGATCACGATGTTCGCTTTGCAGGAGCGATTTTCGAACAAGAGACTACTTTCAGTGGGGTAGAATTCAGAGGCGGTGCTCATACCGAAGACGATGCTGATTTCGAGGCCGCAGTATTTGATGATACGGTTGATTTTGAACAATCGATATTCCGCTTTGCTAATTTCTCTGGAGTAGAATTCAATGGGAATGCAATATTTGTTGATACATCCTTTTCAAGAGGTGCCCTGTTCCAGCGTGCAGAGTTTGATGACTCAGGGCTCTTTTCACGGGCTGTTTTCGGCGACGAAACCGATTTTTCGAGTACTGCATATTGCGGTGATACATACTTTGATGAAGTACAATTCAAAGCCGATACAACGTTTGCTGACGCTAAATTTGAAGCTGATGCAATATTCACTGACGCTGAATTTGAAGGGAGCTCGAATAGAGAGAACGATGATGCGAGCTTCGAAAGTGCGGTCTTCAAGACGATCGCTGATTTTGAAGCTGCAAAATTCCGGCATGCGAATTTCCGCAATACAAGCTTCGCTAAACGGGCAAACTTCGCTAAGGTAATTTTCCAGAGTGCAGTCTCATTCAAACCGAAGCCAATCGTTGATGATGAAACACTGATTGATCTGCGGAAGGCTCGTCTCCACTCTGGTCTGTTATCGCAGCCCCAAAGCGGGCGTGCATATTATGATTTATCCCGAGCAACAGTAGGCTCAGTTGATCTTTCGAGCGACAACACTGATGTACCCTTATTTGATCACTTCCGATTCTGTGACACTTCATTCGAGGATTTTGATATAACGAGCCACAAAGGCCATCTTGCAGAAAATAATTGGGTAATCCATCAGTTCCTTGGTGGGCATCTGCAAGAAGAAGATGTTGTTACGCTGGAAAACCCCGCCAACTTAGAAAATACGTATCTTAAAGCCAAAAACGCCGCCTCAGCATTTGGTGAACGAAAAGCTGCTGCAGAATTCTTTATAAAAGAGATGATCTATCGAGGGAAGAAAAATCGACAGATAGCAAGCGGAAATACCTTCAGGTCTAATACGAATCCAACGGCAAGCGTACGATTGAAAGCTATTGGCAAGTGGTTCGGTAATAAACTTCTCTATCAAACCTGTGGGTATGGCGAACGACTCTGGCGAGTGATGTATGCCTCTGTCGCAGTCATTGTGTTTTGGGCTATGTTGTATACGCTTATTCCGAGTGGAATCGAAGATCCAGGTACTGCACGAGGAGTTGATACTCTTCCGCAACTTGTGACACCGGAGGGAATTGATATTTTACTACAAAATATCTACTTCAGCGCAGCCACGTTCATCACGCTCGAATATGTCGGAGGCTCTCCAGCTGGGTCACTTGCCCGTTGGGTCGCAAGTTTCGAAGCCTACACAGGGGCCCTCCTGATAGCATTATTCGTCTTTGTCCTTGGACGACGAGTGGCATGGTGACCTCCTGAGCACGCCGAGATTAAGACCGACACATTTCGTCCTCTCACGTTTGCAGATACGGAGTCACACAACGGGATTGTCACTGACCGTCCACTTAACCTCTCAGTGCGAAACAATGAAGTGACCGAAGTGATAGCTGTGCTTAATGTCAAATCCCGAGGCCGCAGAGGCAACCAATTCCGATACTACTTCTATAACATCAAATGAGTCATCAGTTGATAAAACTCATAGAGAGCAATGGCTTGACAAATATTTCGAACCATTCTTGTTCGAGTTACGATATACAATCTTGGTTCCCGTTGTCATTGGGTTTATTGCAGGCATCATCATGTTTGCGATTGGTACATACCAAGTTTATGATGCATCAACAGCACTGATCGTTAATTCTGACTTCTCAGCTACCGGTGTTACACTGCCAATCATCAAGGCTCTCGATTCATTTCTTGTAGGCATTATTCTCGTGATTTTCTCATTCGGCGTGTATGACTTCTTCGTCAGTGAGCTTGAACCAGCAGAAGATGCAGGTGTACGCCCTGATTGGTTCAAATTTGACAGTACAGGCGATCTAAAAAATAAGCTCATAGAAGTGGTGCTGGTCATTCTATCGATTAAGTTCTTTGAGCAGATGGTTGCCAACGCTAAGAATCTTGAATCAATCGAAATGTACCTCGTGATTCCGATTGGAACCTCGATTCTCGCTGTAAGTCTCGGCTTCTTCAAGTGGGCGACTCACTGAAGAGTCGTGTCTAATTATGTTTGGCTTCGTATGTTCGGCACACGGCGGTCGATTTGACGGGAATCGGAAACTCCAGGGAAGGTTGTAGACGGTCGCTTTCAGCAGCATTTCACGGAACTCAAGCCACCAGCTTCGGGCACGCACGGCGGAGGCGAGCGTGCGCTTGATTGACGAGAAGACGGTTTCTGACATTGATCGCTGGTGATACCGATCACCGTCCATGCGGGCATTGTGGGCGTGATCGAGTGGATTCATGATCCAGTGTTTAATCAGCGGTCTGATGCCGTTGTCACGGAGTTCGTCGCAGAAGGCTTTCGCGTCGTACCCACACGGTCTGCGGCAAGATTTTGCAGATCGCCGGCGAGAGGAGACCAGCCCACTCTACATGGCCAAGTTCTGAGTGAAGTGTTCGGTATGCTTCAACGACTGAGCGATCGGTGATGTGAACGTACCGTTGGTTGTTGGGGCCACGGTGTTCGACCAAGAGTCGTCTGCTATCAGCTCATCAATGACTTCGTATAGATGGGGCTTCGAAAGCTCGGTTGCTCTCGTGAGTGCAGCTACTGTTGCCTCACGGCCGGTCGTTAGCACGTCGATGACTGTGAGGGCAGCCTTCGAGAGCATACTGGTAATATAATTGCGTAATGTATATGTATCTTCACAACAAGGATTTTCCAACTATTAGTTCGATCGTAGATTGACTTCTTGTCTGTCACTTGAGAAAACTAATATAGATCTTATAATGAAGACACATGAATAACAGTAGAGAGGAACCTTCTAATGTCTGAATCCTGCTCTGTTACATATTCTTCGACAGACTTGGAAACGCTGGACTCGGATTGGAGTTGTCCACACAATCGGGCAAATGGATCTGATCGTTGTCTGTTTCATCTTTCGCCAAAGGAGCGTGAAAAACAGGACATATCAAAAGAACAATTCCACTCAAAACTGCGTGCAGTGTTTAGCACAGAGGGTCAAGAAGTTAAGCAACTTCTCGGTGCTCACTTCGGGGATTTAGATCTCTCACGGTTGGTAATCAAATCCCCAGATAAACATCCGATTGACCTTCGATATGCAACGGTTGATGGTGAAATAGATCTCTCCGCGACAGAATTGCAGTTGACCGTCGATCTTCGGGGCGCGGAGATAATGTCGATTGTTCTCAATGGTTCAAAACTCACGGAGGATATTAATCTTAGTGAGGTGGTCTGTAAGGAAGATCTACGCGCGGCAGGTACAGTCGTTGAAGGTGATTTCGATGCCAAAGGTGCGGAATTTCAGGGAGGAATAACCCTTGATGAAGCACGGTTGCGTGGTGACACATGTTTCAAGAACACTTTTTTCGGCGGCTCTTGCAGTTTCAAAGGAACAGAATTCCAAGGTGAAGCAAATCTTCTAGATGATGACGCCTGTTTTGAAGGAGCCGTGTTCAGCAACCGAGTAGAATTTACAAAGGCAGAATTTCGGTATGCCGATTTCGTAGACGTAACTTTCGATAGCGGGGTTGATTTCACAGAAGTAACGTTTAGAGGTGCTGCCGAGTTTCAATCGTCATGTTTCCGTGAAGGGGTCGACTTTCGGGGAGCTACGTTTCTGTCAGATCAGACCGTGCGAATAAACGCTACAGATTTTTCCGATGTCATATTTGCCGATGACACAACATTTGAGTCTTCATCCCTTGGTCAAGTAGCGTTCAATAACGCAGAATTCCAATCCCAAGCAATATTTGAGGATGCCTCATTCACTGGTGAAGTTGATTTCTCAAATACCACCTTTGAAGCGGTTGCTGATTTCACTGAAGGTCGTTTCTACGATGATACCTCGTTTTGCGATGCCGTATTTCATCATACTATATCATTGCGGGGGGCAGAGTTCCATGGTGGTGACAATGTGGAAGATGATGATCTGACATTCAAAAATGCCGAAATAAACGGGACATTCGATGCTGAGAATGCAGAGTTCAGTTACGCTTCGTTTGAATCGACAGTTTTCAACGGTATTGCACAATTCCATGAGATCTCGTTTAGTGCGCAAGCAGATTTTACAGAAGCGACATTCTCAGATGAAGCAACATTTAACGAAGCTCGTTTTAATAGCGATACGAGTTTCGAGCGAAGTCAGTTTCTTGGAAGTACCACATTTTCTGGTGTGGAGTTTGCGGGAGGTAACTATGCAGAAGATGACGACGTGACGTTCGCCAACGCAACATTTCAGAGTGATGTGAAATTCAACGAATGTCGGTTTCAATTTGCCAACTATACTTCAGTAACGATCCGTGGAGAGGCTGACTTCACCGCTGCCAGATTTGAACTTGATGCGAGGTTCACCGACAGCCAATGGGATAACAAAGCATCGTTCTTAGAGACGCGCTTTTATGGAGATACTGATTTTTCAGAGACTACATTTGAAGAAATTGCTGTTTTCCGTGGTGCAGAATTCTATGGAGGGGCGAACACCAAAGAAGACGATCTCACATTTGAAGGCGCAATCTTCAATGGTAATGCTGATTTTCACCGATCAAAATTTCGGCACGCAAACTTTACCGCTTCAAAATTTCACGGAGAAGTAAAATTTAACGAATCGAAATACGAAGGTGACGCAGAATTCGATCGGTGTGAGTTTGGCGACAAGACATACTTTGTTGAAGTCCGGTTCGATGACGATGCCTCTTTCAACCGATCTCACTTCAGCAGCCAGGTTTCGTTCAAAGGTACTGAATTTCATGGTGGTGCGAACGTCCTTGATGACGACGCCGGTTTTGGTGATGTCGATTTTTCAGGTCCTGCCATCTTCAAAGAGTGTGAATTTGAATATGCTGACTTTAGTGGATCCACATTTGAGAAGGCGGCTCGATTTGATAGCGCAGAATTTTGTGACGAAACTATCTTCGTAAATTCGCAAATAGACGGAGACGCTACTTTTGAACGAGCTCATTTTAGAAAGCAGGCCTCTTTCCAAGAATTGACTTTTAATGGTAAAGCAGTCTTCAGTCAAGCATACTTCGATGAAAGCGCCGACTTCATAGGGACTGAATTTAAAGATTCTGCCATATTTAACGGAGTTGTGTTCAGCGGTAATAAGCAAATACAGGTTGAAGATGCTGATTTCACTGGGTCAATATTCCACTCTGAAGCAATTTTTGACAATTCTAAATTTCGAAGTCCTAAATTCAATGCCACCAAATTCAAACAATCGGTATCATTTGATTTCGTGGTGTATGAAGCAGGTGCGACATATAATGATGCTGAAATTAATGGTGACTTTAACTTACGTCAATCGAAGTTCCTCGGTGAAGCATCATTTGAGAATGTTTCTTTTCGAGGAGATGCGGACTTCACGTCTTCTAATTTTGAAGGGAGAAGTAATGCTGAAACGAGTGCTGTACGTTTCGATAATAGCACATTTTTAGCGGAGGCAGTGTTTGAGGACTGTGTATTTAAGACGTTTAGTTTAATGGAAGCGAAATTTAATCGCAGTGCGAATTTTTCAGAAAGTAGCTTTATTGATGAGATGGTATTCCAAGCAGCCCCGACAGACGACTGCATCCTCATCAATTTCCGCGGAGCTGAGTTGAATATTGGACGGATCATTCAACCAAAACAAGGAGACACATTCTATGATATGACTGGGACGACAGTTAGAGATATTAATCTCAAATATAACGACTCATCGGAATCAAGTCGATTCGAATTATTGAACTATTTTTTATTCGTGGAGACGGACTTTGATGGCTTTGATTTTTCAGAGCACTTGGGCCATCTAAGCCGTAATAACTGGATTATACATCAATTTGAGTATTGCAACGCTTGTGATAGAAACGGAGAAAATAACACTGGATTGGCTGTATCAGATCCAGCCAGGTTAGAGCGAACATATCTAATGGCAAAAAATAGTGCCGACGAGTCTGGCCATCGCAAGGCAGCTGCGGAGTTCTATATTAAAGAATTTTCCTACCGTGGGAAAAAAAACAAGTCTGCCTTTTTTACTTCGGGACAAACCAATACAAAGAACCGACTTCTGGCAGGGGGTAAATGGCTTGGCAATCTCACCCTGTATGAGACCTGCGGCTACGGTGAACGTGTTTGGCGTATCTTGTACATCTCTTCTCTCGTCATCATTACATGGGCACTTCTCTATCTAACAGTCACAGAAGGAACGAAGGGACCAAACGGTGTGACAAATGCGGGTGTAGACAGTCTAAGCCAGATACTGACGCCTGCGGGTATAGAGACCTTGGGCCGCTCTATATACTTTAGCTTGGTTACGTTCACTACTCTTGGTTATGGAGATGTTCAGCCTATCGGTGCCAGTGCGAGATTCTTGGCAAGCATCGAATCTTTCCTAGGGGCATTATTAGTTGCACTAGTGGTATTCGTGATTGGCCGACGAATGGGTTAAGACTGAACAAGAGCGTAACGCTTACACATCCTCAAAGTAGTGAAACTGGTAAGCATCTCATAGTGCCATATTATTGAAGTGCAGCTAACTATGACAAATCATCATGTGTGCAAACTATAAAAAAACGAATTCATTTGAGATATCAGGCCATTCAGCAGCGGCCGTTGGAACAGATAAGATCGCAGTAGCAGAAGGTTCCTCTGCGTTATTAATCACAAGTAGCGGCAGATTCACAATTGAGCACAGTGCTCCGATAACAGACATTGCACTGGGAGAAAATGTTATTATTTTGGATGAAGACAAAATTACAGGGTACTCAGCTGATGGAGATCAAATATGGGATCGAGATAATGAGGACTATTTGACGATTTCAGCTACAAATAATGGGGGGACATATGCAACGTTAAGCGAAGAAAATATAAGTATATTCAACACTTTCACTGGCAACGAAATTTCTACTATAAATCGCTCTCGACCTGGTGATTCTGATGATAAACTCCTTGCTACACCTAATGGTTTCTTGTACAGCACGTGGTCATTTCTAACCTTGGTGGATCAAACAGGAACCCAGTTGTTCGATCGAGATCTCGGGACGGTTATCCAAAATATCGCATACCTGGATAATAAGTTCGTAGTCTCTGTCCAGACGGGCAAAGTGATCGGTATTGGATCAAAAAAGGGAGATACAAAATTCAAAACAGAGATGAACGCACAACAACTTTCACCGATAGGAAATGGTGAATTGTTTATAAAAACGCAGAAGGGGATTCACGCCATCGATGCACAGGGGAAAATTAACTCGAGGCCTAATCTGAACAGTGGGAAGGTCTATCAATCAGGTAACGGTGATGTATTTTGCGAAATAACTGACAGTCTCATTATCAAGTATACACATAAGAAACACAATATTGATCTTTCAATTCATACCGATGAGGTGGGCGTCGGTAGCACGGTTAATGTAAAGGCTAAAAACATCTCCGGAGAGGCAAATGAAATTGAAGTAAATGCAGAACTTGAAGGGTGTAAATTAGCTCCAGCCCAACGATCCTGTAAGTTAGAGTCCAGTGAATCAGAAATTCTTGACTTTCCTGTCTCTAATATCCACACGGAAGGTGAGGCGTCATTTAGTGTTACTGTAGATGATGTTGTTAGTGCTCAAAAGACGTTGTTGGTAGAGGATGCAGCTATCGGCGCACTCGGTGTTGACCCCGAATTAGAAATAACTTCCATTGAAAACGGGCAGGCGGAATTAAAAATCACGATACTCAATACAGGTGGTGTAGTTCTTGATGATATAAAAGTGATTGAGACGAATGAAAGTACAGAACGTATTAAACCGAATGAATCTTGGTCAACATACATTACCCGACCCTATGAGCCTCAACGTCGTGTCACCGTCGGTGTTAAGATTTCACGTGGCGACCGAGAACAAGAATATGCCCCCAGTTGTTCTCTTCCTCCTCTCCCCGATATTGATATTTCCAATGAAGAAGAAGTAATTCGATGTAATATAATAACTGAAGAAAACTACGACCTATCGGATCGGTTGGTTATTGAGATCCCTGGTGCTGGGAGATCTCGGACTTCTGTTCGTATCTCAGAAGAGACATTGCAACTACTCATTCCACAATATGAGGACGGAATCGCTCGAATCTCACTTGAAACCCTTGATGTAGAGGATCAAATTGAAGTTCGGGGTTCCTCACCATTTGTAGAACCTGCCGGATCGACAGAGAACCAGTCTACTTCAAAATCAGAAGCGTCTGAGTCCAGTAATCCAACGACAAATGGGCAGGATACACAATCTGACGCCGTGTTGCAAGCTGATAGTACGAATTCGTCGAAGAGATCTGAAAACCGCAGTAAAGACAACCGGTCTGTTGATCTCAGTGCTGTCCGCAAACTTCCTGATTCTGTGCCAGCAGTCGGACATCTCGCTACAGAAGAACTCCATCTCAAAAACTCTGGGAAAGGAGTAGAGGACTTAATTATCAACTCTGGGGGCAAAGAACTGTCAATCGGGGCTGTAGAATCTGGGGCCCATATACAACTCAGTCGAAATATCGCTCCAGGAATTTCAGATACAGTCGACCTTAGTCAAACAGCAGTTCTCAGTGATGGGAACGAATTGAATACAATTTCTAGTTCAGAAATATCTGTCGCTAACACTGGAGTTGGAATTAAAACATTAATAAGCAATTCAAGTTATAATACGAAGATTGTTGTAGAAAATCACACACATTCGGCAATCACAATTACGAAACAAATCTTCCGAGATGAAAGCTATGAGTTGAACGAAGAGGTTCAACCCAATTCAACCGAGACATTGTATACTGAAATCAATCCAGATACCCCAGATCCGTCGGGCACTCAGAGGGTTGATTATCAGATAGCCTCTGACAGCGGAGACATCGAACGGGTCAACACATTAGCCAAGGTTGATTCAACTGACATCGAATCTAAGAATCAAAGCGCACATGACAATATTTCGGTCGAGGTAAATAAAAGAACGATCGCCGGCGGAGAATTTCCGCAAGTAGTCGTCGACATTGAGAACGACTATGACCGAAGCATTAGAGAGCTCACCATTGATGCTGGCGGGGAATCTGTCCTTTCTAACTATCATCATTCAGAGGAAGTAACAGAGTTGCATGCAAATGCAACGGAAGATCACGAAATTCCCATAGAAGCTACCGGAGACGTGGTAGAGTTCCTCTTGTCAGTCGAATTCACAAACAATAACACCGAGTATTCACTTGAATTCATAGTCTCTGGGAAGACTGTTGAAGAAGAATCCGACTGGGATGAAACTCTTGTCGACACATGGGATGTTGAAGCGAAGACGAACAACGACGATAACGGATTAGAGTTACCAGACGTTCTTTCAACTACCTTCAGCAGAAGCTAACTGTAATGTAGTTATCAGATCCCCTCGTTTTGACATCCTCCCCGCGCTAAAGCGCGAAGCTTTCTCCTCAATTCTCGGTAAAATATCCCACCAGCAACTAAGCGGACATCGAAGCCGTGATGGAGTACAGCGGGTCTTATGAGTGAACTCCCGTTCTTCCGGCCTTGACTTGCTCGTGATGACCTCTTGTTCAGCGTCCCGGGATTCAAACACCATGTCGGGTAACCCACGAATCAAACGTTAAAAACGTCTACCAAGTTTCACCATGTGTTTCTAGTTCTTGCCTTGCATTGGTGACAAATCCTTTGACGTGGAACGGCGCAACGATATAACCAAGGAGGCCATAATGCCCAGTTAAGAAGCAGATGGCCGCCCAGCCAATTTCATCCACCATCACATAACCTGCAGAAGGCCAGAGAAAAGTAACAATCATAAGTGTTCCAGGGCTTTTTCTTGCAATTTTTTGCAATTCTCGCTTCCTCCCTGCCGGGAGATCTCCTGACCCATGAGGACTACTCGAATTGCCAGTACTAACACCACAATTTGGACACATCGACGCTTCGTCTTTAATTACCTCGCCGCAGCTATGGCAGAATTGTTCGTCAGCCGATAGTGATTGTTGACTACCCTGTTGTTGGTTTTGTGCAGGAGGCTGTCCCTGTTGTTGGTTGTGGGCTGGCGGTTGTCCTTGTTGTTGGTTGTGGGCTGGGGGCTGTCCCTGTTGTTGGTTGTGGGCTGGCGGTTGTCCTTGTTGTTGGTTGTGGGCTGGGGGCTGTCCCTGTTGTTGGTTGTG
>Ga0102942_1000628_pt1 | contig 13363 bp, 16 predicted proteins | sample SalPon2_C_H2O_MG_FD_78171 | JGI IMG/M metagenome (GOLD analysis project Ga0102942, IMG submission 78171) | Salt pond water microbial communities from South San Francisco under conditions of wetland restoration - Salt Pond MetaG R2_C_H2O_MG | ecosystem: Environmental > Aquatic > Non-marine Saline... | reverse complement strand
TCCGTACGGAGTTGGACGTTGAGCGCGTTGCGTGCGTCCGGCCGGCACAGTTTGATCGTCGCCACGTGTTGGATCCGGTCGCCGACGGTGGCGGTGACTGTCTCACACCCGGCAGCAGCGTCCTCGATGGACATCAGTCCTCACCCCAGTCACCGCTCATGGCGGCGATGTCGCCGTCTTCCCAGACGTAGAAGCCTTCACCGGTCTTTTTGCCGAGTTTCCCGGCCCGGACCTTTCGCTTGAGTATCTGCGGTGGCCGGAACCGCTCACCGAGTTCCTCGCGGAGGTACTCTAAGATATCGAGGCGCACGTCGAGCCCGACGACGTCACCGAGTTCGAGCGGGCCCATCGGGTGGTTGTACCCGAGTTCCATCGCCGTGTCGATATCTCGAGGCGAGGCGACGTCCTCTTGGACCATTCGGATGGCCTCGACGCCCAACGACACGCCGAGGCGTGAGGAGGCGAAGCCGGGTGCGTCCGTGACCTCGACCGGTGTCTTGTCGATGCCCTCGACGAACTCGTGAGCCTGTGCAATGGTATTATTGCTGGCCTGCTCGGGGACGACGATTTCGACCAGCGCCATGATGTGGACCGGGTTGAAGAAGTGGAGGCCGATGGCCCGCTCGGGATGGTCCAGTGCGCTTGCGATTGCGGTCAGCGACAGCGATGACGTGTTCGAGGCGATAATGACGTCGCGGTCGACGTGGGACTCCACCTCGGTTACAGTGTCGTGTTTGATGTCCATGTCCTCGGGCACCGCCTCGACGACGAGGTCCGCATCCGCCACGGCGTCTTCGAGCGACGTGGTCCCGGAGAGGCGGTCGAGCGTCGCTGCGGCTTCCGCCTCGGTGAGTTTGTCGCGTTCGACGCCACCGTCGAGGTTCGACTCGATGACAGCCAGTCCGTCGTCGACGATGTCTTCGTCGATGTCTCGCATAGACACGTCGTGTCCAGCCATGGCCGATACCTGGGCGATGCCGTGGCCCATCGTGCCTGCTCCGAGTACAGCTACTTGCATCACTCGGAGCCAACACGTGCGAGACTAAAAGCGTTGTCAGCCGCAGGAAACGTGCGCCGAAGCCAGTGAATTAATGTCCCCGTCCCGAGAACGGCGAGACAAGTATGATCGAGTCAAGACAGCGAGCCGTCGTTGTCGACGCCGTCCGGACGCCGATGGCAAAGAAGGACGGCAGCCTCGCCGACGTATACCCGGAAGATCTCGTGATAACCATCCTCGAGGCACTCCGAGATCGCACGGACGTCCCCGTGAAGGAGTGGGAAGACTTCCGTCTGGGTTGTGCGAACCAAGAGAACGAGCAGGGGCGAAATCTCGCCCGGCAGTCGCTGCTGGCCGGCGGGTTCCCGGAATCGGTGCCGGCATCCACCACGACGCGCCTCTGTGGCTCGTCGCTGACCACGCTCAACGACGCCGCCCGCGCCATCGAGGCCGGCGACGGCGAAGTCTACCCCGTTGCCGGGGTCGAACAGATGAGTCGGATTCCCTTCTCCGAGTGGCTCCACTCCGATATCAAGGAGCGCTACGATCCCGACAGGCTCCCGATGGGCCAGACTGCCGAGACCATCGCGCGTCGCCACGACATCAGCCGCGAAGCGCAAGATGAGTTCGCCGTGCGCTCGCACGAGAGCGCGGTTGAAGCAGCCGAGAACGGCCGCTTCGACGACGAACTTGTCCCCGTCGACACCGAAGACGGGAGCTTCGACACCGACGAAACCCCGCGGCCGGACACTACGGTCGAGAAACTGGGCGAGTTGCCGACTGTCTTTCGCGACGACGACCAAGCGTCGGTCACGCCAGGCAACGCCTCGCCGCTGACAGACGGCGCGTCCGGCCTGCTCGTCACCTCCGAGGCCTACGCTGAGGAACACGGCCTTGATCCGCTCGCCCGCGTCGAGACGCGCGCCGCCGTCGGCGTCGACCCGCTGGTCATGGGGAGAGGTCCGATCCCCGCAACCCGTGCCGCGCTCGATGACGCCGACCTCACCATCGACGACGTCGATCTCGTCGAACTGAACGAGGCCTTCGCCGCCCAGAGCGTCCACTGCGTCCGCGAACTCGGGATTCCCGACGAGAAACTAAATGTCAACGGCGGTGCCCTCGCGCTCGGCCACCCGCTGGGTTGTTCGGGTGCGCGCATCTCGACAACGCTGTTGCACGAGATGGCAAAACAGGATGCGACGTACGGTCTCGCGACGATGTGTGTCGGCTTCGGGCAGGGTGTCGCGACGATTTTCGAGCGAATCTGATTACCGACGCGCGTCGGCGACTCGCGCTTTGAAGCCGTAGCGGACGACGCCTTCCTGCGTGTAGATACGTCGGATGGTCGTTTCCACGTCGGTTCCAACGGTTATCTCCTCGACACCGCCAGTCACCACCTGTGTTGGCGCGCTGACCGTCTCTTCACCGTCCGGGCCGTCGAACGCGACCACGGCGCTGACGAACGGACCGCTCTTGGACTGCTGTTCGACGAACTCCGGCGGCGCCCCGCCCTGTTCGATGGACGTCACTGCCTCGACAGAGCCGGTGCCGGGGAGTTCGGCGCGCTCGTACTCATCGGGACGATCGGTACAGTCATAACAGGCCCCGTCGGGCGGAAAGTTCAGTGCGCCACAGTTCGGGCACTGCCCCGCGACCAGCCGGTGCCGCTGGGGAATCGTCCGCTGCCAGGAGGGGACGGAGACGTATGCGCCGCCGCCTTCGGGTTCGTCGCTGGTAATCTCACCGCGTCGCCGGAGGTACTCCGCGTAGGTCAACTCGGTGTCTCCCGCAAGGGCCGTCCCGGCGGGTACTGGTCCGTCGAGGACGAAGACGGTCGCGCCCGCGCCACTCCCGTAGGCCGCCAAGAGGAGTCGATCGGCACCGTCAGCAAACGCCTTCGCCGCACCGAGGAATGTACTCGCGGCGCCGGTGTCGCCGAGCGAACTCACCGTCTCCGCATCGGCGATGGCGCCTGCACTGACGCCCAAGGCGTCCGTCGCACGGTACGGCAGTTTCCCGTCTGGTGACTGGACCGCCGCTGCATCGACGCTCAAGTCCGCGTCGAGGGCGTCCGTGGCTTTCTCGAGCGTCGCCGTGTACGACTCGCGGTCGTATTGCGTGACGCCAAGTCCGGTAGTTTCGGCGTCGCCGGTCGAACGGAATCGTGTCCCAGGATATGCTTCGACGTGAGAGGCACGGTGGACGACGGTACCCGGACTGTCCCCGTCGAGGACGAACGCCGCGGCTCCGGCGCCAGCGGCGTGTTCGCGTTCGCTGTCGGGTTCGCCCCGCGGGCAGTCGCTCGCGATGACCAACGCTACTCCGTCGGCCCACGGGCCCGCGTCGAGGGCGGCAGCGAGCGCCTGCGCGCCGGCCCGGGTACTCCCCGTGAGCATCCGTGTCGCCACGTCAGCGGGCGTGCCGAGCATGCTGCTCAGGCGCGCCGTGAGGTCCTCTTCCGCCATCGGTGGCGTCGTCGTGGCGAGTGCCAAGTGCGCGACGTCGGTCCCCTCACGGTCGGCGGCGGCGAGCGCCCGCTGGGCCGCTTCAACGGCCATCGTGACCGCGTCCTCGTCCGCTTCGGGGACGGCCTTCTCCTCTACGCCGGGCGCGTGGAACTGTCCCCAGGCGTCCTGGAACTCCGCGGCATCGATGCGGAGACGCGGTGCGTACGCACCTACGCCCGCGATGGACACGTCGCTCATTCTGCTCCCTCCCGTTCGAGGACGTGGACGACGGCTGCGCCGCCACTCCCGCCGACGTTGTGGGTCAGGCCGTACTTCGGGTCCGCAACCTGGCGGTCGCCGGCCTTCCCGCTCAGTTGCTTGAACGCCTCGGCAATCTGCCCGGCGCCCGTCGCGCCGATGGGGTGGCCTTTGGATTTCAGGCCGCCCGACGCGTTGACAGGACGTTCGCCGTCGAGTTCTGTGCTACCCTCTTCGAGCAACCGGTGGGCTTGGCCACGTTCACAGAAGCTCAGATCCTCGTAGGCGAACAGTTCCGCGATGGCGAAGCAGTCGTGTATCTCCGCGAAGTCGATGTCGTCGGGCGTGATGCCGGCGTCCTGGTAGGCCTTCTCGCCGGCCTTCTCCGAGGAGGCGATACCCGCATAGTCGTCGCGCTGGAACAGACCGACCCGCTCGCTGGCAGCGCCGACGCCCGCAACGCGAATCGGGTCGTCTGTGTACTCATCGACGACGTCCTCGCTCGCGACCAGAACGGCCGCCGCGCCGTCGGAGGTTGGACAGCAGTGATAGAGGTTTAGCGGATCGGCGACCACCGGCGCACCGACCGCGTCCTCGAGCGAACACTCGAACCCGAGGTGTGCGTTGGGATTTTTCGCGCCGTTCTCGTGGTTCTTTACGGCGATCATCGACAGGTGTTCCTGCGTTGCCTCGTACTGGTCGAGATATGTGCTTGCCATTTGGGCATAAACGCCGGCGAAGGTCGTCCCCGTCAGGCGCTCCCACTCGGTCTCTCCGCTGACGCCGAGCCAGTACTTCGTCACGTCGCTGCTCATGTCGGTCATGATTTCGACACCGCCGCCGAGTGCCACGTCAGCCATCCCGCTTTTAACCGCCTGGACGGCCTGTCGTACGGCATAGCCGGAGGCGGCACACGCGTTCTCGATGCGGGAACTCGGAATCCCGTGGAGACCGGCGTGTTCGGTCGCGGCCGGACCCGAGAGGCCAAGCTGGCGACCGCCGACGCCGAGAGAACCGACGATGGCCTCGTCTATCTCGTCGTCGGCGATTCCATCTGGAACGCTGTCGACGGCCGCCGCGACGGCCGAGCTAAACAGCGAGCGGTAGCTCCGGTCGGGCATCGCGCCAAAAGGCGTCTGCCCTGCGCCGATGATATATGCATCCCGCATACCCACTCGTTCCGGAGGTGAGGAAAAATAGCTTTTCCTCCGTAGGTACACCCCGGTGTCGGTTCTCGAGCGGCCACTAGCAGTGCGACCGTGCGCAGGCGTGAGGCGATGTGACACGCGGTGAATCCGCGGGATCATACCCAAACCATTTTTATCCTTGTCGCGCAACGTTACGGGTGACACATGGCGTACAAGCAGGTAGAGACCTCAGACCGCGAGGAACTGCGCGACCTACAAGTAGAACGGCTCCGCGAGACGGTCGAGAACGCATACGAAAACGTCGAGTTCTACCGGGATCAACTGGACGAGATGGGCGTCACGCCCGAGGATATCCAACGCGTCGAAGATGTGCGAAAACTCCCGATGACGACCAAGGAGGACTTCCGCGACGAGTACCCCGACGGCCTCTTTGCTGTCGACGACAGGGAGATCACACGCATTCACGCGTCTTCGGGCACCACCGGCAAGCCTAAAATCGTCTCCTACACCGACGAAGACGTCCAAGTCTGGAGCGAAGTAGTCGCGCGTTCGCTGGCGGCAAGCGGCGCCGAGGCGGGTGACACCGTCCAGAATGCCTACGGCTACGGCCTCTTTACCGGCGGCCTCGGACTCCACTACGGCGTCGAGGAACTGGGCGCGACCGTCATCCCCATCGGTGGCGGCCAGACCCAGCGCCAGGTCGAGCTGATGATCGACCTGGAAAGTGATGTGTTTACCTGCACGCCCTCCTATGCGCTGTATCTAGCGGAAACAGCCGAGGAGATGGGCCACGATCCCGCCGACCTCCCGATTTCGACCATTATTTTCGGGGCGGAGCCCTGTACGGATCCGATGCGTGAAGAAATCGAGGAGCGTCTCAACGTCGACGGCATCGATATCTACGGCCTCTCGGAGATTGTCGGGCCGGGTGTCTCCTGTGAGTGCCACGAAGCCCAAGACGGCCTGCACGTCTGGGAGGACCGATTCCTCCCCGAAGTCGTCGATCCACGGACCGGCGAACCCGTTGAGGAAGGCGAGGAGGGAGAACTCGTCCTCACAACCCTCTCGAAGGAGGCGCTTCCGGTGCTCCGGTACCGGACCGGGGACCTCACCACCCTCAATTACGATGAGTGTGAGTGCGGTCGGACGTTGGTCCGGATGGACAACGTCACTGGCCGCGCCGACGACCTGCTCATCGTCCGCGGGGTCAACCTCTATCCCAGCGAGATCGAACACGCCATCCTCGACATTGAGGGCGTCGCGCCGCACTACCGCATCGACCTCCGCAAGGAGGAGAGCCTCGATGTGATGGAACTGACAGTCGAATACACAGAGGACAGCGAGCGCGACGAGGACGAACTCTGCGAGGAGATCCTCACGCGCCTCCAGAACGTCCTTGGCTTCACGCCGGACGAACTCGCGTTGGTGCCGCCCGGTGACATCGAACGGACCGAAGTCGGCAAGGTCCAGCGCGTCTACGACCACCGCGGGTAGAGTGTATTCTCAGTTTCGCCCCTCGTCGTCCCGGAGTTCATACTGATAGACGAAATCACACGGAGCCGACACAGGAGTAATCCGCCGGTCGCGCCGTCGAACGGCGTGCGCCTCCTGCGCCGTGTGTCCGCTCGGTTGTCCGTCAGTATCAGCTCATCCGGTAGACGCGACCGCGGAACGTCGCAATCCGGTCGTCGCTTTCGTCGGTGACCTCAATTTCGTATTCGGCGGTTTTCCCGGCCAGATGTGTCTCTTCGGCGGTGGCCGAAAGCGTCTCGCCGGTGTCGACGGCCTCCAGATAGGAGATGTTCGTCTCCAGTGCGACGGCCGTCTCGCCATGGGAGTTCGACGCCGCGGCGAAGGCGGCATCGGCCAGCGAGTAAATTGCGCCGCCGTGGGGCGTCCCGTGGAAGTTCAGCAGGTCCTCGGTGATGGTCAGTTCAGTCCGGGCGTAGCCCGCGTCCAGTTCGACGACGTCGATACCGAGCGTCTCACAAAAGGCATCCGACTGGATGCGCTCGCGCGTCTCGTCAGAAACTCCTGACATACGGACCCACGTACCGCGAGCGCTAATAAATACGTGTCGGAGCGGGCGGCGAGAATAAAGTTATTTAGGTGGGCTGAAAGATACTCAAGGTATGGCGTACAGTTACGAGCCACATCACTTCGAGGACTTCGAAGAGGGAGAAGAGTTCATCAGCGTCGGCCGCACAGTCACCGAGTCCGATTTCGTCATGCACTCGGCGCTGTCGGGTGACTGGACCGAACTCCACACGAACAAGGAGTACGCCGAAGAGCAGGACTTCGGCGAGCGCATCGCCCACGGCCCCATGACGTTCGTCCAGGCCACCGGCTTCGTCTACCGGACCGGCATCGTCGAGCGCACCGCCTACGCCTTCCTCGGGATGAACTACATGGACCTGCCAAACCCCGTCAACATCGGCGACACGCTCCAACTGGAGATGGAGGTCTCCAACAAGAAGGAGGTCGGCCGCGAGGACGTGGGACTGGTCGTCCTCGATACGGAGATGGAAAACCAGGAGGCGACGACCGTCTTCGAGGGCGATATGAAGTTCCTCATCAAGAAGCGCGACGAGTAAGGCTCAGGTTCCCGCGAGCAACTGCTCGAACACCGTCCGCTGTGCACGTTTGAGACGGCCGAGAAACGACGATTTGCTGATTCCGAGCGTTTCGGCAACCTCGGTCGCCGTCGTCCCACGTGGCACGTCGAAATATCCTCGCTCCAACGCCGCGACCAGCGCTTCGCGTTGCTGTTTCGTGAGGCTACTCTCGATGGTCGTGTCGAGGCCGGCCTCCGCCGGGTCCTCGGCGGTAACCTCTGTGACCCGTTCCAGTTTGACGTTCCCCAGCCCCTGGGCGGTCTGGATGACCTCCTGGAGCACGTCCCGGCCGACGACGGAGCCGCGAAAGCGCTCGACGCCGTCGACGATGCGTATCTCGTGAGGCATGAATCCGGCCGTCGTCAGCACCCGCAGGACACAGCCGTCGTGTAACAGACAGCGACACTGCGTGATGCTCCCGCCCTCCGCGACCTGCAGGTAGTCGATTTCCCCTTCGCCGTCGAGGGTCCCGACGAACTCCTGGACATCCCCCTCCGCGTGAAAGTACAACAGCGTGCGCTCGTCGTCGCGGTGGGCTGGCGGGGTCTCGTCGACCACGACGTCGTGATCCTTGGTCGCCTCGACGACCGGGCAGTCGTTCCCGGCCACGGTGAACTCCACGACGAGACATTCGTCTATCATATCCACAACTCCCTCGGATTCGCACATCAATCTAGCCCCGCCTATGTTGTGGCTTCATGTGTGAATCGAGAACGCCCGATTCGGTGTGTCAAACCCCCGGAATTCAGATAGGGGACTGAAAATAGGCGAGGGGATATAACCCCCGCTCCATAGAGCGATGTGCCTCTATGGCCCATCCCCGGCCTATGTACAAACGCAAATGACGACCGGCAAAACGCTCAAAGAACGCGTCCGGAACGGTGAACAGGTCGAGCCGACGGGGGACCTCCCCAAGGAGTACAAACGGGCCGCCCAGCGGATGATTCAGTTCCACGCGAACAGCGAGATCGTGGGGACGCTGCCCGAAAAGAAGTGGATCAAGAAAGCCCCCTCGCTCCAGCGAAAGCGCGCCATCAGCGCGAAGGTCCAAGACGAGGCGGGCCACGCGCAGGTCCTCTATCGCGTCGCCGAGACGCTGGGACAGAAAACGCGCACGGAGATGCTCGACGAACTGGTCGACGGCGAGGCAAAGTACACTACGGTGTTCAATTATCCGACGAAGACGTGGGCCGACGCGGGCTACATCGCGATGTTCATCGACGGCGCGGCGATGTTCCGACAGGGGTCGCTGACCGGCTCCTCGTACGCGCCGTACGCCCGCGGCCTCCGGAAAATCTGCTACGAGGAGTCGTTCCACGTCAAACACGGCGAAGACATCGTCCGCTCGCTGGCGACTGGCTCCGAGAAGGAACAGCAGATGATGCAGGAGGCGGTCAACCGCTGGTACGAGCCGACGCTGCAGTTTTTCGGCCCGCGTGACCACATGTCCGACCACACGGACGAACTGATGGAGTGGGGGCTGAAAGTCAAGAGCAACGACGAACTCCGACAGCAGTATCTCGACGAGTTCTACGTGCCGAAACTGGAGAAATACGGATTGGAGCTGCCCGACGACAAACTGGAGTACGACGACGAGGCCGAGCGGTGGAACTACACCGAGCAGGACTGGGACCGCTTCGTCGAAGTCTCGCGCGGCAACGGCCCGATGAACGACGAGCGCCTGGCAGACCGGCAGGCCGCGCTGGAGGACAACGACTGGGTCCGGCGCGCAGCGGGGGTGGCCTGAGATGACGAGTACGCCAGCCGAGAACGTCTACTACGTGTTCCGTCGCCAGCGCTCGGGCGCGCCGCTGACCGAGGTCGGCAGCGTCGACGCCAAAAGCGCAGAGCTCGCGAAGATGTTCGCCCGCGAGAACTACGCCCGCCGGAAACAGACGGACAACCTCGTCGTCGTCTGTGCGGCGGACATGGAGGAAATCGGCGAGGACGCCGCCTACGGCGGCACCCTCGAGAAGAACTACCGGAAAGACGAGGGCTACGACGTGGAGGGCTTCCCGGCATGACGACCACCGAAATCACCGATATCGGTACTGCCGAACTGGACGGCTTCGAGCAGGGTCTCGCAGTGGCCCTGCTAGAGATGGCAGACGACGACCACGTGATAGGGAACCGGCTCTCCGATTGGACTGGCGTCGCGCCCACCGTCGAGGAGGACGTATCGATAGGCAACATCGCCCAGGACGAACTCGGCCACGCCGAGGCGCTCTACGAGGAAGCGGCGGACCTCGTCGGGTCGACCCTCGAGGGGTTGGCGTACGGGCGCGAACCGTCGACGTTTCGCAACGTCCAGCTCGTCGAACGCGAGTTCGCCGACTGGGCCGACACCGTCGTCCGGCAGTACTTCTTCGACGTGGCTGACGACATCCGAACGGGTGCGCTGCTGGACGGCGACCTCGGAGAGCGCGACGAGTCGCTCGCGGGCTATCTGGCGAAAGTCGATCAAGAAGAGGAGTTCCACGCCGAACACGGCGAGGTCTGGCTGGAGTCACTGGCCGACGAGGCCGACAGCACCGAGCGCGTCCAGCGCGCCATCGACGAGAACTGGGTCGACGCCGTCGCCTTCTTTACGTCGGGACCCGAAGACATCGACTTCGCCGAGGCGGGCGTCTACGCGCGCTCGCTCGACGAGCAGCGCGCGGCGTTCGTTGACGAAGTGACCGGGACCGTGGGCGCGTACGGCTACGACGTGCCCGAGACGGACGTCGAGGATGTGGGCGCGGGCCGCATCGGGGAACACACCGCCGACCTCGAGGAACTGCTCGCCGAGACCCGCGAGGTCCGCGAGCAGGGAATCGACGTACCCGCATGACTATGGACGTCACAGACATGCTCGAACGGAACGCCCCCGGCTTCGAGCTCGACGCCGTCGAGGACGCCTTTCCGGAGTATGAGGTCGAGGGCGCCCTCGACGAGGACGACGTCTGGACCGCCCTGGAGGACGTCGAGGACGCGGAGCTGCCGGTGAGCCTGGTGGATTTGGGCCTCATCCGGGACGTCGAGGTCGAGGATGGGGCCGTCGAGGTGCAGATGACGCTGACATACACGGGCTGTCCGGCCAAGGAGATAATGATGAAGATGGCCGAGCGGCGGCTGGAACTCCTCGACGGCGCGGAAACGGTCAGTGTGGAACTGGACTACACCGAGCAGTGGTCGCCCGAGGACATGACCGAGACCGGCCGCGAGCAACTCGGCGAGGCTGGGTTTGCCTGCTCGCTCAGCGGGAGGGGTGAGTGAGATGACGCCGACCGACCCCGACGAAGCTGGAGGCGGACAGAGCGTCAACGCCACGATGGATGAAAACGCCGGGCGCCCGGCAGCCGACGACGGCATCGCCTGCCCGTACTGTGAATCGACGGCGACCCACGTCGAGAACGCCCGCGGGCCGTCACTGTGTCGAACGATATACTACTGCGAGAGCTGCGAGAGCCCCTTTGAGCGATTCGGATAACTATGAGTACGGAATACGAGACGACGGTCGACGCGACGGTTCGGACAGCAACCGAAGACGACGCCGAGGAGATCATGGCGCTGTGGAACGGCTACGCCGAGACGCTCGCCGATTACGACGAGCGCTTTAGGATCGAGGAGGGCGGCCGCGAGAAGTGGCGGACGTATTTCACTACCAGCCTCGTCGAGTCCTCGCGCGGCGACATCCTGCTGGCGGAGGACGGTGACGGGGAGGTGGTCGGCGCGTTGGAGGCGCGGGTGGTCGGCGGCCATCCGGTGTTCAATTTCGGCAAGCACGGCCAGGTGTACGGCCACTACGTCCACGAGGCGTACCGCGATGCGGGCGTCGGCCGGGCCCTGCTCGAGGCCGCAGAGGAGTGGTTCCGCGAGCGGGAGATGGACTTCTGGCGCATCGACGTGCTCTACGGCGTCGCCGAATCAGCCGTCTACGAGTCGTTCGGTATGCAACCGATGGAAGCCGTCTACGAGAAGGAGCTGTGAGGTGAGAGAATATGCGAGACGACCATCCGGGCGGCACGGACGGGACGGATTGTGACTGTCCGGTCCGGGCTGACGGGGCGGGCACAGCCGAATCGGCCGACAGCGGGAGCGAAAGCGCCGAGACGTACACCTGCGAGTTCGTTGACGAAGGCGTCGAACTCGAGGTGGCCAAAGACGAGTACATCCTCGAAGCGGCGCTCGACGACGGGGTCGACCTCACCTACTCGTGTTTGCAGGGGGTCTGTGCGTCCTGCAGCGCGAAAGTCGAAGGCGAGGTCGACCAAAGCGAGGAGCGCGTACTCACGGAGTGGGAGAAACAGCAGGGGTACGCGCTACTGTGTGTTGCCTACCCCCGGTCCGACCTGACCATCCACTCGAACGAGGAGCCGTAGTCGGGCGGAAGCGGCCGAGGGGACAACAAAAATCATTAAGACGGCGGCTACCGATTGTGTGGTTGTAATGGAGTACTCCGGTCCCACAGAGCTTTATATCGGCGGAGAGTGGTGCGAAGCAAACAGCGGCGAGACAATCACGACGGAGGATCCGGCGACCGAGGAGGCCTACGCGACAGTCCAGAAGGCCGACGAGTCCGACGTCGACGACGCCGTGGCGGCGGCAACGGTCGCGGCCGAGCGCGACTCGGAGTGGCGCACGATGGACCCCGACGTACGCCGCGAACACGTCCGCGAGATGGCCGACGCAATCGCGGAGATGAAAGATGAGATTTCGATGGTCGAGTCCCACGACAACGGGAAGACCCCTTTCGAGGCCGGGGTGGAAATAGACATGGTCGTCGACACGTTCCGGTACTACGCCGGCTGGTCGGATAAACTCGAGGGCGAGGAAATCCCCGTCTCGGACTCCCGACTCAACTACACGAAACGGGACCCGGTCGGCGTTACCGCCCACATCTCTCCGTGGAACTACCCCTTCCAACTGGCCGGACGCAGCGTCGCCCCGGCACTTGCGACGGGCAATACGGTCGTCCTCAAGCCGTCCAGCGTCACGCCGCTGTCGGCGCTGTACTACGCCAAAGCCGCCGAGGAAGCCGGCCTCCCCGACGGCGTTGTCAACGTCGTCCCCGGCTCCGGGTCCGGCGCTGGCAGCGCGCTCGCCAGCCACGAGGGCGTCGACCACGTCACCTTCACCGGCTCGACCGGGGTCGGCAAGTCCATCCAGAAGGACGCCGCCGAGGCCGTCGCCGACGCGACGCTCGAACTCGGCGGGAAGGGCCCAGCCGTCGTCTTCCCGGACGCCGACCTCGACGCGGCCTCGCGGGGCGTGCAGTACGGCATCTTCATGAACGCAGGCCAGATGTGTTGGGCCAACTCCCGGCTGGTCGTCCACGAGGACGTCTACGACGAGATGGTCGAGAAGATGGCCTCAATTGCGGAGAACATCCCCGTCGGCGGCGGTATCGACGACGATGGACAGATGGGACCGGTCGTCAACGAGAACCAGCAGGAGTCGATACTCGAATACATCGACATCGGTCGCGAGGAGGGCGCGACCGTCGCAGCCGGCGGCGGCGTCCCCGAGGACAAGGACGTGGGCCACTTCGTCGAGCCGACGGTGCTGGCCGACGTGACCAACGACATGACCGTCGCCCGCGAGGAGATTTTCGGCCCGGTGCTGTCGGTCATCGAGGTCGAGGACGAGGAGGAAGCGCTCGAAGTCGCCAACGACTCGCCTTTCGGCCTGACCTCGTGTGTTTGGACCAACGACCTGACGCGTGCCCACACCGTGGCCGACAGGCTCGATTACGGCATGGTCATGGTCAACGAGACGCCGAACACCTGGCCACAGACGCCCTTCGGCGGAACGAAGATGAGCGGCCACGGCCGCGCACAGGGCGAAGAGGCCATCGAGGCCTACACCGAAGTCAAGAACGTCCACGTCAACCTCGGCTAACCGGCCGTCGTCCCTGCG
>Ga0102942_1000627_pt1 | contig 13372 bp, 11 predicted proteins | sample SalPon2_C_H2O_MG_FD_78171 | JGI IMG/M metagenome (GOLD analysis project Ga0102942, IMG submission 78171) | Salt pond water microbial communities from South San Francisco under conditions of wetland restoration - Salt Pond MetaG R2_C_H2O_MG | ecosystem: Environmental > Aquatic > Non-marine Saline... | reverse complement strand
GACCGATCACGGATCAGTCCTTCCTGTTCGTCAAATTCCAGTAGCATATCCTCAATCGACTGCGTAGAATCATCGGAGCTAGGACCCGTTGATGGCGATTGTCCGTCGGTGGTCGAGGAGGTTTCTTGATTGGAGGCCGGTTCCGATTCCGTCGGATTTGAAGAAAGGTCCGCTTGCGTCGTCGTCTCGTCCTCCGGTGTTCTCGAATCAACTCGAGAACCATCGGAGTCGTCAGTACCCATATTGTGGAGCATACAGGCAGGTTATAAAAAGATTCCCCACCCCTATCGAAGTGTTATCTCCCGCCTCAGTTCTTTATTCGGGCCGAGAGCGGATATTCAACTGGAAATTATCGAGAGAGACTCTAACGCCTGACGAAGTGTTCCAGCAGCCGTAAGGGTGAAACACACACCCCTCTATCGATGTGTTCGATGTCTCGAAGGGGGAGGGGGTTTGGTCGAAAAATTGTTCACACGAAGTGATCACGAGAACCTCCATACCACGTGATTCCACGGGAAAGAAGGAACAGCGGCACGAATGCGTCCTTGACGAACTGGTCAAGATTGGTGGCGGCTTCGCCTTCTTCTTCTAGCTTTCTAGAACAAACACTCACACACCCCTCTATCGATGTGTTCGATGTGTTTACTCAACCCGCCTTTCCGTCCCTTGCATTACGACAGTTTTGATTGCGACCCGTTGTTATCTATTCTGCTTTCTTCGGTAGTTGTACGGCCTCTTGACAACGGTTTCTTCGAGCATCCTTCTCTCTCTCGAGTTTTTCTGGCCGATACCGCCGGTTACCTAAACAGATAGAACACATCGATAGAGGGGTGTCTGTCTTTCCAAACATCGACTCTTCATCAGCTTCATATTCAAACCCACAAGTCACGACGTCAACCTCTTGTCGCTGCAAACAGATCGATAGAGGGGTACGTCAAAACGTCTATACCCGTCTCGACGATCTCTCCGTTTCCGAAACACCTGTTCGAGGTCACGCAGCCGTTTTTCGTGGTCCTCGAGGCGGGCCTCCTGTTCGAGGTCGATGCTGAAAAGTGCCGGCACGAGCGGGGTCTGGTGGTCAATAGCCCGCTCGCGTCGGCGTGTTCGCGTGCGCACTCTAAGAGCCGATCGAACCGCGGTTGGTCGCGACGACGCAGTGAACGCCGGAAGTCCTCCCACCGCTCCTCGATGGCTCGCAACGCATCCCGGTACGTCGGGTTCGTACGTCCCATCGCCATCGCCCTCCAGCGCCGGCGGTCCACGCATCGAGAAGAGGATCTGCCGTCCCCTTCGTCGTCTCTCAGCTAACTGCAACGCCCGCAAGGGCATCGTCGGTCGACTCTGGTCTTATATCGACCTGCGTGGCACTGGCCTGGAGTAGCTGCCGCCAGTAGGCGAACGTCGTCCGGTAGTACGCGCCGTCGTCGACGGGATAGACGAGCGTCTCGGAGTCCTTGCCGCGGATCTGCGGGCCCATTCGCGTTTATTCACACTTGAAGTAGTAGTCGGCTGCCCGCTCGATCGGTGCCGAGTAGTCGTTTTGGGTGCTTCGAGTGACGAGTACGGGGATGTCGTAGCCGTTGGCGTGGACTGCTAACTGAGTGACTGTTCGGGCCTAGAGCGTTTCAGTGTGCGTCTCACTGAGCGTATCGTCCACGCGGTACTGCACGTCGACAGCCGGCGCAAGGATAAGCGAAGGGGTGTGGAGATCCACCGTCATCGTCCGTCGGCTGTCGGTTATTCGAACGTTCGGCAGCCGTCGAGTCCTGAATCGACTGGTTGACCGCTGTCGGGAGATCACAGACTGTCCCGTAGTGTTGGTAGGCGGTGAATCCGCGTGCGATATAGATTCGATCGAGCAATCGCCGGCTCGGCGCGATCCGGGAGAGCGTGGTCGTCGTCGCGTGCCCGTTCGCGTCGACCCAGAAGACAGGGCCGTCGTGGAGGAGTAGATGATCGAGCACGAGTGATTGGAGGACCGGGATGCCGCGGCCGCCCTCCACGTCGAAGAGCGCGATGCTGTCACCGAGCGAGGGGAGCAGTATCCCGTCAGTCGCCGGATCGGCCCGGTCGGCGAGAGACTGATTCCTGTCTGCGCCTCGGGTTAGTTGGTCTGCTGTGAGTCGCCTCGACCTCGATGTCACTTGCTCAGACATATCCGACTAGAGACACACAGCTCCGATAAGCTACGGCGTGGCGCCTCCAAGTTTCAGGAAAGCGTTGGGGCAAGGGTATACCGGATCCAGTCTCGGTATTTTTGTCTCGTTCGACCGTTTCCATGAACATTTCAAGGATCAATCTCGATCAGTACAGCCAGTTTAACCAACAGCTGACGGATTAGAACAAGACGTTGGTTAATTTATTTTGACTCTTCCAAATATTTTCTCGACTACGCGAAACCACGTCATACTGCCCCGGCTACAGGTAGTGAAACGGAACGCAGTGTCGATAGCGTTCGATTGGTGACAAAGGATATAATGATCAGAACTTCCGGCAGCTTGCCCGTGACCGCGACACAGTGAGTGTAAGTTCCCATCCAGCAATTCGTCGATAGTCGTGACCAGAGTGATTTGATTCTGGGTACTATACTCGACGCAATTGTTGAACCGCAGGCGACCTCTTTTGTGACACTATTTCTAAATCCACACGTTACTTGAGAACTTCAACGGAGGCGAAAGTCTCCCATGGGTCGACTAACGCTAATTTTATATGATATTGCTCGATTTGATAGTATAATTAAATTTTCACTCGGATTACTCAACGGAAGTTCGGTTAAGTATTTCGATGACAGTTGTATGAAAAACTCCAAGACGCTTCCGATATTGTGGAGCGAAAGGACCTGAATGAGCGATATATACTCACGGCAGTATCCAGAATAATAACATTTAAGCTAAGTCAATCGAGCAGGGGAAGGTTCGACGACGAACAATCCATGGCTAAGTCAGAACGTCAATGTAATTTGATTGATACTTATGGGTTAATATTATTTTACTGATTATAAAGAAAATACGAACTTGGAAACTAATTCGGGCGAGCTATCCACGAGCTTGAAGAAGTCGGGGTGGGTCCCCTGACGTGGATACCGTCACTCGTCAAATAATGTGATGAAAGGACGCATGGTATCGAATACTCTCTCCCAAGTTGGTAGCCGTTATCGAAAGAGGCGGGGTTTGAATTTCAAAACCACTCTATTCAATGGTCGAGACTGAAAACGTCAGTCGGCCGGTTGAACAAAACAAGCGTGACCGGAAGCCAGGTCGATTGACCCGGATATCCGTGATGGCTGAGCCGCGTGCTATCGCATTCTTACGCTGTATGGGTCTTCCCGTTGAATTCTCCGGATAACAAGACGGAACGTGTCTATGATGCGGGATCATCGAAGATCGTGATCGCTCTTTTTGTTGATCGAAAAGCATACTACGAAAAGAAAATAGAATATATAAATTTAAATATATAACAAATAAAAATATATTCAGCTGCTATTACAAACAGCACACTCTAGTTCCAGACCGTGGGTGCCACGCACTATCGACCTTTGACCGTTGAATGTATATCACACTATCGGCGTACTCACCGGAGCAAGATCTGCTCGGAGCGTCTCGAAAGCGATTACAGCCACCGCTCAACAACTGACTATCCGGTCTGTCCCCGAACCCTCACTGGTGACTAATACCCCGTCCGGTGGTCAATCAAAGATAAGCAATTATTTTTACTAGATGTCGTAGATCGTGCTCAAACTCGATTGAGAGGACCTCTCTGACCACGGGGCTACAAATCCCCGCACCTACCATAGAATCAATCGACTACCATTCGCCCACTGGAATGGCTTACTAAGCGAGCTGCTTGTGGTGTCGGTTGCGTGACTAACGTTCTCTCCGTAGAGATGACCAGTCTTTTTTCTGTGACTGTTCGACCACGTATACTGAATACCGTCAATCCAGTAATTGAGAAATTAGGCTTAAATAGATAGACGTACATGATCATTATAATGTCTTTGCGAAAATCTGGGCAAGACGAAACTGTAAAAAGAGATGACGAGCACGTTGATGTTCTCAAATCAGGGCACGAACTCGGGATCACTATCGAACGAATCGGTGGGATCATTAAAGATTCTCGTTCATTCAACCCAGGAATTGTCCCCCTGGTCGGGGAAAACGCAACCAATAGAACCTCGTTTCTGATGGGTATCATGGCCGGTCTCGGGAGTCGACGCGATGATTTTATCGCTGCTAACACTGGGACAAATAAAAACGAAGGTAGAGTCGAACTCAATGTGGGTCGAAAAACTTTCTCGCGGAACGTGAAGACCGCCCCATCCGGAGAGACGGTACTAACCGGCGATCCGGTGGTGAGTGACCCGAACACTGCCGAATTGCTTGATTTATACGCGTTCCTCCACGGTGAGAACGAAGTCCGACAGACGATCGAGACGAACGGAGATATTTATGACATTTTGATGAGGCCGGTCGACACGGAAGAAATCAAACAAAAAAGACGAGACAAAAACAAGCGTAAAGCGGAGCTCGATGAAGAGATACAGGCAATAAAAGAAAGCAAGGACGAACTCACACGGATCGAGGAAGATATCAAAACGAAAACGAAGCGAAAAGAGAGTCTGCAAACAAAGATAGAGCAACTCTCAGAAAAACTTGAAGCCTGTAAACAAGAGCGGCGTGGGTTGCGAGAAAAAATGCAGACGGAAATAAGTGACGAACGAGAAAGAGCCGAAGATAAAATTGAGGAACTAGAAAATAAAAAAGAAAAACTGAACGCGGAGATAGATGACGTCAAAAACGAGCGATTGAATACCGAAAACTCTATTCAGGAGCTCGAAGAGCGGTATGAGTCACATTTGGAGAAACTACAATCAGTGAAGGCAGAGGCCGATACAAAACTCACTGAGATTGAACATCTCGACGCTCCGACGGTCGAACTCTCAAAAGAGGCGGACGATTACACTGACCGTCTGCTTGATGCCTACACAAGCAGCATCTCGGAAGCAATTGCCAAGCTTGAGAACGATATCGAAACAAAAGAACAAGAGACCGACCGTATCGAAACGCAATTCAATAGCCTCCGCGAAGAAAGGGACCGAATTCAGAGCCTGATTGAATTGGTAGATCAAGTAAACGATCATGAACTCGATCTAACTGAGAGCATTGTCGGACAGCTACATAATGAGGTCCTTTCAGGTCCGATTACGATCAGTGAAGATACTATTTCACCCCAAAGCCATCCTAATTCATCGGATGATAGTGTGACCGATGCTTTGTTGTCGGGTAATAACGACACCAACGACTCAACGCATTCGGGGCAGTGTCTCGTCTGTGGACAATCGGCAGACACAAGCCGTCTAGAAGATGTTAAACAGCAGTATGATGCGATTTTAGAGGTCATTACCGGAGAAATAGACAACCTCGGCAACCGACGGGAGAAACTACATACCTCCATCAGCTCGGATGAAAACCGGATTCAGGAATTAGACCGGCTGATCTCTCGGCTAAAAACCCAAAAGAAAGAACTTGAAGAACTCGAAACGAAAGCTGAGAGTTACAAAAACGACCTCGAGGGGTATGATGACCGAATTGAAACAAAACAGCGCGCTATTAACGAGATTGAGGAAGAACTGGATACAATCACGCTAAACGAGCTTTCCGAGAGTGAAGCCCAGATGGAAGCGTATCAGGACGAAATCGAACAGATAGAAAACAGACAATCGAGCCTCGAGACGGACCTCCACGATAGGAAAAGCGAAAAAATCCGTGTCGAGCGGCAACTTGAGGAGCTCAAAAACAAGCGCGAGCACCTCGAAAAGAAGGTGGGACGTGAAGAAGAAAAAAGAGACGAATTGAACAGAATTGAACAGGAAATCAGTGAACTCCTGGGCTTGGTGCAGACTAAAGAGGAAGCGCTCGTGGAGCAATTCAATGACCACATGGAGGCTGTCATCGACGGGCTTGGATTCGCCAACATTGAACGAGTCTGGATCGAACACAAAAAGACGGACGATGGGGGAGATACCCTCTCTAAAACGGCAGATTTCGAGGTACACATCGTCCGTCAACGTGAGTCCGGGGCTGCGTACGAATGTAAATTAAAGCATCTATCCGAGAGCGAGCGCAATGTTATCGGGTTGATGTTCGCTCTGACCGGATATCTAGTACACGACGTAGCAGATGTATGTCCCGTTGTAATCCTTGATAGCATCGAAATGATTGACGCTGAACGTGCCGCGGGATTCTTGACGTTACTCAAGGATGTAATCGATGCCAAGTGGATCTTTACAGCGCTACTTCCCGAGCACGTGAATGAAAACACAAAGCCCGTTGTCGGTGATTTTGAAGAATTCACAAGTCAGACCGAAATTGTCATAGAGTAACGGGATAGGGAGTCAAAATAGTCTCTTAATCTCCTTTTACAAACCTCCGGCGTTCTAACTATCATTGAGTATCCTTCTGATACCGATATGCCCATTCTTCAATTATACTGGGTGGCTGCGATAGGGGCTGTTTGAGGATACACTATTGTGTTATTCATGAGCATCACACTCGGTACAGCCTTGATTTCTTATGTATTCTTCTGGTGTGTGTTCTGTCCAACATTCAGGACACGTTATCCTAAACTCTGTTTCGATCAGCGGGTCGACATCGGGGAGAAGAGATCTATTCCGGAGGGGCTCAAGTTGATCATCAACGTAGCCGGAGAAAGTGTATTGCATATCAGATAGGGTTTCGATTTTTGATTCTTGATGCTGACCGGGGCTCCTGTCAGATCCTTTCTCTTCTGTTCGTGTCGCGCCCCGTTGATCTGTTAAATATGCATGCATAGTAACGTGGCTCACGAGGTCTTCCCGTAGCTCTTCAGGATTGATGCTTTGTTCCTGTAGCCATCTTTCAAATTCCAACCGTTCCGCAGACGTGGCAGCCGCTCTGTCCGTTTCATTGGTAGATATATCCCGTAGTATCGTCTGAATCTTCTCCGGGGAGGTATCGATCGGTATCACACCGTCAGCCCGTTCTTTGATGAACTGAGAGATAATCTCCGTATTTAATTCAACGGCCAGCTCCCGTGTTGATTTACGCGATTCCGGATCGGAACGTGTCCACTTTTGCTCAAGCTTTTCACCGTAATCCCCCAGATCGTATTCTGAAAGCAATTCTATGATTTTTTCTCCGGCCATGGGCTCCAGTATGGGGGCCGATGACATTAAAATAATGTTGTGGATCCGATCTACTTTGAATCAATACATTTAGTTTACAACAATGGTTGTAAATTAACGCTGACCAGTCGCTTACAACCATTCTTGTAGACTAAACCGATGATTCTCCACCTTGAAACATAATTGATGTCCCAGAGATCCCGTCGTTGTATCGGCGGTCGTACGCTTCCCGGTCTATAGATATTGGTATGAGATACCGTTCCACTAAGCGAAACTTATGTTCCACAGGTTTGAGAAACCAACCCACCACCCGAACGGTCAACTGACCATGTTGTTTTGAAAGATCAGATTATTGGAAAAATATTATATAATACTGCTATTAATATTGTTTATAGGCCAATTCGCCGGTAAATTATTGGAAAAATATTCTACCATTAGGTTGAGAATTTAACGTATCGGTATATTTTCTTCGCTCTGTGAGGTCGTGAGCTGGAATGAACCAACTGTTCTGTTCGGCAGAACATCAATCCCGCAAGAAAAAATTACTTATATGTCACTTTCACCCCCAAGACGGTCGCAATATCGCTTACGATTTCCGGGTATTTGGTTCGATACTTGTCCCCCTGGAGCCGGGTTTTTGGCCCAGCGAGGCTTATTGACCCGATCGGAGTTCCGTCCACACGACAAATAGCTGCGGCAACAGCTCTGATCCCCTCCATTTCTTCTTCATCATTAAATGCGTATCCACGTTCGCGAATACGGTTGATTTCCCCGTAGAGCTCATCACGGCTATCAACCGTATGCTGAGTCATAGACGGAAGACCCTTATCTTCGATAATCTGGTCTATTTCATCATCGGAAAGTGCGGCGAGATATGCTTTTCCAGAGGCGACTGTGTGAAGATGAACCTGTTTTCCGATGTGGGAATCCGTTTCGATGGCCTGCTCGCCTTTCGACTGATAAATATAGATCCCATGATTGTTCTCTTCTACCATTACTTGAGCGCGCTCGCCTGTTTCCTCCACTAAATCATCGACCTCCGGTCTTAGTACAGAGTACAACGACCGATCTGTCCGGGCCTTCTCGGCTAAATCGAGAAACTGGAGACTGAGCCGATATCGATCGTCTGATCTGATTACGTATCCTAGCTCTTGGAGCGTATTGAGATGTCGGTGAATCGTGCTTTTCGGACGATCAAGAGCGTCTGCGAGTGAGGTAATAGTTGCTGTGTCTAACTCTTTGATATATCTGAGAATCGCGAAAGATGTTTCAGTACACTGGAGGGTGTCTGGATCGTCGTGCATATCTTTACAAAACAAATGAGGTATAATAAATATTGTGCCGCAGAGCAGAATTACATATTCACTCTGCAAAATACAGCTACTATCAAGATAGGTATTCCCTGCTCAAAAGTTATCAAATGGATATCGATGAGTGGCGCCAAGACATTCTACTAATTAGCTCCATCTGACATTACTTCGCATGAGAGGTGTCGAGAATCGGTCGGAAACGAATTAATCGCCCGCACTTCTCTCGTGGTCTCTCCGGTAGCCAAAAATAAACGCAATTCCGAACGGCTCCGTTCGATTCATGAAGCCCGCGACTATACCCGGATAGCCGCTCCCTCCTCCCTCAGTTAGTTCTCCCAGTCCGGGAGTTCCCGCTCGACAAACTCTCCAGTACCCGGTTCGCCGACGACTTCGCCGTCGCTGACAACCTGATTACCGCGGATAAACGTATTTTTCACAACGCCATCGACCTCGACGTCCTGATAGATCGTCACCGGATCGTTCGAGGCCTTTTGACTCGCATCGATTGTCCTACTCTCATCCGGATCGAACACAACGATGTCCGCGTCCGTCCCCGGTTCGAGAGTACCCTTCTGGGGCATCCCGAACGTTTGGGCGGGGTTCGTACACATCGTCCTCACCAAGAACGGATACGAATAATCCCGCTGATTGACCGCAACCTCATGAAAGACTGGAAGGCTAAATTGGAGCCCGGACGCCCCGAACGGAGCATCCCACCAGTTGTCCGTCTGTTTGTACTCTTTGTGATAGACCGAATGGTCCGTTGAAACTACTGAGAGCGTGCCTTCATCCAAGTATTCGAACATCGCTTCTATATCGTCCTCTGTCCGTAGCGGAGGCGCAATAAGTGGGAAGTTTTCGAACTCTTCGTGATGCGACCGGTCAAAAATCGTGTAATGCGTACAGGTCTCTGCACGGATCGAGCTTCCATCATCCTGGAATTCGTCGATAACGGAGGCAGATTTCCGGCAGGTAGTGTGTACGCCGTAGTATTTGACCCCGGTTTCTTTTGCCATCCTGACTGCGTCTTCAGCAGCCATCGCCTCAGCGTAGTCCGGGCGAGAGTCCGGATAGTGGACCGCCTCGCCCTTGTTTTCGCGTTTCAACCGATCCGTGATCGCTTCGCAAACGGCGGGGTCCTCTGTATGAAGCGCCGCGACGGCATCGTGATCCGCGATATGACGGAATGCCTCGTGAATGAACCCGTTCCCGACGCCGATCTCATATGTCGATCGGAACATCTTAAATGAGGTGACACCCGCATCGATGGCGTCTCCGATCTCCTCGAACGTTTCTTCATCCTCGCGTCGCAGGACACTGTGAAGTCCAAAATCGACGTATGAGTCCTCTCCTTTCGACTGCTTGTGACGGATCCCTTCAATCGCCGGGGCGCCGGGATCCGAGTTCTTCCGATTACGACCTTGGAAAGAGAAGTCTATAAAGGTCGTCACGACACCCAGGGCAGCAGCCGCACTCTCGGCTTCGTATGTGCCTGCCCGGTTTTCAGGCTCCTCGTCGATGTGGACGTGTGGATCTACGACGCCAGGCATCACGATATTTCCTGACGCGTCGATCCGGTTGTCTGCCTCAGGCAACGCGTCTTCGTTTCCGACAGCGACGATCTCCCCCTGATCTACGGCTACACTTCGCACTGATGCATCAGTCGGTGTTACTACTTTTCCACCGGCTATAACCATCTCAACGGTCATGGATTAGCTCATTTGTGGTAGGGTTAAATAGATTGTGCCGGTCGTGTTTGTACATCTATTTTTTTCAATTAGATCTAAGAATGTGTTTGCTAAGATCGTTCTTCATATATTCTGCTCTGAGTAATCCTCAGCGCCTACGGTGCACAAATACGTAAGAGACGCCGTTGATCGGCGGTAGTTGCATTAATCGGAGCCCGAACTATTGGAAGATCAACGCCAGCTGCCCTGATTGAGTCGAGTTCACTTCTAACCGTTTCGGGTGTACCAGCGACTCCGATCAGGTCCAGAAACTCTTCGGGGAGGACGGCTGCCGCTTTTTTTGTGGACTTAGCGTTTTTTGCTGCCTCAACCGCTTCTTCGAACCCTGATTCAGCAGCAACCCGATCGTAGAAACCGGGGATATCCCGTAAATAGACCGCGACGTGACGCGCGACTCGTTCGTAAGCGGCTATCGGATCTTGGTCAATGGCAACAAGAACATACATCGCCACATCGATCTCATCAATATCGCGATCCACACGGTCCGCCCCCGTCTCGAGCAATGAAAGCCCCTGCTGGAGCTTCTCTCTCGGGAAGAGATTTGGAAGCCATCCGTCGGCCATCTGGCCAGTCAGTCGAATATTCCCAGGCCCCAGTGCAGCATTGTAGATCGGAATCTCCTCGCGAACCGGCTCAAAAGATTCCCAAAAGGACGTTCGTCGGGGCGTAAAGAACTCCCCCTTGAATTCCGTTGGATCTCCACAGAGATATCGTCTAACTAGTTCGATATATTCGTCCATTCTACCCAAAGGCTGATCGAATTCTACGCCGTGAAAGTCCTCGACGACTCCTGGGTGAGCGACGCCAAGGCCGAGAATCGCTCTCCCGTTCGAGTGGGCGTCGAGGGTCGCGATAGACTGTGCCAGAGCCGCTGGTGACCGAGAAAAGATATTAACGATGCCGGTCGCCAGCTCTATATCATCCGTCGCTGTCGCCCATCGCTCGAGTTTCCCGAAGGCAGTTTGGCCTTGCCCCTCGGCAGCCCAGATGCTTTCATATCCCAACTGTTCGGCCAGATGGACAAGTTCGAGGTTATCAGCTCTACTAAAAAGAATGCCGACTCTTTCAGTCATATAGTGCCTCTTTTTTTGCACTAATAAAAATAGTTTGGATATATGGGGCTTATTGTTTGCTACTGTCGCCCCGAGTGAGCGAAAGTACCAGAATCAGCGACATTACACAACTATCTCAAAAAGTCAGTCCAGTGGAATATTCAGACTACATCCCACCCAATAAGCACGGATTCTCAATGAAGGTCTGCCAATACTTACTCGAGTCCGTATTTTTTCAATTCGGTCGCGACGCCGTTCAGCTGGATTTCAATCGTGCCACCAGCAATCTTCCAGCCGCGTACAAGTCGGTACATATACTCTAACGGATTCCCTTTTGTGTAACCCATGGCCCCGTGTATCTGAAGTGCCTCATCAACGACTTCCTGACCGACTTCGTTGGCTTTTATTTTGGCGATGGACGTCTCGAGGCGGCTTGGAGAATCCGATTCGGCAGCGCGATAAATGAGCAAGCGGGCGCTTTCGAGTTCTGTCGCCATTCGGGCAAGCTTCCACTCGATTCCCTGGAAGTCGCTGAGTGGTTGATCGAATTGATTTCGTTCGGCTGCATGAGAGAGTGCCTTATCGAAAGCGTTCAATCCACATGCCACACACATCATCGCATTATGACAGCGTTCCACATTGAATTCTTTTAATAGCTGTTTGAATGAGTCTTCCCCAATAGCGAGGATCTGTTCTTTTGGTACCCGACAGTCGTCCAAGTAGAGATCAGTCTGGACGCCTCCAGCCATATTTTCGTATCCATCACCAACGGTTAATCCATCTGCGTCGGCATCGACCACGACGGCGCCAATGCTTTCCTCAAATCTGGCATACACGAGAAATGCATCAGCGTATGTCCCTTTCGTAATCCAGGCTTTTTGCCCATCGAGGACAACTTCATCGCCTTCGATCGAACCGGTCGTCTCCATGGCGCCGGCATCAGATCCGGCCTGGGGTTCTGAAATCGCTACTGACATGATGCACTCTCCCCCGGTAACCTGTGGTAGATACTTTTCTTTGAGATAGTCTGAGCCGAGTTCAGCGATAACGCGTGGCGGGCCCATTGAAGACCGCGAGAGTATGTGTGCCGTATCCGGACATATTCTACCAACGGCCTCTTGAGCGAGAATTACTTCCAGTGGTGTAAATCCTCCCCCTCCGTACTCCTGTGGAAGAGCGATCCCGAGGAGGTCATTCTCCGCCAGTGTAACCATATTTGCTGTCGGAAACTCGGATTCCCACGTGAACGCATCGTCAGCGAACTCTTCTTCGGCGATCTGTGACGCCGTTCGTTTTATAAGTTGTTGCTCTTGGGTAAGTTCAAAATTCATTGTGTCTCTATGATCTCCCGACTGCCATGATCAACGTGCATGTCTTATCGGCCGTTTGGTTGCGTCCATTTAGCCATTTCGGCCGAATAATATTATGTTTTGGTGTTGATCGATCCACATTGAATTATAGCTTTGTCTACCGAAAATTGAGGAAATCTACCAGTCAGAGCTGCGTATGGCTGGTGGTAGTGTTGCTTTTATTCTGCGCATGACGCAGTAGCGGGAAGCCGCTGGGAAAGCCGATCAGCCTTCCAAAGTGTGACCAGGGACATATTTTAATCGGATATTCAACCCTGAGAGATGGGAACGATTGTACTCACGTGGAAACAAACCTAGCGTAGAGGCGAAGGAACATTTTCATAAATAGAGCGTGTCATAGACGGGTTCACATGGTTCGCTGAATCAGCTTCAACGAATTGAAACCGTCGTGCACTTGGTGCACGCTGTTTTAAGCTTGTTTTAGCTATGGCGAAAGAGAAGTTCGGCGTCGCTGTTGACGAGGAAAATGTGCGAGAAGTGGATGAATTGGTCGACGAGTGTGACGATCTCGGAGCCAGCCGCTCCGAGATCGTCGAAGCCATCCTCACAGCGTTCGTTCAATCCGAGACAAACCACGTTGAACGGGTGCGAGAAATCATCATTCGGAAACGTAAGGGCACCCTCTAACTGATTTTAAACTTTGTGCACCGAGTGCACGTGCTTCTGAGCTAATAACCTATTATAAAAGTAAACAGACTGACTCTAGTGTGTGAAGAGGTCTATGACACGCTCT
>Ga0102942_1000621_pt1 | contig 13429 bp, 5 predicted proteins | sample SalPon2_C_H2O_MG_FD_78171 | JGI IMG/M metagenome (GOLD analysis project Ga0102942, IMG submission 78171) | Salt pond water microbial communities from South San Francisco under conditions of wetland restoration - Salt Pond MetaG R2_C_H2O_MG | ecosystem: Environmental > Aquatic > Non-marine Saline... | reverse complement strand
GGCGACACTGACGTTGAGATTCGCTCACCCGAACACGTCGTTGTCGAGGTGAAGGCCCGGAGTAACGGCCAGGTCAACTCCCTTGAAGTCACGAACATAGACAAACACCGCCAGCAACGCGGGGCTGACCACGCTATTGTCGTTGCTCCGGGGTTCGCCCCGAAGGTCATTGAACACGCTGAGACAACCGACCTGACCACTATCGCCATCGACGAGCTCGTCGAGCTGCTTGACCGTCGCGACCAATACGCCGTCGCCCCTGAGAAAACGATGGACCTCTTGACCCGCACGGGAGCCTTCCAAGACGATCGGCTCGATATCCTCGATGAATCCATCCAAGCACGTCTCGACGCCGGTGAGACCCTCCTCGCAGTCATCCAAGCCCTCGAACGCGCCGATGGACCCGTCGAAACGGCAGAGGACGTCCGGTGGATCGTTGTCGGGATGGAGGACTCCGACGAGGTCCCGACTACTGAGGAGATCAGATCTGCCCTCCAACTCCTCGCGCATCCGAGTATCGGGGTCGTTACACAGAATGAAGACGGATATCGGGTCACAACTGACTACGAAAACGGGGTACAGTTGGTGCGATCTCTCGGGAATATTGTTCAGTCTCCCGTCGCAGCCGACGACAGCTAACGAGTACATTGGCTGGTTTCAACGCGTGTACTAGACCACCTGCGACGTGTGACACTACAGCCGATTGCCCGATTGGAGTACGATCGAGGGCATCATGGAATTCTTGCCAAGGATATATTTCACAGTGTTGTATCTGGGTTAAAATGAGAACCTGGCTGCTTGTAGGACGGTTGTTTCGTGGAAGATAGTGTGAACAGGACAGGATTGTTGCCGGCACTATGGCGATGATCCAGTGCGAACTCCATCAAGTACTTGCTCGACTCTTCTTCACCCTCATGAGTTGGTCACGGGCCGGTGGTCCGCTTCTGGGCAGGCCGGCCGGTTCGTAGATCGTTCGTTCCTTCTCGCCTTAGCTAGTCAAATGGGCCTTCCTAAATTCGTTTATTCTATTTTCATCAACACTTCCAACTTGCTCAATCTGATTTAGTAACTTCTCTGCCTCCTCTTTGAGAGATTCATTACTACTTGTATTTAACATCGCCTCAAGCCGATCAAGAACCTGTTCTTCTTTATCATAAAATGTAGTGAAGCCAGACAACTGTTCCACAACCGTCTGCTTCCGACTATCTCGTAAGTTCTGATCAGTTAAGCGGTCACTCAGCCGTTCAATAAAGTTGCGCCCTTGACTTCTCTCAATGCTCTCCGGTATCGACTGTAGAACCTTGATAACCGGATTGAACTGATCTGGGTTGCTGTTATCTAACCTGTTCGTTAAATCCTCCAAAATATCGCCCGCCACCGCACTTCTACGGTCTTCATCAGTATCACTCTCAAACTCTTCCCAGAGTTCTCTATACAATTTATAGTCCCCCTTATCACCATTTAGTAGATCATCGAGTTCATCAATGTATTTCTCTTGATTGGGGGCGTCCAATTTGGAGAAATGAACAGCAAGTGGCATCAACAGATCGCGCTTACGATTAGAGCTTCGCTCATTTCTGGCAGAATGACCACACGAATCAATAATAGTACCCAAATCTAATTCCAACCGATTGATGTGTTCTTCAATAATCTTCAGACCAATTTCCCGCTGATTGTTGTTTGATCTGATGATTTCTCTTGTCTTGTCCACTATCTTTTGATCGTACTCGCTCGGGATCTCTGGGATGATTATTTCAGCTATGAATGATTGATCGTTGATATGCCTTGGAATCCGAGAGAACAATTTATCTATCTCTTTCTCAGTCTCAAAGGTAGGAACTCCTCGCTCGATCATCTTCTCAATTATTTCTTGTATGTTCTGAGGATTCCATTGTCCATATATTGAACCAATCCATTCTCTGAAGTCAGACTGGCGTTCTTCAGGCAACGAATCATAAAAATGAATATTAACATCCACCAATTCAACCATCTCATTATTCAAAGAATTGAGTATCTCTCTTATCGACTCAAAACTTTCAATTGCGGCTGCCTCAGTAATTTCTGGATTCAAGTGAGTGAGATTTCTGGCCAGATCTCGGTTGATTTGTTCATGTTGGTTATTCCTGTACCCATCATAGAGCTCGAACAGTTTTTTGACGTATTTGCTTCGTTCCTCTACTCCAGCTACTTTATCAAATTGACCATATGATGCGGTTTGAATGAATTCGTGCTTCTCAGAGTCTATCTCAACTACTGTTGTCGAAACTGATATTATTTCAGATGTAACTAAATTCTCTATAGAACCTTTTGACTGGCGTAATAGCTGAGTAGCTTCCACTAAGTCATCGTCTCGGAGATTACTAATCTTCTCAGATAATTCACGGACTGCCGTGTTGGGAACACTTTCCGCATGTTTCACGAAGGCAGAAAGAATATCTTCCTTAAGTCCGTCTTTGTCCTTGACCTTCTTAGCATATTCTTCAAACAAAGCTTTGGAGTGATAGTCGTACATCTGAAGCATAACAGGGAACAGCAAGCCTGGCTCCAGAAACCTCAGAAAATTCCGATCAGGGCTATTAGCAACGTATCTTCCGACGACAGGCGCAATACTCTGCTGCTCCTCTTCATCCAGTTGTTCAAAGATTGTAACTAAAGAATTAGTTATTGCGTACATAGGCTGGTCCCTATTGGTGGACCGATAGCCACGAAGTTCTTCATCGATCGCATCGGTGTATTGGGCAAAAGACTCGCCCCCGTCTCGGATACTCTCGATACGATTCAAGAGTTTTGATGTCTGTCCAGTTTTCAAGAACCGTATTATATCGTCGAAGTCTTCCAACCCTCCAGAGTATGACTGATCAGAGAGACTTAGGAACGGTCTAACGTTCTCGACAGCCACACGCTGTGTTGAGTCAAGAAACGCTTCTAGCCGCGACTCTCCACGAGACTCTGATTCTAGAATTTCTTCTACTCTATTACCCCTTGATTCGCCGTTTAGGTAGTCATTGATGTCATTTAGGAGGTATGGATCGTCCTCAAGTTTCCTATAAAAGCCTGGGAAATCCTCTTCCAAGATCGAGATCTTAGCAAGGAATGGCAAATTTTGAGTGACTCGATTACTACCAAGAATTCCTTCTTGTTCCCGTTCACGAGCAATACTGCGGAGGGTAACAAGCCGATTGATCGCGTGTTTTATTCTCCGGGGATTCTCAAAGTAGGCATTGATGATTATATCAATTGCCTCTGGGTCTATCGGTTCAGTTAATTCCTCATTCTGTCTGTGTGCGTATTTCTCTACGTCGTCTTTCTGGAACGTAGGAATGCGGATGTGAGTCTGGAAAAATTTCCTTAAAAATTCTCTTTCGGTTCTGGTTTCCCCGAAAAACTCCTCATCGTTAACCGCTTTCAGGTGGCTCTCCAACGCCTCATCATCACAGGGAATCAAGTAGACGCATCGATCATCCTCAAGAAACGTCTTTAGAGATACTAAGACATCATATACTGTGCTACTTTCACACCGATCCAGGTTGTCAACACTAATTACTACTTTCTCAGCATCTACTTCTTGAATAATTGAGTCAAAGATGTTCTTATGAGCGCCAGACCATTCTTTTCGAGGATATAGGAACTTCCGCTGGACAGTCCGAGTGACTGTATCTAGCTGTTTCAAGACATATCCTAAGACCGGCAGAAGCAAACCGGTCGCAACAAGAGAAGCGGCTGCCGAATGTCCAAAGTATTCCAACAGTAGCGCAGCTATACCCAGTAAAACGAATGAGATAGAAAGTATCGGGCTATCGTTCCAGAAATCTCTGATAATTTCTGAAGCGTTACTACTCTTACTGATCGACTCATCTTCTTCCACATCGTACAGGCGGCCTGTGATCTCCTCTTCTCCCAATACTCCATTATCTTCAGCATTGATTTCTTCTCCAATCCTCTGATCCAGTTCTAAGAGCAATTCTGTACGGATTGAGTCTTCAGCATGGGCCCAAGCGTCAAACTCGACACAGACCACATCATCGAATTGTTGATCACTTCTGATCCGGTTGTAGAGTAGATTAATTATCGAGCTCTTACCAGAACCCCACTCGCCGAATATTCCGATATGCCACGGCGGATCAACACTTCGAATTACCTCAGAAAGAGTATCAACATACTCGAGATGGCCGAAACTATCCTCATCTTCAGAATCAATCGGCCTATCAACAAGATACATCTGATCTTCACCGGAGTCAGACATTAACAACCAATCTAGACTCCAATTACAAAAAATCGGCTCTATTGAAATTCTATTCTTCAGACAAATCCTTGTCTGAAATAGTCGTTCGATGAGAGTTGTGTACTGACCGATCCGATCTGGTGGTTTTCTAAAGGGCTTCTGTGTGAGATGCGCGCGCTATATCCAGGACACTATCTATGCCATCTGTAGAGAATTCCAACAGAACCATTGCCGTTATATTCTCTTCAGTATGGGCTAGTTGATGCCAATTGCGTCGAGAAGGTACTGGTATTCGCGTTATCGCGTAAACCCCCGCTTGTATAAATTATCCCACCGAACACGAGAACAGGGCTGAAAATGGCTCCACCCACGCCGAGATAAATGCGCGAAGTGCCGACAATCCACTAAGACATCCGGCGACAGCTCAACGACGCCCGCGAGTATTGAGAAGACAGATAGGCAATCAGTATTGGCTGTTGCTACGGCGTCGTTCCTTCGGCGAAGTTGACAACCAGATTCGTAGTACTGGTAGGACTAAGAAATTAACCAACGTTACTAGTCAATCCGCAAGAATGTTGGTTAAAACGCAGGTCTCAAACTGCTGAAAAGGACCCACAGCAACCAAGCTGATTGCGACGAGTTGTGAGCTCTCCTAATAGAGTCTCGGACTAGGAGTCGTTTCATCACCTATACCGGCAAGTAACTGGGAGGTGGATGCGAGATCTCGCTGCGTCAGCGGCAGGTGGGAGGGCGACGACTACGTTGTCCTCGCAGCCGATACATCAGGCGGCACCAGGGCGTATCCAGCATTTTAGCCAACCCAACAACTATCAGTAGAATATGTTGTCTGAGGAACAAAATTATACGACAGCCAATATATACGAGATACATGGAGTGCGACCACTGCGGTCGCGATCTCGCCAGCCTCCCGTACACGTGCAAGCGATGCGGCCGTAATTTTTGTGCAGAGCATCGACTCCCCGAATCCCATGGCTGTCAGCAGCTCAAACTTGAACAGGCAAAACGGGCGCTAAAACGCGAGGCGGACGAAGACGGCGGACCTTGGTTTAAAGACGGGTTTCGGTTATCCAACGTCGAGGAGTCAGATACAGCGGATCGCGCCACGACACATCCAGCTGACGAACTCGCAGAGCTGACAGCCGAATGTGAAACGTGTGGGACGCAACTCCGCGAGCATGAGGCTGCGGGGTGCCCGTACTGCGAGAAGGTGTTCTGTGGTGAGCATCTTGCCGACCACCGAGCGGACTGCTTCGATCCGCCGACACAGGAGAACACAAGCGGTGACTCGAATACCGTGTCTGGGTCAGGTGGCTCACCCGATGTCGCACCGGATGGGTCGGTGGTTCGTAACACTTCAGCGCCAACTCAGGGTTCGGAAGCAGAAAGTAACAACTCAAGTGAAGTGAGTGACCTGTTTTGGTTTTTAATTGGTGTTCCGATGGCGATAGCTTCGCGAGTAGTTGGCGCGGCGAAAGCGGTGTTTCGGTATCCAACAACGAGCCTCTGGAATCTAACGAAAATTGTCCTGCTACTCGGAATCGTTGTGGTTCTCGTAGGGCAGGCAGGAATTGGACCAGTCGACACCTCACCAGGAGAACTTGCTTCGCCGCTAGCTGACGCGGCCGCAAATGCGACCGATCCCGCAGAGATAGATGAACAGCAAGTCGAGAGGCTTGTACGAGAAGGTATCAACGAACGACGGGCCGATCGCGGATTAACCAGCCTCTCGTCGTCAGCAAGTCTTCAAAAACAGGCACGGTTACACAGCGAAGATATGGCCGGTCACGATGAGTTAGCCCACAATCTCCCCGGCTCAACCACGGAAGAACGGCTCACCGTGGCAAGCTGCGACGCTGGTGGAGAAAACGTTGCACAAACATGGTATCAAGAACAAGTCGATACCGAAGAAGGTGAGAGATACATCGACGATGAAGAGGAACTCGCTGAATCACTCGTGACACAGTGGATGAACTCACCACCACACCGCGAGAATCTCCTCCGGCAAGAGTGGTCAGAAACTGGTGTTGGGATCGAACTCACCGACGACGACAAAGTCTACGCCACGCAGCTGTTCTGTGCGTGATTCATCAGACGCCTATCTTATCCCGACTGAGAGATTGATCCGATGGTAGGCGTGAAGATCACCTAGAAGGGCGTGCAGGAAACGGAGTTATCTGAACACGACGGATAGGACAACTCAAAACTAGATGGGTTGCCGCTAAGATTATCGAAAATGCTCTCGCCACCAGACACTATCGACCGAGAAGTCGCGAAATAAACCCACCAGATCTAGTTGAGTCAGATGCCTGAGCGCTCTCTTCCTCCCGTTCAGGACGACCGCCGGCACCCACCTTACCGTTGGACTCCGCGACGCCGTCAAGCAACTGGTCCACAGAATACCCGATCCACTCTGCGAACTCATCAGGTGCGCCAATATACACACTGTTCGACGATTTCTCAGACATGAACCGCTTTGGCAGACGCTTCTCGTAGTCGTAGACCTCGTAATCGTCCCGATCGAACTCGGCAGTGATCGCGTTCGGCTCAGACTCAAACGTCACCCGCCCACCTTCGATATCGCGTTGCCATTTGAGCCGGCCGGTGTCATAGGTCTTCTCAGCAGGCTCGTGCGCAGGGAAATATTCTGGCGGATCGCGGCCAGCCTCATCGTAGAACTCTCGGACAATCCGTCGAACATCCTCAATCGTCCCATTACCGTCGGTCCATGGCTGTCGGGTGAGCATCCGGCGAGCAACGTAACTGAAGATCGGATTTTGCCGCTCAAGCACTTCGGAGAGATCCTGTTGGGCAGCTCGGAATCCAGGGTCTTCTGGGTTCGAAGGAAATGAGACGTCCATGCTCAGGATTTTCATGCGATTCCGGAACTCAGACTTGGGGAGCGCGTCGTTCGTCGTGAAGATGAGACATGGCTGGTCGACATTGGTCGGCGTCCAATCTCCCCAATAATTCCGAATCGGACTCCACCGTTGGAGCTTCTCTTTTTCGGCGTCAATGATAGCGTACGGGAAACACGTGTCCCATTCGCGGATACCCCGGACCTCCTTTACGCCGACATCATCAGCGTCGACGCCAGAGATGACAGTATTATCCGAAATGAGCCGCAAAATGTATTCTGTGAGTTTGTCTTTCCCTGCGTCGCTTTTTCCCTCGATGTACAGATGTTGTAACACGTTATCGAGAGTTCGAGACGGCGACGAAAGCGCCTCTGCGTACTGGTTCGCGAAGGGGGCCCAGAACCCATAGAGGAACGCCTCGTACATCTGTGCCATCACGGCGGTCTCTGATTGCGTGTGGCCGTGCTTCCGGACTGTCTCGATGTAGTCTTCAATTGTTTCGAGACAATGATCGAGTAGTTCTGGTGTCGGCTCGTCAGTGGCGACAAGGATCATTTCGTCATCGTCGCCGATGACGATCTGGTCGGCCTCAGGGAGCACCGACATCGTCGGAATTGCTGTTGACTCTTTGACCTGGTTCGTGTACGCACTCAACGGCGCGGTGATGCTGTGATCCTCGACAGTCGCTCCCCGGTTCCGGAGTCCAGCGCCAAACTCATCTGCTGTATCCTTGTCGACCTTACTTGTGCCCATCCGGATCTTCTCATCGGGAGCCCGAACACGCGGCCGGTCAAGTGACTCTGAGAGACCGGTTTCATGCTCGGATTCGACGAGCCCCACGTCCGGTTCCGTTGTGTCCGGGTCGGCTTCGCGATCTGTGGACTCGCCATCCGGTGGGTCGTCAGGTTCGACGATAGCACGATCGGCGTTCTCTGGCTCCTCGATAAATGCGACCGTCTCGTCGGCTTCCTCCGGATCGTCGACGACGGCAGTCACCTGATCGGCGACATCTTTCAGATCCTCGACTGCGTCCTGATTGAGTGCAGCCGTATCACTCACGTCGAGATCGCCCGTCCCGACCCAGTACTCGATTCGGTTCTCACGCTCCTCAGGTGAAGCAGCGTCGTCGAGTGCGTCGACAAGTCCGTCGAGCAGTGTTTGGTCGCTGTACTCCGCCCGATACTCGTCGATGAATCGTGCGAACGCCTCATCGAGTTCAGTACCCACGTCGGTCGTAATAACGGAGATCTGGTTCGTGTGGTACTCCCACGAGTTCCGAGAGAGATTCGCGGAGCCGTGAACCAGTTTGACAGTGTCGTCCGGCATCTCAATCCGGTAGATCTTCGAGTGGACCGTCTTCTGATTCTTCAGTCGGACAGTGAGCCGACCGTCTTGACGCAACTCCACCAGCGAGCGTGCCGTCGGAACATCGTTGACTTGCTCAGCGTAGTCATCAGCGTTCCCAATGAGGACGTCCAGTGAGCCAATGTCGTACTCTGTCAGCATCGTCACCATCAGCTCGGGCGTCTCAGCGTACGTCACCGCGTCAACGTGGCGTGCACCCGCAAATAGATCGAGAAAATCTTCGCGGTCTTTTACCATCGCCAGTCGGAAGCCCGCCTGGCCTGACCCGTAGAACTCCGGCATGTCCGCGAACTTGTCGAACGATACGTTCGCGGTTATTTCGTCCATGTATAATGTCATTCGAAGCTACAAATAAATCGCTTGGTCGGGTGAAGGTCCTGCCCCGAGCTACTCGGCCAATACCTGCTCTAGAATCCCAGGCAGCTCCTCGGTGAGTTCTGCTGCTTGGAGAATGGTGATCGGCTCGTCGTCCTGTGCATCTGGGGATCGGGTTTCTTGATCGAGGTCTTGGACGACTAACAGACCGTTCCACCCGCTGCCGAAGATATCTTGTTCATCACTCGTGTCCCGCCCGAACACGTACTCTTCGTTGATTCGGAGGAAGGCGAGGTATTCGAGTGTTTCTTTGATTCCTGTTCGAATCGTCTCTTCGCGAGTACTATGCTTTACTTCAGCGATGAGATACTCGTACGTGATCGGGTCATCGGACTTGATTTCGAGGACAATGACATCGGGCCGCCCCGTGTGGTTTTGGAAGTTTTTATCGAAGTAGCTGCTGGCGACGTTGCGGGCAGTTTGCTGGACGCGTTCGGCGCGAGTAGGTTCTCGGTCGTCTGGTGTGGCTTCGGTACGGAATGAGAGGCCACGGTCACTGGCGGACGTATCGTGATACAACACGAGTTCTTGTTCGCCGTCGATCCGCGCAACTTCTTGCCGACCGCTTTTGATTGTCTGGAAGACGGGCTGTGTGCCCTGCAGGTCTTCGAGTGTACTAATGAACCGGAAGAGGACATAGAGCTCGAAGAGTCGGGCTTGGTCGTCGGGTGTGATCGCGGTTTGGTTGAGAAGCGTGCGGAGCGCGTCACGGTCCCCGTCGAACAACTCCTGACGGGCGCGGAGAAGCGCGGCGGCGTCACGGTAAATTTCCTGTCGCGAGTGTTCAGCTGCCGTGAGCATGCGTTCGGTTGGTTCGTACGCTTCAGGGTCGCGGATACGGCGGACGTGGACGTTGCGTTCGACGGTGCGTTGCACGTCGTCGATGAGGTCGGTGTTGGCTTGCCAGCGGTTGGTGACCCAGTCGTAGTTGCCTTTCAGGTATTCGTCGGCGTCACGCAGTGTCGTGTAGATGACGGAGAGGAGGCGTTTGAGGACGATGTTTTCGGGGATGTCATAATCCTCAGAGCGGTTTTCGGTGACGAATAACGAGCGATCACTGGGGTTGGTGGAGTACCGCGCTTTGACTGTGGAGCCCCAGTTGATGTGTCCGTCAATCCCACCGCGTTGCGTGCGGGCAACAGTCGTTGTTTCTGTACGAACGTTCCGGATGCGTTGGGAAAGCTGGTCGACGAACTCGACGACGTCGGGTTTGAGAATAAAGTGCAGGTCGAGGAGGAGTTCGTAGTCTTCGAATCGCTCGTCGAGGGCTTCGGGTTTGATCGATGTGGCGAGCTCCTGTTTGGGGAACCCGCCGTTCATGACATACGCAAGGATATCCTGGGTGAGGCCGTCGACGAGCTCCTCGCGGTTCATGACTCAATGTCGATCGTGACTTGCAGCATGTCGCAGGCTGCCGTTTCCAGTAGGTCCTGGTTGATCATATCGACGGTCTGGTCGTGTCCGTTGATTTCGGTGATGTGCCGGACGATTTGGTCACGTTCTGGGACGCCTTCGAGTTGGGGGAAGATGTAGCTGATGACGGCGTTTGTGACGCGAGTTGGGAGAGTTCCGGTCCCGGTGCCGTGGTGGTTGGTGATGTAGTCGAGCATATCTTTGACGATTGCGGGACCGATTGCACGGTCATCGACGGCCTGGTTGGTGTGTTTCCAGACGAGGCCGACGGCGCGAAGTTCGTCGGGTGTCGGGTCGAGGTCATCCCAGGCAGCGACGTACGCTTCGAGCCCGTCGTCGAGTGCGGTGAGCGCGGCGTCGTCATCGCCTGCGGGAAGAGTAGGAGCGGGGATACGGATGAACGCAAACCGACGCATGAACGCGTAACTCATCTCGTAGAGTGAGGTTTTGTCGTAGGAGTTCATGGTGGCGAAGATGTGCCATGCGTCGGGGACGAGATACTGGTGGTCGGCTGGGAGGCCGTCGAGGTGGTCGGTTGTGAGAAGCTCAATCTCCGTGCCGTCTTTTGTGTAGGGGAGTTGAACTGGTTGGCCGGAGAGGAGGGTGAACAGTTGACCAAATCCTTTGTCGATGTCGGCTCTGTTGAGTTCATCGATGATGATTGGTTCATTCGTTTGAATACCTGTGTCCGTGCTTTTGAGGCGATTTAACACGATTCCGGAGGTGAATGCGAGGTCGCCGGTTGCGTCGTCGTCGGTGGATTCGGTCGGCATGTAGCCGCCGACGGTATCGAATGTTGACCAGTCGGCGGTTGCGGTTGTGACTTGGTAGCCGCTGTATAGGTTCGGGTGGTGGTGAGCGAGGTGGGCTGTGACTTGTTGTGCGATTTCGGTTTTTCCGGTGCCGGGCGGGCCGGTGAAGATGATGTGGTCGCCCGCGCGGACAGCTGCCGTGATTTGGTCGGCGAGGTCGCTGGCAGTTGGGCCCTCGTACGCGTCGGGGAATACAATCCCTGAAAACGCGTCGGGGTCGATTGTTCCGGTGAATTCGATGGTTGTTGCGATGGGAGCGACTTCTGTTGTCGCACTCGCTAACAGATCGATGATGGCGTCGCCGCGACCGTAGTCAGTGTCATCGTCGAATGCGGTAATGAACTGTCTGCTTGGGAACTGGCTGCCAGTTGCGTCGTAACACCGCTCGTTGACTGTGCCGATGGGTATCGCGCCTTGTTTGAGTTGCGTGACTGCACTGCGAAGGTCGGTGACAGCGGCGGTTGCGTCTGGAAGCTCCGTGGCAGCGGCGGCCCCAGGGGTGAGGAAGAGTCGATCGAACGCGACGCGGTACGGGTAGGTTCGTGTGCCGTGGATATCGTCGTACCACCATTGTTCGTCGCTTTCGAATTTGCGCCCAACGATAGCAGCGCCGAATACGAACCCATCTGGCTGGGCAAGTTCCGAGTGCATTGGGTTACCGCCGGCATGGAAGATGAACACGTCACCTGGCTCCATGTCAGCCCATTGATTGTGGTTCGTGTCTTCGAAGCCGCAGGCACGGTACTTGAGCGCGGTCAGCCAGTAGTCTGCGGGTGCTGTTAACCCGTAGATAGTGGTGTCATCGGCTCGGATGTGTTGGACCACCGGGTCAGTCGGGTGATCGTATTGGGTCGTCCCGTCATCGGTCGTGTCAGCTTCAGTTTGGTCTGTCTGTCCACCCTTTGGCTGCTCACCAGGATCGGAATATCGTTCAAGATGCGGGGGGTCGGTACCAAGTGCGTTGCGTGCAGCGGTCCTGATGAGCTCGACGAAGGCAGGCGGGGATTCGGTGAGATATGCGCCTTGGTTAAGATTCAGATTCTTACTGTACACAACGGTGTGGTCGTCACGAAGGTCATGGAGAATCTCTTCGTTAGTTTCCGTGAGGACCTCGTCGACGTCGAGTGGTGCAGGAAATTCCTGATACTCAGTGAGTGGTACGCGGTACGCAGGGCGTTGTCCGGAATTGAACCCCATGTCGGACATGCCTTTGTCGTCCCACTCGGTCTCTTCCAGGCACGTCGTTTCTTCGTACGTGTCTGCGGCGAGCGATGCGGCCGTGAACGCTCGTTGATCCTGGTCGAGGTGTAAAACTACGTCACCGGGCTGGACCTCAGTCGCGTTATCGTAATAGACGGAACTCCCGCCGTCGGTCCGTGTTTGCGGACACCACAGTGCGTCGCCGAGCCCCCACCCGTCGACATCGCGGTCGTCACGATTGTGGTAGCTTTTCTCGATCCACACTGCTGGTTGGTCGTCGCGGTGCTGCTGTGTCACCTGGTCTGCGTATGCTTCTAAATCGGTGAACTGATCGGTGAGTCCCCGAGCGGATTGAATCTGGGCTTTCAGTTCTGGGTACTCATCTAATTCCTCGAACGTCCAGCGATTAATCGGGATCTCCGGGGTGAACGAACCACCAATTAGCTCGTCGAAGTTGATCACCCAGTTAACGTGTCGGTGGTGATTGTTGGTCGGGTCGCGTGCGTCTGTCGGGAGCTCACCGTACCAATCACTCGCTTCTTGATACGTGTATTCGCCGTCGATGACACCGATTGCGCGGATCGTCGCGTTTCCACTCCATTCGTCATCTGATTGGTAGCGGAGCCCGTCTTTGAGCACAATGATATCGCCGATCTGTGCTTCGTGTGCGAATTTGCGGAGCTGCACGGCAGCGTTCCGCGGGTGCACGGAGTCACGTGCATCGGTCGCATCGACAATCGCATCGTGAGTGTCTAATACTGAAATATCGGTTGTAACGGCCGGCCATCCCATGCTAACGCTGTCTTTGCGGAGAAACAGGTCACACCATGTCTCATTGTTGAACCCGACAACCCACGCCCGGCGATCAGTCTGCTCACTGTGACCGTCACCGGTAGGCCGCTTATCCATGGACCAACCGTTACAACGCCCATGTCATATAACACATGATTTCACTGAGAAATACACCTTGGCGCTCTACCTCATTGTCCCCACACCCACATGTCTGTGCATAGTGCTCTGTTGAATCCGCAGAAGGCACGGGATAGCGTCGCTCTGAAGGCAGTAGCGAAGCGGAAGAGTCGAATGTGACCAACCTACTCTTCCGCTTCGTTAAGCAAGCCGCGTCGCTGGCTCAAAAGCGCTGTGCCGCCAGTCCAACGGCGGTG
>Ga0102942_1000620_pt1 | contig 13435 bp, 11 predicted proteins | sample SalPon2_C_H2O_MG_FD_78171 | JGI IMG/M metagenome (GOLD analysis project Ga0102942, IMG submission 78171) | Salt pond water microbial communities from South San Francisco under conditions of wetland restoration - Salt Pond MetaG R2_C_H2O_MG | ecosystem: Environmental > Aquatic > Non-marine Saline... | reverse complement strand
TCGAATCCGAGTTCGACGTCGACATCCTGATTACGAACTCCTACATTATCCGACAGACTGATCGACTCCGCCAGCAGGCCCTCGACGACGGGCTCCACGAGCTCTTGGATTTCGACGGGGCGATCATGACCGACTCGGGGTCGTTTCAACTCGCCGAGTACGGCGATATCGAGGTGACGACCGAGGAGATCCTCCGGTTCCAACACGAGATCGGCTCCGACATCGGAACGCCGGTCGACATCCCGACCCCACCCGACGTAAGCCGCCAGCAGGCCGAGTCGGATCTCGAAATCACTGCCGAGGCACTGGCCGACGCCGAAGCCCTCGACCTCGGCGAAATGCTTGTAAATGCACCCGTGCAGGGCTCTACCTACTCCGATCTCCGCGAGCAGGCTGGTCGACAGGCCGCCGAAACGGACCTCGACGTGTTTCCGATCGGCGCGGTCGTGCCGATGATGAACAACTACCGCTACGATGACCTCGTCGAGGCTGTCGCCGCATCCAAACGCGGGCTGAGTGCCGACTGTCCGGTCCACCTGTTCGGCGCGGGCCACCCGATGATGCTCGCCCTCGCGGTCGCGCTGGGCTGTGACCTGTTTGACTCCGCCGCGTATGCACTCTACGCACGCGCGGGCCGCTATCTCACCGTCTCCGGGACCGAACAGCTGGCGGATCTCGACTACTTCCCGTGTTCCTGTCCGGTCTGTGCGGACCACACGCCCGCGGAGATCCGAGCGGTCGACGATGACGACCGCCGCGAGCGGCTGCTCGCCGAGCACAACCTCCACGCCACCTTCGAGGAGCTCCGGCGGATCAAACAGGCGATCCGGAGCGGCAACCTCCTCGAACTCGTCGACCGTCGGGCCCGTGGCCACCCCGCGATGTACGACGGCTACCGCGCCCTGCTGGATCACGCCGATCAACTCGAACGCAACGATCCCGTCTCGAAGGGTACCTTCTTTTATACCTCGCCGGAGGGCGCCCGCCGCCCCGAGGTCCTGCGGCACCACGAGCGGCTCGACCGCCTGTCGACGCCCGATACGCTCCTGTTGACCGAGGCTGGCGCACCCGATTCCGACGAGTACGACGCCGCATGGCGGGTCGTCGCCCCGTTCGGACCGTTTCCACGAGAACTCTCCGATAGCTATCCGTTCACGGCGGCGGTCCCTGACCGACCTGACCGGGGCGGTCAGCTCGCGGCAGCCGACGGTGTCCGGACGCTCGTCGAAGCCAACCCGGAGACCGAGTTCACCCTCGCCATCGAGGAGTGGCACGCCGACGCCGTCGACCGGATTCCCGACCGAGTGACCGTCGAGTCGCTCGTGGACCTGCGTGAGAGTCACGAGAACTGACCGTTAATCGGCGACTGCGGGCTCGTCGTCGACCTGCCCTCCCCAGAGACCCGCGTAGATTCCCTCCGCAGCCACGAGATCCTCGTGGGTCCCCTGCTCGACAACGCGGCCGTCATCCATGACGACGATCCGGTCGGCATCACGGATCGTCGACAGCCGGTGGGCAATCACGAGGGCGGTCCGGTCGGCGATCAGCCGCGAGAGGCTCTGTTGAATCCGGTCTTCGGTCTCGGTGTCGACGTCACTGGTGGCCTCATCGAGAATGATGATCGCAGGATCGTTGAGGATCGCCCGCGCGATGGCGAGCCGCTGGCGCTGGCCGCCCGAGAGTTTGACGCCGCGTTCGCCGATCTCGGTTCTGTACCCCTCGGGGAGGTCATTGACGAACCGAGCGGCCTCTGCGGCGTCGGCAGCCTCGACGACTGCCTCGGGCACTGTGTCGCCCTCGCGGAGCCTGTCGAGCACCTCCCGGTCGCCGTAGGCGATGTTCTCGGCGACCGTCCCCGAGAACAGATACGGCGACTGGCCGACGATGGCAACCCCGCGCCGCAGGCTCTGGCGAGCGTACTCGCGAACGTCGACATCGTCGACGCGAACCGACCCCGAATTCACGTCGTAAAACCGCGGGACGAGTCGGGTAAGCGTCGACTTCCCTGCGCCGGTTTCGCCAGCGAAGCCAACCGTTTCTCCGGCCTCGATACCGAGCGAGACGCCGTCGATCACCGGCTCGCGGTCGCCATAGGAGAAGGTCACGTCGTCGAACTTGATCTCGCCGTGGATCGAGTCGGGGGTGTAGGGGTCGGCAGGATCGTCGATGGCGGGGGTCCGGCCGAGCAGGCCAAAGACGCGTTCGGCGCTGGATTTGGCCTGCTGGTAGCGGTTGGCCGACCGGCCGATCCGCCGCATCGGTGAGTAGAGCCGCCGAAGGTAGAGGAAAAACAGCGCGAAGGAGCCAGTCGACAGCGCCCCGGCGTCGCCGAGCAGGATGATATCCCGACCGCCGACATAGAGGATGGCGACGAAGGCGACCCCGGTCATCAGTCGCAGGCCGGCGAAAAAGCCCCGCCGGAGGCGGAGCGCCCGGACCTGCTCGTCGTGGTACCGTTCGCTCTGGGCTGCAACGCGGTCGTATTCGAACCCGTAGCGGTCGAAGGATTTGATGACGTCGACGCCAGCGATGTTGTTTTCGAGTCTCGAATTGAGCCGCGAGACGGTCTCTCGAATCGATTTGTACCGGGGTTCGATCCACGTGAGGAACTTCGCGCTGGCCACCCCGATGATCGGGACCGGGAACAGCGCGATGGCAGCGAGCTTCGGCGAGTAGCTCCAGAGGATGATCGTGATGCCCGAGACGGTCGCGACCACACGAATCAGCTGACGGAACTCCGTGTTGAGAAACCGTTCGAGCCGGTTGATGTCGCTGTTGAGGATCGACAACATGCCGCCGGTCTGGTGGTCGACGAAGAATTCCATCGAGAGCCGCTGGAGGTGGTCGTAGGCGCTGTTTCGGAGGTCGCGTTGGACCTTCTGGGCTGTCGACTGCAGCAGATACCGCGATGTGAACCGCGTGATCGACCGGATGAGGTAGGCGACCGCCGCGATGACGACCAGCCGCTGGAGGAACGCCAATCGGGCGGCCTCGCCGACGATTTCGCCGGTCGGCAACAGCCCCACGTCGGTCAGCAGTCCCGGATCGGCCTCGTTGAGGATCACTCTGTCAATCGCCGCCGCGACGATCAACGCGGGCATCAGCCGGGCGAACCGCGTGACGACGGCGGTGCTAACGCCGGCCAGCAGCCGCGGCCAGTAGCGGAACGCGTACCGCAGGAGACTCACCATCGGGTGGCCGTCGACGTTTTTACGGATGTCCTCGAACCCGCCGTGTTCCTCGGCCATACGTCGGATAGTGTCCATTCCGGTGTAACACTGACGTTCCACCAGTAGCCAGTGACTACCGTGTTTAAACCGATCGGAGCGGTCGACCGCCCCGAGTAGCCGTCGGCTACCGAGAGTCGTCCGTGACCGAGCCAGCCATTCGCTCGCTGAAATCCCACGTGTAGACCCGCCTCGGTTCGATCCGAATCCGGACTTCCTCGCGGTCGGGCGAGAGCAGTTGCTCGGCGAGCGGCGAGTCGGTCCCGCCGAGATAGCGTTCGAGCAGGGCTTTCAGGAGCTCTTTATCAGGGTCCGGGTCGACACTCGCCGTCCCGTTTCCCCTGACGCCTTTGTATGGCGGTTCGTTGGTCGAGATCTCGAAGGCCACCTGATCGTTGTGGGTGAGATAGCTAATGACGTCGGCACTGGCACTGGTGGCACACCACAGCGCCTCCTCGCGGTAGCGGTACCACAGCGATAGCATCCACAGGTCGCCGCGCGGCCGTCGACAGGAAAGCCGGATCGGAATCGTTTGGCTTTCGAGAAACGCATCGGTTCGATCGCGGTCCCACGCACCAGTCGGCTCCATACGCCGATTTCGGTGGGCGGATCGAAAAACACCGGGGTTGCCGAGAGCCGATCGATAGAAAGCAAGATAGTTCACCCTCGCCTGCCCAGAGTGGGTATGACTGACTATTTCGAGGTTCTCGACCGGGACGGCGCGGCCCGGCGCGGCGAACTGCGGCTTTCGACGCCGGTCCGGACGCCGGCACTGCTCGACGACGTGCTGGTCGACAGCGGGAGCCAGTGGACCGCCGACCAGCCCACCCCTGAGGGCGACGATGACCAGCTGACGATCCTGCCGCACCGCTCGCTGCCCGCCGGGACGCGCGAGGAGGTCCGCGAAGCGTTTGCGACCGAGGCCATCGATGTCGACTTCCCGGCTGCAGCGGTCGTCTCCTCCGAATCGCCCCACGAACTCGGTGTCGACGCCTACATTCTGAGCGACGCTTCCGGCTTTGTGGGCCACGGCGAAGGCCTGACAAACGCGATCATCAACGCAAAAGACACACTCCCGGCCGACACCGCGGTCGTCCTCTCGGGGGTCGCCACGCCGCTCAACGTTGCGACACTGGTCTATGCGGGCGTCGACGCTTTCGACGCCAAACTGGCGAAAATCAAAGGCAGTCAGGGAATGTATCTCACGAGCGACGGCGAGGCGTTCCTCGAAGACCTCGACGAACTGCCGTGTGCCTGTCCAGCCTGCCAACAACCGCGCGAGGAGTTCAGCCAGGCCGACTGCATCGAGCACAACGTCGCTGCCCTGAGCGCCGAACTTCGGCGAGTCAGAGAACGGATTCGGGGCGGTCGACTCCGCGACTACATCGAGGGGCAAGCCCGCCACGACAACTGGCTTACTGCCGCCTTCCGGGAGTTCGACAGCCAGTACAGCTATCTCGAAGCTCGAACCACTGTCGTTCGAAACAACGAACTCGCCGCAGCCACCAGCGATTCACTCCGCCGGGTGGAGATCCAGCGCTTTGCCGACCGCGTGACCAGCCGCTACCGCAACCGCTTTTCCAATCCGCTGGTACTTGTCCCCTGTTCGGCCCGCAAACCCTACAGCGACTCCCAGAGCCACGGCCAGTTCCACGACGTGATCGCCTACCGGGGCCACACCGTCTCGATGACCTCGCCCATCGGCGTCGTCCCGCAGGAACTCGAACTAACCTACCCAGCCCAGCATTACGACTCGGTCGTCACGGGTCGGTGGTCGGAAGACGAAAAGGAGTTCGTCGCCGCCGTCTTGCGGCGCTATCTCGACCGCAACAACTACTCGCGGGTGATCGCCCACGTTCCCGACCACGGCTACCGCGATATCGTCGAACGCGTCGACGCCGACTCGTCGCTGGAGTTCGAGTACACGGTCGACGGTCACCCCACCGACACCGACTCGCTGGGGAATCTCGCGGCCGCCTTGGAGGGCGAACTCAAATTCGGCAAACGCGAACGGCAGCACAACACAGTCAAAGCCATCGCCGACTACCAGTTCGGTCCCGACGCCGGTGACGACCTGTTCGGCGACATCGAAATCCGGACAACCGGGCGATATCCCAAACTTCAGGTCCGGGACAGCGACGGCGAGCAGTTGGCGACGATGGTGCCACAGTATGGGATGTTAGCGATGACCCTGAAGGGAGCCGACCGCTGGGTCGACAGCGACGCGCCGACCAAAGTCGTCGAGATCGACGGCTTCGTCCCCCACGGCAGCGTGCTCGCGCCGGGTGTGGTTGAGGCCAGCGAGTCGATCCGGCCGGGCGACGAGGTCGTGATTCGGGGGCCGAAGGCCTTCGGCATCGGTCGCGCCGAGATGAGCGGGCCGGAGATGGTCGAGTCGACACGCGGGGTCGCCAGCCAAGTTCGACACGTCAGCGAACGGTAGTCGGCCGAACAGACATTTATAATCTCAGCCCCAACTCAAACCACAGCCAGCCACCCGCATATGACAGGAGCCACCGATGACGACTGCTGAGAAGTCACCGATCGCAGAGAGCGACGACCACCCAGTGTTGCTGTTCGATGGGGTCTGCAACCTCTGTAACGGCGCGATCCAGTTCGTCATCCCGCGAGATCCCGACGGAGTACTCCGGTTCGCGCCGCTCCAGTCGGACCTCGGTATAACTGTGAGAGCGTCCGCCGGGCTGTCGACCGACGACCTCGAAACGGTCGTGTTGGTCGACGACGGGAAGGCCTACACCAAATCCGATGCGGCGATCCGCGTCGGCGAACACCTCGGCGGCGTCTACCGACTCCTGTCGCTGGGTCGACTGGTCCCCCGCGGCCTTCGGGACCGGATCTACGACTTCGTCGCCGAGAATCGATACGACTGGTTCGGCAAGAAAGATCAGTGTATGATCCCCGACGAGGACGTCAGTAGCCGGTTTCTCGAGTAGTCGACACCTAATATTTTCATGTTTTTGATTATAAATAATACAGAACGTTAAGTAGCATCGACCTTAAGCAGGGGTCATGTCTCGGTCGATCCGGGTGCTCTACGTCGACGACGACCCCCAATCTCTTGATGTGATCACTAACCGATGTGAAGCGGTCTCCGAGCTCCGGTTCGAAACCGAATCGCGGCCACGGCAGGTCCCAGAGCGGTTGGACGACGACCTCGACTGCCTGATTACCGACTATCGGATGCCGACGATGGATGGAATGGAACTGCTGACGGAGGTCTCACAGCAGCGTCCGGAACTCCCGATCCTGTTGTTGACAGGCCACGGCGGCGGCGAGATCGCCAGCGAGGCCCTGCGGAAGGGTGCCACCGAGTATATGGAGAAGTCGACGGCGATCGAACAGCCGGATCTGTTGGCCAACCGGGTGCGGAACGCCGTCGAGCAGATGCGCCGGGAGAAGACCAACGAGGCGCTGGCGACCGACGCCAACCGGTTTATTCGTGCGACCTCACCCACCGCAGTGTACGAGGCGGCGATCGACCTCACCTGTGAGACGCTGGGTTTCGAGGACGCCGCGGTCATCGAAGCCCGCTCGGACGGCCGCTCGGTTGTGGCCCACAGCGGGCTCGCTGGGAGCCTCCGGACCGAGCTCTCGGCCGCCGAGCCGATGTCGACAGCCCTCGAGACCGCCGAGCCGGTCGTCGTCGAGCCGGGGACGGTCCCGGAGCTCGATACGGTGAGCTGTTGGATCTCGCTGGGCAACCACGGCGTGTTGGTCGGCCGAACCGCCGGGACCGACGCGATGGTCGACTACCTGCGGGACGGCATCCTGATCGTGGCGACCAACGCCGAAAGCGCGCTGACACGACTCGAACAGGCCGCGCTGCTCGACGAGCGGAAGCGCGAACTCGAACGCCAGCGCACCGAGTTGGCCTCGCTCGGACAGACCAACGAGGTGATCCGGTCGGTCAACCGCGCAATCACGAGCGTCAGCTCCCAGCGGGAGATCGAGCGGCTGGTTTGCGAGCGGCTCGTCGGCGAGGATCGCTATACCTACACGTGGATCGGCGAGTACGATCTCGAAACCGATCGGGTGACTCCACGGGCGAAAGCCGGACTCGGGGCCAACGTCACGGTCGACTCGCCGATCTCGTTGGGCGACCGGTACAGCGCCGAGACGCTCGAAACCGTCATCGACCACCGGCAGGTAGCGGTCGAAATACCCGACAAGGCCGACTCGAAGACGAGCCTTAGATACGTGACCGACCCCGAGACGGAGGCCGACAGTGGGACATCGGTACTGGTACCGATCACGCACAAGCAAATCCTCTACGACGTACTGATCGTGTATGCAGCCGACAGCACGTCGATCGGTCACCGGGAACAGGATGTGCTGGCCGAACTCGGCGAGACGATCGGCTACGCGCTCCGGACGGCCGAACAGCGGCGCGCGCTTGTCGGCGACGCCGACACCGAGGTCGTCTTCGAGATCGACTGCCAGCGAGACCATCTCGTCGAACTCTCGACGGCCGTCGACTGTACACTCTCTATCGAGAGCCTGAGCACGCGCTCCGACGGGCGGCTCCGGCAGTTCGTCTTCGTCGAGGAGGCCGAACCGACGGCGTTCATCGAGGCCGCCGAGCGGATGGGGATCGAAGAACCGACAGTGTTGGTCGAACGCGACGACTGTTTCGTCGCCACGCTGACGACCGACGGGAGCCCGGTGATCGACTGCATCGCCGATCAGGGCGTCTCGCTCACGGAGTTCCGCGCCGCGGAGGGGTACGGCACGGTCTCGATGACCGTCCCGGATACGACCGACGTGCGGACGTTGGCCGAACTGTTCGAGTCGACGTTCACGTCGGCGGTGTTGCGGGCCAAACGCCAACTCGATTCGACGGCCGACACCCCACAGGGGTTCCGCGAACAGCTCGAAGAAACCCTTACCGACCGCCAACACGAGACGCTCCAGGCGGCCTACCACGCAGGCTTCTTCGCGTGGCCACGGGACAACACCGGCGAGACGATCGCCGACCGACTCGGCATCGCCGGCCCAACCTTCCTCCAGCATCTCCGAGCCGGGGAACGGAAACTGCTTGAAGCCCTGTTCGAACAGGAACAGCCAGTCTACTCGTGAGCGCGGCTCTCCCCAGAGCCGGTCGACCCTCGCCTTAGTGATCGTAAATAGACGGTGTCCTACACACATAGGTGCCCGGATTCTGCACAACCTATGCTAGTAGGTATAAATGTTATTTATATACCGGTGTTCTAAGAAAGTGTGTCACAGCCGACGGTGAGCAACCGGCTGCAGACGAACCGTCTGCGGCCATGCTCCCGCCGGTCGGTCGGCACAGCTAGTCCCACACCACAGCGGTGACAGTTTGCTACGACTGTCACTATCCCACCACGGTGACAGCCTCACCACGACTGTCACTCTTCGACCGTGGTGACAGCCCCACCGCGTCTGTCGCCACACTCCCCTCGCTGTCGTAACGGCCCTCCACCCAGACGGTTCGGATACGTGCTCGCTGTCTTGCTACACTGACCAGCGCTCCGCTCAGGGTCGTTGTTGTCGACCAGCAAAACACGGGCATTCGCGTCGCAGGTCGGCTGCAAGCCGGTCGACTGCGATGCGGTTTTACCACTCCCGCGAGTAATACCGCCAATGAGCAAGCCGAGCCCCGAAGTCTACGAGGACGGGCGCGGGATGGACGCACACAATTCGGTGATGCGTGAGATCCGCGGCCTCAAGGAGAAACACTACGATCCACACGAGCCCACTCGCGTGTGGGTCGACGAGGACAACACCCCTAGTGGCGTCTATGAATCGCTGACGATCATCCTCAACACCGGTGGCTGCCGGTGGGCCCGTGCTGGCGGCTGTACGATGTGCGGCTACGTCGCTGAGAGCGTCGAAGGCGGCACTGTCGAACACGAGGCGCTAATGGACCAGATCCAGGCCTGTCTCGACCACGAAGCCGAGAATACCGACGAACCCGCCGACCTCATCAAGATCTACACCTCGGGTTCGTTCCTCGACGAGCGTGAGGTTCCGGCCGAAACCCGGCAGGCGATCGCCGACACCTTCGGCGACCGCGAGCGGATCGTTCTCGAATCCTTGCCGGATTTCGTCGACCACGAGAAACTGACGGATTTCACCGACCACGGACTCGATGTCGACATCGCGGTCGGCCTCGAAACCGCAACCGACCGCATCCGCAAAGACTGTGTGAACAAATACTTCGAGTTCGCGGATTTCGAGGATGCCTGTGTGACCGCCATGGAGGCTGGCGCGGGCGTCAAAGCCTACCTCCTGATGAAGCCGCCGTTCCTCTCGGAACGGGAGGCCCGCGACGACATGGTCGAGTCGATCCGCCGCTGTGCCGGCGTCGAGGGCTGCCATACGGTATCGATGAACCCCTGTAACGTCCAGCAGTATACGATGGTCAACGAGCTGTTCCGCGAGGGTGGCTACCGCCCGCCGTGGCTCTGGTCGGTTGCGGACGTCCTAGAGCGGACCGCAGACGTCGACGCCATCGTCGTCTCCGATCCGGTCGGCCACGGCTCGGACCGCGGCGCGCACAACTGCGGGGAGTGCGACGACAGAGTCCAGAAGGCCATCAAGGACTTCGATCTCCGACAAGACGAGAGCGTCTTCGGACAGGTCGACTGCGACTGTGAGCGAACGTGGGAACTCGTCATCGAGGAGGAGACGAGCTACGCGATGCCGTTAGCGCGGTAGTCGACCCGCCAACCGCTGGCAAACGCTTTTATTCGCTGGACAGAACGTCGGTGTATGAGGTATATCCGCTTCCGCGATCCGGCTGGCTCGGTTCGACGCGGTAGGCTCGAAGAGGATACGGTTCTGTTCGGCGACGACAGCTACGAGTTGGACGCCGTCGACGTCCTCCCTCCCTGCGAACCCTCCAAAATCGTCTGTGTCGGGCTCAACTACGCCGACCACGCCGCCGAACGCGACAGCGAGCTTCCGGAGCGGCCGCTGCTGTTTTTCAAGACCCCGAACACAGCCGCCGCACACGGCAGTACGGTGCGGCTCCCCGAAGGCAAGGAACGTGTCGACTGGGAGGCCGAACTCGCGGTCGTCATCGGCGAGCAGTGCCGGAACGTTGAGACCGACGAGGCGATGGACGTGGTCGAAGGCTACACCTGTCTCAACGACATCTCCAATCGGGACGATCAAGACGAGGAACAAAACTGGGTACGGGGCAAAGCCTTCGATAACGCTGCCCCGATGGGGCCGGTCGTGGCAACACCCGACGAGGTCCCGGACGACGCGAGCATCGAACTCCGAGTCGATGGCGAAACCAAGCAGTCGTCGTCGATCGACCAGTTCATCTTCTCGGTACCGGAGCTGATCGCCGAGATCACGACGCATCTCACGCTCGAACCCGGGGATGTGATCTCGACGGGAACGCCTGCGGGCGTCGGGCCGCTGTCGGATGGCGACCACGTCGCAGTCGAGATCGAAGGGATCGGTACGCTGGAACACGACGTTCAGGCAGCAAGTCGGTGATGATCGGCCCGTAGTCGACGACTAGACGGCCGATAGTCGAGGACTGACGGGGTGATAGTCAATGGCTACCGGGCTGGTAGTCGACAGCTACCCATTGGTAGGTGGACAGTAACCCTGTCCCGCTCCGCGGCAAATCGGTCGACGTATGTTTCGGTTCCTGCAGAACTCCCTCGGGCAGATGATTCCCGAGGCGCTCCGGTCGGGTGCCCCATGGATCGCCGGGGCAGTGATCCTGCTTGTGAGTTGGTACGGGGGCAAAGCCGTTGCACGAACAGTCCGGCCGTGGGCGATCACCCATCTCCAGCGCGTCAGCGTCGCCGAGACGATCCTCGGCGTGATGCGGGCGGTCGTGATGGTGTTCGCACTGTTTACGGTTGCCAACGTCTTCGGCTACGAACCCGAGAACATCCTGCTGTCAGTTACTGTGCTGACCGCGGCGATCGCCTACATTCTCGCGCCGCTGCTCGGGAGCCTAATAAACGGGCTGTTCGTGCTGATCAATCGCCCCTACGAGGTCGGCGATATGATCGAACTCGAAGACACCGACCAGTTGGGGTACGTCAGGGAGATCACTCTCCGGTATACGAAGGTTCACACCCTCGAAAACACGACGCTGGTGATCCCCAACGATTCCATTCACCGACGGGACGTGATCAACTACAGCGAGGACGACGAACGCTCGTGGCTCTCGGTCGAGCTAACAGTCACCTACGAGAGTGATCTGGATGCGGCCTGCGATCGACTCGAAGCCGCGGGCCGGAGCGTCGACGAACTGGTCGACGGCGGACCCGCCATGCGAATGGGCGGCCAGAAGTATCCCGCCGCTCCGACCGCCTTCGTCACCGCCTTCGGTAACCACGGAGCAGCCATCGAACTCCGGTTTTGGGTCTTCGAACCCTACCATCCGACACGAGTGCGGTCGAAGGTATTCCGCCGCATCCAGTCGGAACTCGCAGGGACGGATATCTCGCTTGCCTACCCACGGACCCACCACGTCTTCGACGAGACGAGCGGACGGGTCGCCGTCTCGCTCGATGGCGAGGAGCCGTGGGCCGAGCAGTCCGGCCGATCCGAACGGCGACCCCGCTAATCGCTCGGCCGAACCAGAAGTTTTACAACCGAATTTTCAGTAGAGCAAGTAGAGTTTATGACGACGACAGACGAAAGCGTTTCAGACCGACTACGGACCGTTCGTGCGACCGCAACCCCTCTAGAAGCCGGGACGATGCTGGCGTTTGCCGCGGCGATCACGTTTGGGCTGGTCGTCCTCCAGGAGCCGCTGGCCCACGAATCACTCCACAACTTCCGGCACGCCGCTGGCATCGTCTGCCACTGAGCGATGATCGACTACTGCAAACGCGGCGTGTTCGCCGGAGGCGTCGCCGGGGTCGCCTATGGGCTGTTCATAGCGGTCGTCGCCAATCCGCTGACCGAGTATCTCCACCACGCCGGTCACGACCACGGCCACCACGCCGCCGAATCGGCCCGGGTTGTCGCCGAGTCGACCACCGCCATCGTCAGTATCGGCGGCGGCCTGCTGTGGGCGATCTTCCTCGGCGGCGTCTTCGGCCTCGCCATGTTCGTCTTCGAACCGGCGCTGCCGGCCACGGGGACGGCCCGGAGCTACGTGCTCGCCGGCTGTGGCTTCCTGACGGTCTCGGCGACCCCATGGCTCGTCCTGCCGCCCGCAGCACCGGTCGCCGAACACCTCTATCCGGTCGAGACCCGGCTGGCGATCTACGGCGGGTTGGTTCTCGTCGGTGGGGCCGTTTCGGCGGCTTCCATCGAGAGCTACCGGCGAACCACCGCCCGCCACCGGCTCCTCGGCGTCGCTGCCGGGCTGGCTCCCGTTGCTGGAACGATACTCATCCTACCGGTCGTGACGCCGACAGTCGTCACCCATCCGGGGCTGTCGACCGATCTCGTCGCGGCCTATCAGGCGATGGTCATCGTTGGGCAGGCGGGGATCTGGCTGCTGATCGCCGCAACGTTCGGCTGGCTCCAGCGTCGGGGGGAGTCGTCGACCGTTGCTCAGACTCCCGAATCAGCTCCGGAGTCCGCATGAAGCACCGAACCGGCGAGCACCGCGAGCGACTCGACGCTCACGTCTTCGTCTGCACGCAGACACGCGACTCGGAGTACGCCTGCTGTGCCGACGCTGGCGGCGAGGAAACCCTCGCGGCGGTCAAAGGGTGGCTCAGAGATCGGGACGCTTTCTGGTCGACGGTCTCTGTCACCGAAACCGGCTGTCTCGGCCTCTGCAGTGAGGGCGGCGCGGCGATCTCGATCCAGCCACGAAACGAGTGGTACTCGGATGTGCAGCCGGAGGACGTTCCGGCGCTGCTCGAATCGGCGTTCGGACCGGACGCCGAGCGCGTGGGCGTCGACGCCGAGACCTAACGACACAGCCCCACGCCGCAGGGACGTGTAATCACGCTTAAGGGCTGGCGTCTGCTTCTCACGACCATGCAACCACGGGATCTCTCCGCGACCAGCCCGTACGTGCCGGGCCGGGGGATCGAGGAGGTCGCCCGCGACCTCGGGCTCGACCCCGACGACCTGATCAAACTCTCCTCGAACGAGAACCCCCACGGCTCCAGCCCCAAGGCTGTCGACGCCGTCTGCGACCGCGCCCGCGAGGGCCTGCACGTCTACCCCAAGGCCGCCCACACCGATCTCACCGAGAAACTGGCCGACAAATGGGACGTGGCCAG
>Ga0102942_1000619_pt1 | contig 13454 bp, 15 predicted proteins | sample SalPon2_C_H2O_MG_FD_78171 | JGI IMG/M metagenome (GOLD analysis project Ga0102942, IMG submission 78171) | Salt pond water microbial communities from South San Francisco under conditions of wetland restoration - Salt Pond MetaG R2_C_H2O_MG | ecosystem: Environmental > Aquatic > Non-marine Saline... | reverse complement strand
TCCCGAGCCGGTCTTCAACGTCTGAGATCCGGCCGCCGCCCTTCCCGATCACGGTCGAGATGTCGTCGTCGTCGACGTAGACGATCGCCGTGTTCTGCCCCTGGAGCTCCACCTCGACGTGGCCGCGGGCGATCGACTTGATCTCGCGTTCGACCTCCTGGCGGGCCAACCGATCCACGCCGCTCTCCTCGGTTTCGGTATCGTCGAGCGGCACCGTGATGACCTGGCGGTTGAAGGTGTAGATCTCGTACTCCGGCCGGCCGGTCTCGAAGTCCGCGACCTGGATCACCGGCCGCGCGAGATCCTCGGCGGTCAGCCCCTCGGGCACCTTCACTTCGGTAGTGACGTCGTAGACGGTGTCGACCCGGCCGTCCTCGATGTAGACCACGGTGTCGACCACCTGGGGGATCATCCCGAGTTCGACCCGCCCCACCAGCCGCTGGAGCGCGTCGATCGCGCGGGTGGCGTGGACGACGCCGACCATCCCGACGCCCGCGAGACGCATATCCGCGAAGACGCCGAAGTCTTTGGTCTTCCGCACCTCGTCGTAGATGGTGTAGTCCGGGCGGACCAACAGCAGTGAGTCTGCGGTCTTCGCCATATCGCCGTCGAGTGCGGTGTACTGCGTGATGTCGGAACCCACCTGGAGGTCCCGCGGCTTCTCCATTGTCTTCACCGCGTAGTCGCTGTCGGTCAGGAACTCGGCGACCGCCTGCGCGAACGTGGACTTTCCCGCCCCGGGCGACCCGGAGATCAAGACGCCGCGCTGGCGCTCCTTCAGCCGGTCTTTCAGTTCGTCGGCGAACTCGTAGTCCTCTAGGTCGGTCTTGACGATCGGCCGGACCGCAGTGATCTCGATCCCGTCTGCGAACGGCGGCCGCGCGACCGCGATCCGGTAGTCGCGGAACTGCACGATCGACATCCCTGGCTCGGACAGTTCCAGAAACCCCTCGGGGCTGGTCCGGGCGGTCTCCTCGATGTCGTCGGCCCACTCCTTCATAGTGGTCTCGTCGGTGACCTGCTCGTCGATGGTCTGGTAGCTCATCTCGCCGATGGCGCCGCGTTTGGCCTTCGGCTTCGTGCCGGTCTTGAGGTGGACCGACATCGTCTGGTCGTCGAAAAACTCCTCGATGATCAGTTCGCCGGACCCCCGAATGCGCGGTTCGACGTAGTCGACGTCGAGTCCCTTCGCTTTCGCGACCTCCGATTGGACCACGTCGCTGGTGAGTAGGGTGGCACCCTCTTCCTCGGCGACGTCGCGGATGAGCGCGTCGATGTCGCCCTCGTGGGCGCCGGTCGACTCACTGGGTTTGGTCCGCCGGCCGACGTATCTGACCTCGACTGCGCCCTCGTCGGCGAGTTCGGCGAGCCGCTGGAGCTCTTCGAGCCCCTCCCACCCGGCGTCGAACCCCTCGTTGGCCTGGGATTCGAGTTCGCCGACGACCGCCTCCGGAACCGACACCGTCGCCACGTCACCCGACTCGACCCGCTCGGACACGCGACCGTCGATGACCGCGCTCGTGTCCGGCACAATATGCATACCTCCGAGTTCGGCCGTCGGACAAATAAGGGTATAGACTCGGCGCGTGGCCCCGGTCGGCTACGACCAAGGCCACCGGATGGGGTGAGCGGAGCATCCGAGGGCCCCCTCCGGCGGCGGGTTCCGCACCGTGCGTCGCTCCCTGTGACGGGTGTTGAGCCTTACTCTCCGACCCACTCTGCGAACTTCGCCAGCGCGCGGCCGCGGTGGGAGATCGCGTTCTTTTCGGCCGGGCTCAGCTCCGCGAGCGTCCGCCCGTCGTGCTCGAAGATCGGGTCGTAGCCGAACCCCCCGTCGCCGCGAGGTTCGACGATCCGGCCGCGGACCGACCCGTAGAACAGTTTCACCGGGAGGGCGTCGTCGGCCGTCGACTCGTCGTCACTGTCCTCGCCGTCGACGCCGTCGGCGCCCGCAGCCGCCGCCGCACTCCGGTCCTCGCGGTCGACTGGGTCGGGCGTGGCCGCGAACGCGTCGCCGTCGCAGTACGCCAGCACGCACCGGAACGCGGCCTTCTGCGGTGCGTCGAGTTCCGCGGCAGCGAGCCGCTGGACGGTCTCGATTCCCAGCGTGTCCTCGACGTAGGCGGTGTAGGGGCCGGGGAACCCGTCGAAACCGTCGACGAACAGCCCGGAGTCGTCGACCAGAACGGGGTCGCCGGCGTGGCGGTACGCCTCCCGGGCGCCGTGGGCCGCGATCGGCCCCAACTCCGAGGCCTGCACCTCGGTGTAGTCGTAGTCCAACTGTTCGACGCCGTCGAGGTACTCTCGAGCCTCCCGGACTTTCCCCGAGTTGGTCGTGACGTAACGGAGCATCTACGGAAGCCTGCGAGGACGCCGGAGAAAGTGTCGTCGGTTCTGCGACGACGCCGAGCGCCGACGGACGTCGGGATTCGCCTCAGTCGACGACGATCTCGGCCGGATCCTCGTCGTCGGCAGTGTCGGGGTCCGCGTCGGCGTCCCCGGCGTTGCTCTCCTGCCACACCAGCGCGCCGACGACCGCGAGCACGACCCACGACCGCCAACTCGCGAGGTTGAGGGTGTAGCCGATGCCGAACGGCTTCTGTACGAGCATCCCGTCGCCGGGCTGCCAGTACGAGGAGAGCAGCCGACCCATCGAGGGGCGCTCGAAGTTGTACGGGATTCCGAGGATCTCACCTTGTTTCGGTTTCTCGACCATACTCGCCGGTACGCTAGGCAGTAGTAAATCATTTGCCATCACTACGCACCAACGACGAGGAACCGCCGTTCACCCGTGTTCACCGCTCGCACGGCCGGCGACCGGCACCGTCCGGCGCGACCCTACTCCTGGTACCGGCCGCGCCCCTCGATCTCCCGGAGGCGACCCAAGACGTCGCCGTGCCCGGCGTCCGCGTAGCCCGCCTCGAACGCCGACAGCAGCGGGTCGGGGTCGGTCGCCGTCCCCGTCACGCTCCCCCGGAAGACGTGGAGATCCATCGCGCGGTCCTCGATGTGATCGGTGTAATACCCGAGGCCGAAGTCGATGAGGAACACGCGGTCGCCCGCCGCACTGATCCGGACGTTCCGGGTGGTGGGGTCGCCGTGGACGAATCCCGCGGCGTGGATCGTCGCGAGGAACCGTCCGACCGCCCGGCAGCGCTCCGGCGTCAGCCCGGTCGCGAGGTCGTCAGTGCCGACCCGCTGGAGCACGAGCGTTCCGGTCTCGGGATCGACGTCGTAGACCACGGGCGTCGGAACGCCGGCCCGGCGTGCAGCACTCGTGAGCCGAGCCTCCGCGCGGGTCCGCGCTCCGCGGAGCCGGTCGTCCAGTTCCGGGTGGCGGTACGCCTTCGGCACGCGGCGTTTCACGACCCTGCCGTCGTCGACCGTCACGGTCGCCTCCGCGCCGCGGATCGTCCCGGTGGCAGTCGGGTGACGGGCCACCGACGCCTCCCCGCTCCGCCAGGTCACCGGCACCTGGTCCGGCCGGAAGTTCGGGTCGACGCCGGACTCTTCGACCGCGATCGTGTCGCCCGCGGCGTACATTTCCGCGCCCAGTACCGCGATCATCCCGGCGTTGTCCCGGAGGAACCGCGGCTCGGGCGCGTAGAAGTCGGCGCCGCGCTGCTCGCACATCGATCCGAGCATCTCCCGAAGGCGGTCGTTCTGGGCGACACCACCACCCAGAACCAGTTCGTCGGTACCCGTCAGCGACAGCGCGCGCTCGGACACCTCAGTCAGCATCGCGAAGACCGTCTCCTGCAGCCCGAAACACACGTCTTCGACCGGCACGCCGTCGTCGATCGCGTCCTTCGCAGCCGACGTAATCCCCGAGAACGAGAAGTCCATCCCCTTGACCACGTACGGGAGGTCGTAGTACGACCCCTCACGCGCCCGTCGTTCGACCTTCGGGCCCCCGGGGTGAGACCACCCGAGGTGGCGGGTGAACTTGTCGATCGCGTTGCCGACGCCGGTGTCCATCGTCTCGCCCAGAACCCGGTACCGGCCGTCGTGGTAGCCCAGCAGGTGGGCGTTCGCCCCCGAGGCGTTCAGACAGACCGGCGACGACAGCCCCGAGCGGTGCCGTCCGATCTCCAGATGGGCGACCATGTGGTTGACGCCGACTAGCGGCACCGACAGCGTCCGGGAGAGCGACCGGGCCGCGGTGCCGACGACACGGAGACAGGGGCCGAGTCCCGGCCCCCGGGAGAACGCGACCGCATCGACGTCGAGGGCGTCGGTGTCGCCGGTCGCGGCGGCCAGCTCCAGAATCTCGGCGACGAGCTCGGGGATCGCGGTTCCCATATGCTCGGCGGCCTCACGCGGGTGGATCCCGCCGCTGTCGGGCTGGTAGGCGTCGGACTCGATGTGAATGGCCCCGGTTCGGGTGTCGTACAGCGCCGCACTCGCGGCCCACGCGGTGCCTTCGAGTCCGACGATTCGCATTAAAACGGGCTGTTCAGGCCTCTTCGGCTTCGGCGTCGGCGTCGTCGGCCTCGATCTTGTTCCGGTCGAGCATGTAGTCCTGCTCGATGTCGCGAGCGAAGTCCGGCGACGCGTAGACCTTCGCGTAGCCGACCGTCTTGCGCATTCCGAACTTGGTGTCGAGGTCGTGGACGACGACCTCGTCGGACTCTTTGTTCAGTTTCGCCGCGAGGCTATCGCGCACGGAGAGCCGAGACGGCGTCGCCTCCTCGTGAGCGATCTCGAAGCGGACGTCGGACCGGTGCAGCATGGGATTGTCGTCCTCGGAGATAATGTCGATTTCCATCGTTCAGTTACTCTACGTTCCACCGGAAAGGAGTAAAAGGATTTCGTTCGAGAGAACGCGGTTCGCGCAGGTTACTCGCCGGAGTCGGTCTCGACAGATCGATCCGCCGCCCGCAACGCAGAGAGAATACTCCCGAGGAGTCCGACGGCCGCGACCCCCAGGCGGTGACGACGATCCGATCTGAACTGCCGCAGCCGCTTGCTTCGATCTGCACCGCCCACAGCAACAGCAGGATGCTGAACGGAAGACCGTCTCTCGGCAGGGACAGACGTCGGTTCGACGACACAGCGGTATTAAATCCGGTGCTCCCGCGGCTCACTCCTCGACGCCGAGCGCCGCCAGCGCGCCCGCGACGTCGCCGTCCATCCGTTCGAGCAGCGACCGCATCTCCGTTTTGGAATCGGCGGTCACCGCTATGCGGACCATCCCATCCCCGGGCTGGCCGTACACGACTGTGGCTCCGATCGGCGCGACGAGTACCGCGGGAAGGGCCGCCAGGTCTTCCTCGCCGTCGACCACGATCGTGATGGGGTCCGCCTCCGGGTCGTGGTCGTCGATGGCGTCAGCGAGTGCGGTCAGAAGCGGTTCCCCCAGCGTCCCGGGGGGGTTTTCGACGTCGTGGCGACGTGCAGGGTCCGACAGGGCCTCGCGAATCTCGTCGGCGACGGCCGCCCGCTCGGTGCGGCCGTCGATCACCGCGACCGCAGGCCGGTGACCCACCGCCTGGAGGTGGTAGGTCACGACGTCGCCGACCGCGATCACGGGGCGGCCGGCGTCCGATAACAGCGCCGCGGCGTCGGTGTAGACCGGGCCGAGCGGCTGCTTGAACGCATCGCGGAGGTCCAACGGCAGCGAAAGCATCGGCTAGCGGACTTTCAGCGCGTAGCCGCCGGGTTCGGCGACGTTCATCTCCTCGGCGATCTCCGAGCGCTCGGGGTGAGTGATCACGACGTACCCCGCCCAGTCCTCGGTGAGGCTGCTGGAACCGCAGTTCTCACACGTCTGTGCGTCGCCGTGGTTGATGTAGTGACACTCACGGCAGGCGAGGCGGGATTCGGCCATCTACCCACCCTCCGCCTCGGTGGTGGCGGTGGTGGACTGTCGCTCGGCCTCCAGCCACCCGTGTTTCCCGAGGCCGGGCTGTTTCGCCGTCAGCCCGATCTTGGAGTCGCGGGGGTTGCGCTCGTCGATGCTCTTTGTGACCACCCGGACCCGGACCGAATCGCCGACGCTCAGGGTGCGGTTGGATTCCGTCGACGCGAGCTGCTGGTTCTCCTCGTCGTACGCCAGATACTCGTTGGAGATCTGAGAGACGTGGAGCAGCCCGTCGACCGGCCCGATGCCGACGAACGCGCCGAACTCGACCACCTCGACGACCTCCCCGTCGACGACCTCCTGCATCGAGGGGTCGAAGGTGATCGCGTCGAACTCCGCCTCGTAGTAGACCCCGGCGCGGCCGGGGAGCACCGTCCCCTCGCCGACGTCGTTGACGGTGACGACGCTGACGACGCTTCCGACGTCCTCGTCCATCCGTCCCTCGAGTTTGTCCTGCAGGAGCCGCTTGACCCGCTGTGGCGTCACGTCCGCGAGGTGCCGCGGGGGCACCTCAACTGTGTCTTTGAGTCGTACCCGTTTGTACATACGTTATGGTTCTGTTATCTCCAATGTGGTTCGGCCCCTTAAACCGATTACGCGAACGCCGCGTTCGAGCAACCGGTCGCGGAGCGGCCTGTCGTTGGTGACGGCGTAGTCGCCGCCTCGCTCGGCGAGTTCGAGCACCGCGTCGTCGGCGTACGACGCCTCAGTCCCGACCGCGCGGCACCGCGATGCGAGGTCGCGTCCGACCGCGGCGGCCGTCGCCTCCTCGCCGGTGCCCGCATCGCGGAGCTTCTCCAGCTCGGCGACGACCGCCCGCGGGACGACGAGCTCGGCGTCGCCAACGAGCCGGTCGAGTTCGTCGAACACCCGCACGTCGAGTTCGACCGGCATCATCAGCGCGTTGGTGTCGAGGATCACCGTGGTGGCGTCCCCGCGAGCGTCCGCGTCACGATCGGTCACTGAGCTCCGTGGCACGGACGGACTGAGTCACTGCAGCGTCCCGATCCCGATGAGTCGCCACCGCGCGCCGACCCGGCGGTTGATGGCGATCTGTGCGCCCGACTCCGCACAGACCGGGCGTTTCAGTTTGACTTCCGCCTCGTCGCCGCGGGCACTCGTGACCGACCCGACGGTGGTGGCGGTGCCGACGGTGAGCATCAGCGGCTCGCCGGTCGATATCTTCTCGACGGACCCGTCGTCCTCGCCGACGATCCGGTCCAGGAGTTCGACGCTCATCGTGAACTCCTCACGGGTCGGCGGCAGGGTGCCGGGTTCGCCCGCGACCTGGCCGGCCAGGGCGTCACCCTTCGTGAGGCTGGGGTCGAGCCCGGTCCCGATGCCGCAGAGCCCACCGGGACGGACCTCCTCGACGCCCCGTCCGCCGGCCTGCAGCGACCGGATCTCGGTCGTGATCGGCCGCCACTCGGACGAGCCGCCCTCCTCGACTTCGCGGCCCGGGCGGAGTTCGAGCGCCTCGCCGGTGACGAGTTTGCCCTGGACGACCGACCCGCCGACGACGCCGCCGGCGAGGTCCTCCCAGGTCGTGCCCGGGCGGTTGATGTCGAACGACCGGGCGGCGAAGAGCCGCGGATCCTCGGTCTCGTCGCGCTCCGGAGTGGGGATCTCCCGCTCGATGGCGTCGATGAGGAGATCGACGTTCACCTCCTGTTGGGCGCTGACAGGGACGATCGGCGCGCCCTCGGCGACGGTGCCGGAGACGAACTCCTCGATCTGCTCGTAGGACTCGACCGCGCGGTCGCGGTCCACGAGATCGATCTTGTTCTGGGCGATGACGATGTTGTCGATCCCGATGATGTCCAAGGCCATAAGATGCTCTTCGGTCTGTGCCTGTGGGACGTCCTCCGTCGCGGAGACGACGAGGACCGCGCCGTCCATGATCGCGGCCCCGGAGAGCATCGTCGCCATCAGTGTCTCGTGGCCCGGCGCGTCGACGAAAGAGACGGTGCGGAGCCGTTCTGTCTCCTCGCCGTCGGGACCGGTCTCCTCGACCGTGTAGCACTCCGGCGGGTCGACGTCGGGGAGTTTGCGGAACGTGGCGTCGGCGTAGCCCAGTCGGATCGAGATTCCGCGCTTCATTTCCTCTGAGTGTTGATCCGTCCACGACCCCGACAACGCCTGGACGAGCGTCGTCTTGCCGTGGTCGACGTGGCCGACGAGTCCGATGTTCACCTCCGGTTGCTGTGTTTGTTGTGTCACCATTGACCTCCTAGAGAGAATCTTGGGGAATCTTTCGCCGCGAGCGAGTGATAAACTTGCTGTTCTCGCCGCGCGAGACCGGATCGAGACGCGTGTTGCCGGGTGTCAACGCGTCCCGTGAGTTCCTCGCGGGCGGTGCCCGCGGTCGGGCCCGCTCGTGCCGACCGTAGACCGCCGGACGGGTCGGGTCACTCCGACAGCGCGCGTTCGAGGCTCGACGCGACCGACCGGGCCTTCTCGGCGGCGGGTGGAGGGACGTGCCCCGCCTCGACCGCCGCGTCGAGTTCGTCGTCGTCGACCCGCTCGACCGTCCCGTCCGGGTGTCTGATAACGTCGACGTGGAGGTCGACGTACCGGATCGAGTCGGGGAAGCACTCCACCGGCGTGCAGACGTTGACGTAGGTCCCCCTCGAGGCCCCGTCGTCGCCGCGATAGACGGTGGGGTACCACCACCGGCCCTCCCGGAACTTCGTGGTCGCGGTGTCGCCGGCCTGCCGCTGGGTTCCCAACGCGTCGTAGGTCCCGCTGCCGGACATCGTGCGGGTGACCTCGATCGTGCCCTCGGCAGCCCAGTCGGTGACTTCGCCGCGGCCGAGCGAGAACGCCCGGCCGTCGGGCTTCCCGTGACCGACCGCGACGGTGTCGCCCTCGGTCGGGCCGAACTGGCGTGTGACCACGTCGAAGGGGAACTCCGACTCGGCGGATCCGACAGCCCGCTGCGACCCACACAGCGCTTCCGCGAGGTCGACGCCGGCGCTTGCGGCCTCGCTCGCGGCCTTCGTGCGGTGGTGACCCGGCATCGTCGGGGTCACTCGGCGGCGGGTGTCGTCGAGCGCGGCGCGGGACTCGCCGCCGAACCACACCCACCGGCCGGCCTCCGGGGCGGCCACGCGCCGAGGCACGGACTCGGCGTCGACCCCGTCGAGGTCGCCCGTGTCGTCCGCGTCGTCGCCGGGCGCCGCCTCGATCGCAGCCGCAAGCGCCGCCGCCCGGTCGGCCGCGCCGTCGAGGGCGGCCGCCAGCGCATCCATCCCCGCGCGGGTTGCGGCGTGAGACCACTCGATACCCCACCCGTCGGGAAGGTCGACGTCGAGGAGGTCTGTCATCCCCGCGAGTTCCCGTCCGGCGGCGTCGTCGCGGGTGTCGACCGCGACGCCCTCCCGGCCGCGGATCAGGGTTGCGAAGCCGCTGCCGGCCCGGATCCGGGTACCGAGGTCGGCGCGACGGTCCCCCCACGGCGGCGCGCTCTCCCGCACCTGGACGCGGACGGCGTCGCCGGGATCGAGATACGCGTCGGTGGCGTCGTAGGGGAGGAATCCCTCCGCGGGCCCGAGGTCGCAGACCGCGCCGGAGCCGAGGGTGTCGGTCACGCGGGCGTCGAACACCGCGCCGGGCGGCGCGGGATCCGTCCAGACGAACGTGTCGCGGCCGACGTCCGCCAGGGCCGCCTCGACGGTCGTGACCCCGTCGGCGTCGCCAGAGACGCCCACGCCCTGTCTGTCGTCGGTGGTCGCGACCGTCACGTCGTGCGGGTCGTCGTCGAAGCCGGCGTCGAACCGCTCGCGGATCGGCTCGGAGGCCCCGACGACGTCGGCGTCGGCGTCGAGCGCCAGTCGGGTGATGGCGGTGGCGTAGATCCCGCGGATCCGGACGGCCAGGTCCCCGTTCGCGTCGGCGTCGTCTCCCGCCGCCGACTCGTCGCCGCTCATCGAAGGGAGTCCTCGTCGACCGCAAAGCGCACCCGGTCGTGGACGGTCGGCCCGAGCGAGAGTTCGACGGCGTCTTCGGAGAGCACCCGGCCGCCCTCAACGGGGACGCCCCACGTCTCGAATCGGAGGTAGCCGCGGAGGTCGCTACCGTGGGTGAAGAGGTCGAGATACTCGACGGCGTGTTCGTTGCTCCCGCCGGCGCTGTGGGCCATCTCCATATCGGAGTAGATCACGTCGCGGTCGAAGAACGCCCGTAAGCGGTCGGCGTCGCGCTCGACGGTCGCGGCGACGGCGTCGGAGGCCGCTCGGATCTCCGCGTCGTCGAGGCCGACGTTCCGGAGTGCCGATTGGGTTCGCTGATCGAAGTGCATTATACGAGTCGGTACGGGCCGGTGGGTTTTGATACGGACGGTTGCGCTCAGACGTCGGTCGCTGTCGCCGCACTCGGCCACGAGGTCGCGTCGGTCCGACTACTCCGTCCGATCGCGACTCACGATCAACAGTGTGGTGAGACGACACGTTCCGGATCGAATGATCAAAGACCACCCCGGGAGTCTGCCGCGGTACGCGAGATGTGTGACCACTGCAATCAGGAACGTGATGAGGACTACGACGAGGACTCCATCGAGGACAAACGCCGGAAGGCGATAGCTTCGATCGTCACCCGACATCCGGAACTCGGGGTGCGTCCGGAGGACATCACGTATCGGTTCGTCCCGAAGCACAAATCGCAGTGTGTCCGAATCAATTTGACCGCCGAGACGCCTCGATACGAGATTCACATCCGCGAATCGATGGGCCAGGCGATGAAAAGTGGCCCCTCACTGCAGGGTGTCGCCGTGGCTGCGTGTATCGAAACGGGCAAGCCGTTCGAAGAGACCTGTGAGATCCTCGCAACGAGTCCTCACACGCGCCTCGAGGCCCCCGCGTAGTCCCGGCTGATCCCGTGGATGGTCGCCAGGGCTTCGACGTCCGCGCCCGCAATCGCCTCCAAATCGGAGTAGCCTGCCCCAAGAAGTCGGCAAGCACGGACTGTCCCGACGCCGTAGATGTCTGAAATCCACGGAGCGGATCGGGGCGTCGAGTGCGCAGTGACGAGCACCTCGACTGCGCGGGTGGTGTCGATCCCGGCGCGTCGCGTCTTCTCGAGTTCGCGAACGAGTTCCGATCTGGCGAGGGTGAGATCGTACGCATCCGAGAGAACCGATGCGATCTCCGAGGGCGACTCGTCGTCGAATTCGCGGTCGGCATCCTCACGCATCGGATCGCCCTCGACCAGCGGCCCGGGAAGCCCGTGTCACCCGCCGGGGTGAACCGGACGCCCTCGTCGGGTCTCGGGTTTTGCCTGTCGTGCTCATAGGACGTGACCCACTCTCGGAGTCTCCTCGGGGGTGCCTCCTGTTGCCTCTTGCCCTATATATCCGCACCGATCCGAGCGGTCGAAGCGACGGCGTGCGATTCCCGGGTCGTCTCGGCCGCGCCCACCACACAAGCCCACTCCTCCGGGACAGTACGGGTGTCGGCGGCCGAAACCATTTGCACCCAGGGGGGCAAACCGGACACCAATGAGCCAGCCGCGGGATCCGGTCGAGGAGGCGGCGGACGACTCGATGGACCTCTACGACGTCGCCACCTGGGAGGTCCGGAGCCGACTCGATAGGGTCTCAGCGGTTGTCTGGTGGGTGGCGGCCGGCTCCGCGCGGCTCGCAGTCATCGGGGTCGCGTTTCTCCTCCTCGTCGGGATCGGTGGGTTCGCGGCGATCACCGATCCCGAGATCGGGCTGCTCACGGTGTTTTCGGCCGTCCCGGCGGTCGGGCTTGCGGTGTACGTCTACTCCACCGACGTCACCTCCAGTGAACCGCTGTCGCTCCTGGTGGCGACGTTCCTGCTCGGCGTGCTGACTGCGAACTTCGCTGCCGTGCTCAACACCGTCCTCCAGCCGCTCTTCGGCGGACTTGGCGCGGTGGGGATGGTGCTGTTCTTCTTCGTCGTCGTCGGTCCCGTCGAGGAAGGGGTGAAGCTACTCGCGGTCCGGCTGTACGCCTACACCGACGATCGGTTCGACGCCGTGCTCGACGGCGCGGTCTACGGCGCGATGGCTGGATTGGGCTTTGCGGTCATCGAGAACGCGCTGTACATCACCCGCCAACTCCCAGCGACCGAACTCGACTTGGGGTTGGGGCTGATCGGGGCGGGCGGCGGGATCACCGCGATCCGAGCGCTGGCGGGTCCGGGGCACGTCATCTACTCCGCGATTGCGGGATACTACCTCGGGCTCGCGAAGTTCAATCCTGGCCATCGGGGCCCGATCGTGGTGAAGGGGATCCTGATTGCGGCGTTCGTCCACGCGGCGTACAACGCCACGGTCGGGATCGGATCCGGTCTGATTGGGCTGGTGACCGGGCTCTCCGGGCTCGCACCGTTCTTAATCTACGTGGTCATCTACGACGGAATCCTGGCGCTGTTCCTGCTCGGAAAGATCCAGCAGTACCGCAACAGCCACCGGGAGGCTCACCGGCCGGCGCCCACCGAGTCCGACTTCGAATCCGAGTTGACCGAATTCGAGTAGACGGAGCGACACACCGGCGGGCCGAGGTCACTCCTCCATAATCCGGTCTGCATACCCCTCGATCATCCGTTCGACGTACTTCGCGATCACGTCGACTTCGACGTGGACCGGGTCGCCGACCGACTTCTCCGAGAGGTTGGTGAGGTCGTAGGTGGTGGGGATGATCGCGATCCCGAAGCGGTCGGACCCCCGCTCCGCCACGGTGAGGCTGATGCCGTCGATCGCGACCGATCCCTTCCCGACGACGTACCGCTCGACCGCCTCGGGGAGGTCGAACTCGAAAACCCAGTCGTCGCCGACCTGCTCGATCCCGGTGATCTCGGCTGTGGTGTCGACGTGGCCCTGCACCAGGTGGCCGTCGAACCGGCCGTCGGCCGAGAGCGCGCGCTCGAGGTTCACTCCGTCGCCCGCCGCAACCGATCCGAGATACGTCTTCTCGACCGTCTCAGCCGCGAGAAACACCTCGAACTCGGGCGTCGGATCGGTGCGGAACGCCTCGACAGTGAGACACACCCCGCTGACCGAGATCGACTGGCCGTGGTGGAGGTCGTCGTAGGGGACGGCGCCGTGGGCGACGCCGGCATCGTCCTCGTCGACGTCCGGGGCCGCAGCCGCGGCGTCCGACCCCGCGGCGTCGACCGCGATGCGAAGCCGGCGGCCGCCCTCGTCGTCCGTCGCCTCGACCACGGTGCCCGTGGTCTCGATGATTCCGGTGAACACACGCCCGTGTTGGGCGACAGTTGCGAAAAGCGTCCCGGAACCGGGCCGTCGGGTCGACAACTCGGACCACGGTCGGCGCGTGTCTCGTCCCCGAAGGCGTCCGGCGTCGTTCGCAGCCTGTGAGCGATACTGTGTAGTTAGGAGTGAAATCGAGGAAATGAGTGTGGAGAAGCCCCCGCGGCCCCGTCCAGTCCCGCCCGATGGCGGTGCTCCGGTCAGTCGTCGCTTAACTAACCACGACCCTGTGAGCGGTACTGTTTAGTTAAGGCTAGATCGGGTAGGAGAAGAGTGGGAATGACTTCGGAAGCCCCTGCGCTCTCGACTGCTGCGACTCGCTGCGGTCCTCGTCACTCGCTACGCTCGTTCCTGCGG
>Ga0102942_1000618_pt1 | contig 13461 bp, 15 predicted proteins | sample SalPon2_C_H2O_MG_FD_78171 | JGI IMG/M metagenome (GOLD analysis project Ga0102942, IMG submission 78171) | Salt pond water microbial communities from South San Francisco under conditions of wetland restoration - Salt Pond MetaG R2_C_H2O_MG | ecosystem: Environmental > Aquatic > Non-marine Saline... | reverse complement strand
GACGTCGCCGCCACCGACGCGTTCGTGTACCTCGACCACCCCGAGTTCGCGTGGGCCCAGGACCTCGCGTCGACCCTCGAGTCCGACTACGACTCCGTCGCGGTGATAGACGGACTGGCCGGATTGGACGGCGACCTGCTCGCGTGGGACCACGGTCACGACGACGGGAGCGACACCGCGGAGACGGGGGGAGGCCACGACGAGGAGGAACAACACAGCGACGAAGACGACCGACAGACCGACCCGCACGTCTGGGTCGACCCGGTCCGATCGACGGCGGTCGTCGAGACGATCGCCGCCGGTCTCGGCGACGCCGACCCCGACAACGCCGAGGCCTACGCCGACAACGCCGAGGCCTACGCCGCGGAACTCGACGAGATCGACGCCGCCTTCGCGTCGCTCGCTGAGAGCGCCACGCGCGACGTGGCGGTCATCGCCGGACACAACTCGTTTCAGTACCTGGAAGACCGCTACGGGTTCCGGCTTCACTCGCCGGTCGGGGTCTCGCCGCAGAACGAGCCGACCCAGAGCGAGATCGCGGACACCATCGAGATCGTCGACCGGGAGGGGATCGACACGATCCTCTACGACCGGTTCGGCTCGACCACGCTCGCGGAGGCGATACTCGAGAACAGCGACGCGACGGAGATGGCGGCGGTCTCTCCAGCCGGCGGCACGACCCGAGAGTGGAACGAGGCGGGCTACGGGTATCTCGAACAGATGACGGAGATCAACCTTCCTGCCTTTCGGCGGGCGTTCGGCGCGCAGTGAACTGTCGTCCTGATCGGTCCTCGCGCGGCCGGCTTCCGTTCCGCGCCCCGGCGCGTGCCGCGTGCGTCGGTTCGGGAACGGCTGAAAACCGTTCGGGGGCGACCGAACGCGGAGTAAAAGAGCTAAACGTCCGGCCGACGCAGGTACGCCACACGCAGTGACCGCAATCGTCGACCTCGACGGCGTGACGTTCTCCTACGGCGACACCGTCGCCGTGAGAGACGTCTCATTGACCGTCGATCAGGGTGATTTCCTCGGGCTCGTGGGGCCGAACGGCTCCGGGAAGACCACGCTGTTGCACCTCATGCTGGGGCTCCACACGCCCGACGAGGGGTCGGTCGCGCTGTTCGGCCGACCGATAGACGAGTTCGACGACGGCGGGCGCATCGGCTACGTCTCACAGAAGGCGACGAGCCGCGGCGGGGCCATGCCCGTCACCGTCCGGGAGTGCGTCACGATGGGGCGGTTCGCGCACGCGGGCTTCGGCCGTCTCACCGACGCCGACCGCGCCGCCGTCGACGACGCGATCGCGACCGTCGGGATCGGCGACCTCTCTGACCGACTGCTCACGGAGCTGTCCGGGGGGCAGAAACAGCGGGCGTACATCGCGCGGGCGCTCGCGAGCGACGCCGATCTCCTCGCGCTCGACGAACCGACGGTCGGCGTCGACGCGGAGTCGCGCGACGCCTTCTACGCCCTGCTCGCCGACCTCAACGACGACGGGATCACTATCATCCTCATCGAACACGACATCGGCGTCGTCACCGACCGCGCGAGCCGTATCGCCTGTATCAACACGGAACTGTACCACCACGGGGACACAGAGTCGTTCGTCGAGAGCGACGCCCTCGCGGAGGCGTACGGCGCGACCGGACAGGTCGTCCACCACCACCACTGATGGCCGACAACACCCCAAGAACCGGCGGAAACGCGGACGGCGGCGGCCGATCCGCAGACCGCGACGCGTCCGCCCCGAGCGATGCGCCACCGACGCGGAGCCGGCGTCGAACCGTCGAGCTCGTCGGGATCGGGTGCACTGCTGTGCTCGCGCTCGTGATGCTCGGATTCGTGTTCCTCTACTGGGCACAGGACCTCCCGATCGCGAGCGGGCTGTACGCGGCGTTCCGGTCGGCCGGTCGCGGGATGGACGCGGCGCTCGGCACGAACGTGTTCCGCCATCCCATCATGTGGCAGTCGATGGCGACGGGCGTTCTCGTCGGCGTCGTCGCACCGCTCGTCGGCTCGTTCCTCGTCCACCGGGAGATGGCGCTGATCGGCGAGACGCTCGCGCACACGGCGTTCGCGGGCGTCGCGATCGGCATCCTCGTCAACGCGTCTACCGGCTGGGACGGGTCGCTTCTCCTCATCGCGCTCGTCGTCGCGGTCCTCGGCGCGGTCGCGGTCCAGTGGCTCACGGCACACACCGACGCGTACGGCGACGTGCCGATCGCGATCATGCTGAGCGGGAGCTTCGCCGTCGGGACGCTGATCGTGAGCTACGGCCGCGGCCTCACTGCGATCAACATCGAGGGATACCTGTTCGGCAACCTCGCGGTGGTCACCGTCGAGGGAGCGCGGCTTATGAGCGTGCTGTCCGTCCTCGTCGTCGTTGGCGTCGCGTTGACGTACAAACAGCTGTTGTTCATCACGTTCGACGAGCAGGCGGCGCGGGTCGCCCAGCTGAACGTCACCGGCTACAACACGCTGCTCGTGGTGTTGACGGCGATCGTCGTCGTCGGCGCGATGCAGGTGCTCGGCGTCATCCTCGTCGCGGCGATGCTCGTCGTCCCCGTCGCCGCCGCCTCGCAGGTGGCTCGGAGCTTCCGGGAAACAGTGTACCTCTCCGTGATCGTCGGGCAGTTGTCGGTCGTCGGCGGGTTCGCCCTCTCCCTCGGCCTCGGACTGCCCTCCGGGGGGTCGATCGTCGTCACGGCGATCGGGATCTACCTGATGAGCATCGCCGCGTCCGGCTTCTCCGTGACGGCGATCTCGGCACACGGGTAACGGCCCGACACCTTTCCACAGACCCTTATGTCCCCGATGCGAGTGAGGCGTATGGGAGAGACGGAAACCTACACGCTCACCGGTCCCGACGGCAACGAAGAGTCGTTCGAACTGCCCGCAGGCCTCGTCGACGTACTCAGCGAGCAGGGCGAGGAGTCGACGCGGGTGGTAAGCGACGTCGTCGTACAGGCGATGGCACAGCAGGCGCACGTCATCGTCCACCACAGCGAAGGCGAGGTCCCGGAAGACATCGCAGAGATGGAATCGACCGCGGCGGAGCTGTTCGAAGAGCGGTTCGGGCAGTCGCTCGAAGACGCGCTCGGCCACTCACACTAACGTCGTCAGCGCGATACCACACCGCTTCGACCGGCCGTTTAAGCCGGTTCGGGCCGTACGTTTTCACATGACTACCGACTCGGACGCGCCGGTGTTGATTTTCGACGGCGACTGTCCGTACTGCTCCGTCGCGGCGCTCGCACTCCGTCGGCTGGACGGAGTCGTCGCGGTGCCGTGGGCGGCCGATCCGGTCGGCCCGTTCCTCGACGCGCAGTTCGGGTCGCGCCCGTTCGCGATGGTGCTCGTCGATCCGACTGAGCAACGGGTGTACGCCGGCCGCTCCGCAGCCGAGGAACTCGCAGATCGCGCAGGGACGCCCGGGATCGTCGGCGGACTCGTCCGCGACAACTACGACCGGATCGCCGACGTGGTCGGAACCCTCTCGGGACGCGGCCGCGACCCCGACGATGTCCACGACATCTACCCCCTCACCGACGAGGCGAGCGATCGCGTCGACGACCTCCGGCCGGCCGCGAGCGAGCCGCCGGAGGCGGTGTCGTGAGCGGGCGCTCGGGGGGGTCGGGCGGCGACCCCGACGGCGGGACGTACACGCTTCTGATCGAACTCACAGAGCCGGCGACTCTCGAGATCGGCGCGCTCGGCGAGCACCGACTCTCCGCCGGTTCGTACGCGTACACGGGAAGCGCGCTCGGCGCGGGCGGGTTCGCCCGCGTCGACCGCCACCGCCGGACCGCACGCGGAGAACACGACGTGCGCCACTGGCACATTGACTACCTCCTCGGCTGTGACGACGCGCGCATCGACCGAGTCGTCCGCAGCGTCGGCGTCGACGCGGAGTGCGAGATTGCAGAGCGGCTTCCCGCGGGACCGATCGGCGGATTCGGTGCCTCGGACTGCGGCTGCGCGAGCCACTTCGCCGCGCTCGGTGAGGAGTTCGCGCCGGAGACGGGTCCCGCGTCGCTGGTCCGCGACGCGCACGTCTCGGCCACGTCGGCGCTCGGCGGCCACGTCGACGTCGCCGCCGGATCGGAACCGGCGCGTGACGAGTGACCGGCGACGCGCCGCATTCGACTCAGAGGTTGTAGCGTTCGGTCACCGCGCGCAACTGCTCGCGTCGCCCCTCTATCGCGTCGTCACGCAGCGCCTGCTCTTCGGGCGTCGGCGCGGTCACGTCGGGCACCCGCGTCGGGTTGCCATCGTCGCCGAGCGCGACAAAGGTGAAAAACGAGGTCGTCGTGGGGCGCTCCTCGCCCTTGATGGGGTCTTCGGCGTGTACGTCGACTTTCACGTCGAGACTGGTCCGGCCGGTGTTGAACACGTACCCCTCGATCACGGCGACCTCTCCCATCTCGATCGGGCCGATGAAGTCAACGTGGTCCATCGAGGCGGTGACGACCTCTCGGCTCGAAAAGCGCATCCCCGCTATCCCTCCGCAGATGTCCATCCAGTGGAGGACCGCGCCGCCGAGCGCGCGGCCGAGGTTGTTCGTGTCGTTCGGCAGCAGCATCTCTGTCATCTCGGTGTACGACTCGGCGAGCGTCGCGGTTCCGGGGTCCGTTCCCGTCTCGTCCATGCGTCGGGTCCGTCTGGCGACGACTTGAATCTCCGGACTTCGCCGCCGGTTAGCGTTCCTCCCGAGAGCCGTCGTCGAACTGGACCGAGTCGGACGGGCGACCCGCCTCGTCGATCACCGGATCCGAGACGACGATCGGGCAGTCGATCCGGACGGCGAGCGCGAGCGCGTCGGACGGACGGGCGTCGAAGACGAACTGCTCCGGCTCACCGTCCTCGTATCGCTCGGCATCGACCTTGGCGTAGAAGGTCCCGTCCCGAAGGTCGTCGATCCGGACGCGGTCGATCGCGCCGCCGAACTCGGTGAGGATGTCCACGAGGAGGTCGTGAGTGAGCGGTCGATCGAACGGTTCGCCTTCGAGCGCCGTCCCGATCGACTGGGCCTGATCGGCACTGACGAATATCGGGAGGTAGTCGCCGCGAACGGAGAGGATGACCGCCGGTACGTCGCCGCCGGGGGCGGACCCCGTCCCGACGCCGACGACATCGGCTTCGTGTGCCATAGCGGTGTATCGGGTCGACGGCATGAATAGCTGTCCCACGGCGACGCCCGGGAGCATTCTTTGCGCTTTGTGACCCCCGCCCCGGTACGCCTCTGCGACCCCCGCCCCGGTACGCCTCAGCGACCCGCATTCCAGTACCAGTACGCCCACGCGAGGGTGAACACGAGCGCGGCACCGACGAAGAAGATGACACCGGGCTCCAGAAGCGAGACGGCGTAGTCCGCGAGCGGATCTGCGACGTACTCGACCGTCCCGTCGATGTCTGACCCAGTGTCGCTTTCGATGGTGGGACCGCCCGCAGTGCCACCGTCGCCGCCGGATGTCGTTCTCGACACGCGCACCGTCGGGCCCGCCACGGAGAGAACTCGCTGGGCCGCGAACGCCGCGAGGCCGATGATCCCGTAGCCGCCGAGTAGGCGCATGAGCGCGGTCTTGATTCCGCTGGACGACTCGCTGCCGCCGGAAAACAGCACGAGGGGTTCGTCCGCGGCGGCGTACACGTCCATCTCGCGGCCCTTCTCCGAGTACGCCGTGTCGATCACGTCGACGAGGTCGGCGTCGTCGAGCCTCCCGAGGTGGTACTGGACGTTCTGGAGCGAGGTGTCGACGGCGGCGGCGAGCTCCGATTTCGTCGCCGGCTCGTCGTGGAGCCGCGTGAGGATCTCGCGGGCGGTCTCGGAGCCGAGCGCGGCGATGAGGTCGTCTGCGTCCTCGTCGTCGACGCCCACCACGCGCGGCTCCCGGTCGTCCGGAGTCCGGTCCGGAAGGGAGGGCAACAGCCGGGACATACGCCGATCTCTCCCCCGTGAGAATACAAGCCTGTTGGATCGGTGACCGGACGGCCCCCCCGACAGTCACGCATCACCGACTCACAAACCCTAAACGCGGTGACGGAGTAACACGTGGCAATGACAGAGACGCCAGGGGACGCCGAGGACCGGTCCTCGTCCCCGATGGCGAACGACCCTCCGACAGACGCGTCGCCGAATTCGACGTCCGATCCGTCGTCGAGTCCGCCGTCCGATCCGTCGGCAGAGCCGTCGCCGGGAGCAATTTCGGACGCGTCCGGGGAGTCTTCGGGATCCGTGACGGTCGTCGGGACCGCACACGTCTCCGAGCACTCCGTCGACGAGGTCGAAGAGACGATAGAGCGGGAGCGGCCCGACGTCGTCGCCGTCGAACTCGACGAGGGGCGATACCGCCAGATGCAGGGCGAGACGCCCGACGACTTGGACGCCGGCGATCTGCTGAAGGGCAACACCGTCTTCCAGTTTCTCGCGTACTGGATGCTCTCGTACGTGCAGACGCAACTCGGCGATCGCTTCGACATCGAGCCGGGGGCCGACATGCGCGCGGCAATCGAGGTCGCGGAGGGGCTCGGCATCGATGTCGCGCTCGTCGACCGCGACATCCAAACGACGATCCAGCGGTTCTGGGCGCGGATGTCGATCACGGAGAAGCTCCGGATGGTCGGCGGACTGGCGTTCGGCGTCACCGATCCCCGGATCGCGGGGGTCGTTGTCGGATTGTTCGTCGGAATCCTCGCCGGGCCGGTCATCGGTCTGTTCGGCGAGGCGCTCGGGATCTCCGACGCGCTGTTGACGAGCGTCACCGGCGGCGTGCTCGCCGCCATCGCGGTCGGCGTCGTCGTCGATCAGGTCGGGAAGGTCGGACTCTCACCTGACGGTCGGCTCTACGCGGCGAGCACGCTCGGCGTTGCGTCCGGACTCGTGGTCGCCGCGTTCGGGTTCGCGGACGCGCTCGTCGCGGCGTACCTCGGCGGATTCACCGTGACCGCGATCGGGAGCCTCGGCCTCGGCGTCTCGTTCGGGCTCACACTCGGCGTCGTCGTGGCGGGACTGCTCGGGCTGCGGGGCGTCGGACGCGACCCGGAACACGGCGGAATCGAGGGGCTCGATGTCGAAGACCTCACCGACGCCGACGTGGTGACCATGATGATGGAGGAGTTCCGCCAGTTCTCGCCGGGCGGTGCGGAGGCGCTCATCGACGAACGCGACGCGTTCATCGCCCACCGGCTCGTCGCGCTCCGCGACGCGGGCCACGACGTGGTCGCGGTCGTCGGTGCCGGCCACCGCGCGGGGATCGAAGCGTATCTGGCGGACCCATCTTCGCTCCCGCCGATGGCGGACCTCGTCGGGCGAGAGGGCGGTCGCGGGGTCCCCTGGAAGAAGCTGATCGGCTACGGGATCACGGTCGGGTTCGTGGCCTTCTTCGTCCTACTCGCACTCGCCGGCGTCGAGAACGCCTTCCTCTTCCGACTGTTCGGCGCGTGGTTTCTGATCAACGGCGTCTTCGCGTTCGCGTTCGCCAAGATCGCCGGCGCGCGCTGGCTGTCCGCCGGCGTCGGCGGTGCCGTCGCGTGGATGACCTCTATCAACCCGATGCTCGCGCCCGGCTGGTTCACCGGCTACGTCGAACTCCAGAGCCTGACGGTGAACGTCGGCGACATCGGGGCGCTCAACGACCTGCTCTCTGATGAGACGCTCTCGCCGAGCGACCTCGTCTCGGCGATGCTCGACATCCCGCTGTTCCGGCTCATCGTCGTCGTCGCGATGACGAACGTCGGCAGCATCGTCGCGAGCTTCCTCTTCGCCGTGTACGTCATCCCCGCGATGTTCGGCGCGGAAGTGGGCGGGGTCGACGAGGTGAGTCGACTGATGATCGATGGTGCCAGACGCGGTGCCGAACTGATCGGGAACGCGGTCGCGGGGGGACGATGAGTGCGACGCCGCAGGGCCGTCGGATCGCCGGGCTGTACTTCAGCGGAACCGAGCTGCGCGACCTGCTCGTGGCGTGGCTCGCGCTCGGCGTCGCGTTCATGTTCTTCTTCGTGGGTGGGTCAGCGGGGATCGGTCGAATCGCCGCGGCCGGCGTGATCCCGCCGCTCGCGGTCGCGCTCTCGACCGCGGGAATCGCCTTCCTCCTCCACGAACTCGCACACAAGGTCGTCGCGGTTCACTACGATCAGGTAGCCGAGTTCCGCGCCGACACGAGCATGCTGTTTCTCGCCGTGATGAGCTCGCTCTTGGGGTTCATCTTCGCCGCGCCGGGCGCGGTCCACCACCGGGGGCGGCTGACCCCGCGCGAGCACGGTCACATCGCGCTCGCGGGGCCGGCCGTGAACCTCGCTCTGGCTGTCGTCTTCCTCCCGGTGATGGCCGCCGGAAGCCTCGTCGGGAGTCCGATCCTCTCGCTCGTCGGCTCACGCGGGGTGGCGATCAACGTCTTCCTCGCCGCGTTCAACCTGATCCCCTACGGCCCGCTCGACGGGAAGACCGTCATGGGATGGAGCACGCCGGTCTGGCTCGTCTCGTTCGTCCCCTCCGTGCTGCTCGCCGTCGGGCTCGTGTTCGTCGGCGGTCTCGGATTCGGCGGTCCGTTCTGAGTTCTCCTACACTCGGGTAACACCCGAGTCTGCTCCGCGCGCGCTCGGCACGCGCGTCGTGAGGGGGAGGCGTCCGCGGTCGGCGCGCTCCCGTCGGGAACGGTGCGTTTTTGCTCCGCGGGCGTCGCTCGACACATATGACCGAGGGCGAGGGCGACGATCGGGACGACACCGCAGCCGACGAACTCACCTACGCCGACGCCGGCGTCGACATCGACGCGAGCGAGGCCGCGACCGCGGCGCTCATTGGCGCGGTCGGGGGCGACGTGGAAGGCGAGGGAACGGACAGCGACTACGCCGGACTGATCGACATCGGCGACCGCTACCTCGCGCTCGCGACCGACGGCGTCGGAACGAAGCTGCTCGTCGCGGAGGCGCTCGGCGACTACTCGACGATAGGGATCGACTGCGTCGCGATGAACGTCAACGACCTCGTCGCCGCCGGCGTCCGGCCGGTCGCCTTCGTCGACTACCTCGCCGTTGAAGCCCCGGACGAGCGCTTCTCCGAACAGGTCGGCGAGGGGCTCTCTCGCGGCGCAGCACTGGCGGACATGGCGCTCGTCGGCGGCGAGACGGCGGTGATGCCGGACGTGATCAAGGGGCTCGACCTGGCGGGCACCTGTGCCGGACTCGCGCCGAAAAACGGCGTGTTCGACGGCTCCGCGCGGCCGGGCGACGCCCTCGTCGGCTGGCGCTCCTCCGGGATCCACTCGAACGGGCTCACGCTCGCTCGCGAGGCGACGACGCGCGAGCACGCGTACGACGACCCCTGCCCGTTCGACGGATACGAGACACTCGGGGAGGCGCTTCTCGAACCCACTCGGATCTACGCGGACCTGCTCGATCCCCTGCGCGAGCACGACGTTCACGGCGCGGCCCACATCACCGGCGGCGGCTGGACGAACCTCGAACGGCTCGGAGACAATCGGTACGTCGTCGACGACCCGTTCGACTCACAGCCCGTCTTCGGGTTCGTGCAGTCGGAAGGGAACGTCTCGGACGAGGAGATGCACCGGACGTTCAACATGGGAACCGGCTTCATCGCCGCCGTTGACGCGGCCGACGCCGACGCGCTTGCCGAGGCGACGGACGGGCGCGTGATCGGCCACGTCGACGACGGCGACGAGAGCGTGTCGATCCGCGGGCTAACGCTGTAAGCAGCCACCGCTCACGGCGTTTCTCTTGCCCGTCGATTGCTCTCTCGCTTGCTACGTCGCTTCTGCGTCGGCGTCCGCCGCCGACTCCGTGTCTTCGGCAGTGGTCGGCGTCGTCTCGCCCGCCTCGCCATCGCCCGCCTCGCCATCGTCACTATCGCCCGCCTCGCCATCGGCGCTCTCATCAGCACGCTCACCACCGGTTCCCTCAGTCTCGTCACCGCTCTCACCGGTCTCGTCGGTCGCCTCGGTGTCGTCCGTATCGCCCGCCGAACCGCCCGATCGATCCCGGCCGATCGCTTGGACGAGTTTCATCTCGCCGCGGGCGCGGAGCGTGCCGTCTATCTCGGCGTCCTCGTGTACGACGAGGTCGCCGGCGGAGATGTCACCGAGCACACGCGCGCCGGCTTCGACGGTGACCGTCCCGCCACGGGTTGTGACATCGCCGTGGATGACCGTGTCCGTCCCGACCCCGATGTCGTCGCGGGCGCGCAGGGAACCGAACACCTCGTTGCGCTCGCCGACGCGGATCGACTCGGCTCGGATGTTTCCGTGGAGCCGGCAGTCGTCGCCGACGGTCGCCGGGGTGGAGACGCGCCACGCGTCGTCCGAGATCTCGGCACCGCGCGGGACCAAGAGGGGATCGCGCACGTCGTCGCCGTCGGCGAGCGCCGTCGCCAGCTCGTCCGCCGCGTCGGTCTCGCCGATCCGCAGGAGCTGTGAGAGAACGATGAAGTAGAAGACGAGGGTTGGAACGGGGTTCCGAATGACGATCCACCCGTTCGCCTCGAACCCCTCCTCGATCGTCACGTCGTCGCCGATGTCGAGGTCGCCGGAGACCATCAGCTGGCCGCTGACGGTCACCCGTTCGCCGATGTAGGCGTCCTCGCCGACGAGCACGTTGCCGTCGACGGAACACCAGGTGTCGAGTCGGCAGTCGCCTTCGGCTTCGATGTCACTCCCGACGCTCACGCGCTCGCCGATAGCGACGTTGCGGCCGCGGAGCCCGAACTCCACCGTCGACTGGCTCCCGACGAGCACGTCGCCGTCGGTGACGAGGTCGTGTTCCTCGACAGTAGTCTCCGACGGGACCGTGAGTTCGTCTACCGGACCGCCTCCTCGCAGCGACACACCGAAAAAACTCCCTCCGACCGTATAAACCGTGGGGGCCGTCAGACACTCGTCGGACGCCCCGGACAGCGCGGCGAGAGCGGCGATCGAGAGCACGCTTGCGTGGTGTTCACTCTCGAAGCCACACGGGGTCACCATCTTTTTCACGCTCGCAGCGGAGCGTTCAGTATGGGATTCGGATCGTACGACGAGAGCGAACAGAAGGATCAGGACGTAGACACTGACGACGACAGCGCAGTGAACGTCCACGAGAACGACCACGACGGCGAGGTCTCCATCGAGGGCGGAGCGTCGACCGACGACCTCGTCGGGCGACTCTCAGAGATGAAAGACGACGCGGACGACGCAGACGACGAGTAGTTCCTCGAACCGTTCTACTGCCCGAGGACCGTTCTGTTCTGGTTTCGAACCATCGGGCGCGCCGACCGCCGTGTCAGTTCGCTTTTATTCCGTCGAGGAGTACGACACGCCATGAGTACCGATCTGACATTCACGAGAGACGGCGTCGACGTCGTCTACGAGGGGACTGAGTTCGAACTGGAAAAAGACCTCATAGAGGAGGCGACCGGAAAGGGGTACCGCGACGTCACCGACCACGAAGTCTTACAGATCGTCGCCGAAAGCCCCGAACTCGACGGCGAGCCCGTGCGAATCGGCGACGTGTTGTAGGCACCCGTATTCTCGGTGACACGAGGCGAGCCACAGCGGTACGGCTTTATTACTCGCTCAACTTCAGCCGACATGAATCCGCGGAAGGCGCTCTCTGCACTCGTCGGCTCGAAGCGCAGAACTGCGCTCCTCGCGCTGCTCGTTCTCGGGGGGACCGTCGGCGGGGGGCTCGCGCTCGGCCTGTTCGGCGTCCCGAGCGTCGCGGCCGTCGACAACTCGTTCGGCGGGGTGACGAACGAGACGACCGGTATCGAGACGGAGCTTACGGCCTCGAACCCGAACCCCGTCGGTGTCAGTCTAGACAGCCTCGACATCGACTACACTGTCTCGATGAACGACATCGAGATGGCACGGGGCGGTCGCGAGGGTATCCGGCTGGGTACCGGCAACTCGACACTGAAATTCAACACCGGCCTCCAGAACGACGACATCCCGGAGTGGTGGGTCGCTCACGTTCGCGACGGCGAGCGGACGACGGTTCGGATCGACGTGACCGCCACGTCCGGAATCCTCGGACGCGGCGTGGACTTCTCACAGACCAGAGAAATAGAGACCGACCTCCTCGGTGCGTTCGCCTCCGAGGAAACGCGGCCGGTGAACGCGGACAGCGCGCTCGTCGACGATCCCGTACTGTACGTCAACGAGACGCAGGCCGGGTGGGGCCCAGTGAGCGAGTCGGAGACGCCGATCGATATGGCCTTTACCGTCTACAACCCGAACCTCGAGCCGTACGCGCTCACGGAGATCGGCTACGCCGTCACGATGAACGACGTCGAGATGGCGACGGGCCAAACCGAAGAGCGATACGTCATCCCCTCGCGTCGCACCGAGACGATCGAACTCACGACCGGGTTGCGGAACGAACGGCTCGACGAGTGGTGGGTCACCCACCTCGATGAGGAGGTCAACGGCCACCAAGTGAGCGATCTCCGGATCGAGTTTTACGCCGTGATAGAACTCCCGTCCGGCCAAGATATCACGGTTCCCCTCGACGAATTCACCTACGAGGAGACGGTCGAGACGGATATCTTCGGCGAAGGCGACGACGTGCGGGACGGCGACGCGAACGGAGACGGATCCGACGGCGACGGCGGTTCCACATCTGGCGGCGGGGATACAGACGACGAGAGCGGCGACGGCAGCAGTACGGACGGAGACGAGACGAGCGACGGATCCGACAGCGACACCGACGGATCGGCTGATGGGACAGACGACGGCGGAGACGCGACTGACGAAACTGTCGACGAGAACACGACCGACGACGACAACACCACAGACGACGGCGGTCAGACGGACGGCAGCGTGTTGCCGCTTTGAGCCAACTGGTCCAGTTCGGCCAGTAGTGGTTCTTCGATACGTCTCGGTCGCTCTAGAGATTCCGGCAGATGGTGCAGACCACTCTCTATCGAGTACCGGAACCTGCCGGATCAGACAGACACGTCTAAGCGGTAGAAGCCGAGATAGTGGGGCCGGAGGGATTTAGGAACCCCCGCCGCCGAGACGACCGCTGTACCGCACGAAAACAGCGGGTCTCGCCGGACACAAACTGATGTTGGGGGATCGGAATCCCGCAAGCTCGTCAACGCCGGCGATGATGGGAAATCTACCGTCCTGCGATTGGAGCAATCAATGGACTTCGACATATCGCCCGAACAAGCGGTACAGGACTTCCTCGCAGAGCGTGAGGGAGAAGTGAGCCAAGCAAGCCATCGCAACTACAAATACGCGCTTGAGGAGCTTGTGCGGTTCTGTGAGAAGAACGGCATTGAGCAGATTAGTGACCTCCACGGCTACCACCTCAAGAAGTACAAACTCCACCGGCGAGGTCAAGGAATCAAGGAGGTCACACTGAAGAACAACCTTTCGACACTCCGTGTGTTCCTTCGATGGTGCGAGCAAGCGGAACTCGTAGACCAAGGATTCGCGGAGTTAGTCCAGCTCCCCGATCTCAACT